>Ga0116186_1000119_pt1 | contig 91079 bp, 78 predicted proteins | sample AD_JPNNA4_MetaG_FD_89806 | JGI IMG/M metagenome (GOLD analysis project Ga0116186, IMG submission 89806) | Active sludge microbial communities of municipal wastewater-treating anaerobic digesters from Japan - AD_JPNNA4_MetaG | ecosystem: Engineered > Bioreactor > Anaerobic > Digestate | place...
GAAAGCAATGGAAAATAAATGACTTTTCCTAACATTAAGTAACCAAGTTGGGGAATCACTGACATGATTTCAGAATCAGGAAGCATTTCTTCGCTAAATAGAAAAAGAAATTGTATTGTATTAGGAAATTTACGATTAATACGGTAAAGATCTAATGAAAAATCAATATATTCTTGATAAAGTAGGTTTGCATCATTAATAATAAAAATAATTTTTGCACCTTGACCGATTTTTCCACTTAACAAACGAACAAGCTCAATTATTGTTTCTCTTCCATTCAGATTGATATTATCTCCAAAAGCTGAGGTTAATATATCATTCAAATTTTTGCGCAAATTTCTCTCAACACTATTAACTCCATTTACTAGATCAATCCAAACGTAGAATGAATTGTTAAGATTTTTAGTATTTTCATCAGTTAGTTTACCCATTTTATTAAGGTTATCAATAAAATAGCTTATTCTTATATTTTTCCCAACTCTTGGAGCACTAACAAGGCTTACAGAATACTTTTTAAAAAGTAACCCCCAAATAGGTAATACAAATTTTAATACTTCATCTTTATACATTTCATTCATTACTAAAAAAGTAAATTTAATCTGACGCAACTTCCTTTCCCAAATTACTACTCGACAAGACATATGCAGGCACCACCTTATCAATCAATGATTTTAATAATCCAACATCAAAAATACCTTTCGGAGAGAAGTAATCTTTATTCCTACCAATTAGGCTTTCACCTGCAATAGTTAATAATTCAGAATACATAAGATAGCTTTTGTATCCCATTGCAATAAATTTACTATCAAAAGTTGCATCAGGAGAACGAACTTTCCATATTTGATTCCTAGGAACAGTTGGGAACTCTTCACCTCAACGTACCAATATGTAGTATCAGAAAGCTGATTTTCTGCAGAATCCAAATTCATTAAACGATCTGCAATCTGTGCGGACCCCATAGCGATTCCAACATATTCGCTAATTCCCCTAATTCCTAACCCAATCTCACATAATCTATTAACAAATGCATTAAAAAACAAAAGTCTATTCATCGTACGAATCTTTTCCTTAGAATCGAGCTCGATTGCTTGTCCTGTTTTTTCACCCGAATAGATAGGAACACCGACAAGATCACAATAATATTCATCCAAAAATGGGAACTGAACCAGTAGAGCTGGAATAATAACCAAAGGTACAATACTATTTCCCCATATTACTTCTTGTTCTTCAATATTGATTAGATTAGGAAGTAATTCGTAGTTAGATAAAAAATCTGTAACTCTTTTTCCCATATTATAAAAAAATCATCTATAACCCCAAATCTATTAAATCTTGTGAGATATCTTCCTAAATCTAAGCTAGCTTTAAAATATTTAGAATTTTTATCTATGTGTAATTGCGGTGATTTTTCATTAACTATTGATCCTCCCAATAAGTTACTCCACAGTGATATAATATATGCATTGCCACCATTAGCAGGTAAGCAAATAGCAGTTTTTTCAACTTCTAAAACAGAGGTAGCAAGCCGTTTCATTACCTTTAATTCCTCTTGTTCACCTTCATTTTCTAAAAAAGTTCCATATACCGAAATAATTTTTCTTCCTCCTTTCATAATATGAAATTGAGGAAGTGCATTCTTAGCATCTATTTGTAATTTAATCCCTTCTATACCTAATGTTAGAACCATATTACTAAAACTCGTACAAAATTCTGAAAATTTCCAACCAGCCAATGGAATAACTAAATCAAGATCACCAATGGAAAAAGCATCAAGTGGGGTAGCTTGTTCATGTTGAAATAAAACTCTATCCCTAGCACTACCAAAAACATATGTATTAACTCCCTCTAGAGCACAGAAATTTTACAATAAATCCATGCAAGGATAAGCAAGAATAGATCTTGTAACTTCTTTGGGTAAATCCTGACCACGATAAAATAAACTACCAGTTTCCAACCCTGTCATTGTACCAGTAGGAATGATAATGTTCATGTATTTAGTATATCAAATTACACAAAAAAAACACAAATCATCAATAAATATTATTTACTATTCAGGATTGTTCAGGATTGAAACAACCATTAATGATATAATATGCACAAACACATAATATAAAGCCTAACAAAGATGAATAAATTACCAAACCCTGGAACAGAACCTATTCCACAACAACTTATTGAACAAGTTTCTCAAACTGCTACTGAAAGCACACACGAAGCAATTCAGAAAATGAAAGATTATAACGATTATTTAGCCACCACTTATAGTTATGGACCAGCAATGATTATAGAAGAGCAAGAAGATGAATGTATAAAAACTACTTCAGTTAAAGTAAAGATGTTTGGCACGACAGATCCAGATAATTATTATGGGAAAGTACATATACAGAGCAATTAGTTTATGGAACTTGGGCAGTTACTTCGATTGAACATAGATTTAGACCCCGTGACGGATCAACAGCTAATATTAATCCAAATTCAAGTTACAATTTTGACCCCGCTAAAGGAAAAATTAACATAGTGATTTTTCTTATGGGGCTAACAGACTAAATATTAAGATTGATCAACAAAGAGACCTTATAGAAATACATGAACGTGGTAACGCCGTAGACTTAATAGGAGGAATTAACTATTCTACACAAGCCAATGGAGATAGGTTAGAAATGGTTCCAGTGAATACTTCGGGAGCTTACAGGGCTTATGATGGTAACTTTATACGTTTTGTTCTAGACACAAAAAAGACAGATGAATTTTTTCCTAGCGGGCATTTCCCAATATCATTAAAAATGATTATCGATTCGATAACTCACAAACCATTTAAAGGGATTGCTATCCCAGAAGGTATAATGCCTTATACACCCCTTTTCAAAGTAATAGAAGCGCTTTTCGTTCATCAAGATCAAATTGGGTTTGAAGAACCTAAATATCTAACAACTAGTAATGGTAAAGAATATGATTATGCAATATTCCAATATTTCAACAATGAGGATAGTGCCCAATATTCTGAAAAAGGTACACACGTAGCCATTGTTACGGATAGAACATTAAAAGGCATACATATTGCTGATGTTCAGGTTTATAAAATGCGTATTGAGAGTAAGAGCATTATAGAGACCGATGATAACAAAAATCTAATAATTTCTTATGATGTAAGGATAGGTGATTATACTTATCAGATTATTGTTAACGACACTATTTATAAAACCTTTTACGTAAAGAAGAGCGAGTACTCTGAAAGTTTGGGCCAAATAGTTGCAGATCATGGTACTGTTTACGAGGTTAAGGCCTTACGCGAAAGAGAAGAAATATTAAATAGCCCAACAAACGATATATCCGCATTTTCTAGGGCTTTAGAAAAAGCGGTAGAGCAAAAGGTGTAAATTACTTATTAAACGAATAATTTTAATCAAAAAAAATGGTGGACACAGTTATAAAAACAAGAGATCCAGTCTTACAAGATCTCTTACAAATACAGCCAGGACCAACTGATCAAACTGATTATGCAATTGAGAATCACGAATTTAACATCTTTATCAAAGTTGATAAATACCTAAAAAACTTTAATATTGGTTCTCCAGACAGAACAGAAGCAATTCTTCAGCTACTTGAAACACAAGACCCCTATGTACTTGCAGATGCATGCTATTTTTTATATAGAGAATTTAGGGATATACAACCCAAAGCACTCTATTTCGCTATCCAAGCATATGTTTGTAGCCTGGATTTTGCAACATATGGTAATCACATCTACCTCGGTGAAGTCGACGAACCACTCAATTCACACCCAACCCAAAATGATATACAAAATGCAAGTGATACACGGTACAGTAGCTTTTACGAGACTGCTGACTTAGCAATAGAAAAAATACTTGCACCCGGAATGATTGATAAGCTTCCAACTGGACATCAGCTTGCAATATACTTTCTATCAAAAGGTCTCCAATTTAATCAATTAGTTAAATCCTTCTTTGAAAGAATTAGTCTAGAACAACACTTTGAATTAATCATTGAACATATTGAAGGGGATAGATATTTCTCAGAAAGAGGACCTTTAAGTTTCGAAACGCTAATGGAAATCTATCATAGATGCCCAGAATTACAAACACAAATAACTCAACTTATATTTAAATATCTAGAAGAAAACAGAGATCCTGAGTTACTAAAACGTATTTTGGAATTCTTTTTCAAGAACATTAACAAAATTTAAAAATAATTTTAATCAAAAAAGAAATGACAAATAAATCAGTAAGGGAAGAAGAAAATTCAAGTTGATGTACCTATTCCTGGAGATACTGATATAAGACAACTTATCATAGACCCAAAAGTAGAAGGTTTACCTACAGTTCCACAACAATTTCAAATATCACTTAACGAGGCGGTTGTAAATACTATTGCCAGAGTTAGCAATAACGAGGATTATCAGGTCAGTTATACTAGAAATATAGAAAACGGTACCATCGAATGTTACGTAGGGACAAATTACACGAGTGGCCGATTTGAAGCAATTACAATAGACAAAGAAGGTACAATCATAGAAATTAGAACTCATTTTGGCGACTTAATTTATTATCCTGATCAAAACACATATCGTGCATCAACTTCAGTTCCTTCACCCACCTATTTTTCGGACCTAATGATGGTTCTTAATGCAGATGATTTTATTTTGTTAGAAAGTATTGATAAAGGACCCGAAATTGCATTACGATATAGCTATGATCCAAGTTCGAAAACCTTTATAGTAGGTGATTTCTATCATAAAGATGATGAACATGCCATCCTGAATCCTACCGAATATACCTATCCTCCTCTTCCATTTATAGATGCAGAAAAATTACTTTTATTAAGGAAACCACCTGTAAGATTACTTGATAGTCTGACAATGACTATAGCTGATCCATTGGGATATTATGAAAATTATAATGGACAACAAGAATATGAATGGATATGGAATCCTGTAGGTAATTTACCTGAGTTCATAGAACTAGATGAGCATGAACGTGGTGTATTAAGATCTGTAAGAAGTGAAAAATTAGGTACAATTTTTGGGAGTAATTTTAGATATAAAGATGAATCAAACAGAAACAAACGTCTAATAGTCGTTTCACCCATCAATACAATTGAAGGTAAAAGGATTTTGAAACCTAGTATATATGTAGTAGAAATAGAAAAGGATGGAGAAACATATTACGTAATAATCAATAAGACAAAACATTTTAAGTTGGGCGCGTTTGCAAAACGAGATCCTAATGATAAATATTTTGGTAACTTAGAAATGTACCAAAGGATGGGCCCAATAATTTTGCAATTAATCGAAGAAAGTGCTGAGTGAGGTAGTTTGCCATGTTGAAATTAAACCCTATCGCCAGCACTACCCAAAACATATGTATTTAATTCTCTTGGACATAAACCTTGATAATTGACGTAAATATATACATACCGTATAACATGTCGAGTATTTACTTTCTGATTAAAAGGTTGGAGAGAAGATAGCTTAATATTAAAATATGTTCCAAATTTATTAAAATCAATATGAATGTAATTATTGGACCACCTGAAAATCATGTTGCTTATGAAAGGTATCTCCTTGAACTCGATTTACCGTATGATTTAAAAGGTGGAATATACAATATGGATTATGATCAAGAATTAGGCACTTTAGTTGAAACTTGTTTATAGTTGTGAACTTTAGTATCACAAAGCCCACCATTTACTGGAAAAGGTAACAAGCATTACGTAACTATGAAAAATATGATAAAATCAATTCATTATCCCGTGCATTGTGAAATCTTTAATTCATAAGATTCAACTACCTCCTAATTATTAAAAAACCAATCTTACTTCAATGAAAAAACGAAACATATATATAGGTGTTGCATGGCCATATGTTAATGGAGACATTCATGTTGGACATCTAACTTATCTATTATCAGCAGATCTCTGTTCAAAATACTTTAGATTAAGGGGAGATGATGTTTTAATGACATCTGGATCCGACTGTCACGGAACACCGACAACAGTACAAGCAGATAAAGAAGGGGTTACACCACAAGCAATTGCTGACAGATATCATCCCGAAAGATTGAAGCTTATGAAGCTTTACCAGCTTTCATTTAGCTTATACACCAAAACAAGAACTGACAATCACACAGAAGTAACACAACAATTATTTCTCGACTTATTAAAGAATGGATACATTGAAAAAGGATCATGTACCCAATATTATTCAGCACAAGAAAACAAGTTTTTACCAGACAGATACGTAGAAGGTGAGTGTCCACATTGTCATGCCAAGGATCAAAGAAGTGATCAATGTGAAGGCTGTGGAAGAATGTTAGATCAGGGTGAATTAATAAATCCTGCTAGTAAAAACACTGGCTCACCAGTAACGTTAAAAGAAAGTGAACAATATTTTATTTTACTTGACAAACTGACACCTGAGTTAAAAGAATATATTACTAAGTCCGAGAAAGAATACAGAAAGTGGGTTTTTTCTGAAAGTATGGGATGGATAAACGAAGGGCTACAAAAACGAGCTATTACCAGAGATTTAGATTGGGGTATCCCTTTACCAGTCGACAAAATTCCAGACAAGTTCAAACTTAACTCATTTAAAGGTAAGTGCTTTTACGTATGGTTTGAAGCAGTAATTGGATACTTAAGTAGTTCAATAGAATGGAGTAGGAGACAAAATAAAGAAAAGCTACACGATGACGTTATTTACAATGTAAACAACAAACAATGTCCAGACTGGAAAAACTGGTGGTTTAATAATGAGGCTAAACACTATTACTTCATGGGGCAGGATAATCTAATTTTCCATACATTAATGTGGCCAGGAATTTTACTAGGTTCCAAAGTTGGTTATAAATTACCAAATAGCGTAGTAGTTAACAAATTTTACAATTACGAGGGGAAGAAGTTTAGTAAAAGTAGAAATTGGATAATTGATTCAATAGATATTGCAGAAAAATATGGAATCGACTCGGTTAGATATCATATATATAGAACATTGCCTGAAAATAAAGAAGGTAATTTCAAATGGAAAGAATTTGAAGATAGCGTTAACAGTGAGTTAGTTGGTAAACTTGGTAATTTTATCCATCGTACACTTACTTTTATTGTAAATAAATGCGATTCTAGTTTGTCTGCTGTGGATATTGAACAAGAAGTAAAGACCCAAATTGACAATTGCTACGCAAATGTTTCCAAAGAAATAGAAAGTACTAAATTCTCACAGTCATTACAAAGTGCAATGAGATTAGCTGAGTTTGGAAACCAATATTTTGACAGAAATAAAGTATGGGAGGTAATTAAGACAGACAATAAAGAAGCAAATCGAATTCTTTATAACTGCTTGATAATAATTGCAAATCTAAGAATTATCTTTCACCCATTTATTCCTGAATTTTCTGAAAAATTAGGAAACATGTTAGGTTTGGAAACAATAAAATATGAAGTCGGAAAAGATTATTGGAAGTTTCTTGATTTCAAGACCGAAAAAATAGTTGTTCCACAAGCACCTCAAACGATTTTTAACAGAATAGAGCTAAGCAATTAGTTAACAATTTATAGAACTCGTCTGCAGAATAAAAACAGTAAATTTTTAATAAGTAGTAAATTATATATTACTTATCACTCCTGCCTGCCCCTGCCTGACGTCAGGCACGGTGTCCTTATTTATATGGTCGGGCGGGCAGGTATTACTTATCATTTAATATCATGTATCATTTATCACATAATAATAAACCAGTAATTCTTTTTGACCTTGACGATACCCTTTGCAACTCTTCACATATTAGGGAAGATGTATTAAAGGTTATGCACGAAAGCTTCAAGCAGTTTAAACAATACTCTTTTGAAAAATTTGTCGCAAATTATAGAGATAGCCTGAAGTATTATAAACAGATCACACAAAAGAAAGGATTCAACACTTATTCAAGGATATCACTTTGGGAAAATCTCTTTGAGTCACTTAACATACACCTGTCAATTTCAGAAATAAACAAACTAATTGATATATACTGGCAAGAAACTTACACAAATATTTCCCTCTATCCCAACGTTAAAGAAACCTTAAAGAAGCTGTTTAACAAAGATTACATAATGGCTATTGTTTCTGGAGGAGATTTTTATTCAAAATCACAAAAACTAATCAAACTTGGGATAGACCGTTATTTTTCCTATATTTTCTCAACAGACTTGGTTCAAAAAGACAAGCAAACTGGAGCAATTTATAAGCACGTATTAAAAACATTAAATTTAAAGGGAAGTGAATGTATAATGGTTGGAGACACGATTGATCAAGATATCGAACCTGCAAACAAATTGGGAATTACAACAATTCAGGTCACTACAAGAGGTGACAAGCCAGTAGGAAAAAAAGGAACTGAAAAGCCGGACTACATCATTAACAATATCAAAGAAATCTCATCAATTATCCATGATATGTACAATCATTAGCCGCAAAATATAACTATTGACATTACAACACAAATACGATATAATATTCGGATAATTTTATCAACTCAACAATGGCTACTGATCCTTTAGACAGATCTGGGCTTTTACCAAGCATCACTTATTGTCAATTTCGAGAATTTCTACCAGTCATGACATTATTGGCATTAAATGAAGGTAGAAAATCCTCATATCGTTATAACCTGGAACAATTGCGGGGATCTCTAGTAACAATGATGGGGATAGAAAAACAGAACTAACTGAGGATGATCTTAAAGCATTAGACGCAATAATCAATAATGCCAAATTACTGGTCAATCTAATGAATATAGAGATAAATTTATTGGACCAAACAAGAATCCATCTAGACTTAGAAAAACTTCTTCTAGGTTCCTTGAAAATGTAGTAGAAGACATAGTAAACCTAGATAGACGTGCACCAATTGGTTCTCTTCCACCACCTCCATCATTATCCGATGCCCAAGTAACAATTTTTTCTAAAATTTGCGATGAGGCAATTACGTCATGTGAAGACATCTTCAATCCTGAGAAAATATCACCACAAGGGCCAATTCACAAGATACTACAAGAATATGCAATAAGAATAAGTTGGGGACGTGGGAATCAAGAAATACCTAAACATCTTGGACCGCTAGATAGAAAGATACAGGAATTAATTCAAGTCATAATGAACAATTCAACCAGGTTTTCTCGTGCTGATTATGAACATGCAATAATTGTCGGAAATACGATGAAAATATGGGATAGATGGGATAAAAGTATGGAGAAAATGGCATGAACTTAATTAAATAGTCAGAGATTATGAAACCCTTTTTACTAAAAATTTTAGATCAATGTGGCATTTGGCCAACAAATCATACTACAGAACTTAGCGTTGATTCAATTAGTGCTTGCTTTGATAATGGCCAAGTAGCGTCATATCGTGAATATATGATAGATTTAGGAATACTAATAATTGGAGGAGAGATACAATCTAATGAAATTGCTTCTACTCCAGAAACCAATGTGGAAGAGCTTATTGTACTATTAATTGAACACGCAAAAGAACCAGCAGAAACAGAATCTGGATCAATTTCTCAACAGATCTGCCGTTTAATTGCTCAGGGAGTAATTAAAAATGTTCTAAGATCAGCTATCGGGTACGGAAACGAAAATCCAAACTGTGCATTTTTGTTTAGTAAAGTAGCCGATACAATAAACAGTGCAGAAAGCGATCCTTTCAGAAGAAGAACCTCTCCATTCTTAAGTGAAAGTATTACAGATACAATGCTAAATCTGTATTCTACTGAAATTGTCTTAAAAGGAAGAACTCTAGATAGACCGGATGACGAAGAATTTATACCTAAAAGCAAAACTATTCCGGATTATGTTTATGGATATATGTACCAAATTACATCGAAAATTCTTAGTGACCAAAATCAATATTCAAGAATGACGTTGAGATTAGCAGGAGAAATTGCTGAACAAAACAATTGGATTTAATAGAAGTAGCATAGCACTTATCATTCAATATTTTCACCTATTCACTTGTTCGCTTGTTCATTTGTTAGTTCATTCGTTTGTTAGTTTGTTTCAGCCAAGGGCTGACCAGCCTTACCTTTTAAAAATATAGGTGGGCTGGCGTTTACTCGTTCATTTATAAACAATCTAACCTCAAACTTTTTTTTCATGTATAATGGGTATTAAAGTTAACAGTTGGTAATTGTTAACTATTAGTTGTTAATCGTTCGAATGAATACATTTGCAATAATTGATGGTAATTCTTTATTTTATCGTGCATATTATGCATATCCGCAAACCCTTACAACGAGCGATGGAAAACCAATAAATGCTGTATATGGCTTTATGACAATGTTTTTTAAAACTCTTATAACCTATCAACCTAAATATATTGCAATTCCATTTGACTATGACAGAACTACATTTAGAAAAGCAAAGGTAATTTCATATAAAGCAAACAGAAAGGATACTGATCAAGCACTAATCTCTCAATATACAACACTTTTTGAGATACTCAATGCTTTTAATATTCCAACAATTAGGCAAAAGGGTTATGAAGCTGATGATTTTATTGGGACATTTGCCAAATACTTTAAAGAGAATAAGTTTGATCATAAACAAGTTGACAAAATGATTTTAATTACTGGAGATAAGGACATAAAACAAGCCCTAGCACCAGATATAGAAATGATTTATATAACCGGTACTTTTCAAAATCAGAAAAAGATTACAGTTAAAACATTTACCGAAGAATATGGTTTCAGTCCAGAATTTTTTGATGACTACTTGGCAATTTGTGGAGATAGTTCAGACAACATACCAGGAGTAAAAGGAATTGGACAAAAAGGTGCTCAACAGTTGGTGTCAACATTTGGGTCACTAGAAACAATGTATCAAAATATTGATAAGGTTAAGGAAATAAATAGTAGGTATGCTAAACTATTAACTGAAAACCAACAAGAGGCATTTGAAAGTAAATTTTTAACAACGCTCAAAACAGATCTGGATATTGTGGAAGATATTGAAAGCTATCTTATAAAAGACCTTGATATTAATAAAGCCCAGCAAGCGATTAACCAAGTCGGATTCGTATCCTTGCAAAAACAGCTTTTACAAATTAACAAAATCTACAGATTTGATCAATTATTTGAACAGAAAAACTACTCGCAGGAAAAAGAAATATCAACAATTAACTCATCAAAATCATCTTTGAAACAAATATCCCCTGAAAAATTTTTTAACGAAAATAATGAAAACGTCTTCGTCTGGATCAACGATTTTCCCATTAGACACAAAACAACTGAAACACAAAACCTTTTTGCTTCTCCTCAAAAGGATTACACTGAGCTCTGGATTTCGGACCAAGATAAAAACATAACCCAGATTAAAATTAACGATGCCCCAAGATTTCTAAAAGATAAGGAAATTATTTTGTTTGATATAAGAAAATTCTTAGAGTTAAACATAAATCCATATAGCTATTCCGATAAAGTCTTAGATTTGAAATTGGCGGTATACCTAAATAATGCTGGACGTAGGGATTACTCACTAAAAACAATTACAAGAGAGATATTGCTTGGAGAATATGTTGACAATTCAAATTTATCTGAAGAAAAATTAGCCCTGCATACACTAGATATTATCGTTGAACTCTATAACTTTATAAAAAACAATTCAACCTCAGAAAATGTAACGAAGGATGTAAAACAAAACTGGCAACAAATTCAAACCCTTTTTGAAAAACAAAAAATACCGTTCATTAGTTCTGAATCTCCAACACTTTTATTGTGCTATAACATGGAAACTCCACTCACAATTATTCTGGACAAAATGGAAAAGCGAGGAATCAGAATCAATACCAATGGTTTAAAAGAGCTTGAACAAGAACTTACAAAAGAATTACACGATATCGAACAAGCAATTTTTTCGACAATCGGTCATGAATTTAACGTTTCTTCCCCAAAACAAGTTGCCGACACAATTTTTAAAGAACTCGGAATTGGTAACAAGAAAAGATCTACAGGTTCTGATATTTTATATGAACTAAAAGACCATCATCCATCAATACCGTTAATAATAAAACACAGAGAAATTTCCAAACTTTTATCAACATACGTAAAAGGATTTGAAAAACATATAAATACCCAAGATGGTATATCAACAATTCATACTACATATAATCAAACAGCTGTCATAACAGGAAGACTATCGTCAACCAACCCCAATTTACAAAACATCCCTATTAAAAGTGACATTGGACAAAAGTTTAGACAGTTATTTATACCTCGTGAAGGTTTTGAACTTTACAGCATTGATTATTCACAATTTGAGTTAAGGTTATTAGCACATTTTAGCGAAGACAGGCAGTTATGTAATGATTTTATTGAAGAAAAAGATGTTCACAGATCAACAGCTTCAAAAGTTTTTTCAAAAAATCTTGAAGACATTACTCCTGAAGAAAGAAGAGTGGGTAAGACAATAAACTTTGGAATCATGTATGGTCTCTCACCTTATGGATTAGCTAGAGATTTAAACATTGACCCTTCAACAGCAAGTAACTACATCAAAGAGTATTTCGAACATTATGATGGAGTAAGAATTTATCTTGACAATGTTATCGCAGATGCAAAAGAAAATGAATTTGTACAAACCATGTTTGGACGTAGAAGAAAATTACCATTTATTAACTCAACCAATAAAAAATTCTTAGGTAGTGCTGTGAGAGAGGCTATAAATATGCCAGCACAAGGATCACAGGCCGACCTAATAAAATTCGCAATGATAGCCGTCGATAATCTCATAGAAAACAAGTATCTTGGTAAAGCTTTTCTTATCTTACAAATTCATGATGAATTTGTAATTGAAATAGATCCCAAAATAAAAGACAATTTCATAAAAGAAGTTGATCATCTAATGGAAAACATAATTGAACTTAAAGTCCCATTGGTTGTAAATGCTGAAAAATGGGATAACAAGTAAAATTTCAAAAGATTTGTATAATTACCACGTTTAATATATAATACCTGTTACAACATTTTATGAAAAATAATTTGAAAACTAACAAAGATGGCTGTGCAAACAGAACTTATGACAGCAATTAACCAAATAGCGAGCGAAAGGTCAATAACAAAAGAAGAGGTTATTGCAACAATTTCTGAGTCTATACAAACTGCAATTAAGAAGGAGTATGGCGAAGACATGCAAACAGAGATCCATTTCGACGAAAATGATGGAAGTATGATGCTTTATGTTGTTAAAATAGTTGTTTCAAGAGTAGTAAATAAAAATACACAAATATCAGTAAAAGAAGCAAAAGAAATTGGAATTAATGCCAAGAAAGATGAAATCGTAAAAATCGAACTTCCCTTGCATCAGTTTGGTAGAATCGCTGCACAAGCTGCTAAGAATGCTTTAATTCAGGGAGTAAGAACTGCTGAAAAACAATCAATATTTAAAGAAATAACACACAAAAAAGGATCAGTTGTTACTGCCAAAATTCAGAGAATGAGAGGACGAACAGCAGTTGTTGAAATTGACAAAGCAATTGGTCTTTTGACGCCAGAAGAACAAATCCCTAATGAATATTACAAACTAAACGAGAGATATAGAGTCTTGATCGTTGGAATTGAAGAAATTAATGGACAAGAAGAAATCCTCGTATCAAGATCAAGAAATGAATTTTTGGAAGGACTTTTTGAATTAGAGATTCCAGAAATTTCATCAGGCACCGTAGTAATTAAAAAAATTGTTCGTGACCCAGGGATAAGAAGTAAAGTGGCTGTTTTTACAGATCAGGAAGGAATTGACCCACAAGGTTCATGTATTGGGCAAAGAGGTGTTAGAATAACAAATATTATGAATGAATTAGGAACAGAAAAGGTAGATATTATTCTTTGGAATGATAATCCTGTAAAATTCATATCAAATGCACTTAGCCCAGCTAAAACATTAGAAATCAAGATTAATAATAAAACTAAAGAAGCAAAAGTAGCCGTTGAAGATGATCAGCTTTCTCTTGCAATAGGTAGAGAGGGTAAGAACGTAAAACTGGCTGCTATGCTAACAGGTTTTATGATTACTATTACCTCCCCAACATTAAAAGGAAAATCAATCTCTAGCAATGCTGAAGTCAACGATATGTACGACACATTAAGTATTGTAAGAGAAAAAATAGAAAAAGAAGAGAAGTCAAATAATATTTCAGAAGAAGAAAATAGCAAATCAGAACCAACCGAATAAATGGCGACCACCAATAATTGGAGTATTGGGACATGTCGATCATGGTAAAACAACGATATTGGATAAATTGAGAGAAACATCGGTTTGGTCAACCGAAGTTGCCGGTATTACACAACATATATCATGGTCACTTTTTAATTACAAAGGAAAAGATATTACTTTTATTGACACACCAGGACATCAAGCGTTTCAAATAATGAGACAAATTGGCGGGAAAATAGCAGATATTGTACTTTTGATTATTGCCGCAGATGACGGATTACAACCACAAACGGTAGAAGCTATAAATATAATCAAAGATCACAATGTTGATTTTATTGTCGTAGTGAATAAAATTGACCTTCCAGGAGCAAATCCTGACCGAATTAAACAACAATTAAGTGAGTATGAAATTTTAGTAGAAGGTTGGGGAGGAAATGTACCGATAGTTGAAGTAAGTGGTAAAACAGGACAAGGTTTAGACACCCTTATGGAAACAATTGCTGTCCTTGCAGAAATGAAGGAACTCAAATATTCCAATGAAGATTACGGAGTTGGAGTAGTTTTAGACTCATGGGTCAGCAAATCTCTTGGCAAATGTATAGATTTACTTGTGATCAAGGGGACAATTAAAAGAGGATTTTCAATTAAAGGGTCAGATAAAAAAGAAATAGATCGTATAGGAGTGATCTTCGATAATCAAAGTAAAATGGTTAAAGAAGTTGGAGAAGGTTATGGTGCAAGAATAATTGGTTTAGAAAACAGTCCAGAAACAGGCAGTATTATTGTCGGAGTTGAAAATCCTAAGGATATAGAAAAAACATCAACAATTATTAATGAACTGCCATATAAGAAATGTCAACTTACATGTCTTATTGACAATGATGAAGCACAGGGACCATTAGAATCCTTTGAACAGCTCTTCACAGAAGATAACAGGATAGTAATTCCATTGATTGTTAAAGCAGATACTCAGGGTGTTCTAGATGCTATTTTTTTTGAAATTAAGAAACTTGGTAAAGAATATCCAGATGTAAATATTTCGATTATTCACTCTGGGGTTGGCCCAATTCTCATGAGAGATCTAGACATTGCTAGAACAGCAAATGATATAAAAATAATCGCTTTCAATACTAACACAGAACCACAAACTCAAAAGAAAGCCAAAGAACTTGGACTAACCATAAAGCAATATGACCTAATCTACACGATGATTGAAGACCTTCAAAAATACATTACCAAGACAATACAACCTGAATTCGTAAAAGAAAGCTTGGGAAAAGCAACTGTTAAACAAGTTTTTGTGCTCTCAGATGGTTCAATAGTTGCAGGTTCAATAGTAACAGAAGGAAAAATTACTAAAGGTAATGATCTCGATATAATGAGAGGAGAAGAAGTGATTTCAACTACTAAAGTTGATAGTCTTAGAATTATGAAAGAAAAAGTTACCACAGTTTCCAAAGGTTCGGAATGTGGAATCGCTATCACAGAAAAAGTCGATATAAAAGAAGGTGATATTATTTCAGCCTTTAAAGTAATAAAATCAACTAATTTATAATAAATGTATATGGCAAAGGATGCAAATAAAAGTGGTGTAGCAAAAAATGATGATGTTTTTGAAATCTCTCTTTCAGAAGATTCAGTAAAATTATTACTCCCTTTTGCTATTTTAATCGCAGGTATTCTTATTTGTGCTGCAATAATCTATTCAACAGCTCAGCTAAAAGATGCTTGGAAACAAAACAATAATAATTCAAACAGTAGTGCAGAAGTAACACAAGAAACTGAACAGGTAAAAGGAGCTACAGCTACTCAAGAAGAAATTCCTAAATCTGATAAACCAACGGTACAGTTATTTACAATGTCATACTGTCCCTATGGTAACATTGCAGAAGAATTTGTTCAGCCAGTATACGAAATATTGGGAGATAAAATTGCGTTTGAACCAAGGTATATTGTTTCAAGAGATGAAATATTAAATCTTGAAGAATTTGTATCAACATATGGCGAAGAATATAGAGATCAATACAGTAATTATGTCACTAATGTTAACTCCTCATGTTTAAATAAGGATAATTCATTGATATGTTCTAAACATGGATTTCAAGAATTGAATCAAGACATTAGAGAGATTTGTGTTTGGAAATACCAAAACGATAAGTTCTGGGATTTTGTAATGACCGCAAACACAAGCTGTGACTACTCAAATGTTGATACGTGTTGGGAGGGTGTAGCAAATAGTACTGGAGTAAATGTGGATAGCGTTAAAGACTGTTATAACAAAGAATTTGATCAGATAGTTGACGACGAGATAGCACTTATGACAAAGCTAAGCGTTACTGGATCTCCAACTATTTATATCAATGGAGTCTTGTATAACGGAGATAGAAGTCCAGAGGCATTCAAAAATACATTATGCTCTGCATTCAATGAAGCACCAGATGCATGCAATACACAGTTAGAAGATTCTGCATCGACAGCAACAGGTGGATGCTAAATCAAACAAAGAGCAAAAGATGAAAAGCGAGTTAACCATAAACCGTTTGTTTTTAAGATTGTTTCGTAGCTTTTTAACATTAATCCTTTCATTTATTTTCTACCTCTCATTAAGTACCAAGGTTCTCGCAGTTTGCCCAATATGTACGATAGCGGTTGGAGGAGGATTAATATTGTCGAGATTTTTCGGGATCGATGACTTAATAATGAGCATCTGGATAGGAGGTGTGGTACTTTCGACAGCATTAACTTTCGGTGATTTCATAAATAAGAAGACAAAATTATCATCACTCATATCTAACACAATTTCAATATTAATTTCATACATATTTCTAATAATTACTCTTGAGATGACACATACAACTGGACTTTCTTTTAATACCTTGTGGGGTATTGATAAAATCGTTTTAGGGATCATTTTTGGATCATTGATGTTCTATATAGGAGCAAGAATTCACTTCTATCTCAAACAAAAAAATGGTGGGCAAGTAATTTTCCCATTTCAAAAAGTCGTAATTCCCGTTGGATCACTCTGGATAGCAACAATTATTGCTTATCTAGTCATTTACATCTAAATTATTAGCCAATTTTATGAAAAATAAGACTATTGTAACAATAGTTTCTGTAATTTTACTATTGTCTATATGTACTGGCTCAATTGTAATAATAATCAATAAGACAAAACAAGCTAAAAACAATAACGATCAAAACACGGAAGAAAGCAAACAGGACGATAATTCAAACAATTCAGACAATAACCAGGATGATACATACGTTCCCCCAGAAGAGAAACCTACTGAAGAAAAAGAACATAATTTGACACTAAAGATTATTAGCCCCGAAGAAGAAATTTTCAGTGTAAGACAAGCAAGACATTACAACGCTTTAGCGGAAGGAAACGCAAAATATTCTCATCTTGTTAGGTGCCATTGGGATTTTTATCTAGATCAAAATAATGGAGAAGCCCTTTATCAAACAATGGATAATACTGGGGTTTTATCAGGAGAATCTAAAGAAATGTGCGGATTTACATCAACATTCATCGAAGCTACTGGAAATTTAAGAGTCGTTCTTACAATGACAGTATATGATGCTGTAAATGATAACCTTGAAACTGTTACAGCAGAGAAAAAATATATTGTTAGATAATAACCCACAGGACTCTAAATATCCTTTATTTTATAACAAAAATGTGGTATAATTCCCATCTGTTTGATATGGTAGTTGCCAAATAAGTGTTGATTTAATTATTTTCGGACATCTATTAACCAAACGAAAATAAATTCTATACTTATTATATGAACAACTACAGATCCAGACGTAACAATTTCAACTCAAATCCCTATAGATCAAGACGAAGAAGTTGGCAAAACAGAAAGCGCTTTAAACCCGAAACAATTACCATTGATCAATTAATTTCAAAGGCTGTTAACGAAAAACCCATTAATATTTATGTCGACGACTACAAATATTCTCAATTTGATCTAAATCCTGTTTTAATAAAAAACATCTATCACAAAGGCTATAGTTGTCCTACTCAAATCCAATTTCAAGCTATTCCAGAAATACTTAAAGGAAAAGATGTGTTGGGGCTTGCAAATACTGGTTCAGGAAAAACCTCTGCATTTTTAATTCCAATGATCAATAAGGTTATAGAAAACCGAAATAATAAATGTCTAATTATAGTTCCAACAAGGGAACTGGCTATGCAAATTCAAGATGAATTACGTTCATTATCACAAAATACAGGAATAAAGAGTCTATTAATAATTGGAGGAAACAGTATTGGTATGCAAATTGCCCAACTACGCAAAAATCCCGAATTTGTAATTTGTACCCCAGGAAGATTAAAAGATCTCTTTCAAAGAAAAGTAATAATCCTTGATAAATTTAATAATGTGATTTTAGATGAAGTCGATAGAATGTTGGATATGGGATTTATTAATGATATTAAGTTAATAATTGAGCAAGTTAACTCTCAAAGACAATCACTATTCTTCGCAGCAACAATGAACAAAAAAGCAGAGGGGTTAGCAAATTCACTTCTTACTAACCCAGTAAAAATACAAACCGAAATACAATCACCAGGAAAAAATGTCGATCAGGACGTAATTAGGCTTGAAAAAGGGCAATCTAAATTGGATGCTTTAGTAAAATTATTATCTGAAACAGCTCTTCATAAGGTTTTAATCTTTACATCTACTAAAAGAGAAGCTGATAGACTACGTAAAACTTTAAATCAAAACAACCATTTGCTTGTTGATGCCCTTCATGGTGATAAAAGACAAAATCAAAGAACCAAAATTTTATATGACTTTAAAACAGGAAAAACCAAAATACTTATTGCAACCGATGTAGCCTCGAGAGGTATTGACGTAAACGATATATCGCATGTTATCAATTACGACATGCCTAACAACTATGATGATTACATACATAGAATAGGAAGAACCGGTAGGGCAGGCAAAAAAGGATTTGCTCTCACATTTGTTTAATAGAATTAATTGTCAACTATTCTTTAAAATATCCAGTTGTGATAAAATTAGGTATATCTAAATTTTTCAACATTCTATGTCTGAAGAAAAAAGAGTATCTAAGACCACAGAGAAGGTTATATCTTCTCAAGTTGTTCCCAAGCCCTCAAAAAATATACTTAAGAACAATCCTATCACCAACAAAATTAAGGAGCTTGGAGGAGCAATAAAGGCAATTCCATTGGGAATACTACTTCTTCTCTTAGGGTTATATTTGACCTATGCTTCCGTTATAAAAGTGAAAGAAATCTCGAAGATTGTAGAAAATTCTGAAGAAATCTCTGCAGAAGATGCTAAAAAGGATAATGAGTTAGCATTTTACTCAGGTAAACCAGAATTACTTGCTTCAAACAGCTTTGAATATAAGACATGTAACAAGTCATATAGGTGTTATGAAGAAGATGACTATACTACTGAGGAAATTGAAAACGTAATTTTCCTATCTGCTACCTTTGAAAGGTATGAACAAAAAGAACAAAAGAAGGAAGAGACAAGAACTAAGGTTGTAGATGGGGAAGAGATTGAAGAAACTGTGGAAGTTACTGAATTAGTAGAAGACTGGGAAGTTAAAAAAGAACTGGAAAATTGGTACGGATTTAGTGTTGGAAAAATTAGAGTAGAAGACCCGAAAGAGTCAATGCAGTATTTTGAAAAAGACGAAACAACTGTTGAAAATGTTTATATCCCCAATCTTTCAACTCCATATATTTCAAGAGCAGATGCCTCCGACAAAGTTGGTTCGACACGACTGGTAATTACAAGCTATTCCCTCCCAGATGAAATTAACTTATTTGGAGAAGTGAAAGATAGTAAAATAAATATTGATAACACATTTATTATTACAGATCAAGATAAACCGGAACTTGTTGAAACATTAAAAAGTAAGGAAAAGGGGAGTAGAACCTTTATGCGATTTCTTGCATGGTTAGCACTTACAATTGGATTTATGACCGTTTTAGGTCCAATTATGTCAATAATTGAAATCATTCCGTTTGCTGGGAAAATTGCAAACTTTATAGCACTTGTAATTGGGGCAATAATTTCAGCAATTGTTGTGTTTGTTGGAGTAATAATTGGTAAATTCTGGTGGTTATTTGTAATAATTATTATTGCTTTAATCGGAGGAGGTATTTATCTTTTGATTAATTCACGCAAACCAGAATCAGATAAAATCCAATCTACAAGCTGAAAGACGACAACTGATATTGCATAAAACAGAAGATACAACTCAAAAGCTACAACTCCATATATTGGAGTGAATGTTCCAATGAAAACAATAATACCAAACAATAAGTACGATAAAGATGCAGAAAATATAACTTTATAACGCTTATATTTAAGCCTTCTACTTGAAACAATCAGTGTACTTATTATTAAACCTACAAGAAATATAATTGCAAAAGACCAATGTATTATCCTCTGTAAGCAAAACATACAATTACCGTAATTGGCTGGAAATATACCAAGACCCACCACACCAAATGAAGGTAATGTGCATAGGAGTTGCTCAAATTTAGTATACTTTTTGTGTTCCGAATAACCAAGCCAAAAAATTAACAAAAACAAGCCAGTAACAATCAACGTCGAATTAAACCAAAATGCACTTGATAAATATGCACCAAGATTACTGATTGCCGGCCAATATCTATCTAATGACGGATGTCTTGAATAAGCAAAAGCAGATCCACCAAGACCAATAATTAAAGCAACAAAACCCGAAGCTCTAAACAACCTTCCAAATTTAATCAGTAATGTAGAAAACATTTTAATTGGATTATTTTAATGGAGACATTTCCCTTAATTTTTTTATAATCTCCGGCATTACTTCAATTATGTAGTCCACATCATCCTCAGTATTCCTATCTGACAAGGTAAACCTTACAGAACCATGAGCCACTTCATGAGATAAACCAATTGCAAGTAAAACATGTGAAGGATCAAGCGAGCCCGATGTACAAGCAGAACCACTCGAAGCACAAATACCTTTTGAGTCAAGCAATAGAAGAATGGATTCTCCTTCGACCTTTGCAAATGAAAAGTTTGCATTTCCTGGAAGTCTCTGCTCTCTATGTCCATTAATTCTTACATCTTCGATATTTTTCATTATTCCAGTTATTAATCTTTCTCTCAAGGCTATAAGCTTCTTAGATTTAGCATCAATATCTTTACATGCTAGCTCAATGGCTTTTCCCAAACCAACAATGCCTGGAACATTTTCTGTCCCAGCTCTTTTTTTCCTTTCCTGTCCACCACCATGCATAAATGGTTCAAGTTTTATTCCTTTTTTGACATATAAAACACCAACACCTTTTGGACCTCTAAACTTATGTGCAGAAAGAGATAGCATATCAACAGGAAGTTTGGATAAATCAATTGGAATATTTCCAACTGCCTGTACAGCATCAGTATGAAACGGAATTCCATTCTGTCTTGCAATTTCCCCTATTTTTTCTATAGGTTGAATTGTTCCTATTTCATTATTTGCAAACATAATACTAATCAATATCGTATCTTTTCTAATTGCCTTTTTTAAATCATCAACAGAGACTAATCCATCCTTATCAACAGGAAGATAAGTTATTTCATATCCTTTTTTTTGAAGATACTTGCACGTATCCAAAACGGCATGATGTTCAATTGCAGATGTTATTATGTGTTTTCCTTTTGTTGTATTGGCATCGACAGTACCAATAATTGCCCAATTATCTGACTCAGTTCCTCCACTTGTAAAAAAAATCTCCTCTGGCAAACATCCCAGTGCAAAAGCTACCTGTCCTCTTGCCTTCTCAATAGCCATTTTACTGTTTTGTCCAATTGTATAAATAGTAGATGCATTTCCATAACCCTGCTCAAAAAAAGGCAACATCTCTGCAATTACTCGACTATCAACTGAGGTTGTTGCAGAATTATCAACATAAATTGTTCTTTGCATATAAAATTTGATTGTAAAATTACATAATGTATTGTACCATACTAGCTAATAATCCGCATAATTTTATTTAAACAATTAGTGAATGAAACTATAAAAAAATTAATTGTATTCACACTGTCTTTGTTCATTTTAGGATTATTTTTCTCGATTAGTGCAACAAAGGTTTTCGCAAAATATGAGCAAGCAATTTTATTTCTATCACCCGATTGTTCGGATTGTGAGGAACTAAAAAATAAAGTAAAAGAAAATAAAATTGAAGATAGTACGGAGTTCAGTATTTATGATCTTGGAGAGCAAGAAGGTAGCAATAAGTATAAAGAGATTGCTTATGATACATGCCAATTAAAAGAGGAAACGACTCCACTTCTTTATATTAATGATGAGTGTATAACCCAAAAAACAAGAATTGAAAAAATAATTGATACTCTTCCGGCAGAAATTTCAAATTATAAAAAGGGTAAACGCAACACGGAAATATTGATTGGAATAATAGCTGTTATTTTATTATTACTTATTCCACTTGGAAAGGTAATAAGTAATTCAAAGAAAAAGGTTATTTCAAAAGAAAACAAATGAAGTCTTTTATCTGAGTACCTTAACTTGATTGACCCACATCTTTAACTCCGAAAATCCAAAGAACACAAGCACAGTTCCACCAACCATTTCAAACATTTCTTCAAACAACAAGACTGTTTCATACCTTTGACTAAAAAATACTTCATCCAAAGTACCAATAAATTCAAACCCAAATGCACCCACAAAAAACAAACATGTTCCTAAAACTAAAGGGATCAATCTTTTTCCATACTGCTTTAAGATATTTTTCAGAATATAAAGAACCCAAGCGACCCCTAAAGGAAAAAATGGAAGTACATATATTATCCAAATCGATGACTGAAACCCAAAACTTTGGAATAGAGACTCATACCAAGAAGTAATGGCTGGAATTAAATCCCTAATATAGTATGGTAATGTTTCATGAATTTCCGCAGCCTCATCAAAACCCATCAATAAAAAAAATTGTCAATCCGATCCAAAAATAATTATCCTTTTTATTTTTATTACTTAAAACCAAATGATTAATTATAAAAACTGACAGACAGATAGACCCAACCACAATTAATTTAAAAGCTTGATACATTGTAGGTACATTTCTTTCCCAATCAATATTGAAAAGACCATATTTTTTACCAAAGACCAAATGCAATAATAACATCAGAAAATCTACTAATAATAACAATATTGCTATTCTTTGTTGTTTATTAATCTTCATCTAATAACCGACAATTTTATTAATATATGGTATGATATCATGTAACCACTTCTGAAACAAACATTACACACTTGAACAATTCACGATTATAAAGCATAATAATATAGTTTTTATTTAAATATTCGTTTAATGAAATCTAAAAAAATATTAATAACCTCTATTGTACTTATAGGAATTTCTATACTTTCCTGCGTTCTCTCACTTGGATATATCTATTTTAAAAACAGGGACAGTAAAAAATATAACCCATTTTATACCATTAAGGAGGAATCTTACAACATTAAAAACCAAACTATTGAAAGAGAGCTGATCGTTCAAAAGATCTCCCAAGATAACGATAGTTTCGATGAAGTGCTATCAGAAAACAAAGTCACTGAAAAAATAAAGGAATCAAAAGAGAACAAAGAAATATCAGCAAATTTTTCATACTCCGACTCTAATATGGACCAACCCAAAGAATGTGAATTATATATTCACGATTCAGATAAATACAGTAAATGTAGTGATGATGAATGGTACTCAGACGATTTTTCATCTATTGACGATTTAATCGAAGAACAAAACGTAATTAACATTTTCGTGAAGTATGAAAATTATTTTACTCTTAGAAAAAACCTAAATAATATCCTTGTTCAAATCTACAATAAGGATCAATGGGTAGAGACCAAAGAGGAAAATCAAACAACTTTCGAAAGCACTCAAACAGACACAGTTCAAAAAATTCTCGATATCTCATCAATTGATAAATTTTTATCCAGCACCAAGCAAGAAATAGACCGTGACAGCATAAAAACTTCCGTTAAGATTGTTGCAAAAAATAATCAGATAAATGAAATCGAATTTCAAATTTCATTTTTATTTGAAGAGAAAGATCATAATTTCAATAAGCAAAATAATAAATTGACAATAACTTCAAAGACCAAATTCTTAAACATTAATTCAACTGAAACACAAATTAATATTGATGAAATTACAGCTAAAATTGATCCTGTTATTAAATTAACCAAATCTGCAAAAGCACATCAAGAAATTGAAAATTTAACAATAAACGCCACTTCAAACTTTGTAAACCACTATACTTCATCATCTTATAAATCTGAAGATCATTTTAGCATTACAGAAACGCACAAAATTAACACTAAAGATGAATTAGCTTTAATTGATTACAATGCTCAAATAACATATGATAAAGGAAACTATTACCAATCTAAGGAAAACAAAATCGGAACTGTATACAGATATCAAGATAACTGTATGACAAAGTCAGATGATATTGAATCCTGTTATGAAATTTATTATTACAGTATTGACTCACTCTGGACTGGTTGGACATATTTTGAAGATGTATTATTAATGATTAATGAACCCAGTACTGTTCCAAAAGATTCTATTAAGTACATTGGAAACGAATTAATAAATGGTGAAAATTATTTTCTATACGAAATTGATGCTAATAAATTTGAGTATTTAACATTAAAAAGAACAAACGTATATGATTCTACTCAAGAAGGTACTGTTAAAATTTGGTTAAAAGAATCAACAAACCAAATATATAAAATACATATAACTTTTACGGAAGAATATACCGAAAATGGTGAAAGCGGAGAAAGTATGTATAATTTCGACGTTAAAACAACTTACGACACAACGTTTAAACTAGCAGACATTAATAATACCGAATTTACATTCCCTGAAGACATTAAAGAGGAAATTCAGAAGGATACAGATTATTATTAAAACTGTTTAAGATATTGAGTCCATTCTTCGACAAAACGCTTCTCAGAAAGATGTACAACTGTTTTGCTTATTTCATAAGAGTCAAATTTAGTGTTTTCCAATTTAATAATTGATTCTGCAATATCAGTTTTATCAAGACTATCAAAATAAGTTCCATTCGTCCCAGATAACAAATGTTCCCTTATTCCACCTCTGTTATATGCAATTACTGGTACTCCAAAAGTCATGGCTTCCAATGGTGCAATCCCAAAATCTTCATCTGCACAAAAAATAAAGCCTTTCGCATTTCTTAACAACTCATATTTTACTTTATCGCTAACAAAACCGGTAAATTTTACGTTCGTATTTGACATTTTTTGTAAGCGTTTTCTTTCATTTCCTTCTCCAACAATAATCAATTTCCTATCTGGAAGCAGACCATTAAAACAGTTTACCAATACTTCTAAATTTTTATTTGGAACCAACCTTCCAATAGTTATGTAATAATCCCCTTTGCCCTCTTTTATTTTTTCTTGCTTGTTTTCAATCACATCGACAGCAATAACTGGAGGATATATTACTAAAGAATCTCTTTTATAATATTTTTTGATCCGTTCTTGAACAGTTTTAGATATCGAAACAACATGGTCAGCTCTACGTGACGCAGAAAAATCCCATATTCGCAGATATGACAAATATAAATTCATAATACTAGATAAAAATCCAAACTTCCTCCTTATTATCGAATCATAATCTTTAGCATTACTCCAAATAAACCTCATCGGAGTATTGTAGTAAACAATGTGTTTTTGACTACTATTAGTTATAACTCCATGTGCAAAAGAGTGTGAGTTAGTGATGACTAAATCATAATTTAACAAATTATATGATTCAACCGTTAATGGTGAAAATAATGTGCTAAATATTTCAGTAGGGAAAAGCTTTGTTTTATATATTAGTGTGTGAAGTTTTGAAAAATGAATATTTACATCCTTATCATTATAAAAATAACTGAAATTACGAGAATCATAAATAGTAGTATAAATATCCAAGGTGTTAATTATCTTTTTAAAAGAAAGCAGCAATTGTTCACTGCCACCATATGACTTTATCCAATCATGAACAATAGCAACTTTTAATCGCCCCATTTTATAACCTATTATTCAAGAGATCCTGTTGTATTTTTCTCAACTCATCCGTTGAAAATGTTGGGCTTGAACCTGTTGGTGCATTTTGAGCGACTTTTACACCATTTGATGGTGTAGGGGATACATTATTATTGGTAATAGAATCAGCTGGAACAATTTTTGCAATTACTTTACCTCTTCTCTTTATATGAACAGTAATTCCCTGATAATAAACTCTATTTAATAGTTCTCCCATAGCTTGTCTCAATTGAACAGCATTAACATTAACAACATTTTCCATAACAGGACAGATTTAACTTATTTACCACTTACTCAGTATATCACTATTAGCACAATCCATCAACTCACCATTATATAAAACAAATACATTATCAAAATACTTTACGAATTGATCATTTTCGTCAATCATCAAAACAATTTTATTCTCCCAATATTTAATCAAATTACTCATAATTTCCCTCGAAGTACTTGGGTCAATCATACTAAAAGCCTCATCAAAAATTTGTATCGGTCTGTCACGATATATTGCTCTCGCAATCGCAATCCTCTGCCAAAAACCCGAGGGTATTTCCACACCTCCTTCAAACATACTTCCTAATAATTGATTCTCTGAGATAATCCCTGAACTAAACAACTTATCAATCCCGGTTATTTCAATAGCAAGATCATATCTTTTCCTGTCAAAAACATTTCTTTCGTCAGCTAATATAATACAATCTTTAACGGAGTAAAAAAATCTACCAAAATCATCAAAAACAACTGAGAAATTTTTCTTCCAAACACCAGGTTTTACATCTTTTAACGAAATATCATTTATCAAAACATCCCCACTATATAATTTAAAAAGACCTGTTATTATCTTAGTAATTGAACTTTTACCGGAACCATCCTTGCCCAAAATCAACATTCTCTCTCCACAGTTTATTTTAAAATTCAAATCACTTATTACGTTTCCATTAGTCTTAGGATATGCAAATGATAAGTTAACAACTGATAAGCTTTCAATTTTCCTTGGTATATTTTTCTCCCCAATACTTCTTTCATGCATTGTTGGTATACCAACGTACTGATAATAATACGATAGATAGTTTCCTATCAGCGAAAGATCTACAATGTCTTGAGTAAAAATAGCCAATTTCTCCCAAAAGAACAATATGTAATTAAATAGTGATAAACCCAAAGTAAGTTCAATTTGTTTCGCAAGGATAAGAACTATTATTCTTAATCTAACAACAGATATTATTATAAAACTGGTTATTTCAGCAAAAAATGACCAAAACGTAGCCAAAAAACCTTGTTCTATCTGCTCCTCTGCAAGATAATCATTATCACGTTTAAAACTTTTCAATAATTTTGAAAAAATCATATCTACCTTTTTTTCAGCAACATTTCTATTACTTAAGATCGTCTCCAAGGTATAATCTCTCCTGTTTCTTACGGGTGTTGTCCTATCAACCATTTTTCTATGCTTATTAGTAACCCAAATGTTTGATATAACTATTGGAATTACAGACAGTAAAATAATACCAGAGAGTAACCAACTATAATTTACAATAATTATTCCAACACTAATTACCCCCACAAAAGATGAAACTATTGACTTTAACTCTAAATAGAAGTCCTGAAACTTCCAATACCAAAAATTTCTAACCTTTGAAATCGTGTCATAGACAGGATAAATTTCAATATCCTCCAAATTAAACTTAGAAAACTTCTCAGCCAGCTCCTCGTGAAAACGGTTAAACCTCTTATTAAAAAAATCATTTTCTATTATAGCAATAAGATATAAAAGTCCTCTTCTCATAAACCATATTCCCAAGATTCCAACTGCACACAAAAAAGTATTATTCTTCAATAAACTTGTTAACGAAAAATCAGCTAATAACATACTTCCGGCAAAAGACGAAACTAGAAGAGCTGTAAGATAAGTTAGCAAAATTTCAAGTAAAACATTTATTACGGTCAGTAAAATAGCAACGAATGGTAGCATCCCTCCATAATCAAATATTTTTTTTATCGTAAAAAAATAAGCTCTAAGGTATTGACTTTTATTAAGCAATGTAATAAAATAGCGGACTGTATATTTCATAAACGACAGCAAGTAAATGAATTCTTATTTTTTCTATATTACCTCGGTTAAAAAGACCACCTCTTTTTGCAAATCCAACATAGTTAAAAATCACGGTCTAATCCCCCATGATGAACAATAATTTAACATATAAATAGTCATATGTCAAAACTTCCTTTTGTACACGGACAATATGTTACGGATAATCCGATAAAGCGAGTCCACCTTGAAGCCATTAAACGTATCACGACACCTCCTGATTTAATTCAGGGGCAGTTAAGTTCCTTTGAATGGTTCACCAAAAATGGTATTCACGAACTATTTTCTCTCGTTAATCCAATTACAGACCCAACTGGAAAACAATGGGAAGTTAATTTTATTGACTTTCGATTTGGGGAACCCAATAGAACTGAAGAAGAAGCCTTATTAAAAGACTTAACCTATGATGCACCCTTTTATTCTACAATAAGACTTACAAACAAAAAAAATGGAATTACAAAAGAGGAGGAAGTTTTCTTAATGGATTTTCCAATTATGACCAAGAGTGGAAATTTCATTCATAACGGAGTAACTAGAGTCGTAGTTCATCAGCTTATAAGAGCAGAAGGTGTTACTTTTGATAAAACTCAATCACGAAATATTAATGATAGACCAATTTATAATGCGAAATTAAGACCTCAACGAGGTACGTGGATTGAATTTACTGTAAACAGAAGTGGAGTAATATACGTAAAATTTATGAGAGGGAATATAAAAATTCCTTTAACCATGTTATTAAAAGCACTCGGTGTTGGTTCAAACTCAGATATTATTAAGCAATTTGAAGATGTAGATACTGGTGAAATCAAATATATACAGACAAGTTTAAAAGCAGATCCAACGATAAGTATGGAAGATGCTGCATTAACAATCTATCAAAGTTTAAGGGGAGATGAAACAGCTGGCGTACAGACAGCTACGAGATACATAAGAAGTTTATTTTTTGATGTAAGAAGGTTTTATCTTGGTAGGGTAGGTAGATATCAAATGTGTATGAAATTTGACAAGAAAATGATCGATAATGAAAAGAATTTTAGACTTACAACCACAGATCTTATTGATATAACAAAGAGATTAATAGAGATTAATAATGAAAAAGTTATGCCAGACGATGTGGATTCCCTTGCTAACAGAAGGGTAAGAAGCGTTGGAGAGATATTGGTAAGTCAATTGGAGGCAGGTATCTTTAAAATGGAGAAAAACATTAAAGACAAATTGAGTTTACATGGAGAAAAAGCAAAAATTTCTCCACAAAAAGTTATAAACGCAAAAGCATTAAAAGCTTCTGTTAATGTATTCTTAGGTACTAATAGTCTTTCAAGATTTTTAGATCAAGAAAATGTCTTATCTGAAGTTGAAAATAAAAGAAGAGTAACTGCAAGTGGAACCGGAGGTGTAGCAAGTGATAGAGCAACATTCTCAATCAGAGATATCCATTTTTCACAATATGGAAGAATGTGTCCTATTAAAACTCCAGAGAAAATGAACATTGGTGTTGTAACCCATATGTCACTTTACTCTAAAATTAATGAATATGGATTTATTGAAGTTTTATACAGAAAGGTAAAAAAGAGTTTAATTGTTGGTAAAGATGAAGTTGAGAACAGAATATTAAAAGAAAAAGTTGGCAAACTAAAAGAAGGCCATCTCATTACCAAAGCCGATGCAAATTATCTTGTTAAAGAATTCAAGGATAAGGAAATAAATGTTCAACCATTTGTTTCCGATGAACTAGTTTGGATTGATCCACATGAAGAACAGAGTTTAACAACTAGTATTTCTACAATTGCTAAAGACGAATATAATAACATTATTCCAGGATTTGTCCCAGCAAGACATGAAGGTGAGTTCAAAAAAGTTAGTCACGAAGAAATTGATATTGTCGATGTAATTCCAAGTCAATTTGGAAGTATTAGTTTATCACTTATTCCCTTTGCACAAAACACATATGACGCAAGATTGCTTTTTGATACAAACATGTTGTGTCAAGCAGTACCTCTTATAAAACCACAATCTCCTATAATTGGAACTGGTTTAGAGGAATTTGTCGCAAAACAAACAGGATGGGCTATTTATTCTCCTTGTGATGGGGTTGTCTCATTTATTGACTCAAACAAAATCATAATCACAGAGGATAAAACAAAAAAAGAGCACGAGTTAACAATCATTAAATACAGACAGTCCAATCAAAACACCTCATTCTCACAAACTCCTGTTGTGTCAGTTGATCAAAAGGTAAGCAAAGGAGAATTACTTGCAGACGGACCAGCAATCAAAGATGGTGAATTAGCTTTAGGAAGAAATTTATTAGTTGCTTACATGTTCATGGATGGGTTTAACTATGAAGACGGTTATGTAATATCTGAAAAACTAGTAAAACAGGACCTATTAACATCCGTACATGTTCAAACTCACAGTATTGATATCAGAGATACTAAACTCGGACCAGAAGTAATTACAAGAGACATTCCAGGTATAGCAGAAAAGAGCATTCGACATTTGGATGACAAAGGCTTAATAAGAATTGGAGCCTATGTTTCGGGTGGTGATATTTTGGTTGGAGTTGTAGCTCCAAAAGGTGAACAAGAATTAAGCGCTGAAGAAAAATTATTGAGAGTAATCTTTGGTGAACCTTCAAAGGAGATCGTAGATAACTCATTAAGGGTACCCCACGGAGAAAATGGAACTGTAATTAAGGTACACGTTCTTGACAGCACTAAAGGAGATAAACTTAAACCAGGCGTAATCAAGCAAGTTAAAGTCTGGATTGCAAGCACAAAGAAAATTAACCTTGGAGATAAATTAACTGATAGATATGGGCAAAAAGGAACTGTAACAAGAATTCTCCCCGAAGAAGATATGCCTCACCTTGAAGATGGAACCCCAGTTGACTTGGTTATTACTCCACTTGCAGTAAAAAGAATGAACTTGGGACAACTTTTAGAAACATATTATTCCAATACTGCTTACAGTAAAGGTGTAAATGTTGCCATTCCAAGCTTTGAACCAATAAATGAAAAATGGTTTGCAGATGTAAAAAGAGAATATGATTTATCGGAAACCAACAAAGTAACATTGTTTGATGGACGTACAGGGAGAAAACTAGATAATGATGTCGCAGTAGGTTATAGATATATTTTAAGACTCAAGCACATTGCTTCTGAAAAGATGCATGCACGTTCAACAGGTCCATACACAATGGTTACCCAACAGCCTTTAGCTGGAAAATCAAGAAGAGGTGGACAAAGATTCGGAGAAATGGAAGTTTGGGTATTGGAAGCATATGGAGCTGCACACACATTACAAGAGATGTTGACAATAAAATCTGATGATGTTGAAGGTAGATCAAGCGCATACAAATCAATCCTAAATGGTGACCCAATTGAAGTAATGAAAGTCCCGGCATCATTTAATGTTCTCATTAGGGAGTTAAACTCACTAGGAATTAAGGTTGATTTATTCAATGTAAGAAAATAAATCAAACTCTTGTTTATTCTAATATTGGGTTTTACCATGAGGAACTAACAAGAAATAATAAATGATTACAGTAACATAATTTAATAGTATTGTTTTAAAATATGGATATGGAAAAAAACATTAAAGATTTTGATGCATTGAGGCTTCTGCTTGCTTCCCCTGAGGAAATATTACAATGGTCTCACGGAGAAGTTACTAAACCAGAAACAATTAACTACCGAACAGGTAAAACAGAAGTTGATGGTTTGATGTGTGAAAAAATCTTTGGACCAACAATGAACTTCCAATGTTTCTGCGGAAAATACAGAAAACCAAGATATAAGGGAATTGTTTGCGATAAATGCGGAGTTGAGGTTACTCTAGCAAAAGTCAGAAGGGAAAGAATGGGACATATTCAATTGGTCGTCCCAGTTGCACATATTTGGTTCTTTCATAGTATTCCAAGTAAAATCTCTATCTTGTTAGATATATCTCAAGCAGACATCAGAAGTGTAATCTATTACACCAAATATATTGTTGTTGCTGTAGATGAAGCCCAAAGAAAAGATGCAATTGAACTTATCAAAAAGTATGAGGAAGATAGAAAAGCAGAAATAAATGAAGAATTGTCCTTAAGAGTAAGTGATCTAGATACAGACAAAAAACAAGAGATTGACGAATTGAAAGCAAAGAAATTTGATAAAGAAAAACAGATAATTCAAGAAGGAATAATTGAAACAAAATATCGAAATTTAACAGGTGAAGTTAAGAAAGATATTAAAGAAATGCTTGACGAGATTGATAAAGATATTCAGAAACTTAACAAACTTGTGTCAGAAATATCAATAAATTCAATCCTTGTTGATGATGAACACATGATGTTAAAAGAGGCTGGAGTCAATTTTTATAACGCAATGATCGGTGCAGAAGCAATCCAATACCTCTTAGAAAACATCAATCTTACAGATTTACAAAAAGAGTTAAAACAATCTTTAATAGAAAATGCTGGAAAACCTAAAATTAAAGATATTAGAAGGTTAAAATATGTAGATGCTCTTCTAAAAAATCGAATCAAACCTGAATGGATGATTATTAAGAATATTCCAGTTATTCCACCTGACTTGAGACCAATAATAAGTCTTCCTGGAGGCCGATTTGCTGTTTCAGACCTTAATGATTTATACAGAAGAGTAATAAACAGAAACAACAGGTTGAAGAAATTAATTGAAATTAACGCCCTAGATGTTATTCTAAGAAACGAAAAAAGAATGTTACAGGAAGCTGTTGATTGTTTAATAGATAATGAACATACTCCTCATAGACCAGTATTAAATTCAAAGAGAATTCCTTTAAAATCGTTAACAGATCAATTAAGAGGTAAAAAAGGTCGTTTTAGAAGAAACTTATTAGGGAAACGTGTTGATTATTCAGGACGTGCTGTAATTATTGGAGACCCTTCATTAACGCTTAATGAGTGTGGTATCCCCAGATTGATGGCAATTGAACTTTTCAAACCATTTATAATCAGAAAGTTGATTGAACAAGATAAAGCAATAAATATTAAAGAAGCAAAGAGGTTAATACATGAAAAAAGTGTATTCGCTTGGGATGCGTTAGACGAAGTTATCAAGGATTATCCAGTATTACTTAACAGACCTCCATCACTTCACAAGCAGAGTATGCAAGGATTCTTTGTCAGATTGGTAGAAGGCAATGCAATTAGACTTCATCCATTAGTTTGTCCTGGATATAATGCCGACTTTGATGGAGATCAGATGGGTGTATTTGTCCCATTAACCCAAAAGGCCAAGGAAGAAATCAAGGCTAGCATGTTCCCAAAGTACAATATTCTAAAAGTTGCAAACGGAGATTCAATAATCTCTATGGAAAAAGATATGGTATGGGGAATTTATTACATTACAAAGATGAAGGAAGACAAGAAACCAAGAATTTTTGGTAATCCTACTTCAGCTATTGGGGCTTATGAACTTGGAGTAATTGCAATCAACGATCCAATCGTAACTTATATTGACAACAATGTTACAACTACTTGTGTTGGAAGATTGTTATTCAACGAGGCACTAAAGGGAACTTTACCTTTCATGAATGAACACATTACTAAATCAACAGTAAACAAAATAATCTCTGAACTAACAGAAAAGGCTACACCTGATGATGTTGTAAACGTTCTAGACAACCTTAAAAAACTTGCATTTGAAAAAGCAACAGAATCAGGCTTCAGTACCTCAAAGGTTGACTTAATCTCATTACCAGAAAAGAAAGAAATATTAGAAGAAACCCTTGCCAAGGAAGTTGAAATTATTGATCATTACAATGAAGGGACTGTCACTGCAGAGGAAAAAGACAATTTAACTCATGATCTTTGGCTTGAGACCACAGATAAAGTCACCAAACTTTCATGGGCTGAACTTAGCAAACACCCAGACAACGCAATCTATCTACAAATTGAATCAAAAATTAACGGTAACATTGATCAGATGAAACAAATCGTTGGAATCAAAGGATTGATTAGAGATGCAACGGGAAAGTGGGTTAAATTACCAATTAAAGGAAATTATGCTGAAGGATTAGAAGTTTTTGAGTTTGTGCTAGCCGCAAAAGGAGGAAGAAAAGGTCTCGCAGATACAGCATTAAGAACTGCAGATAGTGGATACCTCACAAGAAAACTTGTGGATGTCTCACACAACTCAATAGTAAGAGAGGAAGACTGTGGATATGATGGAGAGGGAATAGAAATATCAAGGAATTCAGCAAGAGTACTTAACTTCAAACAAAATATCAAAGGTAGAATACTTACCAAAGACGTTATCGATCCTAAGTCAAAGAAAATAATAGCAAAAAAGGGAGAAACAGTTGAAAATGATCTAATTAATAAAATATTTGATTCAGAAATTGTTTCTATATGGACAAGATCACCACTCACTTGCCAGTCACCAATGGGGGTATGTGCAAAATGCTATGGACACGATATTGCCACAAGTAAACAAGTTAAGGTTGGACATGCTGTCGGAGTTATTGCTTCACAATCAATTGGAGAGTTGTCAACACAAATGACACTAAGAACCTTCCACTTCGGAGGAGCTACATTAACAGACATCACCCAGGGTATTTCTAGACTTGTAGAACTTTTTGAGGCAAGAACACCAAAATATTATGCACACATCGCTCCATTTAAGGCTAAGATTACTATCAAGGAGCAAAAAATATTCAATACTGTAACCTTAAATGGTAAGACCTTAGAAGAAATTACCTACTATATCGATGGCGCAAAAGAAGTAATGGTAAAAGACGGTGATAAAGTTAAAGCAGGAGACACATTATTTGTAATAGATGAATCCAAAAAGGTAGTAGCCGTAAATAATGGGGAGGTAAAATGCAGTGCAAATGTAATTACGTTCACCAACAATGTTGATATAAGTAAAACAATCAAAATTAGAAAAGATGTAGAATTGTTAGTAAAAAATAATGATACTGTTGAAGCCGGACAAAAAATAACTGAAGGATTTATTGATCCAAAAGATTATTTTGAAGCTAAAGGCTTAACAGAAACACAAAGAATGATTATCGATGAACTTCAAAAAGTTTATATCGACCAGGGTATTAGTATTAACGATAAACATCTCGAAATAATTGTTAGAGAAATGGGAAGAAGTGCAAAAGTAATTCATCCAGGAGACAGTGACCATCTAATCGGCGATATTGCCAACAAACACCTAATTGAACTTAAGAATAAGATGTTGAAAGCACAAAATAAGGAATTAATAACCTACAAACCACTACTTACTGGTATCACAACAGCTTCAATTAAAACGAGTGGCGTTCTTTCCGCATTATCCTTCCAAGAACAAGTGAGAAAATTAACAGACGTATCGTTAACAGGAGAAGTTGATTATCTTTCTGGCCTTAAGGAGAATGTTATTGTAGGTAGGTTAATCCCAACTGGAGATAGTGCTGAAATAAAAACTTGGGAAACGGTGAATGAAATGACAAATATGTAATGATGTATTCAGTACTGTCCACTTGACCCTTTAAAGGTCCAAGTCTTAGTGAATATTGTTATATTATTATGAAAAAGTATTGACGAAATAGTAAAACTATAGTAAAATACGAACCAGTAATAAATTTTAATGAGAAAATAGTGCCAACGATTAATCAAATAATAAGAAAAGGTAGAATTAAACCGAAGAAAGTTAGTAAAGCGGTTGATCTAAAATTCAACTATAACAAAAACACAGGAAAATATATTAAAGCATCTAACCCTTTCAAAAGAGGAGTTATTCTCCAGGTTAGAACTATGACACCTAAAAAACCAAACTCTGCTCTCCGAAAAATTTGTAGAGTTAGAGTATCAAATGGTCGTGAGGTTGCTGCGTATATTCCAGGTGAAGGCCATAACCTTCAGGAACATGCAGTAGTTTTACTGAAGGCAGGAAGAAGAAGAGACCTTCCAGGTGTTCAATATGAGGTTGTAAGGGGTGTTTATGACTGTGCGGGCGTTTCAAATAGAAAACAGAGTAGGTCAAACTACGGTGCAAAGAAAGCAGAAGAAAAATAATCTAATATTTTGTGAAATAAATGAGAGGCAAACCAGCAAAAATCAGAAAAATACTACCAGATCCTAGATATAATAGTATTACGGTTTCAAAACTAATTAATAGAATAATGATTGGAGGTCAAAAAACGAAAGCTATGAATACTGTATATACTGCAATGGAAGATGCTTCTAAAAAAGTAAATGACACTCCATTAAATACTGTAAACAAAGCTATTTCCGAAATTAAACCAATGGTAGAACTCAGACCAAGAAGAGTGGGGGGGGCTACTTATCAGGTACCAGTTCCAGTGACACCAAGAAGACAAGAAGCTTTAGCTGTCAGATGGCTTGTTGAATACGCTAGAAGTCAAAAGGGGACAAATATTACAGAAGTTCTAACAAGAGAAATTATTTCGGCTTATAACGCTACGGGTGAAGTTGTTAAAAAGAGAGAGAATGTGGAAAAAATGGCTGAAGCTAATAGAGCATTCGCTCACTTTAGATAAAAATTATTCAACTGAAATTTCAATATCTATCTCAATATCTGAATGAATCTCATATCTTCCATCTATTCTAAATCCCAACAAAAGTTCTTCACCAGGAACTAAATGTATTTCTTGTGGCCAATAATTTCCATTAGAGTCGATTATAACATTACTGATATTCCCAACAGTTAATGCAATTTCGACATCCGAAGGTATTTGATCAAACCTTGGTATAAAATACACTGTCTTGTTCTCATCACTTCTATTTTTTAGAAAAATAGAATCATTAAGTACAGTATGCTTTTGTTCAGCCAAATGAATAAATGAAATCCTAATATTATCAGTATTAATCCTATATGCTGGAGAAGTTTTTAACAATTCGTCATTAAACCTTACTTCAACATCTTTTACCAAACTGGATTGAGTTCCCAATACGGTCTTATTTTTCCTTACAACTGCGTAATCATCAGTTCTAACCGTTGGAGAAAGATTTGAGACTATTAATGTCGGAACCACCAATACAACTAAAAGTATTGGAACCATAAAAAATATAGAGACTGTTAAAATAATTTCTCCCAATCTATTCATACTCATGGACATATAACTTATTTTTTATTTGGAACTCTCTCTGTACATCATAGAAACTAAGTCCTGTAATAACTATACCTATTATTAATGAAAAAATCAATAGCCAAAGATTGGATTTATCAAGATAAGTATCAACACCTATTAAACCAACGCATAACCAAACATACAAAACCCAAGCAAAAAGTGGAACATATATTGAATAAGTATCTGATATAAATGAAATCATATTTAATTCAGACAACTTTACAATAACTCTTGGAGATTCGTGTGAATCATGGAAAAAAAGTGCCTTAATAAGCCAAAACAAACATCCAGCTAATACAAAAATTATCATAAATAAATTTGAAATTGTAGCAACCATTTGGACTTGTTCAACACTAGCATAGGTAAATTGAATAGAAAATGTTTCAGAAAGATTATTCTGAAGAGAAAATGGATAATTATTGAGATTAGTTATAAATATCATACCAACAATCTTACCCAAAACCATAAACCCTGCTGGATAAATAAAAGATCTAAGCATTTTCAAAGGCAGGTTTTTCATATTACTGATTTAATTATCACATTAGTATTCATATAAAGTATAAAACAAAACAGCATAAAAAACAAACTACTGGGATACCTAATTATAGCAATTACCAGACAATTTTACTAAAATCTAACTGCCCACCACTGATCACTTGACTAAACACATTCATTATCACGAAAGCAAGCAATGAAACAGCAGCACCGATAAATGCCCACATAAGTATAGATTGAGCCTTTTGAATATTCTGAGGACTTTCACTCGAAATCGCCCACATAAATCCACCATAAATAACCATACCCAACAATGCGATACCTACAATAGTCCAGATATATCCACCTAATTTACTAACTATGGCTAGAACATCATTTATACTTTCGTTATTACCCACGAAATTGCTAAAACAAATTTATATCATTAACCGATTGGTTTGAAACCACTACCACCAAGTACATTCAATATAAATCCAATAACTAACCAAGCAATAGCTGTAATAACTAAACCGACAATGGCATAAATAATAGTATTTTGAGCTTTTTCAGTTTTATTACTATCACCAGAGCTGATCATATATTGAATTCCACCATAGATAAGAATTACAACAGCAATCAATGCTGCAACTGCGGAAGCAACATTTAAAAATCTTCTAATAACCTCATCTAAACTTGCTGCATCAGTAGTGTCACTACAATTCATCCATGGAGGACAACTAGTAGCCAACATATTTATTCTGTTTATGAGAGACATTTTACAAGTAGTTATATTATATACAACGACAATTATACAATACCATTATTAATTTTGCAAATTTCCCAACTTATCTATCCAATAATTAAGCTTTTGTTCATCATTTTTCTTAGAATAAAACTCAATTTTACCTTTAATATATCTTATTCTAAACTGATATTTTAATCTTTCTACATCTTTTCGTAAAATCTCGATATCGTCAGTAGGTAACGTGTAAAGGCATATTTCGTCAAAAGCATGTTTAAATTCAGAAGGTAATTCTTTACTAATAACTTCAACCGCAAATTTCATTTCTAATGCAATATTATAAACCTTTTTATAATCCTCTTTTTCAAAATATTTATCCTTAAGGAGATATTTTCGAATTTGGAACTGTGGATTTTGAAAAATTAATGCAAGATAATATAATTCATTGATTGAGGTTATTTCATTTTTCTTAATTATTTTTTCAATATAATTTCTTGTATTTGTTTTTTGTGTTTCATCAATTAGTTGATATATTGTTTTTTCAGATATTGAAAACATATTAGATATAATATTAACGTAAGAATCACGTAAAACAATATCGTTAATTTTCCTCAACATTGGAATAACAATTTCCAACGCTTTTTTCTTTTCATTTAATGATGATACTCCAACAGAATGAATTATATACGAAATTACAGGAATCGCTTTATTTACTGCTTCTTTCCATAATTTTGGATCATTTCTAATCGCTTCGTCAGAATCTTTACCAACTGGAATTTTTACTGCTTTTACAGCAAAGCCAGCTTCATGTGCTAAGTTACTTCCTCTTATAAGTGCCAACTGACCAGCTCTGTCATTATCAAAAGCAAAAGTAACAACATTTGTATATTTCTTCAAAGATAGAAGTTGTTCAGATGTTAAACTAGTTCCAAGCGGTGCTAATACATTTTTTAACCCAATTTGATGATTGGAAATTACGTCCGTTGTTCCTTCAAGCAAGATTGCATTATTTGAATCAATTATTGATTTATTTCCTTGATAAAGTCCGAAGAGAACTTTTCGTTTTTGAAAGATATCAGTTTCAGGACTATTAAGATATTTGGGCCTCTCATCCCCTTGTTCAAAAACCCTTGCAGTAAAAGCTATTGGTCTTCCTCTTGTATCAAATATTGGAAATAAAACTCTATTTACAAATTTATCTTCAATTTTATCGGGTTTTAATAATCCACATTTTGAAGCAAATTCCTTTCCATATTTATTTAAAATATGTTTGGTAATAAAATTCTTTTGATTTGGAGCAAATCCTATTTTAAAATTTATTATAGATTCTTTTGTGATTTTTCTATCGATTAGATATTGTAAGGCTTTTTCACCAATAGGGGAGAATAATGCTTTATGATAATAGGAAGTCGCTCTTGAATATAATTCGTACAAATCCTTTTTGTTTTGCGAACCTTTATCTTTAAAATGAATGTCTTTTGTATCTATACCAGCTTCTTGAGCTAAGATCTCAATCGCTTCTGCAAAATCAACTTTTTGATATTCCTGTACAAAATTAAAAATATCACCAGATGCTCCACAGCCAAAACATTTATACCTTTGCATTGCGTCATTTACAGAAAAAGAAGGTGTTTTTTCACCATGGAATGGGCATAAACCAAAGGAATTTTGACCTCGTTTCTCAAGCTTTACAAACTTTCCAATGTATTCTTCTATATCAATACTGTCTTTTATTTGCTGAACAATATCAGACATTTAATAACCTATCCATTTAAATAAATTCTTATTATTAGTATAACACATTAATTATTCTTGCTACAAGAGAATTTAGTTAACATTGTGAAATTTTTATATTTAATTTTTTTTATATTCAATTATACGAGTAGAGTATTATTTTAATATTAGTAGTAAATAGTATTAGAGTATGTCTATATGTATCAAAATTAAAAGAAACTTCTGAAATTTTAATAAAGAAAAGTATTAAAATCGTTGTGGATATTTTGAAATGAAAAATTACACTTTAAGTATTAACGGGAAATAAAAAAAATGAAAGTTTCGTATGTGGATAAATTTTGTTGAAAGTTATGTGGAGATGTTTAGAACATTGTCGAAAATTGAAATTGACCACATAAAAATTAAGTTTTCAACAAAATTATACAACAAAAAGAAACGGAAATTTATCATGTTTTTTAGCTATTTATGATTTCTATATTTTCTTTGTTAAAATGTACAATAAATTTAAATTGATAATAATATTGAGTAAATACATAATCACAAAACGGATAATTTATCCACAAATTTGTCCACAAGGGTTATTTGGCAGAATAGTTACATACGTTCTTATAATTGCAGAAAGCACATGTGTATATACTTGGCTTGGGATCAAATTGGCCATTTTTTATACCTTCTACTACAGGTGTAATTTTTGAAAGCAATTCTTTTTCTATATTGTCAAGATCATCTGGCTTTAATTTTGTTACTATTTCTGTTTCGTGCTCTACAAAAATAAATGCAATCTCCGTAGGAAAAATATGTTTGAACTTCTCAATACCATAAGCATATATTTTTAATTGAAGATCTTTTTTGACTTCCGCTTCATTTCTAAGGGAACCTGTTTTATAATCAATTATTTTATATTTATTTCCATCAATCACATCAATTCTATCGATTTTTCCAGTAATTACTATATCTTTTAGTAATGCATTAAATGATGTTTCAAGGTGAATGGGTTTTTCCAATCCTGTATAAAATTTCTCATAAAAACTCTTGATAACTTTCCGTCCTCTTTCAATTGTTTCTTTGTATTCATCCATTGAGTCAAACATATAAGGTTTAAAATAATCATCAGTAAGTTTTAACGCTTTATCTATTGGTAGTTTGTTTTTTGTATCCTTGAGGTATGTGAAAACGTTTCTTAAAGTTTCATGTATTGCATTACCAAAATAAAGACTCACAGATTGTCTTATTGGAGTCTTTTCAATACTACTTAATTTGAATCGATAAGGACATTCTTCATAGGTTTTAATTTGGGTATGGCTTATACTTTTGTTAGTAATGTCCCAAATAGCTTTTTGCGAGAGAATCTCTGGGCTGGTTGAGGCATTTGCAGAAATTTCATCTGAAAGGAGTTCAAATGAATTGTGTAATGAATCTTTGTTTGTAAATTCTTCATTTTTACTTACTTCAAAACCTAATTCTGTAATGAAAATACTGGGATCGCTTGGGGTAAGATTTCCTCTATATTTTTGAGCGTAACCTACGTATAGATTTTGTTTTGCTCGTGTTAACGCTACATAAAATAATCTTCTTTCTTCTGCTATTTGAGATTCTTTTGAACTAGTCTCTACAAGTTGTTTGGAAAGTAGTTCATCAGGAACTTCAATTGGTGGAGTATTGTTTTTCCCAGGTAATCTCTTATTTGCTACCCCCAGGAGGAAAACAGTATTAAATTCTAACCCTTTTGCTCTATGAATCGTTGATAATATTACCCCATCAGTATTTTGATATTCATCCTCATCTTCAGAAGGTTGATTAGTAACCTGAATCGTATCGATATATCTTAAGAATGAGGCAATTTCGTGAGTTTTAAATCTTGCAGAAAAGTTTTGAGACATTCTTACAAATCTTTCAATATTTTTTAACTGAAGGCTTGATCTGAGAGAGTCTTCTTTCGTTAGTCTTTGTGGAATTGCAAAATACTCAATCATATCTATAATGATTTTTTCTAAGTTTACTCCATCATTATTTTGAATTAGAGCTTTAGAAATTGCAGAAAATACTTTTTGTATACTTTCAATTGTCTCATCTGTTATTGAATTTCTTTTGAAAAAATCACCAGCTACTGCCCCAAATTCTTGTTCACCTATCTTTATAGATAATTCATCTTCAAGAAAACGAATTATTGGAATATGCATCCTTTTACTTTCTTGGTTGATTAATATCTGATCTCTGGAATTAATTTTTATAAAACAGTTATTTAGAAGATGCAAAAAAGATGGTGTGTCATTAATATCATTGACAGCTCTTAAGAAAGATAAAATGAATTTTACCTCTTGAGTTGTTAAAAGGTTTTGAGTATTGGGTAATTTGTATGGGATACCATATTGATTGAAAAGAGATATTAAAGTTTCTGTATAATTTAAAGATTTGGCTAATATTGCAATTTCGTTAATAGAAATGTAATTTGAAGTTTCCTTTTGTGAAAATAAGCCAGTATTTGGGTTGTTGGTAATTAAAGGTTTATTATCTTTTTTTGCAATTTCTTGTGTAATTACTAATGGTTTTTGGACATCAATGTCTTCTTTGGTTTCAATTCCAGTAAGTTTTACAATTTCTTTAGCAATATACAGGGCCTCATTGTAATCGTCTTTTGCGATGTTTAAAATTATAGATGCTGGAACATCCAATTTGTTTGACTTAAGTTTTTTACTTACATTGGCCTTAATTTCAAGTCTATTTGGGTTGTTGTTTGAAATACTTTGATAAGCGAGATCAAGTATTGGCTGGGTAGATCTGTAATTTTCTGTAAGAACATATTTTTTACAATCAGGGTAATCATCTTGAAATGTAAGAATATTAGAAATAGACGCTCCTCTAAACCGATATATTGATTGATCATCATCTCCTACGACCATTATGTTATTTTGTGGAGAAGCCAAGATTTTCATCAAGTAATATTGTGCAAGATTTGTATCCTGGAATTCATCTATCAAAATATATTTGAATTGAGAACGGTATTTTTGAAGTATGTTAGGCCTGTTTTCAAAAAGGCGAATTGTTTGAAAAACCATGTCTCCAAAATCCAGAACGTCTAATTCATTTTTTTTAATATTGTATTCATGAAACACTCTGGCCAATTCAAATTGATCAATAAATATTTGAAGTTGTGCAAGTTTTTTGTTTTCGATACTACTAAGGGTTGGGTAAATCTCAAAAATCCATTTTTCTTTCCATTCCGTTACTTTTCCATCGTATGTTATTTGATCTTTATTTTTTGTAATGTGTTTCTTTTCAATATATTTCCAAAATAAGGAAGTATCTAAAGTTTCCGTTTGAAGAAAGTCACCAATATTTTTTACACTCCATGTTAATAATTTCTCTGGTGAAATTAACTCATCCTGCAATTTACTAAAATATTGGACAATATCCGCAACGAACTTATATTTATTTCCAGAGGGTTTAAAGGTGGAAAGTGAAAAATTATATATATTTTCCTTAAAAAGATGGACTGCTTCAATTTGGTTTATCAATTGATAGTTTGGGTCAAGATCAAAATGAATAGCGTTTTGTTTTAATATTCTTTCGCAGAATGAATGAAAGGTAAGTATCCATTCAACAAAGGTACCGAGTGGTAAAGCCTTGTCAACTCGTTCACTCATTTCTTCTGCTGCTTTGTTGGTAAAAGTGAGCGCAAGGATTTCATCAGCAGTTGCAAGATCATTTGTAATTAGACGGATTATTCTTTGTGTAATAACATAGGTTTTGCCTGTTCCTGCACCTGCAATTACAATAGAAGGTCCTTCGTTATGATCAATTGCGTCTTTTTGTGTTTTATTGGGATTATTAGTCATGTGTTGATTTTATCATGTTTGAGAACTGGTTGGGAGGTGTTGAAGAATAAATGATATGTGGTATATGGTAGGCAGTATGCAGAAAGCAGTAGGTGGTTGAAACTAGTGATAAATATATAGAAATTGTAATGATGATTGTATATATTAACTCACAGTTTGTTGGGAAATATATCAAATTCAAGAGAATATAAAATGGAATTAATTGAACAATGAAATGTCTTATTTTACTACAAAAGTAGAAATCTCCTATAAGGTATAGACAAGTATTCCTGCAACTGCATGTCCTGATCTACAAAAGTAGAAATCTCCTATAAGGTATAGACAGAAAGTTGTTCGCTATAAACCATTTTATCTACAAAAGTAGAAATCTCCTATAAGGTATAGACCATAACGGAATATCGATTCCATCATATCTACAAAAGTAGAAATCTCCTATAAGGTATAGACTCCGCCGAAACCAATCCCATCTCGTAATCTACAAAAGTAGAAATCTCCTATAAGGTATAGACAACCTATCGTTCTTGCGACAACCAACAATCTACAAAAGTAGAAATCTCCTATAAGGTATAGACATTAATTACCTAGACTATAGCCACATCTACAAAAGTAGAAATCTCCTATAAGGTATAGACAGCCCTTTTCTTGTCCAATCCAGCAAAAAAGATACAACTAAAAATATAAAATGTTTTAGGACTTTTGGTTTGAATTGGACTCATTTTTGTTAATTTAAAATAACTTTTTTAGTTTATGTTACTTTTAACAAAAAATATAGGGACAAAGGTTTAGTCTTATACCGTTTTTTCCTTACAGATGATTTCCACCTCATATTCAATTGTTAATGAGCATTACTCAAAGTATACTACATCACTTTCTTCATGTAAAGCACTTCCGTACCTTAAAATATTTTTTTTACATCCTTCACAAATGGAGAATATCAATATACTGTCAGTATTTTCAAACGTCTTCTTGTATTTTAAATCTATCTCTGTCAAAATATTTTTTAAAACTCTCCTGCTATTTCTAATCATATATACGGAATATTGTACTTTGTATCCATATTTTTTTAGGAATTTTGAAAATTTTGCTCTTTTTTTATTGGAAACAAAATCATAACAAACTATGATCATATTTGAAATATTGGAAATTTATTTTTTTGTCTGTCCATAAAATATCTATAAAATCCATAAATGTACTTATATATTTTCTCTTTGTTATTCATAATCATAGTAAACCATATATTTGTATAATGGTGATTATATTTAATATTCATGAAATACTGTCCATTCTTGAATTTAAAATCTTTTTCTTTTATTTGTTTTAGATTATATGATTTAATTAATTGTTGATCTACCAATGGTCTTAACGGTTCCATAATGTCACATGGAAGGGATTCTCTTTGAAAGAACAGTTGGTGATAGATGCCTTTATATGTATCAAAGCCGAAGAGTCTAAGTAGTGCCCCTACATAATTAAATAAGAATGTATATCCGATATCCAATAGTAAATTTGGAATATCTTCTTTTGTTCTTGGGGCTCTACGTGACCAGCTTATATTGTTAAATATTAGTGAGTAATATTTATATGCACAACTTCCCTCTAGTCCTAATAATTCTTGGATATTTTTTACTTTTTCTATTTTTGAATTGATGTTAATAATTGATTCTGGAAGTTTTTTTTTGTTTAACCTCAAAAGCGATATTTGATTTTGAACCTTATTTTTTACGATACTTCTTGCAATTTCTAGGTTACTACTATCGGCTAATGTGTATTGTTTCTTACGTAGGATATAGTTTCCTTCTGCCTGAGCATTAATTTGTGCATAGGGTTTCAGGGATTCGGTAAGTAAAAAAATGGAGATTCCATATTCTTGTAAATTTCTTATAAGTGGTGTGGTTATGGAAGTGGTTCCACATATAAATACACAAAATACTAAGTGAATTGATATTTGATTAACAAATTTATTATCTTTATATAAGCGAATATTACTATTGTGAAATTTTAATAAATTGGGTAATGAATCATCGATATTACTTATATATAAAATTTTCTTCTCTTTAAAATCAGGAAGAGTCAACATATTTATCACATAATACATTATATATACACTTTGTACATTTTATCGGATTATCTGGACTTTTAAATTGATGGGGATCAAATCCCCAAATTGAGTCTATTAGATCTTTGAACATTTGCTTTTGTTCTCGTGTAGGTAGGTCTATTTCATATCTCTGATTTTGACTTAGAGAATGAATAAACATTTTCTTAACTTCGTAGCCCATCTCACATAAACAGAGCATTTCTGCATATAGTTGATAAATGTATCCTACATGAATTTTTGAGACTTTATATTTTCTTTCTATTAAGTATTTGTTCTTTTTATCATAGATATCAAACTTCCCTATCAGTTTATACTTTTGGCTATAAATTGGTTGTCCTTGTAGGATATTTTTTGATGAACTATATTTTTGACTGTCTACATTGTCGTGACTTATCTTTCCTTGTTTTTGATATTTTTCATGGTATAAATCTGTATTGAAGTTTTCATAGATGGCGTGAATATAAATAGAGTAGGGGCAGAAGAGAAAGTCATTGATTTTTGAGATTTGTATTAGTTCATACATTAGGTTTGCACAAAGTTATCCCAATCTGTTTGTGATACATATAAATCATTCCACCCTAATTTTTCACAATCTCCTTTTGCTTTTGCATAGTTTGAAATTTTATCTAAAATAATAATTCCTTTTCTTGCTATATTGTATGCTCCGTTATCATCACCATTTTGTGGTAGATTTTTACCAAATTTTTCTGGGTTACGACTGTCAAAGAATGGCTCAACTGGCGATAGTATAAAGTCCTGTTTATTTATTTCAGTTGCTTTTTCATCAGTATTTCGAATCTGACATACAAGATTTAAATAAAAAATAAATTTTTTGAAAAATTCTTCATTTCCTTTGGCTTGAAGAATTTTTATTTGGTCAAGTATATTTTTATTGAGATCTATTTCATGGGTTTCAAATAGATCAATGAAATAGTCTGTCATCTCTTCATAATGATCATAACCTCCTTTATTTTGATTTAGTTTTTTGTTCCATCTAAATCTTTCTACATTTGAGCATATTGTCCAAATGGTCTTCTGTGGATATTCATTTTGTTGCTTAAAGTTTTTGATATCATAGGTAAATTTAAATCTATTATTATGAAATTTGATATCAGTGAATTTTAATATTTCATTTTTAGCTTTTTCTGCACTACTATATTTAAGATACAGATTGGGTCGCCATCCTGTTATTGGATCAATTTTAGAAGTATAACTTGCCTGAGTATAAAAAATAATTCCAGTTTGTTTCCCCATTTCTTTGAAGGTTGAAAATGGTGCTGTCAATTGATATGCTTTTAATAGGTGACCAGCTTTTTGGGGATTCATTTCATTTTTATTAACCAAAAAATTCAATTTTTCTATCAGTGCTTTTTCAAGTTGCTGATAAGTTGATTTCTCAATACCTCCCCTGATTTGCTTGAAGCGCATATTAAGGTCTTCAAAAACAATAATTGCATTATACTTAATTGCCAGATCTGCTATTTTTTTTATAACTTGAGAAATGTAACCTTTCTTAAGATTTTTGATTCCCTCGATCTCTAGCCAGTCTTTTCTTTCTTGTTCACGATTAATAGCTTTTTGTATAAGTTTATTCTCATAATTAGTATTATTTATTATGTTTAGACTACCACTATCAATAACGTTACCGCTTTGATTGATTAATGAATAATAAGCTAAATGTTTTTCTCCTCTATCAATTCCGATAATATTTACTTTCTTATTGTTTGCTAGAAAATTATTAATTTGAGTATTAAAGTATCTTGCATCACCTTTCGTTCTATTAATTGTGAGTGGAATGTGAAAAAATATTTTGTTTTCGCTATATCTTTTGTGGTCCACAATGGTTTTGTCTCTTTTATCTTTTTTGGTACCTAATTTATTAATATCTGTTTTCGGTCGATAAAAGATCTCAGCTTGTCCATTAAGTTTCATTGGAAAGTTTTGAGAAATGTTTTCTTCGGAAAAGAGTGATTCGAAGTAGAGTGTGTGCAAATTTTTTCTTCCCTTTGTACCTTTGTTCCAGTCTTTATTTTTAATTTGGAAGAGATATAGCTCGCCTTTTTGATTTTTTTCATGGATATAGCTTTCAGAAATTTCCTGAAAAGAAATTTTATAACTATCTTTAGCTACATCTTTAAAAAATTCACCAATATTTTCTTTATATTTTTCAGTTGGCTTTAAATTTCTGAAATTGTAACCGGTCCATCCTTCGTATTTTGTCAGACATTTTTTATAAAAATCAATAAGTTTATGCATACTTTTCAATGAAAAGGTTTCTCCTTTCTTGAATTCTGAATTTTTGTATAATGAGTAGATATCCTTTGATGGTTCAAAAACGTTTAGTCCTTTCTTTGAAAAACAAACCTTAGGAAACATTTTGGCTTGATCAGGAAAAAACTTGTATATTACCTTTTCATACTTTCCATCTTTCAATCCATTGCTAAAATCTTGTTTAAATCTATCATCAAAAATCTTGTTATGTCCTTTTGCCATAATTCCAAGAAAATACTTTCCATCTTTTCTTAAGATAACTGTTGAATTATCTGATTCCTTGTTTTTATCCCAGCCATTAGCAAGTGTTGGATTTTCGAAATTTAACTTCCACCTTTCTTTACTATATGGGTTTCTGGTTAGATAATTTCGAATCTTGTTATAAACTTGCACGATTTCTTCATAGGCATTTTCATAAAAGTTCAGATATCCATACTCTGGGTTAGTATAAAAATCTCCTTCATTTAAACCGCTCTCGTTCCAAACTCTTCTTTTCTCAAGGCTAAAATATTTTGCTATTTGGTAAATTGTTAAAACAGAGTCGGCAAAGTTTTTAATAATAACTTTATTTTCTGTATTATTTTTGAAATTTTCCAAAACTATTTTAAAATTTTGTCTAAAAATATTGTATCCGATCTTTTCTGATTTTCCTGTTTGAGTGTTGTGGAGCTCATTTTCAAAAAGACTTGAAAACTCATAGTCGAAGATTTTCAGGAATTGTGTCCAAATATTTTCTTTACTTGTGAGAGACAAAAAACCTCTTTTATTTTCCTCCGAAATATAATATCGGTCTTTCCAGAAATTTTCATTTGGAGAATCTTCAAGTACCCCTTTTATAAATGAAAGTGGAATAAAATCAGGAAGCGAATATTCACCGTCTTTTTTTTTTGCAGATGAGGAAACTATCTTTGCTTCTTTCATTGCTATAAAAAGTAGTTCCTGAAATGACTCAAGATTCTCTCTGTCGACATATTTGCAAGAGTTAGGATTAAAAACTTTTTCTTCAATATAAATTTGTGAGAGATTGTGTGTGTGCCAATTCTTAACGAAATCGTCAAAGAGATTTTTTAGAACAGATATTTTCTCTTCCGCTGATTTATAAAAAGTTGTTAGAACATCCAAAAGCTCTTCGTCAGTCTCAATCTCATCGATAAATTTTTCTTTCTCACTTAGAATTTGTTTATCTAAAGATTTAAAAAACGGAAGTTTTTTTTCGGTTTTTTGTCTGTGAAGGTTAATGCATTCATTTAAACCTTTTTTCTTTTCACCACTACTAAGAGTTTCACCTCCGAGTATTTTATTATATAATTCAATACCGTCTTGTAAAAGACAAGAGATATAGAAATTTGGTGAAAAAAAATCACACAATTTTATTTCAAAATTCTCTTCAACTTCTGAGAAATTAACATTATTTTTTACTTCTTCGAAGATTAACAAATTGTTACAGAATCGTCTAAGATTTTGTTCAATAATACGAGTGGCTATGGTAGCAGACGTTCCGTCATCTTTGTAAAAGTTCTTTCTAGTTTCGAAAAACCTTGTAAAATACCCGGTAAAACCTTTCCAACTATCAAATACTGAAATTTTATTTCCCTGTTCATCAACGATGAAATTTCCTTCTTCATCTTTTAGGAAGGATTCCTCTTCATTTCCGTAAAGTGGTTTTAATAATGATTTAAATACTGACTCTTCAGACAAGATTTCAATATTTTTGTTCTTTAATCCAGGATATCGAGTTGCCCACTGTTCAGCTTTTTCATTAAATTTTGATACAATGAATTTTCTTAATTCGGTCTCTCTTCGTTGAAGCTCTTTTTCGTTGTTTTTTTTATCAAGTTTCCATTTTTTAAAGATTTTAAAATATTCTTCAAGTTTTGGTATTTCTGCACTCTCGAGAGATTCTTTTACAAATTTCCTATGAAGCCTATCAAAGTAAGGTTTGGTAGCTTCATATTTTTTCTTAATTATTTCATCTTTTTTGAAAACTTGTGCCTCATCAAGCATTTGCTGTGTCTTTCCTATCGGTTTTAACTCAAACCTTAATGTCTTAGAAAGTGAATATTGATTTGTAAAAGAGGAGAAGATACTATCAGAAGAATTATTCACAAAGGGTCAGGTGAAAAATTATTTCAATACAATTCTAACACCTTTTATAATTAATTAGAAGCCTTTTTACATGATATATGATAAGTAACATATTATTTACAGGTGAGTTCGTTAAAAATAAAAATACAAACTAACAAGTGAACTAGTGAAAAATTGAATGTTCTTCCGTTCATTCATTCTTTCATTTGTTCGTTAGTTCACTTATTTGCTTGCAATATATAACGTTATTTGTTAAAGTTTATGTACATTTATTAAATATTTAAACAATTAAAATGAATAAATTTTCTTTCAAACTACCCAAGCCCAATAGAAAGCAATTTTTAATAATTATTTTCTCCTTACTGGGAATTATTATACTTGGGATGTCAATCTATTTTGGCTATCTCTTTATTTATAACCGTAATACTAAAATTACCTCAATAATTATTACTAATCAAACAGAAAGTTCTGCGACGATTGTTTGGCAAACAGACAAACCTGTAAAGGGAAGTATAATTGTTGGTGGCTATAAATATTATGATAGTAGGGACATTGAAGAAATTGGTTTAGGTGAATATGAACTCAAAAACCCCGGAAAGAGATATACACACTATGTAACTGTCCCCAAATTAGAAGCAGAACGTGAATATGAATTTCAAATTAAACATGATTTTGTAAAAACTATCTCTGATGTTAATAATTTTAAAACTGCTTCAGTTGCAGAAGAAATAAAGGATCCAGATCCAGTTTATGGTTACGTTTTTGATGGTGAGGGAATGGAAATAAATGATGCTGTTGTACTGTTATATGTCGAAGATGGTGGTGAATTTTCGCAACCATTAGCAGTTTATGTTTCAGATAATGGTTCTTTTACTTTGGATGTTGGAATGGTTAGGAGTGAAGATCTAAGTTCACAAATATCCTTGCCTGAGCAATACTGGGAAAATATTTACGTGTGGAGTAAATATGGTGAAATAGTAAGGAGAGTTGATAGTAGATACGATCGACCAATTGGAGGCGTTGGTACTGAGGGTGATAGATTACAATACGGTAAATATACTTCAAGCAATAATGAAACATCCTCTATTTTAAATTTTTCTGTTTCCGCTGGCAAAGATTCACCTGCATGTTCCGCAGGAGATAGCTCTGTTCAAGTCTATGGTGAATGTTGTGGAAATGGAAAAGCAAGAGAAGTGAGAAAATGTTCTGACGCATCAACAGGAGTTTTTTATTATAAATTTAGTGATTGTGAGCACGAGGCAAGTCATTGTGGAGGTGGAGGTTTAGATAGTAAATGTAATGGAAATGGGATAAGGGATTGTGAAGGTTACAATACTGGAAATTGTGAAAGCGGTGTTGATTGTGGAAATAGTGTTTGTGGAAGTTGTGCTATTCAAAGTGAAAGAGGAGTTTCGGATCATTGTAAAAATGGTACAAAGGATGAAGGTTTAGAGGAAGGGACTGATTGTGGTGGTGCTTGTCCTGCTTGTTCTGCTCCGAGTCCTGCTTCAGAAAAGAATGATGCTTGTCCTCCTGGTGGTTGTGCTGCTCCAACGTCGGTTCCTAAAAATGGTGTTGTTGTACAAGAAGTCCCAGATTCTGAAAAATTCATATCAGATAACAATTGGGGAGGTGCTGGTGATTATTGTATATCTGATAATTTATATAATTGTTCTGCTAAAAATAGCTGTAGATTAAAAAAAACTTGTACTTCAGGTTGCTATGTTGCTTCAGTTGGAAAAAATGACAGATGCAATGTTGATGACCCTTTAGTTGTAAAAGATGAGAGAGAAACAGTTACTTTGGAATCCGGGCCGATGCAAACGGATAATGTCGTTGCATCTAGTTCATGTTCATCTGGGTATAGTATAGATGGTAGATGTTGTGATATGGCTATCGTTGATGGAAATGGAAATCTTCGTCGTGTCACCCAAACTCCTGCAGAGCATACGTATATGAGGAGATGTTCGCTTGATGCCTCATGTGTGGATAATAAGGATTTGAGTGGTTTTTTCCCAGAAGGTTGTAACGAATGTGTTGCAAGGTGGGATAGTAGTGGTTATGGTTGTTATGTTGAAGGATGTGGCGTCTTAATAGGACATTTAAATTACACTAGCGAAACTTGTGCTACGAATGCCTGTGAAAATATGCGTTGCGGTACAACTGGAAATTCAACAGGTGATCATGCTCATGTTGAACTAAGAGATGGGACATTAACAAACGACTCGAACTGTACCTCGGATCGTTTTGGACAAGTGTTCCCATGTGAAAATATTGTTCCTGTTGGAGTTAATGAAGCTAATGGTGGTTTTGTTATTCAACATCCTTTTGAATACAGGAAAGTATATGCTGAATTAGAAACAAAATCAATACTTTTAGAGGGGGATCCGATCGTTGATGGTAAAAGGGATCTTCTATATGAAAAATATGTTAACGAGATCCAAACGCAAGATATTATTAATTTATATCCAGGTGTCTACGAGGTGGATAATCCATCTATTACAACAGATGTTATTTACATTAAAGATAAATATGACCAAGTTGTATATTTTGATGATAAGAATGGAAATGGAGTAAAAGAAAATGATGAACCTTATCTTAATATTATGGAATCTCAAGGTATTGAACTTAGCTTAAAAAAAGTATCAGAGGTAATAGAATATGATCTGGCTGTTGGTTGGAATTTTGTCTCATTTCCAATGTTGATGGAAGGAGATGGAACAAGTAATATAAAAACAGCTTCTGATTTGATTGAAGAATTTAGCTTGCAGGGTGTTGTAGTTTCTCATGTGGTTGCTTTAAGGGATGGTGTTTTTTGGGTTTATACAACAAGACATATGGATAATTCTGAGGGTATTGTTCTGGGAGAAGACTTTAATATTTTGCCGGGAGAGGGATATATTGTTTATAGCTTAGATAATAAAAAGGTCTCATTAGCGGGACGTAAAGTTAATGGAAGTTTAGACTTAATATTGAATTCAGGATGGAACTTGGTAGGAATATACCATAGTGATGTTGATTATTTTATGTCAAGTGAAGTAATTTCAATGTTTTCAGAACAAAACAGCTCAATAGATACAATGACTCAATTTAAGTCAGGAAGATTTGAGAGTTATATCGTTAAAAATGGTAGGGTTTTTGGTTTTGATTTTGAGGTATATCCAAATAAATCTTATTGGGTATATATGGGAAAGGGTGAGAATGTTAGAGTAAAAACTAAAGGGAAATAGACTATATATTTAATTTATTATTTCTTAATATGGCAACAGATGAAGTGAAAGTTGATGAGGCAGTAACCACCGAAGCTAAACCGCAAGTAACAGAAGTTAAAGAAACTACTACTAAGCCCGAAAGTATTACACCAGTAAAAAAGTCAAAAGTCCCTCTTATCCTTGGTATAAGCTGTGGAGTGATCCTTTTGTGTGGAATATTGATTCTTGTAGTAATGTTTGTTTTGCCTTTATTAGGTTTAGGAAAGCTTAATTCTCAAATTAGAGAGAAAATAGATGAAGTAAAAGAGAGTGTAGATGAAAACAAAGATGAAGAAAGTGACGATGATGAAAAAGATTCCGAAGAAGATGACAAAACGGGTAATAATATATTTTATGACGGACAAAAAGATCCAAGGATACTTGTGATGACGTATAATGGATGGATAATCGTTAAAGAGGATGGAGAAATAGATAAAGAAGTATTACATCCTGAAATTGCACAAGCTGAATATGGGGGTGAAAATTTTTCATTCTATTCAGGAAGATGGATGCCAAACTATTCTGATGTCTTAGTAGTTAGAGATGGCGCATGGGATGAAGACCATGATTGGTATATTTCTGTAGTTGATGAGGATGGTGAAGAAATGAAAGATATTTATGGATTAGATGGTCAGGAAATACCGATTGATCCTACGTTTAAAGGGGATGGAAATATTTCTTTTTTAATCGGAAGTACTATCGAAGATCCAGATGCATGGGGTGGGGTAGCAAATGGTGGAAAGATAGTGGTAATTGATCTAGAAGGTAATCTAGTAAAAGAATATAACCATACTAATCGACTTTTTTCTGGCAAGAGTGGATTTTATTGGGTCGATGATGAAAAGGGAGTTACTGTTGGCTCATATCCAATCGAGGGGCATGCTGCTTGGTATGACGGAGTCGTTTTGGCAGATCCGGAATTAACAGATGAGAATACTAGTGTTCTGATTAGCACATATACAGATTATGGTGAGCCAAGCTTATTGACAATGAGTAAAAACAAGAAGAAATTGGGAATTATAGCGACAGACAATACAAATTATTATTTAAACGTTTTCACTTTTGATATGGACAGTAATAGCTTGCAACAGCTTACAAATTTTGATTCTACAAGTGGTATCTTTTTGGGCCAAGTAGGTATAGCATATGATGGAAATACTATCTTTTATGTTGAAAGTAATATTACCGATTATAAATACACATTTAATGCTATAGGAACAGATGGCTCTCTGAAATGGAAAATAGAAGATATTGAAATGCCAAGGTCTATCGACAATTGATTTTTGAAATCAGTTTGCAGAACGCAGAACACAGAACGTTTAGAAATTTTAAATTTTGAATTCTAAATTATCGAATCGAAGCCTGATCTTTGAGTTTCGAACATCTGCGATCTGAATTCTCGAAAGGTAAAATGATTTAAAATTTAACATTCAGCAGTCAACATTTCTAACTTGTTCCCAGTACTTTCGCCCTCCTATCTCATTACCAACATCTCATTTGTCACGTATCATCTATCATTTAATTTTACGTTTTTCACTCGTTTATCCCGATGCTTCATATAATCCAGTCAGTTAGCAGAGGGGTTCATTTGTTAGCTTACAACCTTTATCATTTTTCACGTATCACTTATCATTTGTAATTCAGTCTCTAAAAACTCTCTTTCTTACTTCATACATTATAATTGTTGGCAAAAAGAATGTTACATCAGTTAATAATTTTGCAATTGTTATTGCAATAGCTTTGTTATTTAAATATTGTGGGGCCATATACATTAAAAAGGGTCTAATAACAAAACTATCTAAATATTCACCAACACCAAACTCTGCAATTGCGTTTCTTATTACTTTCAGCAAACCGATTATTGTTACTTTTTCATCTTTTGCTCTACGTTCCTTGATATCCTTAAAAAGTATCAAACCATAAAATCCCAGATTATCTCCCCATGTTCCTCCAAGTGCAGTAACTATTCTGTTATTAAAAATGGCTTGTAGAATCATGGCTAATGATATTGATGATATTATAGACACAACGGTGGGTATAAGGTATCTGTCAAATCATTCTAGAATTTTCTTTGACTTTGTTTGGTTTTCATTTTGTGTTTTCAAAAATTTAGTTTGTAATGTCGTAGGTGATTATATATAATAAATTAATAAATTATAAACTGCTGTACGGTATGGCGAACAATTATCAAGATGTTTCACTAAAAAGTATAGGGATATCTGATAGACAGTATCGTATATATATTTTATTGACTGAGTATGGTGTTTCTTCGGTTGTTCAACTAGCTAAATATTCTGGATTTTCTAGACCTGCTATTTATCGAGCCATAGAACAATTAATAAAAAAAGGTTTAGTTGAAAGTATCGTTGATGGAAAGAGAACAATTTTTAAGGCTCAGTCTCCTAACACATTAAATAAATTGCTTAAAGAAAAGGAGAAAAGGATACATAAAGTAGCAGAAGAACTTCCTCAACTTATTGATTCTCTCGAAGAGTTTGGTCTAAAAAGAAAGATGAAATCATATGTAACTTTTTATTCTGGGATTGAAGGGATTAAGCAGGTTATGTGGAACACTTTAAAAACTGTTAAGAAAGGTGAAGTTCTGGGATACAATTTTTTATACTGGAAAGATATTGTAGGTATGGAATTTTCAGACACTTTGTATGCAGAGTGGATAAATAAGAAATATCATACTTATGAACTAACCAACTTAATGGAAGAAGGTGATGTTTGGAGTATAAATAATGAAGGTATTTTGTCTTATGACAAACTTCGATATATTGATCCTAAAATTTTAGCCATTAAACATGAGACATTTATTTATGAAAAATGTTTTTCTATGATTCATTACGAAAATGGAGAATATTTTGGAGCTGAGATTTATAATGAAGAAATAGTGAATTTACAAAAACAATTATTTTGGATGGCATGGGAAAAGGGTGAAGATATGACGCCTTTTAAAAAATTTAAAACAAAGTAAAAAAAATAGTTCACTAAACGTATACTTTGGTTGAAAGTATGTTCAAGCTATTGTTTACTATCTGTAATCATTAAATGTAAAACAATGATTGATTTTATTGAAAAAAGAATACAAAAATTAGGTCAAAAGGATAATACTAACGGTAAATACGTCTTATATTGGATGCAAGCAAGTCAAAGAATTAAATATAATTTTGCTTCAGATTATGCTATTCTTCAGGCTCAACGTTTAGATTTACCTTTGGTTGTAATATTCTTTGTCGTTCCCAATTACAACGGTGCGAATTCAAGGCATTATAGCTTTATGCTTGAAAATATATTACAAATTAAACGTAAATTAGAACTAATGGGAATTACTTTCATAGTTGAAGTTGCAGACCCAATTTTAAGATTGGTCGAATTAAGTAAAGATGCAAGCTTACTCGTCTTGGATAAAGGCTATTTGGCGGTTCAGCGTAATTGGTATGAGGATTTATTTTTTAAAACATATTGTCCTGTTTATCAAGTTGAAGACAATGAATTGATACCTGTCGATGCTGTATCTACAAAAGAGGAATATTCTGCATTTACATTAAGAATCAAATATCTGAAGGTCGTAAGAGATTTTATTAGTAAATTGGAAATCGACAAATATGAACGGAATACCGAACAACTTTGGAATACAAAAAACAAAAGACTAAAGGATCTTTCGTTTAAGAACATAGAGATTAATAGTATTATTTCAACATTAAAGACTGACGACTCTGTAAAATATACAAAAAATATGATTCGTAGTGGGGAGGATGAGGCGATAAAACAGTTTGATGATTTTATGAACAAAAGACTATCAACATATCAGACTAATCGAAATAATTACACCGATGAAAATACATCTAGAATGAGTGCTTATCTGCATTTTGGGCAAATATCCCCTATATATCTAGTTGGAAATTTGATTTCTAAATATAGTACTGATAATCAAGTATCAATTATTAGCAAAGATTATAGATTATGTGATAGTTTAGGATTAAAGCGTGACGAAAACCTTGAGAGTTTTCTTGAACAATTACTAATAAGACGTCATCTAGCAATGAACTTTGTTTCATATAATAAGAATTATACTAACTTTAGGTGTTTGCCTAATTGGGCTATCAAAACATTGGTGAAACATAAATCTGATAAAAGGTTACATAATTATACTGTTGAACAACTTGAGAATTCACAAACCCATGATAAAGTATGGAATAAAGCTCAAACGGATTTGGTAAATAATGGATATATGTATGGATATTTAAGAATGTATTGGGGTAAGAAAATTATTGAGTGGATGAGTGATCCCGAAATTGCATATGAAACAATTGTTTATCTGAATGATAAATACCAACTGATGGAAGAGATCCTAATGGTTATGCAGAGGTGGCTTGGTGTTTTGGTAAACACGATAGGCCATGGAAAGAAAGGGAGGTATTTGGGATAGTCAGATGGATGAGACAAATTAAATGATACCTGCCCGCTCGCTTATAAAAACAAGGACAATTAGGCGGGAGTGACATATGATAAAGGGTATTGCAGTTTAGAAATTGTGGTATATCGGACTTATGACAAGTTAGATAAAGGAATGCTAATATTGACGTATCTTTATTTAATAATATACTTATAAGTGAAATTTTATTTATTAGTATATTAAATAATGACAGAGTATAGTAATTCTTTTGGGGACTTAGAATTTGAGAGGGGTTTCCCTGTTAGGAGGTTGGTGCAATCTATGGAAGCTGCACTTTTTATTAGAGAAGGAATATCTGATGATAGAAACTTAGAAAAGTTTATGCTTGATTTCTTGACGTTTTTAATGGCGGGATGTATTACTTTAGACTTGATGAATTTTATAGTAGTGTTCTTGTGAGTGGTGCAAGAGCGTTTATAGGGAAAGACTGGGAGAGTTTATTTGCTCCTGCGGCAGAAAACGATCGGAAAATAGGGGATTTTAGGGATCTGGATAATGTAGATAAAGATATAAAGCTTTTAAGACAATCTTATGAAAATTTAAGAAGCAATGATCAAAGTGAAAGATGGGATTCAATCGAACAGGTAATTTCGAAATTGGCGTCTCTAGCATCATTTGGTTATAGACCTGAACAAATTTGGGCACTTTTAAACGAAAAGGAAGGATTAGCAACTTCTCATTGGGCTTATCCTCTATTAAGAGTAAGACAATTTGATATAGCTGATTCGTATTGGTTATTGTTCCCGGGTTCTGAAGATGCAGTAGTTGCTAACGCCTATTATGATGGGTTAGTTGGTTCTTCGAATAGTGAATATAATAATGTTTTTTGTGGCAATAATGATGAATTCAAGATTAGATATGAAGTTCCGACAAAATTATTGAAGGATATTACTGGGTTAACTTATTATTTGGAAAATAGACAAGATAAAATGAGGGGTCCAAATGGTCAAAGGATAAAGAAAGATACACAATCGTGGTATGTTGTTGAATCTTCTGCCCAACTAAAAGAAATGTTTCCAGACAATCCCTTTGCACCTTTGGTTGTTTTTAGTAGAGAATAGTTGAAGATTGCTGTTAGATTGATGCAAGAAGGTATCACTTATGGAAGTGAAGAATTTGATAAAGTAATAACTGAAGAGTTAACAAGTTTTGCAACTACCCTTGGTTTAAAAAAATAACCCTTGAGGTTTTCTAGGTTACTATGTATATACAGTCTTTTACACTTAGTAGATTAGGATGTACCTGGAATTCCACTATTAAATCATCAACTAGTATTACCGTTGAATTTGGATAATCTCTTTGTATTGCTATTATTGCTGGAGTTTTTGATTTCATATTTGAGTTAATGTATACTGTATCTTGTCCAAAATGCTGTACAGCCTCACGGATATTTGATTCTTCTGAACCAGCATTCTCTATAAATTCACCATCAAAAATTATTCTGTTATCAATGTAAGGGAGCATATTTTGATCAAAATTGAGCGTTGGAACAGAATGTTTTCCCTCCATGGCCTCCTATATTTGAGAATGGGTACTCATAATTCCAATTCTGACATTGGGATATGTATCTTTTATATACTGTGCAAGCATTATAAAAGATGGACGTACTGAGGTGTAACCAGTAGTTCCTATTGGTGTTTTTTGGGATCTCGCTCGTAGAGCATTTATAGTTCTAATGTCAATATTTGTTATGACTTTTGCAATTGTATCATCAATATCAAACAATATAATAATTTCTGACTTTGGGCTTTTTTGTATTGCATCCTCAATCTTTTCGATGACGTGACTACAAAAAATTCTTTCTCTTTCATACAATTGTTCCATATGTTCATCTGGATTCAAGCTTACATAAGGGTAAATAGAATCGTTATTTTTTATAATATTATGTGTTACGGTAATACATTTATTATATATTTGATTGTTTATTCTGTCTACATTTAATAATCTAATACAGCGTTTGAAAATTAATCTTTACTTATGGACATGTTATTAACGAATATTTGAAGGCTATCAAGGTGTATAATTACAATAGATTCTCCTTCTATAAGAAAAAAACTAATGATTCTTGGTTGTTCTCAAAGGATTCAAATGTCGATTTATCACTAAACTTTTAATTTCTGGAAATGTAAATTTGTTAGAAGTAAAATTTAGCTCTTGTAGGACTAAAAATATATGAAAAATATGAGGTGAAAAAGTTTACAAGTATTGAAAATTTAACCCAAATCTGATATAATACTCTATATAAAATTCACATGTACTGCTCTTTTACAATATGGGGATGATAGGCTTCGACAAGAATGATTTTGTCATGCTTTATGCGACAATAGGTGCCTGAGGCTAACTCTTTGGGCAAACAAACAAATGCCAAAACAGCATTTACCCGTGCAGTTGACGAACTTAAAACAGCTTACGGAAATGTAAGAAATGCTTTTAAGTTTCGTTTTGACTTCATGTCAGCATAACTAGCTACCTTTGGGTAGTTAATTAACTGAGAGGTTTTGTGATACTTCTTCGGTGGGTCACGCAGAACCTTGTTAAATAACATCGAATATATACCTTTTCGGGTCACCGGAAAAGATATGAATTTATAACAGGTTACGTTCATTCTTAACTATTTTGCCAATTTCTAGGTAAGAATGAACTAAAAAATAAAATTGGATAGTTGTCGTAATTCGTAGAGGGTGGCACATTTTTGGACGCGGGTTCAATTCCCGCCATCTCCACCATATTATTAAAGCTTTATATAGTAACATTATTAAGATCATGTATCATTTATCACTTAATCTTTAGTCACTAATGCATTTTATTTCTTTTTCTGCTATTATCGTACGTAAATAATTTAATGCGTACGTCCATGGAACAGTTTGGTGGTTTACTCATTTTTAGTTTAATTTGCGGTGGATTTTTCCTCTTAGCGTTGGTCCCTTCTATTTTTAAAACGGTACAGCAAAATACTGTTAAGATTGTTGAAAGATTTGGAAAATTTCACAGAGTTTTGGATACAGGTTTGAATATAATGGTTCCCTTCTTGGATAAAGCTGTTGTAACGGTCAGTCTATCCCTTCAAAATCTGCATGAGGAAATTGATGCAGTAACAAAAGATAAAGTCGTAGTGAAGATTGAAGCAAACCTAGTTTATAATGTGGAGCGTGATTTGGTAAAAGAGTTCTATTATGAATTATCCGACGCTATGAGGACTGTAAGAGATTACGTTGAAAACTATATGAGAAGTCACGTAGCGACTAAAACCCATGAGGAATTACTTACAGAAAGAGAAGAATTTTCATTGTTTTTGATAGATAGTTTAGACGATATTCTAATTAAATGGGGCATTCACCTTGTGAGTTTCCAGGTTATTAATATTAGCTTTCCAACAGAAATAACTGATGCTATGAGTAAGGTAGTAGCTTCTCAAAGACTTAGAGAGGCTGCACAAAATGAGGCAGAGGCTCAAAAAGTAAAAGTAGTTAAACAAGCTGAAGCCGACAAGGAAGCAAGAATTATGTTGGGTGAGGGTATCGCAGGACAAAGGAAAGCAATTATTGAAGGTTTAAAGCAATCAATTAATGATCTAAAGAGCATAGAAGGTTTAGATCCTAATGAGGTTATGAATCTCGTTGTTGTTTCACAGTATTTTGATACAATAAAAGATGTGGGATCATCAAATAATACAAAAGTTATGTTTATGAATCCTTCTCCAGAAGGAGCTAATAAACTTGTGCAGGATTTAGCAAGTGCGATGGAAGCGAGCAAGACTAGATGATAAGTGATAAGGAATAAGTGAAATATTGCGAATAAGGACTGGAGCTAATAGCCCTGAGAAATGATGGACATAAAGAAGGATAATTATTCGTCTTTGCAAAACTTTTAAACTACGATTTATGAGTTAAATAATAATATCTAACTAATTTATTTTAAATAATATAATGAAAAAGAAAACAGTTCTTATTATTGTGGGTGTGTTGGTTGGGCTATTATTACTATGTGTAGCTTGTGGTGGTGGTGGTATTTTATTGTTCTCATCAATAATGAAGGAAGGATTTGAGGTTAGAGAGAGTAGAATATATGATATGTGTGAAGCCAGTAAGAATTTCTCACAATCAGATTATGAAGATTACTTTTCAACTGACTATAGAAGTAGAAATACTTTTAATGATGCTAAAAAAGTAGTAACTGATTTCTTCCCCTCAGATTATAATTGTGAAGACCTAAAAGATAAGAGTTTGATAATGCTTTTAAGTTCGGGAGAATCACTTTCAGTAAATACTGGTGATGATAAGACTACAATAGAATTTTCAAAAAATGGACTAACTATGACTTTTGAAGAAGAAGAAGGTGAATACAAAATTGTCAGTACAACAGAAGTTAAATAATACTTTTCTTGTCTTTAGTTGTAAGAATAATTATCAGGTTACTTGCAAGGAACAGTAGTTGGTAAATGTTAGTGAGTATATATCCAATAACAAGTGGCGTTGAAAATATAAAATATAATGGATTTATGTCAAACAGTTTGAGTGATTCCATCTGAACATATAATACAAATTCTACCAAAACTACACTTGCAACATATATTGTTGATGTTACTAATATTAGAATAACCTTTTGTAAAAAGTGGTTTATGTCTAGGTATTTTTTTCCAGCAATGTTGAACCGAATGTAATTAAAATGCCTGCATACCAAATGTGAGTTTTAGTTAATATTGATATTATTGTAAAAATTATTCCACCTGCTAATGCTCCTAATATGCCGAATAAATATTGTAAAGTTGTGATCTCTATTTTTTATTTACTTCAGAAATGGTTTCCATGAAATTTAATATAAATTTATGTAAGGGATTATATTGTTAACCTCTATTTATGTTTAAATTTTCTTATAACTTGCAAATGAATTAAGCTTAATAGTATAATGGTAATATGAAGAAAATTTTAAGAAAATCTGTTATTTTTACCTTTGTTTTTGGATTATGTTTATTCGTATTAACCAGCATAGTTTCTTCTCTTTCTGTGTCTGCGAATGAACTGGATGAGATTAACGAACAGAAAGACGAAAAACAGAAAGAGAAGGATAGAAGAAATAAGGAATTGAATTCAGTTAATTATTCTATCGATAGTACAAGCGGTAGTCTCAATTATGTTTCATCACGTATTACTCTTGCAGAAAAAGAAATTAAAGCAATAAAACAGGAGCGTGAAGAGTTGGAGTCATTAGTTGGTAAATTAGAAGTTGATGTAAGTAATTTAGATGCAGAATACAAAGTCGTAAAGGATGATCATGCTCAAGCCGTAAGTTCTTTGTATAAAATGGTTAATGATAGTAACGATTCAACTGTTTATATTCTCTCGTCAATTTCAAATATTGATGATGCTACTTTTTTTGTGTCTCTTCAAAACAACCTGTACGATGAAGTAGAGAAATTCCAGGATAAATATTCGGTACTTATTGAAAGTAAAGAAATTTTGGACAAATCGTTAGTTGAGCTTTCAGAAAAAGAGGTTGAATTGGAGGATTGGCAAAGATATCTTGATGTACAGAAAGCTGAATATCAGAATTTGTTAATTGCACAAAAGGCTGAAAAGAGTAGAGTTCTTGCTGAACTAGAAGAAGTAAATAAAGAAATTGCAAACCTTGATGCTGAGGCCAAGAAGATTATTGCTGAAAAATATCCACCTGCTCCATCTACAGGAGGGGGAACTGGCTCGAAACCTGTGGGGTCTGGTGTTGGTGCTTTCAAAGTTACTGTAAGAAGGGCGGGGAGTGTTGTGTATGACCAATATTTACAAGGCCCAGTAAGAGTTAGTTCTGGCTCTCCATTGATTGTTAATAATAGTAGGCTTTATCGTGGAGTTCTTGAGGCTAGAAAAGATACCAATGTTTATCTTATTAACGAATTAAATTTTGAGGATTACGTAAGAGGTTTAGGCGAGGTACCTTCTAGTTGGGGAGTAAATGGAATGGCGGTTTTGGAGGCTCAGGCAATTATTGGAAGAACTTATGCAGCTGCCAATTTAAATAAAAGGGTTGCTTATAATTACAATCTTTTAGATAGTGTGGACGATCAAAATTATGAGGGTTACAATAAAGAAATAGGATCATCTTCCGGTTATTGGGTTAATGCTGTAAATCAGACTAGTGGAAAAGTGGTGATGTATAACGGAAGTCCAATTCCAACTTACTATAGTTCGAGTGCTTCTGGTCATACTTTGTCTAGTCAAGAACGTTGGGGTGGGTATAGAGTTTATGCTCAGGCGGTTTCAGATTGGACGGATGTAGGTACAGGACAGAGTTATGATAGTCTTGGTGGTTCTCCCTATACCAGGCGTAATTGGGGAGGTGGAACGACTTGTGATCACGGTGATGGAGTTGTTGATTATGCGGATTTAGTAGATTTAATCGATGGAGGTATTTATTTTCAATTATATGGGGTTAATCCAACGACCAGTGCAATTGTACGTAAACCTCAACGAGGAGGTGCTTCAAGTGAGAGGTTAAAAAAACTTCTTGGGGCCAATTCAATTGAAAATAAGGTTGGCACAATAACAGGTTTACAGCATATATATAATAATGGTCCGGCAATCGCCAGCGATACGAGGAAAACAGAGCAATTGATCGTTACTGGAACTGCTGGAACTTATACAATTGGGTTGTGTTCAAATGGAGATAATTGTTTTAGACAGTCTTATAATGTACGTTCTGAATGCAGTTTAGCTTTATGGTCAACAATGTGGGATGTTGAATTTTCAACAAATAATACAAAGTTTTTTTCTAGAGGATATGGTCACAGAGTGGGATTGAGTCAATATGGTGCATATGGAAGAGCGATTAGTGGTCAGTCATATACTCAAATATTGCAACATTATTATACTGGAACGACCATGGGGGATTATGATACTAACCGTAATATTAGAATAGGTTTGTCAAAAATACCTAGTAGTTTTATAATAAAAACTCAAGCTTCAGGTACAATTTCCTCTGGAAGTGGAACGAGTTATTCATTGAATTCTGGAGATGAAATAAGTATTGCCGAGCAATGATATTAAAATATAATAAATAATGTGATATAATCCAAGTATATGGATAGGGTTTCAGGGGTAATACCTCTTAGGAAAGATAAGGTGGCAGTAGAAATAAAAGAAGAAGATATAGTTATTGATGATAATATTATTGAAAATAAAAGAATGGATAGACGTTCCTATGTGAATCAATTGAAATCTGAGAGACCTATGTTATCTTCACATAAGGTTGAAACATTTAGAAGAGGATTAGACCGTTTTAAGAATGGTTCACTTTTTTCTCATGCATATTCTTATCCAAGCGGAATTGAATTGGATGGACAGGAATCTAAAGAAAAAATTATACTTATATTTAGAAGTCATCAAATTACTATTCTTCCTAAGTTTTTAACATCAGTATTGTTAATATTAGTTGCTTTTTTAGTATATCCTTTCTTATCTTTCGTAAATGTTAAGGTTACGGGTGTAATTTTTGCATTTTCCTTACTTTGTATCCTTGTTGCTATTACTAATATTATTTTTGCAGTAATAAGTTGGTTTTATCATTTAAATATAATTACGACAGAGAGAATTGTAGACGTTGATTTTTTGGGTATAAATTCATATCGTGTAAGTGAAGCGAGAATAGAGAAAATAGAGGATGTGTCTATAGCTAATGCCGGAGTGTGGGGTGCAATGTTCAACTATGGGAGCATAAAAATACAAACAGCTGGTACTCAAGTTTTTTTTGAATTTACAGAAATACGTGATCCCGGAATGATACAGGATATTCTAAGAGATTTAATGGAATTAAAAGCGCAAGGTATCGAAGTTGACTAATTTTATTGTGTATTATAAAACTGATGGATTTAACACTTTTTAATAAAATTATTACGCTTACAATAACAGGAGTTTTGTTTTTGTTTCTAGTAATGTGGATATTTATTCTTAAGTTAAGAATTGGGGCTTTAGATCGTGTTGTTAAAACAGCTCAAGGAAAAGTGTTTCAGGGTTGTCTGATGATATGGTTGCTTATTTGCTTAGTGGGGGGAATTATAGGTATGTTGCTTTCGCTTGCTTAGCCTCTTTTTTCATTTCCTTTTCCATCTCTTTTTCTTTTGCTTTAACATCATATTTCTTGAGTCCTTTTGCTAAAGCTATTTCCATTTTTAGGTGCTTTCCGCTCTGGTAAACACTAATTGGAATGATGGTATATCCCTTTTGTTTGATTTTACTTTGTATTCTGTTGATTTCTTGGTTCTTTAAGAGTAGTTTTCTCCTTCTAAGTTCATCTACCTCTGAAGTAGTATGACTCCATCTTGATATTTTCATACCAACAATATACATTTCATTATTATCAATTGAAACGTATGATCCTGATAATGAAGCGTGTGCTTTTCTTAGAGATTTAACTTCTGCACCTTTTAGAACAAGCCCTGCCTCATATTTATCTATTATTTCATAATGTTTTTCAATGCCTCTGTTTCGTATTAAACTCATTTCTTACATGTTGATTTTAATTAGTTTTGATCCATCAAGAACATAGATTGTTGTCAGGCTTGGATCTGAGAGAATAGCATTTATTTTTTTGAATACATCTGGTTTGTTACCTTGATATTGAAGTTGATTTTTTACTACTAAAGTATCCTGGTGAACAATTACTTTTTGCTCTTCTTCTTGTTTGGTATACGGTTTCTCAAAAATAATAATTCTCTCAAAATCTGGCTGTTTATCAACTAGCAATAATGGTGTAAGTTCGCCATCTGCCGTATAACCCGTTCCTGCTTCGTTAATCTGTGTTTGAAGTCCACTAATTTCAAGTTTTGCAGATTTTCCACCGAAATATTTTAAAATTGGATTGAAGTATGGACTATCGGCTTGTTTGGAATTAGTTATCACGTAGATTGATCCATCAATAATAAAGTCTGTAGCATATGTGAATTTGTTGTCTGGAATACTATTGTATGATTCTGGTACGTTAAATACTCCCTCATTGCCCCTTGCTCTTAACACTTTACTTTCTGAAGGTACCAGAAAATAAAGGTTATTTGCATACCATTTAATTTTTGTTGCAGAACCAACAGATCTTGCCGAAAGTGCGGAAACTGTAGAAATTACAAATTCTGAAGGGGAAGATTTGGCTATTCCATCGGTTTGTGTTTCCAATTTTATTACTCCATTCTTTTTATCCAGAACATAAAATCCATCAGGATAGGATGTTAACGAAACAGGTTCCTCAATATTTTCTTTTCCTTTGTCAATTAACGTTCCAGATTGAGTGTTAACGTTGTAGATACACACTGCATTTTTATCTATTCCTATCAATGCTATATAGTTACCGGTTTTTGAAAATTCAATCGGAGAGGTTTCACCTTCACAATCTGTTACAGTATCCATAAGAAAAACGAGATTGTTATTTTCGCTTACTGGAATTATAAGGTTAATTTGATTGTAAAGTTGTTGTGTATCATTAATTGCAGTTTCTTGTTTGGTTTTAATTTTATTTTTGTCTTCTTCTTTGAGTTTTTCAAGGTCAATACTGTCTATTTGTTGATTTATCGTGTTGATTTCATTGGAAATAGAGGTGTAATCATAGGTTCCACTTGCCACATCTTTCTTTAAGTTATCAAGTTTGCTAAGTGTTTCATTAAAAGTAGTTTCAATTTCAGCTACTGTTTGGGTATATTTTTTATTTTTTATTGATTTATTAATACTCAATCCAATAATTAACACAAGTATAAATCCAATTACTCCTACAATAAATAATGGATTTTGGTATATTGGAATAGGTTTCCCAGGTCTTATCTTGCTTAGGGTCGTTTGGGGTTTTATTGGAAGGAAACTAAACTTACTTAATAACTTTCTTTGCCAAGGCGATAAGGGTTTAGTAGGTTCACTTTGTAATTGAGTCGCATTCAGATCGAGTTGTTTTTCATTTTGTGTATTTAAGTCCACTTCTTGATAATTTGGGTTTAGTTTTTTCTTTATGAAAGCTGTTGCCTTAGAGTAAAGTTGGACTATCTTTTCTTTTGCAGTTGGGAAGTACTCTGTTTTAATCTTCATCAAGAAAGGGTTAATTTTTTGAATTAATAAAGCAATTTTCCCTTTAAAATCCGATTGATTGGTGCCTTGACATGTTGGTAAGGGGGGGGTAGAAATTGGCATGGGAACGGCAGGAATAACTTCTTCGGTTGGGGTGGTTTCACTTGCTAGTCTTCCAGAAAAAATAACTTGAGTTCCTGTTAATTGGTCTTTAATTGCGTTAAGTTCTTCTTGTATTGTTGCCCAATTAGGGTTTTCCTCTCCAGCTAAAGAAGTGTCTATAAATGCGTCTACAGTGTTTGGTGATCCGAGTAACAAAATATCTCCTTGTTCCAATAATCCACTTCCAACATGATAAACATTTTGTTCGTTATAAATCAGTTCTCCAATATTGATAGGCTTTCCCCTCAAAAGCATGATGTCATTATCACCCGCTGTGCCAACATAAAACGTATTGTTTCTGACCCACAAAATCGTTACGTGCATATCTATTCCGATGTCTTGGATTTCAGGTTCGTTTCTTATAAATATTATTAAATTTTGTCTTGCTTTTTTGAGGTTTTTTTCAATTAGGGCAATGGGATCTGATTCTTCTGTGTTTAAAAAGTCCTCCTTAATTTTATCATTGAGCATTCCAGCTACAGTGTGTGCATTGAAACGGTCTGAGCCAATAAGGGTGATTAATGTAACGATTTTGTCGTTATCTCTGTCGAATACAAAAAGCTTAGAAGCTCTTGATATTTCAGATGTTTGAGGTATGAAACTTTTCCAATCAAACATTTGGGCAGTAATTAAATTTAATTCATGTTTTATAATACTATAAATTTAGGCTAAGTTGCAAGTTGTATTTATATTATCTGTCTGTTAAAATTAGCTGTATGAAATTTACATTTGATAAAAAACAACTTATCACTTATTTGCTATGTTTGGGTTTGCTTTTTTTGAGTATAGTTTATTTAGGTATTGATCTTCATAAAAACGGTATTTCTGCACAAGAACCAGCAACTACTGAACCTACTTCTGGCGGAACTTGTGGTCCAGTTAATAATAAGGTTGGATATAATATTGGAGGATACGGATGTGGGGATTCTGGAAATGTTTTGGCTTGGGCTGTTCAAAATGGAGGTTGGGTAAATGTCCAAATGAATGAATATTGTGTTCAACCTAATAGTGATATTCCAATACAGGAAATTGTTGATGCTGTTGCTGCAGGTGGTCGTGGTCTTATAATTCGTTTGTATCCCGGAGGTTCTTTGAATAAAGGGTATGAAACAAGAGATGCAACTCGATTGGCGAATTGTCTTAAAGCAGTTGATTTTAAAGGAGTTCCTCTATATATAGAGCCACACAATGAGGTCAACTGGATTTCAGAAGAAATGCGTCAGTATAATAAAGATCCAGATGAAGTAGCTAGGGCATTGGGTTTATATATACGTACTCTCAATGAACAGTTTCCTGCAAATTATTTATTTCCATCCATGAATGCATATCCAAACTCTGGAACTATTGATCCTGCGGTTCTTGCTCCTAAAATTTTAGCTGAATCTGGAATTAGCTTTGCAGGAATTTCTTTACATATGTATGCTGGTAGCCCTGTAACTTTATTTGCTGGTGGTGGAGGTTCTTGTGGAAGTAATATGCAAGACTGTTTAAGAGATATTCAGAGGGCGAGTACTGGTGGTGATGGTGCATTAATGAATTTACCAATTTTCGTAACAGAATTGGGTTATATCGAAGATGTTCCAAAGTACGGTGATCCAAATTCTGCGTGGTTGTTGGGAAAAGCATGGAAAGAACTTTCGCAGATGGGTAATGTTGTTGCAATAACTCCGCTTATATATGATCCGCTTGCTACAGGTGGAGCCCAAAGTTGCTCTGGTTATAAACTTCCTGCCACAGGAACTGCTAGTGATCAGTTTGTGGGTATGTCTTCTTTGGTTGCTGTTGCAAGCTATATGGGCTGTGATGTTGATGTTGAGCGGATACGTAGTATGACAAGAACAGAACTTGTCGATTATATGCTTAACGAGCTTGGAATTGGTAATTGCGACACTTGCAGCTATCCCTATGAACAAATTACTTGTGGGACTGAATGTATTTGTAGTAGTTATTGGACTTGTTGTAATGGAATTCCAACTTTTGGAAGAAAGGGGGTCTGTATTTATCCTGAATGGGGTAATGTTTTACCGAAATGTAAGGGAAGCAATGCTTGGAGAGAGTTGAAATGCTCCGATACTGTGGATGGATATATGAGATCCGATCAGTACATTGATCCAGCAAATCCCCCTGAAGTAGTAAGCTGTAACTGTGACGTTAGACTTTCTGTACTACCTGTTTCTAGGGCTCATCAACCCTATGGAATGATAGGTACAACTTTTTTAAGCGTAAGGTTAAGGTTGGGAGATTTGGGTTATATTCCTTGTATAATTCCTGGGACTTGTTGGAATTCTAATCCAATATATGCAAGTGAAGCACCTACATCTTACAAAAAAACAATTTTTAGTATTAAAGTCGATAGCCGTGGAGGAAATTTTACTCTTTCTCCTGAATCCGGACAAAATGTTGCAAAGGGAGCTGTTGAAGACGAGGCAGTTTCTATTTATAAAATGGCACGTTGGATTTATTCGAATGATTTGCCTGGAACTACCGAATATGAAACAAGAAAAAGACAAGTTACAAGTCTTATAGATAATGCATGTGATGGTGGTTTTACTCCTATTATTTCAAAGGGTTTGGATTACTGCGAGATTGATAGTTTCTGGTGGAAGTTTGATCCAATAGTAAAAACATGGCGTGATATTATTAATGGTTCATGTGAAGTTGAAGTAGATAGAATTGCGTTTTATACTGAAGAACTTTTTAAGCCATTAGAAACAGCTACTATCAAACATATGCGAACAATTGTAGGTTTACCAGGTCAACAAATAAAATGTGAGGAACCTACCGAAGTAGCAACTTTGGCTAAAGCAAAAATATGTGGAAAAGAGCATGAAGTGAAATTGTATTATTTAGGAATAGCAAGGTCAATGGCTTGTTACGGAAGTGCGGCTTCGGCTTTGGCACCTCCAGGGTCAAAAATTGAGGAATCGTATATGAAATTTTTATAGTTTATAAAAGATATTATTTAATTTTAAAATGTGAAAGATGGAGAAGATTTTTAATAAAGTTATGAAAGTTGTTTCTTGTTTTTTGCTTTCATTGTTTATAATTTCTACGTTTTGGGGTGGAAGTGTGAATGCTGCGGATGGTGATATTACTGACTTTACCGATGTTTCCGAGCTTTTGGGTTTGGTATATACGGAAGAAGGAATGGATCCTGGTACAAATGTCACTATGGTACAAAATGCCAATATGGTAGCTGCATTACAAGTCGTTGTATGTTCTGTAGAGGGTGAATCTTGTACTGGATTAAGTGAAGAAAGTCTTGATGCTTTATATGAAAGAAATCCTACTGCTAGAAGATTAGGAGATGGTGTTATTGGGAGGTTAGACAACGGTCTTAAAACTGCTTTGTATAGTTATCCTGGAGACGTTACGATGGGAAATGCAATATATCAAGATTGGAGTCCAAGTAGGATGAATAAGGCGGAAGCAGCTAGTTCTGGAACTCAGATACTAAGTCCGATAAGAAAATTATATGAATATGTGAGAGGAATTGCTTATGTTTGTTCAGTTCTAGTTATTGTTGTGATTTCTTTTATGATTATGTTTAGGCAGAAGGTTGGTGGACAAGTTGCTGTTACGATAACGAATGCCTTACCAAGAGTTTTAATTGGGTTTGTTTTAATCCATTTTAGCTTTTGGATTGCAAGTGTTATTCTCAGCCTTTCAACATTTTTGATGGCTGTATCTGAGGTGGCAATTAGTAATGCGATAAAGGATATCAGTGGAATTACTGATATTCAAACAATTGGTTTAGGTGGTCCATTCCATCTTTGGTGGGGGTTGTTTAGATGGATTATTGGTCCTGTAGTTGTGGATAGTGACAGTATGTTCTTTGGAAGTAAGGCAGGTGCTTTTTATAATTCGATCCCTGCAACGTTCGGATTGTCAACAGTATGGAAGTCGTTTTTCTCACAAGGAGTGGATCTAAGTTTTGGAGCTTTAGTAGTTAGACTAATATTTTTGGTAGGTTTGATATTTGCAGTGTTTAAGATTTTCTTTAATCTTATCAAGGCATACGCTCAAATTTTCCTTAAAGTTATTGCATTGCCAATAACTACTTTGTTAGGAATGTTCCCAGGTCAAGAAAAATCAATAATTGAATCTTACAAATCAATTCTTATTGACTCGCTTGTTTTCCCTATAACATTCATAATAATTAATCTCGCAATTTTGATCTCTGTTGCTGGAAATCCGACATTAGGCGGAAGTGCTATTGAGTTTCCAAGTGGCTTAACTACTTCAATTATTGATTCACAAGGTACAAATCTTACAGGATTTATTGCATATGCAATGATATTGGTGGCAACTACGGCAGAAAGGTTAATTGCAGAGATGCTTAAATATCAAGAAACAAGGAGTGGGCAGTTAACTGCTGCTGCTATAATGGGAACGACTCAAAAGGTTCCATTCTTTGGAACTTTGCTTAAAGAATAGTCAGAATTACTAAATGGGTCTTTTATCAAACTTAGCTGACAATTTACTTCCTAGACAAAGAAGAGGAAGGGGTGGAGGAGGTAGACCTCTTATTGATGTGCCAGAATTTTACGCAAGTGACGTTGGGTATGTGGGGGCTACGATGAATGCAATTACTGCAGTTCCGGAGGGTGCAATGAAAAACGTGATGGGTAATGTTACGATAGGTTTATATTCGACCGGGGGATTCAATGTTAATATAGGGGGGGCTTATAATGTTCCAGTATTATCTGTTCAAGGGATTGCTGATACTTTAAATGATCCTAATGCAGCAGCTCATTCAGCAGCAGATTATGTTGGTAGAACTATTGGTGGTAGGAAGGGGAATTTTTGGACATCTACTTATCGTTGGAGTAGGATGATGAATGGCTTTGGTGAAAGATATGCAAAATCTATGATTAAATCATCTAGTGCTTTGTCACAGGATGAGAAGAATGGATTATTGGAAGCTTTGAATGCTGATGTAACTCGTATTCCAGATTCACTGAGAGAGGAAGGTAGGCGTGCGTATGCAAATGTAGTTGCTTCGGAATTTAAGAAGTATGGAGCCGATGATGCATCTGCAAGTGCATTGGGAAATATGTTGAATAATATGGACAGTACAGGGTTAAGGCAAAAAATTTACAGAAAAGCAAAAATTGCCGGTGGTCGAAGTGGTTATTATAATCGAGGTAAGAGAGTTGCAGATGTTTTGGCAAGCGAAGCTTCTTCAACTTCCTCTATGCAGGCGCTTTTAAAAACTAGTAAAGGTGCTGAACTTGGAGGTGTCGTAGAACAATTTCTTGATGCATCTGATAACGATTTAATAACTATGGCATATAAAGAAAGGCTTGCAAGGCTTGAATCAAAAGGTGGTGATTCTAAAAAGATTGCTATAAAGCTCAAAGAGCTACTTGATAATGGAGGGTTGTCGGCGGGAAGTTTTGACGTTGGAAAATATAATCTTTCTCCATTGGCTATTGTTAATGGCATTAGGGAGTTGTTGCTTATTGGTAGTTATTCTAAATCCTTTAAAAATAATATATTAAATGGAAATGCTCTTCTCTGGTTTGATTTGGGTAAAAGCTCAAATGACCAAGGTAAAAGTATGGCTCGTTGGTTTAGTGGCTTGGTTTCTGACCCCAAATTTAAAGAAATGAATATTAGTGGCAAAGCAGGCTTTCTTTTTTTATTTCATCCTGGATCGATAGCGAGGATGTTTTGGGATGGAGATTGGTTTAAGGTTTTGGAAGCTCAGCTAAAAGCTGGAAAACTTTTGGATCCAAACAAAGAGATTTCGAAATTTTTGAAAAAAGGTATTAAAGGTAATATAAACGATTTCAGAGATAGGTTACTAAGAGAAGTTGGTTTAAAAGAGCTTCTTTTAAAGCTAGAACAATTAAATCCAGAACTTGCAAAAAAAGTTCAAAATGTATTTAAGATTGGTCTTGATGAGTATGCAAGATCTTGGGCTAAAGGAGCTGTAAAAATTGCGTTTAAAAAAGCAGGAGAATCAGTTGCAAAACTTCTTACAAAGTTTGGGCTTAAAAAACTTGGACAATGGTTAGGAACTGTTCTATTGCCCGGAATTGGTTCGATACTTGGCTGGATTGTTGGGGAGTTGGTTTGGACTGTCGTAGACAGTTTTATGTGGAAGCTTTTAGAAATAGTAATTCAATTACTGTTCTTAGTGATTGCAATTATAATTATAATAATTATGTTCGTTTGTGGGATCTTTATGGAGTCACAAAACATGTTTCCTGTGATGCTTTTGCCGGGGCAGGATTTAACGACACACAATCCTAGAGGAGGAGAAGAAGATGTGGGGGGGGATGAATATCTTGGACCTGGTGTCCCTTTTGATTATACCAAGATAGAATCCGGAGGTATTTTAAATAATCAAGTATGTACACAAGGGTATTTTGGTAATTCAAGTGACCCAGTTTGTAATTGGAGTCATTGTAATTTGGTAGCAAAAGAAGGTAAGTATGCCATTGATGTGTCTGGAAGTACTGATAATACAGCATATTCTCCAGTAAATGGGACGGTTTCAAGAATTATAAAAAATTATGAGTCATTAGACAGAATTGAAATTCAAGGTGATGGTATCACTTTTTATATGATACATATTGATGCTGATACTTGTAGGGTGGCAAAGGGAGATACTGTCAGTAAAGGTGAAGCTTTGTGTAAGTTATATGGAAATGATGGAAATGTTGATGTTAAGTGTCCTAACAGTAATAATATATGTTGGACCGGTCCACATATTCATATTTATGCAACGAATGAAGCTGGGCTCGGTGTAAGTAATTTACATGAAATTATAAAGATAGATGCTAATCTTTGTGATACAAGTAATAATTAAAAGGATATGAAAAATATACTGAAAATAATTAAAGACAATAAATGGATTGTGCTTTTATCATTTCTTTTTATACTAATATTAGTCACTGTGTATCTTTTTGATTGGATCTCCAAAAATAAAGAATATGAAGAGGATAGGGCGCTCGGTGACGTTGAAACGCCACTTGATGACATTTCATCGGAGTTTGAATTTGAGAACGCAATGATTTATCTTGGAAGAGATGCAACAATCGTTGAATGGCCTGCTGTTAATAGAGTTTTTGAAACCATGGATCTTGGTTCAGAGCTAGATATTTATTCTATTGCGAATAAATTTGGACTCAATGAAAGAGGACCTGATGATACTTTTGAAGAATGGGTTGGTGATTGGGGAAATTTATTTGTTTACAACGAAAGTATAAGAGTTACTGTTGGAAAAAGTGACATATATTGGGAGGTAGATAAAATTAAAGAAGAATCATCTCGAAATAACTATTTAAATACAGAGTTAAGTAATTTATTAGGACATGAATTTGAAACAATATCGTTTACTGTTGAACAGTTTGAAAATAATTCTGGGGAATCGTTACTTAAGGTTGAAGGTGTATATAAAATTGATAACTTTTCAGTACTTTTTGAAGGATGGACAGATAATTTTGTTACAATTATTTTAGGTGAGGCAGGTTCAATTAGGTCTCTACAGATTAAAAGGTTTATTCCAAACTTGGAAAAGGTAGGTACATATGTAGGATATTCTCAAGATGACCTCATTAGTAATATGAAAAATTCTGATATAGACAAGAAAATATTTAAAGTAAATATAGACTTGGCAAGTTCGGCAGATTATGTTTCCGATGGAAGTTATGCATATTTGATTGATTTGCAATATGATGAATTGATTGTGAGGACGATCACTATTAATCTAATGAAGATGACGTATTATGTTGATAAAGAGACAGGTATGGTTATCCCAATGATTGTGATTTCTGGTGATATATCCGTAGGTACGGGTGGTGGAATAAAATCAGGTCTGTATAAATTTGAAATTTGGCATAGTAACGTTAAATGAAAACCTAACGAACTTTCGCCAAGGTGAATCAATTCCTGTTTACCATTTCATACCTTAGTTTGTCAATTGTTTCGCTTTTCACTATCCGATAAATATGCTAATATATAGCTATGGCAAAGCAGCATGTAATACCTCACAATATAATGGATGTAGACTTTAAACTGTTCGGTTTTATGAACCTTAAACAGTTTATTTATGTTGCTGCAGGTGCAGCAATTGCTTATATAACCTATATTTTAACAAGGGATAAAGTTATTCCTGGGATTTTTGGTTGGCCAATAATTATTTTTTCAGTGTTAGCTGGATTAAGTTTTGGGTTGTTACCATTTAAAGGAAGGTCTTTGGATCAGTGGTTAATAAGTTTCATACTTGCTGTTAGAAGTCCTACTAAAAGAGCTTGGATGAAAAAGGGAATTACTCCATCAGCAGTTCCTTCAAGTATTTCAGTTGATTTATTGAAACCACAACAAATCAAAATTGATACAGAAACTACTGTTGGACAAGTTATTGGTGGACTGAATATTCCAAATCCAGAAATAGAAGGAATGGATATTGAGAAAAAGGTTTCAGAGCAGGGAAAGATTTATTCTGCTGCTGAGAAAGAACTTTCTGATTCACAAAAAACACCTGTCATTGTTACTACAAATGAAAATTTAACTACTGGAGATGAATTGTCAATAATAGCACCTCATCTTTCTGAATCAATTACTGGTACAGATACGGTTTCTGATACTTATGTTCAAGGTCGTTTTGATACAATGGGTGCAAAACAAGAAGCAAAACCAACGCCAGTTGTTGAGCCTGAGTTGTAGTTTTTTTGACAAAGTTAATATAAAAAATTGAATTATTAATTGAATTAGTTGTATATGCAAGATGAAATAAGTGAATTGAAAAAAAAGATAGAGGAACTTGGTAATGAAAATGCCTATCTTAAAAAAGTAATAGGTGATCTGAATTTAAAGTTACAGGAGTTGCAGGTTGGAAAATCAGATCAACCATCTTCAGGATTGCCTAAGATTACCATAGATTCTACGACAGCTAAGCAATATGCTAGCTCAGAATTTGGTTTACAGTCTAGTATAAATGCACCAAATTTTATAACAAAAGATCAAGCAGGCAAAATGCTTGGCGATGTAGTTGCTATCCTTAAAAGAGGAAATGGCTTGCCTATTCAAGCTTCCAAAAGTAATGCTTTTGGACAGGTAAAGTTTAGCCCAATTCCCAATGGAAATTACCAAATTTCCTTAGAAAAAAAAGGTTATACTTTTCCGTTAATTGATTTAGTTATAAACGGTGAAATGATAAGTTCTTTTGAAATAAGGTCAATATAAATTACAATTATGGACGCAGTTAATCCAAATAAACAAGCGATTAAATTTTCTACGCAGGATTTCGTAGATATAGTAGATATTGCAGATGATATGATTATCCTAAAAGGAGGAAAAGTTTCTTTAATAATACAAACGAGTGCTGTCAACTTCGATCTACTATCTGAGGATGAGCAAGATTCAAGAATTCATGCTTTTGCTGGGCTTCTTAACTCTATAAATTATCCACTGCAGATTGTGATTAGAACGAAAAAGGTTGATATCACCTCGTATCTAAGTTTCTTACGAGATTATCTAAAAAAACCAATGAGTGAAGGAAGAAGATATTCCATGCAGATTTATCTTCAATTTATTCAGAATTTGATTGTTAAAAATGATATTTTGGACAAAAAGTTTTATATAATTGTTAGTTTTGGAGGTTCTCCAGCTGTTTCAATTACTTCTCCTGTAGATTTAATAAAAGGTAAAAAAAATAAACCCTCATCTGAGGAGACTCAAGTTTCCAGAGAGCTTCTTATTGAACGTGCAAAAAATAACTTGTATCCAAAACGTGATCACATTATTAGGCAACTGAATAAAATGGGTGTACAAGGAAAACATCTAGAAAGTGATGATTTATTGAGAGTATTTTACGAATTATACAATAATTGACATGAATGACCAAAAAGAAAAACCAATTGATAAGCTTAGAAAACTGATCTTTGGTAAGAAAAAAAATCAGAGTACAACTCCTGTTTCTAACACTGTTTCTTCTACTCCTGACAAAACATTGTCATCTCCTCAACCTAGCATTCCTCCTCAAGTACAGAATGAACCCACTCCGCAAAAGATGCCACAACGAATTGTTAAGGATAATACATCGCAGGTAGTGGAAAATAAAGACATAAACGAGGATAAAATAACTTTGGTTGATAAATTAGCACCATCTTTTGTAGAAATAGATTTTAACCATATTCAAGTTGGAAGAAAATTTTACAGAACTTTGTTTATCGCTCAATACCCCAGAGTAGTGCAGATGAATTGGCTGTCTTCCGTTATTAATTTTGACCACTCACTTACAATTAGTACTTTTTATTATCCAATGGATATTCGTGAGGTACTCTCCAAATTAAAGAAAAAAATGGGGGAGCTTGAAGCTACACTTATGGGACAAATTGAATCTGGAAAAGTTATTGACCCTAGAGCAAAAGTAGCCCTAAAGGACGCTCAAACTTTACAAGACGCAATTGCGGCGGGTGCTGAAAAACTTTTCCAATATGGACTATATATTACTGTTGAGGCTTTTTCTTTAGAAGAATTGAATAAAATTACACGTGATGTCGTTTCCACTGTTTCTGCACTTGACATGCAAGCAGAACCAGTAACGTTAAAAATGGAGCAAGCTTTTGAGTCCTCACTTCCACAGGGAGTTGATAAGTTAATGTTGGTAAGAAATCTCCATACAACATCCATTGCGACTACCTTCCCTTTTATCACATCAGAATTAACAATGGATCAAGGTGTATTATATGGAGTTAATCTACACAATAAAAGCTTGGTGGTTTTTGATAGATTTCAACTTGAAAATGCGAATGCTGTTGTATTTGCAAGATCTGGAGCTGGCAAGAGTTACTTTGTAAAATTAGAAATTTTCAGAAATCTTATGTTGGGAACTGAAATAATAATTATTGATCCTGAAAAAGAATATGACAAATTGTGTGAATCGTTAAACGGTTTATATATTACATTTTCTCAGGATTCTGGGATGAAAATAAATCCTTTTGAACTTCCTGGTGTACAGTTAGAAGAAGGAGTTGATCAGCTCCGTGAAAAGATACTTTCATTGCAGAGATTTTTTAATATCATGTTTGAAGGATTGTCTAGTATTGAAAAGGCTATTTTGGATAGAGCAATCCTTTTGACTTATAATGAGAAAGGTATTACAACTGACCCTGAGACTCAAAAAAATAAGCCACCATTATTGGAGGATTTATATAAGGTTTTGAAAGGTTTTATTGAACCTGAAGCTCAACTCCTTGCAAAACGTTTAGAAAGATTTATTATTGGAAGTGCTGCTGGTATCTTTAATGAAGAAACGAACGTTAGTTTAGATAATCCTTTTATTGTTTTTTCAATTAGAGATTTACAGGAAGAGTTAAGGCCACTGGCAATGTATATTATGTTGGATTTTATTTGGACGCATATTAGAAAAGTAAGGAAAAGACGTTTGTTGGTAGTAGAGGAAGCTTGGTATATGATGCAAAGATTTGAATCAGCAGAATTTATGTATTCTGTTGCAAAGCGAGCTAGAAAATATTATTTGGGTTTAACAACCATTAGTCAGGATGTTGATGACTTTTTATCTACGGATTATGGAAAAGCAGTGATTAATAACAGTTCTTTGCAGGTATTGCTCAAACAAAGTCAAGCAGCAATCGATAGAATTCAAAATGTTTTCAAACTTACAAACGGTGAGCGAACCTTTTTGTTAAGATGTGGGATAGGTGAGGGCCTGTTTTTTGCGGGAAATCAACACGTTGCAATTAAGGCAGTTTCTAGTTTGGCAGAACACAGGTTAATGACTACAAATCCACGTGATGTTGAGATTTTTGAAAAATATGGAATTTTAAAAGAACAAGATGTAAATAAACTTTCAGCAGTATATAACGAAACACTTATTGAAAGATTGTATGGTAATAATAAGTAATATTTTACATTGAATTTTTATGGGGCTTTTCGGTAAGAAAAAAGATGATAAAAATACTTCAAGAAATGATTCCATCACTTCCACCACGGCTGCAAATCAAGATACAAACCCTGATCTTGTTTTGTTACAGATGACTGAAACGGTTAAAACCAATAAAAATAAGTTAGCTTCAAATGCGAATACTGTAGTTCAGGCTAAAAAGACAGATAGTGTTTTTTTTGAGAAATTACCGAAGAATCCATTTAAGGGAATATAAACAAACTCAATTGGATATTATGTAAGTCATTCAGGTTAAGGGATACATGATAGAAATGATTTTCCAATATTTATCACCTATCATGTATCACTTATCATCTAGCATATGTCTTATTCAACAATCTCTCCATCTTTCGCTTCGTTATCAGTTCCTGTTGATTCATTATTTGAGGAATTACTGTCCTTGTTCGTTTCTTCTTCCATCTTTTTCTTTAAGTCTTCTTTTTCCTCTGCTGACATTTTTTCGTAAACAGACTTGGAAACATCTTGTATCTTTGCTGTTAATTCTTCATTTTTCTTTTTTACTTCCTCTTCATCAAAATCATCCTTTTCAATCATGCTTTTTAATTCAGATGAAAGCTTTTCAAGTTCTTCTTTTTTGTCTTTTTCAATCTTATCCCCAAGATCTTTTATACTTTTTTCAACAGAAAACACTAACATGTCAGAGTCATTTTTCAGTTCTGCTCTCTTCTTTTTGTTTTCATCATCACTTGCATGTGCTTTTGCTTCATCAACCATTCTTTGAATTTCTTCTTCAGAAAGTCCAGTTGTTGATTTAATCGTTATATCATTCTTTTTTCCAGTAGCCTTATCTTTTGCACTTACCTGTAAGATTCCATTTGCATCAATTTTAAATGTAACTTCAATTCTTGGAACTCCTCTTGGTGCAGGTGGAATACCGTCAAGTTTGAAAATCCCAAGTTCTTTGTTGTCTTTTGCCATTGGTCTTTCACCTTGAAGAACTCGTATATCGACGGCTGTTTGGTTATCTGCATAAGTTGTAAATCTGTCTTCAACTTTTTCAACAGGTATTGTTGTGTTTCTTGGAATTAATACGGTCATTACTTCTCCAGCAGTCTCAATTCCTAAAGACAATGGAGTAACATCGAGTAGGGTAATATCTTTTACATCACCTGCTAAAACTCCTCCTTGTACTGCAGCACCAAGAGCTACGACTTCGTCAGGATTCACACTTTTTTGCGGTTCTTTACCAAAGAATTCTTTAACTGTTTTTTGTACAAGTGGCATCCTTGTCATACCACCGACTAATAGAACTTCGGTTATGTCTTCTTTTTTAAGTTTTGCATCCTTTAAGGCTTTTTCACATGGAATTATTGAACGATCCACGAGATCTTTCACTAATTTTTCGAGTTCTGCCCTTGTAAAGTCTCTCTTTAAATGTTTTGGTCCTTTAGAATCTGCTGTGATAAATGGAATATTTATTGTTACTTTTTCATTCTGAGATAATTCTTTTTTTGCCTTTTCTGCTGATTCTTTAAGTCTTTGCAGTGCCATTTTGTCCTCTCTGAGGTCAATACCATTTTCATTTTTGAACTCTGTTATTAACATATCAATTATTTTTTCATCAAAATCGTCTCCTCCTAGGTGGGTATCACCGCTTGTGGATTTAACCTCGAAAACTCCATCACCGATCTCTAATATTGAGATATCAAAAGTTCCTCCACCAAGGTCATAAATTGCAATAATTCCTTCTTTTTTCTTGTCCATACCATATGCTAATGCAGAAGCTGTCGGTTCGTTTACAATTCTTTGAACATTTAGTCCTGCAATTTTTCCTGCATCTTTTGTTGCTTGTCTTTGTGAGTCATCAAAGTATGCTGGAACAGTAATAACTGCATCTGTTACTTTTTCTCCGATGTATTCTTCAGCATCTCGCTTTATTTTTTGCAAAATTAATGCTGAAATTTCTTGAGGAGTTTTCCAGTCATTACCAAATTTAACTTCTATTCCACCATTTTTGGCTTCTCTAGTTTTAAATGGGAAATTTTTGATATCCTTTTGTGCCTCAGTACTATTATATTTTCTTCCAATTAATCTTTTAATTGAATAAATTGTATTTTCGGGATTTGTTATTGCCTGAGATTTCGCTGGAATACCAGTTACGATTTCCCCTTCATCAGTAATTGCTACGACAGATGGAAATAAGTTCGATCCTTCTGCACTTGGGATAATTGTTGCTTTCCCACCTTCAAGAATAGCTACAGCTGAGTTAGTTGTACCTAAGTCAATTCCTACTATTTTACTCATGTTTTAATTATTTTAAATTATTTACAAATTAAGCTATTAAGTATTAAAGCATATTGTTAGCACTCGTGTCAAGTGTCTGCTAAATCGTTGGATGAAAACGTAAAAATTTTATTTCATTGTTACAACAACTTTGGCAGGTCGAATAATTTTGCTTTCAAGCATATATCCCGGCTGTAAAGTCTCTTTTATAAATTTTCCATCTACATTTTTATCTCTATTGACCATAATGGCCTCATGTTGTTCTGGATTGAATACATCTCCTTTACTAGGATTAATTTCAGTGATTCCCAACTCACTAAGCAATCTAGGAATTTGGGATACAATTTCAATTATCCCTTTAATCCAGCCCTCATTAACTTTGTTTTTTTCTTTAAGCGCAAGATCAACATTGTCTTTAATTTCTATTAAATCCTCAGATACGTCAATAACTCGATTAAAAATTAGTTGCTCAACATCTTTTTGCATTCGCTTCTGTAAGTTATCATAATCAGCAAGGGCACGAGTAAGTGAATTTTTAATTTGTTCCAACTGTTGGTTCTGTTGCTCAATCTTGGCTTCAAGCTCCAAGATAATCTTATTCTCTGAACCTCCACCAGTTTGTTTAGTTTTTTGTTTTTTATCCTTCATGTTTTTTACGCTTATCGCTTATTAAATAATAATCTAGGTTTAAATTTTTAGATTTCTTATGTTACCAACTCCATTTCTTAAGAGTTGTGCTAAAAAGTGATCCAATAAATCGCACAATTGGGATTATTGTTGGGTAATGCATTCTCTTAGAAGAATATACGCCGATAAGTCCTTCTTTATCTTGATATCCCTTTACAAGCATCCCAACAATCGCATACATTCCTAACTCCTTTTGTTCAAAATCGTCTCCTACTAAAACAAAAACTTGATTGTTGCTATTTCTGACTTTATCGATTATATGTGTAGGGTTCTCAATATAGGCCAGACTTTCAAATATGTTCGAAGCATAATACAATTCCCTATATTTATGAAGCCTATACAATCCTCTTTGTACTGTTATATTGTCAAAGCTTACAACCGCCGGTTCTTCAGCTATTGAAGATAACAATTCAGCTACTCTATATATTAATTGATTAATATTGTCTGTGTGTGACAACAATGCGTTTTTTATTCTCTCTTTCGCTGAAATTGGTAATTCTTCTTCCTCCATCAAATTTGAAACATAATACTTAATTCCTACGTCTGACGGAACCCTTCCTGCTGAGACGTGTGGTTTCGTTAAAAATCCTTGTTTTTCTAACCTAACCATCTCACTTCTCACGGTTGCAGGGCAAGCATCGACATTATATTGCTCAACAATCAAACTTGATGGGATCATCTCAAGTTCATTAGATTTTAGAAACTCGATAATAATTGCGTTTAAAATATCAAGTTGTCGGTCACTAATATCATTTGTTGTTTTATCCATATTTAGCAAATGATTGAATTTATTGCTAATTGCATTTTATTATAGTTTTGTAAGTATGTCAATATAAAGACACTTGACAAGTGATTTTATCACTTGGTACAATTTTAGCAATCGATGTGGGGTGTCTACTAATGCAGTGACTCACTCTCTTCGATGTATCTAATTTATTACATAAAAAATATGAATAGATTATCAGTTGTTAATCCTTGGAACTGGATTGTATCTCCTTGGGAAGGTATTGATGAAGATGATATTTCATTTTCACAAATATTACCCCCAATGGATATTGTTGATGAGGGGGAAAAGCTTAGTGTGAGAGTACAAATTCCTGGATATACTAAAGAAATGGTTAAAATTTCTGTTGAAGGCAACAAGTTAACTATTACTGGAACTATGAAAAAGGATGAAAAACAAGAAGATAAAAAGAAATATTATAAGAAAGAGATACACTCTCAAAGTACTTTCACTAGGTCATGTATCTTACCTTCAGATGTAGATTCAACGGGTGCTACGGCTGAGTTTAAAGATGGTGAGTTACATATTTTTCTTCCTAAGATAGAAAAAGCACAACCAAAGAGCATACCAATTGCATAAAATTTTGGCTACATTTCTTGTATCTAGTAAGTATAAAGCCATATTAGATCAAAGATGTGCATTTGAATGTGCTTTATATTGTGGGGCGCCTTCGGCGCCCCTTTAAACCTCTAGTTTATTAAAATATTTAAGAATTCATAAATAAAAAATCAACTATAATTTGTAAGCCTCATAATACAAACTTTAAAATTTGGGAACAAATACCCATAATCAATTACATTTCAAATCAAAAAAGTTACTATAAAGATTGTTGCAATATTTTATAGTATAGTTTATACTGAATGTAATAAGATGAATATACTGCCCCATAAAATAAATTAATAAATGGGTAGTATGTCAAATAATAGTGCGTTTAATTCCTTTGTTGATCAATTTAGAGGAGATATATCTAAAAAGAGAGTACTTTTGATTGTTGATGAGTATGCTGATTATGACACAGTAAGTGCACTCGTTGGTTTTAATAAAATATTATCCAATTTAGGAATAGGTCGGGTTGATGTCGCGTTTACAAATCCACCGACCGGCAAAAGTAAAAAAGTGCTTGAGAAAAGTGAAGTTAGTTATCTTACTTCCCTTAAAAAACCTGAATTTGTGATTAAGATAAAATATGCCGATACCGAAGGTGCTGAGATAGATGATTTAAAGTGGGAAGTTGATCAGGATACTGTTTCTTTTCATGTTGTTCCTTTAAAGGGAAAGTTTGATCTTGATAGAGTAACAATTGAGCAAGTTGGTGCTGTGTATGATTCAACTATTTTGTTCAACATCGTTTCAGAAGATCAAATCGAGGATCTTACTACTACATATAAGTATCTTTTTGAAAATGTAAAATTAACGATACTAACTAATAGGGATAATGTAATAATTGGTGGAAATGTAATCAAAAATTCGGGAGAAGCTTTATCCGAATTAGTGTATAGAATTGGAAGTTCTCTGCTAGAAAAAACTGATAACAAGGTTGAGGAGATAGTTGGTGATGTTTTACTTGAAGGCATGCTTTCCTATGTGGAAATAATGCAAGGAAATCATATTCCCGTAAAAACCTTTGACTGGATAAACACTCTAGTGCAAAAAGGGTACAATGTGAAGGATGCGTGGAAGAGTATTTATTTATATGATGATCCTGGTTATGTCGGAATTGTAAGTAAATTGTTTGAAAATATTAAGGTAGATAGTGATGCAAAGATTATTTGGTCCAGACTTTCGAGAGATGACATTGCTGATACAGGGATAAATGAAGAAGACTTCGATATCGGTGGCAAAATACCTTTTAATATAACTGCAAATTATAGAATGGCGTTTATATTGTATGAAGGAGGTGATAATAACATTTATGGAGTTTTGGAGGTCAATGATTCTGATATTGATGCAGTAGAAGTATTGGGTGAATATCTTTTAAAGGGAAAATCATCAAGGGCATCATTCGTTGTAAAGAGTGATGATATTTTTGAAGCTGAACGAATAATACTTGATTGTTTATCAGTCGATTCGGTTCAAGGTGATGAAGAAAACGAATATATAGAAAAAGTAAAATCTAAAAAAGTGAAAATTGAGGATATAATTGCTGAAGAAATCGATGACAACAATAAATCTCCAATATCACCTCCACCCATTGTTGAGTGAAATGTATTGTAAAAAATGATATGATGGGTATTATCTAACATTTTATCTGCTCTGTATATGAATATTAAAAATATCAATGCAATCGAAATATTGGACTCAAATGGCTTTCCAACTGTTGAAGTTACTGTTGTTTTGGATGATGGCACTGTTGCAACTGGTGCAGTCCCATCTGGGGCTTCAACTGGAGACGCAGAGGCAGTTGAGATTAGGGATAATGACCCCAAAAGATTTTCGGGAAAAGGTGTATTGACAGCAGTGGACAATGTTAATAACGTTTTAAAGAAATATGTCTTAGGAAAAGATGCTTATGAGCAAGAGGTGGTGGATAAACTTTTAATTGAAGTTGATGGAACTGAAAATAAATCAAAATATGGCGCTAATGCTATTCTTCCCATTTCGATGGCAATCTGTCGCGCAAGTGCAAAATCACAAAAAATGGAATTATTTGAATATTTTGGAAAACTTTCCGGTAATAGTAAATTTGCTTTACCTCAACCAATGATCCTGGTGATGGAAGGGGGAAAGCATGGTGATTGGGCTACAGATTTTCAGGAGTATTTTGTGATACCAAAGCGAGATCGCTTTGGTAATTTTAAAGAAAGTTTAAGGGCTGGGGCGGAAATATTTCATGCACTCAAGAAGGTTTTAAAAGGTAAAGGGTATGATACTGGTGTTGGTTTCGAAGGTGCATATTGTCCAAAAGAAATTAAATCAAATTCGGAGGTATTTGATTTAATTATTGAAGCCGTGAAAGTTGCTGGTTATTATATGAACGATGAGATTGTTCTTGGAGCTGATATGGCTGCATCTGAGTTTTATCAGGACGGTAATTATGTTTTGAAAAGTGAAGGAGTAAAACTAACGAATAAAGAATGGATTAATAAACAATTAGAATTGTATCAACGCTATCCAATTTGGTCAATTGAAGATACATTAGATCAGAATTCATGGGAGGATTGGGCTGAATTGAACCGTCTGGTTGGTGATAAAATGCAAATAATTGGTGATGACCTATTAGTTACAAATGTTGATAAAATAAAGAAGGGTATTGAGTTAAAAAGTATGAATGGTGTTCTCATAAAACTAAATCAAATTGGAACAGTAACACAGACTGTAGATGCTATAAAACTAGCTCATTCTGCTGGGCTTCAAACCATTATTTCACATAGAGGTGGAGAAACAAATGATGATATGATTGCTGATTTGTGTGTTGGAACGGGAAGTGGGCAATCTAAGTTTGGTGGACCCGATCGGGGAGAACGTGTTGCAAAATATAATCGTTTATTAAAAATTGAAAGTGCTTTAATAGGTGCTTGACAGAATATCTTTTATTGTGCTATTGTGTAGTTAACATAAAGTTCTTTTGTTAACACGATTAAATTGCGTTATTAACCAAAGAAAATATATCAAGGGACTTGTACATTTTTACATGTTGTGATATAATGACGAATCGTGTACTAGTTAAAATAATAATTTAGTTGATTTTTAAGATAATGACGTTAACCAAAGAGAGTAAAGACAAGTTAATTAAGGATTATTCAATTAATAAGAAGGATACTGGTTCTCCAGAAGTTCAAATAGCTTTGTTTACTATAAGGATTAATAATCTCTTGGAACATCTTAAAAAACACAAAAAAGATAATCATTCTCGTAGAGGTCTTTTGCAATTAGTCGGAAAAAGAAGAAGAATGATGAATTATCTTCAAAAAATTGATGAGAAGAGGTTCGTTGAAGTTAAGAAAAAATTAGGTCTCAAGTAAATCATTTCCATTTTTTAATGTATTCAATTAGAAGTTTTGTTGTTTTCAGTTGATTGATATTGACTTATTTGTCATTACATAGTATTGTAATATTGTGATAAACATTTAATTTATCTCAATATTATGTGAAAGTAAACAAGAAAACTCTCTTGATAACTGCTGGTATTTTAATAATATTTATACTTCTTGGCGTTATTGGCTGGTATTTCATTGCTGACGTTAAACCTTCTCACGTTCTTGTAACAAATAAAACATCCTCATCTTTTACTGTTAGTTGGTATTCAAAAAGGAAAAGTAAGGGCCAAGTTATTGTTAAGGAAAGTGAAAAAAGTTTTTTCCCATCAATGCTTGCGCCTTTGGGAGCTGAGCGATTTTATGACGATAGAGATGTAGTTAGTGCAGAGCTTGCTGGCGATATGTCTAAAAGAGATGAGTATCTTAAAAATAGAACGAGTGAAGCAGTTGAGGGCTATTATCAGTATGAAGTTAATATTTCAAAACAGGAAAAGTATTACTTTCATAGTGTTACTGTTAGTGGATTAAAAAGTGGAACCGAGTATAAAATAATGTTAGGTAACGGTTTTAGATGGTACGGTAAAGAAATTTTGAGTAAATCATCGAACTTAATAGAGTTGATTGATTATGGTCTGTTGCTAGAAGAAATGAAAGTTACTACGTTAGTTTTACCTTCTGATTTGTCGTTAGTTGAGCCTAAGCCAAGTTATGGAGTTGTGACTGGCGGAGACGATTATGATAGTAACCAAATATTGGTGTTAAGTTTTTTCCAAAATCCTGGTCAGGTCGCGAAATCACTTCCATTATCTTCCCTAGTAAATTTACAAAATGGCTGGTATATTGATCAATCTAATGCATATTGGGAGCATGGTTATAATTGGAATCCAGGGGAAAATGTTATTAATGCCTCGCAATCTTTGGCGTTCTTGTTTTTGGACAATAATGGTCAAGTGTTACTAAATACTGCAGAGGTATTTCTAAGTGAGAATAAACCTACTGCTGATTTTGTTTTAAAAAGCTACGAATTAAGGAATACTTCTTCTACAGGATTTAATATTTTTAATGCTGTTTATGCAGGTTCCCCAGCTAATAGCTGTGGTGCTGGTGATTCTGGTGAAGCCTATGGAGAATGTTGTGGTGATGGAAAAGCAAGAGAAGTAAGAAGGTGTACTGACTCAGCTACTGGAGTGTATTACTATAAGATGGGTGCATGTGATCATGATGCTTCTCATTGTGCAATCCAACGAAGTTGTAACTCTAACGGGATCAGGGATTGTTCTGGATATTTACCTAATGATTGTGAAGGCGGTGTGGACTGTGGGAATAGTTTATGTGGAGCTTGTGCTTCACAACCTGGAGGTGGTATTCCTGAACACTGTAGCAATGGTGGGAAAGATTCTGGTCTTGAAGAAGGCGTGGATTGTGGAGGTGCTTGTCCATCATGTCCTGGTCCAAGCAGGCCAGCGGAGCAAAGTGAGGCTTGTCCTCCAGAAGGATGTGTGGCTCCAGATCCAGTTGCTAGTCCTGTTGAGCAGGAAGATCCTCCGGAAACTACACCAGAGGCTGAGCAATGTCCAACAAGTTCTGATGCAGATGCGTGTAGTGGATATGGAAGATATACTGCGTGTAATCTAATCTGTACCTCGGAGTGTGATATAAAAAGTTTTCCATGCAAAGATGCTTCTGGGAATAATTCTGAATATTGTTGCGTAAAATACTTGTGTGAAAAAGTTACTGATGTTGCAACATGTAATAAACTATCGAATTGTACATGGGGAAGGAATAGTAACAAATGTTTATATGATGGGGAAGCTGATGTAGTAGATGGTGGAAACTCACCACCTGAGGAAGAAGAAGAGGAAGTTCCACTTCCCCCTCCGTCAACACCAGCACCACCTGTAGACAGTACAGGTACTTGCAATTGTCATTCAATTGGACGAGGTGCTGTTGGTGGGATGGGAAGAGATTTTAATGAATCAGTTGATTACAGAACTAAAAAATCTGAATGTACCAATTCTTTTTGTGAGGGAAAGGCAAGAGAGAATGCGATTGCGACTTGTAGAAGTAATCCGTTATGTAATGAAAATAATTTGGTTGTTACGTTTAGTTCAACAACTGCAACATGGACACCCGATAATCCAGGTTTCGTATCACTTGGTTTGAGTTCCAAAGTGTTTGCTGAAGAAAGTACTTTTGAATACGATGGGAAATATTTAATCATTAATAATCCTGGAATATATAAGATGGTTGCAAATAAAGAAGTTGAATTAGACATAACTGCGTTTGGAAATAACAAAAAGGTTTCATTTTATATAGACAATAATTCCAATGGGGTGAGAGACAATGGTGAATTAGTTATTGATGATGCTTCGACATTATCTATTGAGTTGGAAAAAGAAAGTGATGTTTTTTCATATACTTTTACAGAAGGATATAATTATGTGTCATTTCCATTTGTGTCTAAAAATTACCCGACGATGTCATCTTTATTGTGGTATTTAAATCAAAAGGGTGTTGAGGCATCGATGATTGCTACCTATGACGGAGGTTGGAAAGCAATTAGTCACAGAGAAATTGACAATGAAGATCTAAAAAATCAGTTATATGGAATTAGTGATTTTCCCATAAATCCTGGAAGAGGTTATGTTATTAAAGTAATAAATGGTAGTAGGTGGGTTGCGTTGACAGGTTATAAGGTAGCTCAACCAGTACCAGTAGAGATGAAAGATGCATGGAATTTGATAGGAGTGCATGGACTTTCTACATATGATGGTTATACAGCAGATGATTTGATAGCTAGTATGAAATCGCAAGA
>Ga0116186_1000134_pt1 | contig 87747 bp, 77 predicted proteins | sample AD_JPNNA4_MetaG_FD_89806 | JGI IMG/M metagenome (GOLD analysis project Ga0116186, IMG submission 89806) | Active sludge microbial communities of municipal wastewater-treating anaerobic digesters from Japan - AD_JPNNA4_MetaG | ecosystem: Engineered > Bioreactor > Anaerobic > Digestate | place...
ATCTTGACCTCCTTGGTCCGAAGAACCACCCCGATGAAGAGGGGATTGAGACTCCACAGAATACTCCCCCCCGACATCCACACGGATGTGTCCGAAGAACCACCCCGATGAAGAGGGGATTGAGACAGTATAAACGAGCCAGCACCGTTCGTGCTGGCTGTCCGAAGAACCACCCCGATGAAGAGGGGATTGAGACCAGGGGAGGCAGTGATGCATGCAGCCAGTAATTAATAGGTCCGAAGAACCACCCCGATGAAGAGGGGATTGAGACGGAACATGAAGTTCACCTCGTCTTGTGGGTTGCTCGTGTCCGAAGAACCACCCCGATGAAGAGGGGATTGAAGACTCCACGGCGAGGGTGCTCTCTCCGCCGTTGCCGTTGGCCAGAGAGCCCCCCCGAGGAAGAGAGACTCAAGAGGCCGACAAGTGGCTACCGGTCATCATGGCCTTGGCAACTGGAGGCCCCGCACTCCTCCAATGCCGATTTGCAATGAACAGATCCGCTTCCTGTCTGGTTGTCGTTCCTTGAAACCGTTGTTGGTTCCAACTCCTGTCACACTCCAAAGAAGGAGCACCCCTGCCATGTCCAAGCGCTATCAGATTCTGGAAATCCTGCAATTTTCATGGTCTCGTCAGAAAGGCGTCATCACAGCCCCGATTGCCGCGGCCGCTGTCCTGCTGGTCGCCGCCTGCTTGTCAGGCAGCATTGACAAAGCCAATCTGTGGTCGGTCATCGAGCCGGTCCTGAGTCTTGTCACGCTGGCCGTCGCGGTCGTGATCTGGTGGGGAGAACAGCAGGAGGCATGGGAACGCAGCCTCCCCAAACGACTGACGGTCTCCTTTGTCGTCAACGAGGGCGGCCGCAGTATCGAGGTGATGCGGTGCGAGAAGGCCTACCTCGCCGGCGAGGCCGATATTCGAGCCTGGGGACAGCAACTGGGCTCGCAGATGGCCATGGATCAACTCCAGTTCTTTCCGAACTACCAGCAGGAATCCCTGCCCCCGAAGCGTGACGAGGATGGCCGTTTCTACAAGGACTATCGTCTGACCATCCAATTGCGAGAGTTCCCAACAAATATCGCCCGATCGGGAAGCCCTCCCTACGTTCATTGGACAGCCCCGGAATTCTCGGACTCGAGGAACCATCCCGCGAAGCCCAAGGCGACGTCCAATGGCGGCCCGGAGACTCCCCTCAACCCGCCATCCACCGCACCCAGTGAAATCGCCGGTCCCGCTGGTCCCCATCAGATCAGAGAATAACTTCGGAAACGCACAAAACGAAAACGCACCGTCTTCACCCCGCCCTCCCCTGTCACCACGTCCCGCCGGGAGGTGGCCGCCAGACACTGGATGCCCCTGCGGTTCAGCCCGTGAACCAAGAACCACGTCAGCGTGAACTCCCCCTGGACCATCGCATGGCTGGTCCCTTCCGGGACTTTTTCCAACAGGTCCTCGGCCATCTTCTTCACGTCATCCTCAGATGCGTCGGGAGGCACCTCGGGAAACGCAAAGTCCACAATCCGTGGGGCCAACGCCAGTGCTGCCTCCCGCTGGGTGTCCTCCCACCTCTCCGAGGCGTGATTGCTGAGATTCAGAAACACGGGCGTCCCCTGCGCCTCGGCCCCCCTGGTCTGGCCGACGCTCCGGCGCAGCACATCCACCTCACGGGACACCACCCCAATCAGCGTTCTCGCCGGGGCCGGGGATGGGTTCATGCCCCCGTGGTCAATGTCGTTGCGCATGTCGGAGATGCGCCGGAAGGTGTCTCGGTCCATCCGTGCACATGCAAACTCGGCCAGGTTCCGTGCCTGCCTGGAATGGCCAGGACCGGGCGTGGCCGCTTCGGGAGACGCGTAGCGGGTCACCCATGCCTCCCGCACCGTGGTGGCCGCCTCGGAGTACCGTTGCATGTCCAGGTACAGCCCCGCCAGCGAGGCCAGGGCTTCCTCCCCACGGCGATCCCGCAACGAGGTCACGCCGGTCAGCGGCTCCAGGAAGTCGCGGATCCGCTGCACGACATCAGCCAGCGGAGGGAGGTGCCTGCGGACATCCGGCTCGGCGTCCTGCAAGGCGCGCACCAGGGCATCGACCGATGAGGATTCGCCCTGGCGGCCCAGCAACAGGGCCCCGGTGCGGATGGTGGCCAGGTCCTCCCCGAAGGCCTTCAGGGCCGCGGCCAGCCGATCCAGTTGTGGTTGCGGCCCCTGCATGCCTCCGCGGGCCCATGCCTTGCGCAAGGCCCGACCGAGCCGTTTGGTCGGGTCCACCACGTCCTCAACCCTCCCGGTCTTCAGGAAGAGGGCCAGCGCCTGGGCCCAGTCCACCAGTTCGGTGAAGGGCGTCAAGTCCCAGATGGCCGTCGGCTTCTCCGGCACCAGGTTCCCGGCGTAGTACACCCGGACCTCTGGCCGTTCTGGGTCCACGGCCCGGACAAAGGACAGTGCCGCCGCGGCAAAGAACGGCTGGGACCGGAACCCGTTCGTGATGTCCAGCACCAGGCTCCTCCCCGAAGGCACCCGAAAGGCGTCCCGAAGCGTGGCGAACTGGTCCCAGAGTTGTTCCTGAGTTTCCCCGTAGGGAATCGGACGATGGGTGGGCCGAACCCCGGTGATGGCCGCCACCTCTTGACTCAGGGCACCCCCGTGCATCGCCCAGGCCTCGTCGGTGCTGACGATGCACACCTCCTGCGGCGGCGTCTCCTCCTTCGTCAACATCTGGCAGACGGCAGCCGTGGCATAGCGGGACATGTACCGGTCCTCGGCACCGTCGCCCCAGGCATAGGTGGTCTGCTGATAGTTGGCCTTCCCCAGAAACGACACGAGCCGGATTCCCTCGACCTCCTCTTCCATCCCCTGTCCCCCTGTCGTCCAGTTCCCGTGTCGCTACGCCCCATCCACGACCCGGAGCCTGCCAAGGCCGATGGCCGTCTTCTTGCCGACGCCCACCACCTCCGCCGCGGCCAGCAGGTCCCCAAACCGCGCCAGTTCCGACCCCTCGAAGTCGATCTCGCCGACCCACCCGTCCAGCGGGATCTCCCGATGGCCCTGGCGCGCCGAGGACGTGTGGGTCCCGGTCACCCGGGTCAGCCGGTGCCGGGTGGCCCGGATGTCGCCCGCGGCCTGCAGCAGGTCCCGGAAGTCCAGGTCGATGGCCTCGGCGGCGTGGAAATAGGCGATGGAGGACAACTGCCCCAGCACGGACTTCATGATGCGCAGAAACGTCACCTCTGTTGGGTCCCGGGGCTCGGGCCTCCCCAATTGCAGGGGCGTCAGAAACCGCACCGTGACGGCCCGTTCGAAGTGCAGGGGCCGAGGGGGCATCCGGCAGATCGGAGGCTCGTGGCCGGTGTCCCGCCCCTGGACGACCAGGGGAACGTCCCCGTCGGGGTGCCGGGCCACGGCATCCAGGAGTCCGACGGGCCGCGGATCGGGCATCTCCAGCACGAGGCGGTCCAGACTGGTCCGCACGAACGGCCAGAGGCCGGCCCCACGTCCCATCAGCAGCAGGCGGAAACTCGCCTTGCGGTCGTCATCCGAAGGGACCACGCGCAGGGCCGATGGAATCTCCCGCTCCGACCGGCGGCGAGTGGACCAGGGCGGAACCCGCGGGTCGAACAACAGCCCGAAGGGGCATCCGAAGATGGCCGAGCAGTCCCCACACTCGATGCGGTCCGGATGCAGGCACCACACCTGTCGCCGGAATGCCGTCTTCAAGGCCCCCCGGATCGCCGACGGCGGGACCGCCACGATGCCCCGGCCCCCTGGACCCGACAGCCGGCACGCGATGTCCAGGTAGAAAATCAACCCCAGGGCGTCGTGACGCGGCGATATTCCGTCCTCACCCATGGAACCGTCCATAGCCGGCCCTCGTCTTGGCCCCGACGCCGTGTTCCACCAGGGCCCGCTGCAGCAGATCCATCGAGAGGCGCGCCAGATCCTGGCTCCCGGCCTCCACGGCAAAGAAGAACCGTCCACGAACCGTCACGAAGGTCACCGGCGTCGGGTCGTCCCAGTCGGCCGCCGGATGGTCATCCGTGCTGCCATACTGCAGGTGATGGGGGGTCATCACCTCTCGAACGAAGGGCGTCGGGTGATCCCGGGTGGGCACCCACCAGGCATCATGAAAGATGGAGACCCCGGCCTGGTCCGTGGTCCCGAAAATCGCGCAGGCCATGGCGTCCCACTCCGTCGGGTCCCCGCCGGCCTGCGCCACCGCATCCCGACGAGCCTGCACCATCGAGCGCACCACGCCCTTCAGGCTGGACCCGGGAATGATCGGCATGCCGTAGGTGTGATGCAGCCGGATTCCCCACTCGAAGACGCCCCGATCCCCCATGCCCGTGATCAGGCGCAAGGAGACGTCCATCTCCCTGCAGTCAGACCAGAGGCCGCCCGGCCCTGCCCCATCGGGCGTGAATCCGGCCTTCCACCGGTTCAGCACCGCCTGGTAGGTCGAGTCCGGGCGGATTTCGCAGATGTTCTTCATCAACGTGTCCCGGGACGCCGGCGACTTGTAGCACTCCACGTAGGTCTTGCGCACCTTGAACCACAGTCCGGGATGCCGGTCCATGATCCCCCCCGATTCAGTCGGACCACCGCGCCTCGGCCAGCCTCTTGAACCACAGGGACGCCCGGGACACGATGCCCGTCATCTGGCGGTAGGCCCGCACGTCCGACCTCACGGCCCGATCGATCAGGGTGGTGACCGTCTCCGATGCGCCGGCCCACTGGATCCCGGTCCTGTGCCTCAACGATTCACTGGCCAGCACCGCCGCCAGCCGGTCCAGATAGGTCTGGTGCTTCTCGCTGTCCGACTTTCCCTGGAAGAAGGTCAGGGCCAGGGTCAGGCCGTTCTGCCGCAGGCAGCGTGGGAAATCCTGACACCGGTTCTTGAAATCCTTTCGTCCTTTTTCGGACAGCGGCTGGTGCTGCCCCTCACCCCTCTCCAGGGCCAGGATCTGTGTCCAGACCGCCTCTGCCAGGGCCTTGTCCAGTGAATGTCTCATCAGACACCTCCCTGCACCCGGGTCAGGCGCACCCGACCATGGCCCGTGGTCTCCTTGCCGCCGAAGGTGTGGACGACGCGGGTGTGACCATTCCAGAGTTCGTCCAGGCATTTCCGCCCCTCCCAGGACGGTTCCCCAGCCCCGTCCCTCTGCTTCCGGCTGCCGAAGGACTGGAGGATGCCCACCAGCACCGACTCGGCGGGAAGATACTCCTCGTTCCAGAGGGCCCCGTGGGCCACCGTCCGGGTCGCCGAATCGATGCGGACCCGAGCATTCACCTCGGTCGCATGCTCGGCGAAATAACAGAAGGAATCGTCCGGCAGCAGGCAGAGGCGCCGGGTCAGGTAGTCGTCCTCCCCGGACAGCAGGTGCTGCGCCAGGAACCGCCCGAGGATGGTCAATCGGGGATCCTCCTGGAGCGTGGTCTCCATGTCCTCCAGGTCCACCCTGGTGCTGGCGCCCTTCATCAGCAGGCTTCCCTCGGCCACCCGGGCCGGCTGGTCCTCGGTCATGGCGCCCAGGTCCTGCAGGAGTTCTTTCAGCGCCTTCAGGATGTCGTCGGCGCCGATGCCCCCGTCCTCCAGCAGTCGCAGCAATCGCCGCAAGGCCAGAGGGCAGGTCGTCATGGCGAAGACGCCCCGGGAGGCCCGGACGGGCAGCAGCAGCAGCCGCGCATCGGAGATGGCGAGGGCCCCGGCGAAGGTGTCCCGGTCCGAATCCTCGTCCTCGCGACGCTTCCGGAAGCCGAACAGGATGTCCTCCACGTTCCTGTTGCCTCGGGCCTCCACCATCGCACGAAGCGCCCCCTTCACCGAGGACCCGGGAAGATAGGGATGGCCGGTGCTGCGCTCCCGGATCAGCGGGAGGTCCACGATGTCCACCGAACTGCCGGAGCCGACGTGGACCGGCGACAGGGCATGGACGAAGAACAGGTCGGTAGCGGCCATGACGTTCCTCCTACTGGATTCCTTGGATGATGTCCCAGGCCTGGTCCATCTGCGAGGCGGTGTCTTTCGGAAGCCCTCCCACCGCCACCAGACCATATCCCTGCAGGCGGTCCTCCGGGCGACTGCCCACCTTGCAGAACCACATCCGGTGCGCCGCTTCCAGGGCCTTCTGGGGGTCCGGGTACCGAACCACGAAGACCGACCCGGCCGGAACCGCTCGACGGGCCGGCCGGGGCTCTGCACGGCCCTTCTCCAGCAACCGACTGCCCGAGACCGGCATCGGTCCCGGAACTGCGGCCGCCCGGACCTCGCCTCCTAGCAGGTCTTCGGGACCGGGCATCGAACCATGGGAGAACAGGGCCGGGGTCAGCACCAGCACCCGCAGATATCCCCCAGACCCCTCGATGGCCTGGTGGACCTCGTCGGGCAGGGCCCCCGGCGCGGCGCCTGGGAACCCTCCTGGAGCCGCGATCAACCGGGCCAGCCCCTGCTGTCCCCCCAGCGTCAGGGGCAGGGGCGCCTCGCCTGCCTCGAGGGACTCCGTCGCCATCCACCAGGCCCCCTGGAGTCCATCGTTCAACTCGATCTGCTCGGTCACGAACAGCCCCCCCTTCTCGGCCGTGCGGCCCGGGGTCAGGACCACGTGAACCTGGGTGCTGGTCTGGCTGATCTCGATGCCGTCCAGTTGGGCGATGGTGGCCCGGAGGCCCTCAAAGTCACCGATGGCCCACCGGACCAATGCCGGGAAGGGAATCCAGGCGGGAGGGCGGGCCATGGGCTTTGCCTGGGGCGGACTGGCCAGGGACCACGGGACCAGACGCGGCCGCCCCCCCTGGAGGTCCCAGAGGCCGTCCCCCGGTTCCAACAGGACCGGCTTCAAGGGCTCAACGGAGATCGCCCGGTCAGGGTCCGTCGGCCCGAAGACCTCGAAGTCCAGGGGCCGCGGCACCCAGACCTGCTGGGTCCCCTCCCAGAGAGCCGACGGCAAGGGCCCCCGGATGTCGAGGGTGCCCAGGTCATCCCGCCCGCCGATCCGTGGGTCGATGGGCTGCGCACCGCCATCGATCAGTTCGGACAGCCGCTTCATGCGATGGGCCAGAGCCGTCCGGATGGCACCCCGAAGAGTCTGGGGCCACGGGATCGAGAGTGTCCGGGTCATGCCGCCGGACCCCGAGGCGCGCCCGTCCCCGAACTGCAATGCCTGGAGCGGTACGATCAGAAAGTCCGCCATGGCCGGTCACCTCGTTTCTTTGGGACAGTGGAGGTGCAGAAAACGTCCCGCGAGCAGCAGGTCGATGAAGGCTCCCAGTCCCTGGACGCCGCTGCCGTGAACCGCCTTCGCCCAGGCCGACAGGGCCTCCACTTCCGCCCCCCCTGTCCCCTCGGAGGCCCCTGACCCTTGCTTCCGGGAGAGGATGTATCGGGCCATGTCCCACCTGGCCTCCTCCGGCACATCCAGCAGGCCCGCGCGCAGATCATAGGCGGCCTTTTCGACCAGGAGCCGGTTGTCATAGAGAGATCGGGCCTTTCCAAGGGCCCAGTCCAACGTGCCGGGGGCATTCGGATCGGGGTCGGGAGCCGCAGGACCCAGCACGGTCAGGGCGTCGCCGCTGCGTTTCTGGATCCGCAAGGCCAGGGCGCCCCGGGCGGCCAGGGAGGCAGGGAGCCGGGCCCTCCAGGCCTTGGCGGCCCGCTCGGCCTCCTGGGCCCATTCCCGAACCCGGTCGAAGGGCTCCAGCATGTGGGCCACCGCGATGCCGGCCGACAGGCTGTATCCCTGGACCTTCTGGCCGAAACATGCCGCCAGGGCCGCGGTGGCCCGGGTGGCAGTGGCCATCGGGAAGGCCGCCAGCACGTCATCCCCGCCGCAATAGATCAACGACCCCAGGTCCTTGTCCGGATCGTTCTGGAACCGTGTGCGGACCTCCCGGGCAAAGTCGGCCATGGCCTTCGAGATCTGCTGGTGTCCTTCGGGGTCGGAACAGCCCGAGATGGCCGCGCCGATGCCGTCGCCATCGCCCATCACCAGGGCATAGTAGGGGGTGGATCGGAACCCGGACTTGCTCAAGAGGCGGCGGAGTTCCTGGATCTCCTCGGTCTGCAGGCCCGCATCCCGGCCCTCGACTTCCAGTCGATCCTGGAAGTACCAGGCCGCGTCCACCTGCGTGACATCGAACAGTTCCTTGGCCTTCGCTTCAAAGGCCTCAAGCCGCGACCGGGCAGCGTCCGAAAGGGCCTCCCGGGCCGCCCGGACCGCCACGTCGTTGACACTGGCAAAGGATTCCCGGAACTCGCCCAGGCGCTTCACCGCCCCAAGGGCATCCAGCCGCTCCTGTCCCTTCAAGAGCAGGCGCCGTCGGAGGCGGTCCAGCGCGGCGGGGTTCCCCCGCTGCAGCACGTCCTCCCGTCCCGCATCCTGCCACGACTTGGCCCGGGTCGGCGCACCGGGCGTGCCATCGCGGGACGGAAAGTCCCGGGTCCGCTTCCGGCCGTCCAGCAACCGCTCGGCGGCCTGCCGGGCGTCGGCATAGGTCGGCCGGGTGGCCCAGGCGACATAGAACTGGCACCAGTCCTCCAGCCGCGCCTGGTCCCGAAAGACGGTCAGGTCCAGACAGTCCTGGAATTCCGATTCCACCGCCTGGACACACTGCTCCCAGCGTGCGGCGGTGGCCTGCCGGGCGGCCTGGGCGGCGGCCCGGGCCTGTGCGGGACCTTCAGGGCAGAGAGCCAGGACCTTGTTGGGACACCCCTCGGCGGTCCCCACCGCCGGGAAGATGGTCCGGGCACCGGTCTGGCCGATGGCCTCCGCCGCCGCGGCGGCCAGTTCGGACAAGATGCGGGAACCGGCCTGGAGGTCCGACATCCGCCGGGCCGCGGCGATGAATGGCTGCACAGGTCCCAGGTGGAGCACCAGCACGGTGGTCATAGGGCCATCCTCCGTTGCTGATTTCCAGCGATGCGACACAGCAGGGCGCAGGGGGCGGGCCCCCATCCCCCGGCTTTCAGGGGTTCGACCTGCCTGCCATGCTGTGACAGGCCGGCCCAGGGCTCGGCCTCCCGGGGCACCAGGATCCCCTGTCCCTGCTGCCTTGCCCCCTTCACCAGCACCAGGCCGCCTGGAGGCTCCAGCGGAGTGTTCAGCAACAGACCGACCAGCGCGTACTGGTCCCCCCCCTCGAGGCGCAGGGGCCGCAAGATCAGCGGCGACGCCATGCGCTGGAGATCCCTCGCCGGAAAGAGCGTGATCTGCCCCTCGGGGTCCCCCGGGGCCTGGGTCGTGTTGAACTTGAACACGATCGGCAGCCCCAGGGCGGCTCGGGGGAAAAAGGTCGGAAGCCGCGGTTGATGGTTCGGGGCCCATCGACGCAACAGCCGCCGGATCGCATCGGGCTCGGGCCAGCGGCTGCGGCCAGGCCGGCGACCCTGGCCCGAATTGCGGGCAAAGCCGACCCCCTGACGGAAGTCCTGCATCGTCCTGCCAACGGCCTCACCGACCCGTTCGGGCATCGCCAGGGGGGCCTTTGGCTGATTCCTATCCGACCACTGCGGGGATCGCTCCAGCCTCAGTTCGGACACGGCCACACAGGCACCCTTCAGCACCGGGATGTCGCCTGCATGACGTGCCTCTCCGGTCACAAAGAATTCGGCGGCCTTCTTCAAGCCTTTCAGGACCTCGTCAACGGACCGGTATGCCGGCGCCAGCCATTGGTGGTGGGGTCCCTGGACATCCTCCATCACGACGGCACCGGCCCCCCGGCGGGTCCGGGCCCCGATGCCGCCAAAATGGCCCCAGGCCCACAGGGCCGCGGCGACCTGCCGCACCAGGTCCTCCTGGAGCGCCGCATCCAGGGTCCGGTCCCGGAAAGACCCCAATCGACGCAGGTTCGCCTTCACCTGGTCCAGGTCCAGTTCGACCCGGACCTTCGCCACGGGGCCCCACCAGTAGGAGAGGGCATCCCGGGCATTGGCGCCCCGGATCTCCCGGGCCGGAAAGAAGAGATAGCCCAGCCCGCTGCCCATCGGGGCCCGGTCATCGGTCACCTTGCGCCGCTGCAGCCTGTGACCCGGATCCTCGACGAGGTCCAGGGCAACCCGGACCGCCGAGGCCATCGGCTCCTGGTGACTCTGCCGCCGGTCATCCTCCGCGACCGAGGCCATGCCCCACAGCAGGGCCTCGGCCTCCCGGATGGGCCGATAGTCCACCTTTCTTCCGTTTTGCGAAGCCAGGGGAAACCGGGCCCCCTGGGTCGCCCGCCACCAGAAGCGCAGTTGGCCCCGGATCGACGGGATGCGGAAGGGGCGATCCTCCTCGACCTCGCCGGGCTTCATCCCCCCACCGAGGGCCGGCGTCAGCAGACCCAGATCGAAGGTCCAGCAGACCCTGGAGGTCGGATCCTGCCCGGAGACCAGTCCCTGCCACACCTTGACCGACATCGCCATCCGTGCGTCCACCCGTCCTGGCACGATGCCCTCCCCTGGCGGCTGACCGCCGAGATCCTGCCGTCACGCCAATCGTCCCCACCGGGTCTTCAGGTGCGCCGATGGTCCTGTAGCAAGCGCCCCACTGTCAAGCCTCAAGACACGCAGCCCGGTCCCCTGCCCTACCCCAGCAGGCTGTCCACGGTCGCCTGGGCCCGGGCCTTGACATCGTCATCGATGTAGGCGGCCACGGTGCCGATGGCAGAGGCCAGCACCCCCGCATCGTCGCTGTAGCCGACCCCCGGGATGACGTCCGGCACCACATCGAAGGGCAGGATGAAATAGGCCAGTGCCCCGATGATCACCGTCTTCGCCCAGACCGGAACCTCCGGTTTCTGGAGCGTGTAGTACAGGATCAACACCGGCTTCAGCACGGCCCGGCCGATCTGGGATGCATACCTGCCCACCTTGTCCCAGAACGCCTCTTCGCTGTATTCGCCCTGTCCCTGCCTGCCTTTGCTCATCGGTTCCCTCCTTTTTGTTCTTGCACCGGTCCTTCCTCAAAGGCACGGAGTGGTCCGCCAGGTCCGATTGTCTTCAGGCCTGGGACATGCCTGGAAGGCGTCGATGCGTTCCAGCACGTCGGCCAGGCTGGCAGCCACCGGCCGGTCCATCGTGGACACGGGGTCCGAGACCATGAGCCCCCACTGGCGAGCAATCGCCTCGGCCCGCATCGCCACCTGCCACAGCCACGGCACCATCATGTCCGGCGGCCCGGCCTCCTGCAGGCGCCGCTGCACGGTTTCAAGGTCGATGTGCAGCGGGATGACCAGGAGACCAGGCGCCCGACGGCTCAGGGTTCGCAGACGGGGACGCCACGCCTCGGCCAGGCGGGGGTCTCGGGCCTCGCAGTAGGCCAGGTTTCCCGGGTGCCACGTCTCGACGACCCGGGGGCCACCCTTCCGACGCACTCGGTCCCGGGCCACCTCGGCCTCCATCACCCGCCGGTCGAAATCGGGCTGCGGCCTGGCCGCGTGGGCCGTCGGGTCCTGGACCAGGGCCTCCCGACGCATGCGCTTTCCGATCTCGTCGTCGAAGGGCCACCCCAGGACCCGGGACAGTTCCTGCCCCAGCGTGGTCTTCCCGGATCCGTGGGGCCCCACCAGCACGACCGTCTGCACGTTCATGGCAGGCTCCTGTCAATGAAGCGGTTCCAGGCCGCAGCCGCCGCGTCGATGCCCCGGGAGATCAGGGGCTCCAGGGGCAGCGTCAGGTCCGGCCGGTCCATGCACAGCCGCAGGTCCCCTCGAAAACCCAGTCTCAAGGCGAAGATCCCCTCGCGACACCGTTCCCGCTTCGGACACTCGGGACACCACTTCCAGGGGGCCACCTCTCCCAGGCGAGCCTGCTTCACCTCCACCCGAAGCCCGTCCTCCCACTCCAGGTGCATCGTCGGCAGGCTGTCGGGATCGGGGTCCACCTCCTCCACCAGATACTCCCCTCGGATCCGGCGCAGGGCCCGTGACACGGTCATGGCCGATGCGCAGGGGTCCGACAGGTCGTCCAGCACGTTGACCAGGACGCCCCACCGGCTGGCCACGTCGAGCAACGACCGCAGGTCCTCGTCGTCTTGAGGCCCCGAATAGACGTAGTTCAACTTCAGGGGCCGACCGTTCCGCCGCAGGAACTCCAGGTTCCGGTCCCGCAACCGGCGCAGGTCCTCGGTGCCCCCACGACGATGGAATGCCTCGGCCCCCCAGCCGTGGATGGTCAGGTTCGCCCGGTCCAGGCCCGCGGCAAAGACCCGTTCCAGGTTCTCCACCGGGGCCACCCCGCCGGTGATCAGCGACAGATCGGCCTCGGGGGCCGCCCGGCGCAGTCCCTCCACGATCCCGGGCAGGTCTGGCCGCAGGAGCGGCTCGCCACCCAGGAACTTGAACTTGCGAATGCCGGTCCGAACCGCCGCCTCCAGGCAGCCTCCGATCACGTCGCTGCCAGGTCCTCGGGGGCGCTGGCCTGGAGCCCGGGGCAAGGCCTCCCCCTCGGCATGGCAGTACGCGCACTGCATCGGACAGCGCCCTGTGACCAGCACGCGCAGATAGGTCGGACGCCGTCTCCCCTGGAGGTCGATCCTGCCGCCGTTCATGCTGCCACCTCCTGCAATTGCAACAGGCCCACGATCCGGTCCGCCACCTCCTCCGGGGTGTCCCGGTTCGCGTCGATCACATGCCAGGTCCCGGGGCACCAGGCCGGTCCCAGCGTGAGATAGGCCTCCAGGAGCCGGGACTCGAATGTCGCCTCGACCGACCGGTCGTCCTCTCGCCGAAGGGCGCCCCGAAGACGCATCCGTTCCCGCCGGACCTCGGCACTGGCGTCCAGGAAGAACGTGGCCGTCGGTCGCAGCAGGCGCCCCTGGATCTCGTCCGGCGGCACGACGTCACCCCGAGCGGCGGCATAGGCCAGCGTCGAGAGGTAGTACCGGTCGCAAACCGTGTGGATCCCCGCCTGGAGGTTGCGCCGTGCCTGTTCCGAGACCCAGGCGCCCATCGACGCATAGAAGAGTGGCCGCGCCAGGGGTCGGTCCTCCAGCAGCCCATCGATCTGCCCGCGGATGTCGTCCAGTCCCGCCGGCGGGGTCTTCAGCAGACAGGCGCCCAGGCGGTCGGCCAGCAGGCCGCACACCGTGGACTTCCCGCACCCGTCGAGCCCTTCCAGCACGACGAAGACCGGTCCTGACAGCATCGCGCGGTTCATTCCGCCCCCTCGTCGTCCTGGGCCGTCCCACACCGGATGGCCACCACCTCGGCCAGCCGGGGCGACTCCGGGGGCCCCCACCGGACGTCGTCCCCGACCTCCTTGCCGATCAAGGCCCGGCCCAGCCCGGCGTTGTAGGCCACCCGCCCTGCCGCCGGGTCCCCGTCGTCCCAACCGGCCAGGAACCAGGCCTGTTCGGACCCGTCCTCCAGCCGGATCGTCACGACCGTGCCCAGGCGGACCGCCGTGGCCTCCCCGGTGGGCAGGTCGTGGACCCGGCAGGCATCCCGCATCGCCTCGAGGTCCCGGACCCGCCGGGCCGCCTGGTGCTTCTGGCGGGTGTTCTCCTCGAAGGCGAAGTTGTCATGCCAGACCGACGTGTCCCCGGACTCGGCAGCGACCTCCGTCTCGGCGCAGACCGCGAAGTAGTCCCGCCGAGCCGCCTCGATCCGCGCCACCAGCCGCCGGTATCCGCCCGGGGTCAGGTGAATGATTCGCGCCTCGGAGGACATCGCCGGGTTCCCAATGCCACGGTCATCCCTCATGGTCTCTTTCATGTGTCCCTCCTCTCCTGGCGGCCCCTGGGGCCGTCCCATCGCTCGATCCCCCCTGCCGCTCACGAAGCGATCAGGGTCTGCCGATGGCCTTCCAGCAGGGACCTCCAGCACCGAAAGCAGAGGTCGTGGTCCGAGTCCCAGCGCACCTCGCCCCGAAACCGGTAACGAGCCCACTGCTGGCCGCATCCCTTGCAGAAATGCTTGCTCCGTCGGTATTCGCAGCGTTTCATCGGCCACCTCCTTCCAGACCTTCCAACGGATGACGAGCCGCCGCCCGGGATCTGACATGTCCGGCCCGGCGCCCGGGGGCATCCCTTCGACGCCCCTGCCCGGTTACGAAGAGCCCGACCCGATCTGAGCGAAGACCGTTCGTGATGAAGGGCCCGGACCCCTGACGCCGGCCCCTGGAGATGACCCAATGTCAGACCGCCGTGATGAAACGGCTTGATATTTCGAGAATTTCCCGGGCCACGGGGGCCCGGATTACGGAAGAAGAGAAAGACCGAAGGCGGACCTCAGGTCCGCGGCAGGGGGACTGCTACGGGGCCGGGACCCACTCGCCGCAGGCCGGCAGGGCCGTCAGCACGCCGGCCGCAATGGACTCGCAGGTCTGGTCCGGGATGTCGTAGATGCACTCCTCGAACTTGGCGGCGCTGGCCACCGGGTCCGTGAAGTCCGGGTCGCAGCCGCCGAATGCGTCCTCGCTGTCGAACCAGTTGCCGCACTCGACCTTGTCGGCGAAGGAGTTGCAGGCGACCAGTTTCGTGCACAGCGCGTCCCGGAACTTCAGGCAGCCGTCGTACACGTTGCTGGCGCTGGCCGTGCAGGCCGGGGTCTGGTCGGTCGTGGTCTGGTCGGTCGTGGTCTGGTCGGTCGTGGTCTGGTCGGTCGTGGTCTGGTCGGTCGTGGTCTGGTCGGTCGTGGTCTGGTCGGTCGTGGTCGCGTCGGTGTTGTTGTCGGTGGCCTCGCAGGCCCCGAAGGCCAGCAGCGCCGCCGCGGTCATGGCCCACAGAATCCGCTTCATGATCCTTCCTCCTCGTCTGGTCAAAGACACTCCCTCGGGAACCGGCCCGGGCCGATTCTCACTTCTTCTGGAACATGCCCTTGCCCTTCTTCTCGACCACCGGGGCGGTGGCGCCCGTGGAGGTCTTCTTGGGCTCCGGCTCCTTCTTGGCGGCGGGCTTCTTCGCGGGGGCCTTCGCAGGCTCCGGCTGGGCCGGCTGCTGGGCCGCGGCCAGCGTGGCCTCCAGTTCGGCCACCCGGGCCACCAGGGCCTCCTTCTCCTTGCCCAGGGCCTCGAACCTGGCCTTCGTGTCCGCCAGTTCCTTCTTCACGGTGTCCAGTTCGCCCTTCGCGGCGTTCAACTCGGCGCCCATCTTGGCCGAGTCGGCCTGGCACTTCGCCAGGTCCTGCTTCACCTTGCCGTCGCACCCGGCGAGCCCCAGGGACAGAACCGCCATCGCCAGCACCGAACCGAGAACCCTCTTCATCTGCGTTCCTCCTTGTGTTTCCTTCCCCATGCCGCCAGTCCCCCTCGCGGACTCCGGAAGGAGGATCGTGTCGGGCAGCAGGGCGATCGTAGGACGGACCTGGGCACCTGTCAACGAGGCCGGGCCCGTCACCGACGGCCCGGCCGAAAGTGGGCTCCCGGAGGGACCCGACGGCGAAGACGGTTGCCGACGAGGACGACGACCGCTAGGCTTGGCCTCGGGACCGCGGGAGGGGTCATGGGAACGGCCGTCCGGCGAACCGTCGCCCTGGCATCGGTGGCGACGTGGGTCATGGCGACGTGGATGCCCGGGGCCGCCAGTGCCCTGGACGAGTACCGGGCCTCGGGGGACCGGATCCACTGGGTGCTGGTGACGACCGACACGCACATCGGGACGTCGGGAGACCGGCCCCAGGAGAATCTGGCCTGGGTCACCCGGGAGGCCTGCCAGGCCGTGCAGCCCGAGTGGGTCGTGGTCACCGGGGACCTGACCGACGCCTCGCCGGGAGGGCTGATCCCCTGGGGGCCCCAGGAAGGCGAGTGGCGGGACTACCGGGCGCTGGTGGAGGCGTCGGGCATGAACGCCTCGGTGTACCTGGACCTGCCGGGGAACCACGACCAGTACAACGACCGGGGGATGCCCCACTTCCTGCAGTGGTCGATCCAGGGGGCCGCCACGGGGCGGACCCAGCAGTCGGTGGTGATGGGGGACCCGGACGGGGGCGTGCACCTGCTGGGCCTGGCGACGCCGGGCAACGACGGGGCGGTGCCGCCGCTGGACAACGCGGGACTCGACGCTGGGGAACTGCTGTTCGCCCAGCAGGCCCTGGAAGACCACGGCGACGCGGTGGCCCACGTGCTGTTCGGACATCACCCCCTGGACGACCTGACATACGGCCGACAGGAGATCGAGGACCTGATGCGGACCTGGGACGTGGCGGCCTACCTCTACGGGCACACGCACAAGTATGAGGCGTCCTTCCAGGGCCGCACGCTGCTGCTGAACCTGGACTCCCTGGGCAAGGCGGACCACAACCACGTGGCGCTGCTGGCCCTGGATGGGGGCATCCTGTCGGTCCGGGCCTTCGACGCCGGGAAGTGGCCGATGATCCTGGTCACGGTGCCGGCCGACGCGGCGTTGGGCGGCGGCAATCCCCGGGCGCCGTCGCTGCCGCCCGACTGGCCCCAGTGCCCCATCCGGGCGCTGGTCTTCGGGGATCAGCCTGCCGGGGAGGTGACGGCCCAGGTGGACGACCGGGAGCCGGTGCCGCTGCGACCGGCGGGATACGGTCGATTCGAGGGGACGCTGGACACGACGGGGCTGTCCGTGGGGCAGCACCGGCTGCGGGTCCGGGCGGCGCCCTGGAACCGGGGGGACCACGAGATCGCCTTCCGAGTGGGGGCCACGGCCTGTCGGAACGGCAAGGACGACGACTTCGACGGGCTCACGGACTGGCCCGACGACCCGGGATGCGAGTCGCCGCTGTCGGAGCGGGAGGACCGGGTCCCGCCGGACCCTGGGGACCCGGGAGGCGGCGAGGACGTGGGCGTGGCCGACGGGGGGCCCGAGACGATCGCCGGCGAGGAGGTCCCAGGCGACTCGGAACTGGTTCCGGAGGCGGCGGACGAGGCCCCTGGCGACGGGATGCCCGAGGCCGTCGCCGAAGAGGTCCCGGAGGCCGGGGCCCTGGACACGGGGGAGTCGGAGGAGGATCGGAACCCGGTTGCCCGAGACGCCTGGGAGAACCCCGAGACCGGGGCCCTGGACGCCCCGGACGGCCCCTCGGAGGACACCCCTGCCCCCGCCCGGAAGGGTGGCGGTTGCGCCGCTCCTGCGGGGTCCCCGGAGTCCTGCCTGCCGCTGCTGATCCTCCTCTGGGGGACCGTCACCGCCTCCTCGCGCCGGACCTTGCGGCACCGCGATGGTTCCCGCAGGGAGACGCGGTGACTCTCCCCCGGTGGACCGCGGTTGACGCCCATCGACGGGGGCGGCGATAATGGGGCCGGCTTTGTGGAGCGGCATCCCATGAGCGAGCCTCCGGTCCACTCGGCGGCCTTCCGGCGGCGACGATTCCTCAACTGGTTCCCCCTGGGGCTCACCTACGCGTTCCTGTACATGGGGCGCTACAACCTGACCGTGGCGAAGAACGCCCTGGGAGACCTGCTGTCCAAGGAGGACTTCGGGACGGTCTTCGGGATCGGGACGGCCGTCTATGCGGTGTCCTTCCTGCTGAACGGCCCCCTGACCGACCGGGTCGGGGGCAAGAAGGCCATCCTGGCCTCGGCCATCGGGGCGGGCATCGCGAACCTGGCCCTGGGCCTCGCAGTCCGGGACGTGCTGTCCGGCCAGGGGTGGATTCCCTTCAGCCTGGTCACGACGCTGTCGGTCCTCTACGCCGTCAACATGTACTTCCAGAGCGCCGCCGCCGTGGCCATCGTGAAGGTCAACTCGTCGTGGTTCCACGTCCGGGAACGGGGCGGCTTTTCGGGCATCTTCGGCACGATGATCGCGTCGGGGGTCTTCTTCGCCTTCTCGGTCAATGAGTGGGTGCTGGCCCTGACCCGGATGCTGTCGGGCGACGGGCGGGTGCTGCCCTGGTGGGTCTTCTTCGCCCCGGCGGGGCTGCTGCTGGGCATGGCCGCCCTGGAGGCCTGGCTGCTCCGGGACCGGCCGGGACAGGCGGGCTTCCAGGACTTCGACACGGGCGACGCATCGTCGGGGGTCGGGGAGGACGTGCCCCTGCGGCGCATCCTGAAGGGGGTGATCACGAACCCGATCATCCTGACGGTGGCCCTGGTGGAGTTCTGCACGGGGGTGCTGCGGAACGGAGTCATGCACTGGTTCCCGATCCATGCCCGGGAGATCCTGTCGCTGCCGTCGAGCCACATGCTGCGGAACGGGTCCTGGGACCACTGGCCCTGGCTGCTGGGGGCCCTGGCCGTGGGGGCGCTGGCGATGGGGCTGGGAAGCCGCCTCCAGGGCCGCCGGAAGTCGGCCTGGGTCACGGTGGGGGGCCTGATCGCCCTGGCACCGTTCCTGTGGACCGGCTGGGGAGGATGGCTCTTCGTGGCGGGGGTCCTGGGGGCCAACGTGGCGGGGTTCGTGAGCGACCATCTGTTCCAGAGTCGGCGGGCCCCGGTGGCGGCCCTGCTCTACATCCTGGCCGGGGTGTCGGTCATCGCGATGTGGCCGGCCCTGGAGCGGCGGCCCCCGGTCATCGGCTGGGTGGATGCCTCGAAGGTCCCCCTGCAACCCGGGGACGAGGTGCTCAGCGTCAACGACCCGGCGGCCCGCCGGGAGCAACGATCGACCCTGGAGTGGTGGAACTCGCTGGTGGGCAGCATCCGGTGCATCCCGTCCCAGTGCCAGGGCGAGGGCGTCCGGTGGGACCTGGAGCGGTGCCTGTGCACCCGGAGCCCGACCCGGCCGGCGCCGGCCCCGATCCCCACCAGCGGGAAACTGGTCTTCCAGGTCCGCCGGGACGGGGAGGTCCGGACGGTGGAGATGGAGGACCCGCTGTTCCACGCCAGGGCCGGGGACCAGCGGATCCTGCCGATGGGCCCCCCGGAGGACGGCCGGATGTGGCTGCTCTTCGTGTCGGTGTTCCTGATCTCGGTGGCGGTGATCGGGACCCACGGGCTCCTGTCGGGCACCGCGACGATGGACTTCGGGGGGCGCCGGGGGGCCGCCACGGCCGTGGGGCTGATCGACGGGTTCGTGTACCTGGGGACGGCCTTCCAGTCCTTCGCCCTGGGGCACCTGACCTCGGCCAACTGGTCCCACTGGCCGACCCTGCTGCTGCCCTTCGCGCTGCTGGGACTGTTCCTGCTCACGCGCATCTGGCATGCCATCCCGAAGGGGGGCCGGCACTGACCCCGTCCTTCCACAACGATTCCATGTAGAATCCCCCGTTCCCGTGCCTGGAAAGGAGGCAGGGTGAGACGTGACCTGTGGCGTTCGGCAAGGTGGTGGGCGGCGCTGTTGGCCGCGTTCTGGGCCGTTCCGGCAATGGCCGACGGGGTCCCGGAGACGGCCATCGGTCCCTGGGCCCGGAACCTGCGGCAGGAACTGGAGGCCCTCCCGAGGGTCTTCCGGCCGGACCTGGGCCGGGAGTGGCTGCGGCTGGTGAGGACCCAGGTGCGACTCGCAAGACCGGAGGCGGCCCGGGTCGGGGAACACCGGGTCGTGCACTATGCCGGGGATGTCCGCATCGACCCGACCACCCGGCAGATGCAGTCGGACCTGCGGGTCCGCATCCTGTTCGTGGATGCGGGGACGACGGCGGTGGACCTGCTGGCCTTCCTGCCCCTGACCGGCGTCGAGGGACCCGATGGAACCCCCCTCGCCTGGACCACCCAGAACATCCAGGGATACGACGTTCCCCGGATCCCGCTGGACCCTCCGTCGGAGGCGGGCGAGACCCGGGACTTCACCGTGCACCTGCAGGGGGTCCCGGACTGCTCGATGAGCGGGCCCATCTCGGTGAACCTCTGCGGCTTCGGCAAGACGGGCTACATCGCCGGGGAGATGCTGCTGCCGACCTCGCTGCAGAGGGACTTCGCCACGATGGAACTGGACGTGCACCTGCCGGCGGGACTTGTGGTCGCCGGGACGGGCATCGTGACCGCCGTGACGCCGGAGGTCGAGGGGCAGGAGGTCCACCACCTGCGGCAGGACTTCCCGACCGACAGCCACTCCTTCGGCCTCGCGCCGTATCAGGTCGCCCGACTGCCCTGGGGCACCGGCCACCTGGGGACCTACACGCTGAACGACTCCCGGATCCAGTCGGGCATCGCCGAGGTGCTGACGGACATCCTGGACGTGCTGCAGTACTACGGCAGCCGCTTTGGGCCGTTCCTGTTCCCGAAGATGGAGGCGTGCCAGGTGGGCAACGACGCCGGGGCGGCCTTCGGGTGGCCGGCCCTGCTGTGGATCCCCGACGGGATGTGGCGGGACCGGGGGTCCTCCCGGACCGCCCTGTTCGCCCATGAACTGGGGCACCAGTGGTTCCCGGACATCCTCCAGAACAACGACTCCTTCGGGGCCTGGCTGTCGGAGGGGTTCGCGGAATTCCTGTCGCTGTCCTTCGTCCGGGACCGCCGGGACCTGCCGGACTTCGCCCGGGCACACTATGACTGGTACGCCCAGGCCTATTTCTACTTCGTGGGGGAGGCCCAGGACTACGGGCTGTCGTCGATGGACTCGGTGTACGTCAGCAGCGGATGGGTGTACCAGGTGGTGACCTACTACAAGGGGGCCATCATCGCGAACCTGCTGGAGCAGCGGGTCGGACGGGAGGTCTTCGACCAGGCGATCCGCGACCTGTACCAGGACATCGGCGGCAAGGCGATCTACTACGACACGTCGGGGCTGAAGGCGTACCTGGAGCGGGCCTCGGGGATGAACCTGGACCAGGAGTTCAGCCAGTGGGTCTGGCGGAAGGGCTATCCGATCCTCACGGTGGGGGTCGTGCGGCCCGAGGCCCTGGGCACGCCGGAGGTCGAGGTCCAGGTGGACCAGCAGTCCTCGACGCAGTTCAACGAGTTCCGGTTCCCGGTCACGGTGCGGGTGGTCACGGACAGGGGGGAGCAGGACCACACGGTGCAGGTGGAGCCTGGGTCCCAGTCGGTGCGACTGCCGGTGGAGGGGCGGCTGACGCGGGTCCGGATCGACCCCGAGGGGGCCACGCTGGAGCGGGTCCGCAGCGCGCTGCCGGGGGACATGGACCTGTCAGGAGAGGTGGACGGCATCGACCTGGTGTACGCCGCCTGGGCCCAGGGGGGATCCTTCGGCTACACGGACAACTTCCTGCCGTCGGTGGACTTCGACGGGAACGCGGTGGTGGACCAGCGGGACCTGGCGGTGGTGACGGACCACTTCGGGGAGACGCTGGCGGGAGGTGCCCGATGACGACGCTGCGTCACGTGGCGGTGGGGGCGGCCCTGGTGATGGGCCTCGGGTGCGACACCGGCGGCACGGTGGGGATCCCGGCCGATACGGGCCGGGCCGACTGGCTCCCCTGGGTCGAGGACGTGCCGGACATCCCGGCGGGTGATGCGGAGCCGGAGATCCACGACAGCGCGCCGACCGACGGCTCGGGGACGGACGGGCCCGCGGCCTCCGACGAGGGACCCGGGGGGGCCCGGGACGCGGTGCTGCCGGCGGAGTACGTGCCGGCCCGGTCGATGCGCTTCCGGATGGCGGGTCGCGAGGACGGAGACCTGGTCGTCGAGGTGGTGGGACGGGACTTCACGGGGGTCTTCGGGATCGCGCTGCGGGTCGAGTGGGACCCGGCCCTGGCGACGCTGGTGTCGGCGGCTCCCGGCACGGCCCTGGACAGTGCCGGAGAGACCGTCGGGGCGGCGGCGGAGGTCCGGCCCGGGTCCCTGGCCGTGGGCCTGGCCCTGGCGACCTACACCGACGCCGCCGACTGGTCCGGGGACCGGGTCGTGGCGACGCTGCGCCTGCGTCCCACCGGGACCGGGCCGATCCCGCTGTCCTTCCTGGAGGTCCGATCCCTCGTCTTCGATGGCGGTCTGAACCGCCAGACGGTCACGTGGCTTCCGGCGGTGGCCTGGCCCTGACCGGGAAGCCCCGGAGGGCGCCGCCAAGATTCAGAGGCGAGTCTTCCGGAGGACCTGGATCCCTTTCCGGGCCGCGGTGATCAGCGGCGCCGCCGAGAGAGGCTCCCCGACGGCCCCCTGCATCCAGACCTGGGGCGGCAGCCGACCCTGCACGCACATCCGCTCCATCTCGGGTGCCAGGGCCCGGCCGCCCTCCAGGAACTGTTCGATCTGGAACTGGATCAGGTGCCCCAAAGGATAGTCCGGGAGGTAGAGACCGTAGGCGATCAGGTGGCTGTAGATGGCCAGCACGGGGCTGTCCCGGACGCCCAGCACCGGGGCGTAGTAGCGGTTCCAGAGGTCCACGGCCAGGGACACCACGGCCTCCCGCAGTTGATCGGGGGTGGCATCGGGATGGGCGTAGAGCCATCGCCAGGCCAGCATGTCCAGCAGGCCGACGCCGGCGATCTCGAAGGTCATCCAGTAGGTGTCCACGGCCCGCAGCGCCCGGGTCTTCGCGTCGGGCTCCCCGAGTCCCAGCACCTGCATGTCCCGGTCCTGAAACAGGAAGGCGAAGGCCTCGGTGAAGGCGGTGTTGGGGACGCCGGCCATCAGGACGTGGTCCACCCGGTTCAGCGTGAAGACCTGCTCGACGCAGTGCCCCAGTTCGTGCATCGCGATGTTGAAGCCCTTGTAGTCCATGCCCTCCTTCGGCACCCGGGTCCGGAGATGGGCCGAGTCGGTCCGCATCCCGGCCCCCATCGCGTGGCCGGCGCCCCGGGCGGGGTCCACCGCGATGTGGTCCGACAGGAAGCGGGCGGTGTCGGGGGTGAACCCGAGGCCCTCCAGCAGCGCCGGGAGCCCCTGGGCGAAGGACTCGAGGGTGGGATACCGCTGCCGGACCATCCGGTCCAGCGTGGCCGGGTCGTAGGTGCTCCGGGCCTTGAAGCCGTCGTACCAGATGTCGAAGGGCTCCAGGGGACGGCCCAGGCGCTGGCGGATCAGGGCCGCCACGTCCCGGGCCACCGGGGCCGACAGGACGTCCCGGAGCAGGCCCTCGACGACCTCTTCCGGGAGTTCCCGGTCCCAGAGGAAGCGCCGGGCGATGTGGGTGGGATAGCGGGGGCTGTGGCGGTCCTGGCCCCGCTCGGCCTGGAAGACCTGAAGCCACTTCCGGTAGCGCCGGTCCGGCTCCCGATCCGCGGCGGTCCAGTCCCCTCCGGGGAAACGGACCCGGTTGCCGGTCGGGTCCCACAGGACCTCGGTCCCGGCGACCACGGCCTCCGGGACCTCCTGCCGGATGATGCGCTCCATGACCCGGTAGATCAGGCGCTGGCCCTCCAGGTTGGCCTTGGGGTCGTTGTAGAGGGCCTTGATGTGGTCCCGGAGACCCCAGTGGCTGATGAGCGTGGGACCACCGGGGAACAGGTGGCGCCCGTCGGGGGTCACCAGGGCCGCCAGGGGGATGTTGTACCGGGCGATGTAGTCCTCGGCCTCGGCGTAGGCCCGGGTGGCCGCCGCCTTTGCGTCGCCAGGAATCCGCAGCGCCATGCCCTGGATCAGCCGGACGGCGGCCCACTGGCGCCGAGTCAGGTTCCCGGCCCGGACCGGTTCCACCTGGGGGAAGTTCAGCAGCGCCACAAAGGCGATCCGGGTCCGGTAGAGGTCCTCCGAGAGGTGGTCGAAGGGATTCAGGGAGGCCAGCAGCAGGTCCACCGGGAGGGTCTGGAAGAGGTCCAGGTCCACCGGCTCCCGCAGGGTCCGGGTCAGGGCCACGGCGTGGCCGTTCAGGGCCTCGAAGGACCGCTCCAGGCGGTCCAGCAGCAGGTCCACCGCCGCCGGATCCGCCAGGAACTGCTCCTGGCAGAAGGACCGGAATGCCTCGGCATCACCGTCCTCGGCCCGCCAGGCCCGGGCCACCTGGGTGACGCCCTGCCGGGCCCGGGCCTCGACCTGGGGCCCGTGGGCCTCCACCAGGGCCCGGACCACCCGATCCTGCACCGCGTCGGAGATTGTCGGGTTCACCGGTTCCATCCTCTCCTCTCCCTGGGCCCCGGCCGGCCGGACCACCAGCCACAGGCCGACCACACAGGCCACCAGACGTGTTGCCATGAACCTTCCTCCCTGGGTCTTCCCGCCGGAGAATCCCGTCCTCCCTCGAGGTCGCCCGGGCCAGGCCTCAGGGGTGATAGAGGCCGTAGTGGATCCGGGCGGCGGCCCGGACGGCCGCGTTCTGGTAGTCCGTCGGCCGGACCTCGACATGATAGAGGATGCCGTTGTCGCCGGGCTCGTTCTTGGCCCCTTCGTTCACGTAGGCATACCAGAAGGTGTAGCCCTGGCCGTTCTCCTCGGGATGGAAGATGCTGACCGGCGAGGGGATCAACTGGAAGGGGAACCAGCCCCACCCGGTGCCGAAGGTCACGTCCACCGGCGGCGTCAGGTTGCTGCGGGCCTTGTCGTCGTCGGCGAATCGCAGTTCCAGCAGCATCTGGGCATGGCGCATCTTGTCGGCGTCCCACTCGCCGGAACAATCGGAGGTGCTGAGGTCGAAGGCCTCCCCGCCGGGGGCCACGACGCCGACGGCCTGGATCGTGTTCCAGTCGCCGGAGGTCGGGTCGCCGCAACTCCGGGAACCCGACAGACCGCCGCTCAGCGGAAAGTCGGGGGTCTCGTACTTCACCAGGCCCATCGTCGGGTGCATCCAGACGGTCCCCCGGACCTTCATGCCCTTCACGGCATCCAGGATCCAGTGGCCCTCCCCTTCCGTCAGGACCGCCTCGCCCTCATAGACCTCGACGCCGGCCACGGTGCCCAGTCGCGTCTCCACCACGGCGTCGGTGCTGGTCTTGGTCCAGGTCACGGTTCCCGCGGCGCGGATCTCCGGCTGGCCGACGATCTGGACCGTTCCCGAGACCGGAGTCGTCTGGGTCTGGCCCACCGGCACCGTGTCCGGATCGATGGCGATGGGGGTGTCCAGCGTGACCACGTAGTCCTTGTGCCGGGTGTCCCCCGGGGGATAGACCACGTCGCCACCGGCGACCACGATGCGTCGCCCCTCGGAGGCGACGCCGAAGACGTGGGCCACCTTGGTCCCCTCGGGCTTCGGGTAGGTGATCTCGTACTTCTCCCAGGTCTGTCCGTTGAAGTCGGTCTCGCCGACGAACCGGACCTGGGCCGTCACCTCCCCTCCGTCGGTCACCTGCACCTGGTAGGTCGCCTGGGTGTCCCGCCCCGGGGGGTCCAGGGGCCTCTTCACGTCCTCGGAGGACCCCCCGCAGGCCGCAGCGAGGGCTGCCAATGACAGGGACAGGAACGAGAGACGGAAACGGATGGTCTTCATGCGCCTCGTGCCTCCAGATGGACGGGCTGATCCTAGCACCCGGAAGGGGGGCGGACAACCGAAGGGCGCCGGTCGGCCCAGGTCCTGGGAGTGACCGGCGACGCCTTCCCGGACCGGGTCCCGCGGCATACAATCCGCTCCCCCGGGGTCCGTGGGCCGCACCGTCGGAGGCGCCTTGCGCGAACACGTGGGCGAGATGGCCGCCATCGCGACGGCGATCTGCTGGACCGTGTCGGCGGTCTCGTTCCAGGCGGCCTCGACCCGCCTCGGGTCGATGGTGGTCAACTGGGTCCGTCTCGTGATGGGCCTGTGCTTCCTGACCCTGCTGGGGCTGGTCCTCCACGGGAGCCTGCTGCCCTCGGCGCCGCCGGAGGCCTGGGCCTTCCTGGGAATGTCGGGGGTCATCGGCTTCGTGGTGGGGGACCTGGCCCTCTTCCGGGCCTTCGTGCTGGTCGGCGCCCGGGTGTCGATGCTGGTCATGTGCCTGGCCCCGCCGATGACGGCGGCGCTGGGCTGGGCCTTCCTGGGGGAGCACCTGTCCCTGGGCCAGGCGGCGGGCATGGCGCTGACGGTCGGGGGCGTGGCCTGGACCGTGCTGGAACGGCCACCGAACCGGGACGGGACCCCGACCGATCGGGCACCACCCCGACACCGGATCGCCGGCCTGCTGCTGGCGGGGATCGGGGCCCTGGGGCAGGCCGGGGGCCTGATCTTCAGCAAGATGGGCATGGCGTCCTTCCCGGACCCCTTCGGGGCGACCCAGATCCGGGTGCTGGCCGGGATCGGGGGCTTCTCGTCCCTCTTCTTCGCGGCCCGGTGGTGGGGCCACGTCGCCGCCACCCGGCGACAACCCCGGGCCCTGGGCATCACCCTGCTGGGGTCCTTCTTCGGGCCCTTCCTGGGGGTGTCCCTGTCGCTGCTGGCGGTCCATCGCACCGAGGCGGGAGTCGCCTCGGCGTTGATGTCCATCGTGCCGGTCCTGCTGATCCCGGTGTCGATGGTGGTGTTCCGGGAGCGGGTCTCCCCCCGGTCGGCCCTGGGCACGGTGGTGGCCGTCGCCGGGGTCGTGGTGCTGTTCCGGTAGCCGCCCTCCGGGCCGATAGGGGTATGCTCACGGGCGTCGGCCCCCTGGTGCCCGATGCGGAGGTCCCGGTGTCGCCCCTGGTCAGCGTCGTGATGCCCTGCCGAGATGCGGAGACGACGGTGGGCCCCGCGGTCCGGTGCCTGCTGGCGCAGACCCTCGGGGACCTGGAGGTGCTGCTGATCGACGACGGGTCCCGGGACCGGTCGGTGCTGGCGGCCCGGGAGGCCGCCGATGGGGACCCACGCCTGCGGGTCCTGCCCCGTCCTCGGGAGGGCCTGGTGGCGGCCCTCAACGCGGGCCTCGAGGCGGCCCGGGGAACCTTCGTGGCCCGGATGGATGCCGACGACCTGGCCCCGGCGGACCGCCTGGAGCGGCAGGTGGCCTGGGCGGACCGGCACCCGGACTGGTGGGTGATCGGGGGCCTCGTGCAGTGCTTTCCCCGGGAGGAGATGACCGAGGGGATGCGCCGCTACGAGGACTGGCTCAACGGGGTCCGGTCCCCCGAGGAGGTCCGGCGGGACCTCTTCGTCGAGTCCCCCCTGGCCCATCCCTCGGTGATCTACCGGCGGGACCGGGTCCTGGGCATCGGGGGATACCGCGACGGGGACTTCCCGGAGGACTACGACCTCTGGCTGCGGGTCTTCGAGGCCGGGGGGCCGATGGGGAAGTGCGACGCCCTGGTGCTCCAGTGGCGCGACCGGCCCGACCGGGCCACCCGGACCGACCCCCGCTACGGGCCCGAGGCCTTCCGGCGACTGAAGGCCGAGGTCCTGGCCCGGACCTTCCTGCGGGGCGGGGCCTGCCAGGTCTGGGGCGCCGGTCCCGAGGGGCGACGGTGGCGGCGGGTGCTCCGGGAGAGCGGGGTGACGGTGCGGCGGTTCTTCGACATCGACCCCCGGAAGGTGGGCCGACGCCTGGGTCATGGCGAGCCGGTCCTCCCCATCGAGGACCTTCCCCGGTGGCGGGACTGCCCGCTGCTGGTGGCCGTCGGGGCCCCGGGGGCCCGGGACCAGGTCCGGGGTCACCTGCAGCGGCTGGGGTGGGTCGAGACGGTGGACTTCCGGTGCGTCCAGTGAACCGGGCCCGGTGACGGGCGGAGGGCGGCGATGGCCACGGCCCTGGACTTCCTGCTGGTCGGCACGCCCGGCTGGGAGGTGGTGGCCCGGGTTCGGGACCTTCCGGCCCGGGACATGGGGCCGCTTCGGGAGGCCCTGCCCTGGATCGAGGAGGCCGACGAGGTCGTCGAGGGACCCGGGGGATCGGCAGTGGTCACGGCGACCCACCTGGCCCGCCTGGGGCGGTCCGTCGCCGTGCTGGGGGCCCTCGGGGATGACGAGCCGGGGCGCCGCGTGGCCCGCTGGCTGGCCCTGCGAGGGGTGCTCCTGCCCTGCCCTCCGTCGGAGGGTCGAGCAACCAAGCGGACGGCGGTTCTGGTCCACCGGGACTCTGGCCGGGTGGCCTTCTTCGCGGAGGTTCCCCGGCGAATGGCCCCACCGCCGAGGATCGAGGACCTGGCGCCGGACGTCCGGGGCCCCGGGACCTGGGTCCACCTGGACCACCTGTCGCCCCTGGCCGAGGCGGTCGTGCAGGGCCCCCTGGCCGGGGCCTCCCTGGACCTCCACGACCCTCCTCGTCGGGCACCCTCCCTGGCCCGCCTGCGGCGGCTGTTGCCGCGCCTGAACCTCGTTCAGATCCGCCGGTCGGCCCTGGAGGGCCTTGCACCATGGCTGGAGGATCCCCAACGAACGTCGCTGTCAGGTCCCAACCCGGCAAACCCGGCGGCGGGTCCTTGCCCCGGACTCCCGGCAGGACCCCGTCCAGAGGGTTCCTCCCTGGAGGACCTGGCCCGGGCCCTGGCCCGTCAGGGTCCCCTGGTCGTGGTCACCGAGGGCCATCGGGGCGCCCGCTGGTTCCACGCCGACGGGTCCTCCGGCTCCATTCCCCCCTCGCCCGTTCCGCGGCTGGTGGACCCCACCGGGGCCGGCGACGCCTTCGCCGCCGTCCTGATCGACGGCCTGTCCCAGGGGCTTCCGCCGTCCCGGACCGGCGCCCGGGCCGCCCAGGCCGCCGCCCGGGCCTGCACCCTCCTCGGCCCCTGGGGACCGTCACCGATCTCCACCCCCTGACCTCTTGTTTTCGGATGTCTTTCCGTCGTCTGCCCAACCCTGCCGAGACATGGCGTGGAGTCCTCTCCGAGTCCCTCCTCTCTGTCTCCCGGGGGTGCGGTGGTGGTCCTCTGCCCGGCAGACAAGACCGCGCCCCCGCCTCGGACGGTCGGGTTTCGATGGCTTCCCTGGACCGTGGACTCCGGAGCACGCCCGTCGGCGCAGATCGTCCAGGAAGCCTGGTCGCAATCACCACAAGCGGTCAGGTCGTGTCATTCGGTGACTGTCCCTCACGATTCGTCGTCCGGGGGAACGTCGTGGGGCAGGCGCTGGAAGCCCTCCCGGAAGAGGACCAGGATGGCGCCCTCGAGGGCCTCCCGGACCACCCCGAGTCCGTGGACCTTGTGGGCAATCAGGTCGTCGGGAAGATAGGAGCGATGCGGGTCATAGGGTCTGGCCTTCCAGGCCTGGGCATCCCGGGTCGCCTCCTCCCACAGGGCACGGGCCACGGCCTCGGGACTCTCGTCCAGGGTTCTGGAGGGGGAGACGCCCTTCCGGGGCCCGGTCCCGGTGTGCTTCTGGGCGAGCCGCATCACGCGCTGCATCTGCCGGGCCCGAGCCTGCTCCGGGGGGATCGGCGGCTTGTAGTCCTGGAAGTGCCGACAGGTCCGACACTGGACCTTCGCAATGGACCCGTCGGCGTTCATCGCCGCGACCGAGGCGTCGAGGTTCAGTCGGCAGTAGCGGCACCGAATCTCGACGATGTCCCCCAGTTCGGGAGCCTTCCCCCCTCCGTCCATTCCGGCCTCCTGGCAATCCCTTCAGCGGGTCGCGCCGTCCGCCTCCGCCCGGCCCGGAAGAACCGTCAGCCAGACCTCCCGGTTCCGAGGCCCGTCCCACTCCATCAGCAACACCCGCTGCCAGGTCCCCAGCACCAGCCGCCCCTCCTCGATGGGCACGAGGACCTGGCACCCCGCCAGGGCGCTCTTCAGGTGCGCCGGCGAGTTCCCCTCTCCGTGGCGATACGGCAGGTCCGGCGGCGCAAGCCTCCCAAATACCATCCGAACGTCCCGGATCACGTCGGGGTCGTGCCCCTCGTTGATCAGGACCCCGGCGGTGGTATGTGGGCAGTGGACCAGCAAGGCCCCCTCCCGGACCCCCGACCGGACCGCCTCCTCCTGGAGCCGCCCCGTCAGGTCGACCGCATCCTCGGTCCCGGAGGTCCGAATCGAGAGCCGCTTCATCTCCGCCTCCCGCCACTCGGGCGCAGTCTAGCACAACGCGGCCGCGGGACCGGTGACCACCGCGTTCCCCCACCATCCCCCGCAACAGGCCAGGGGCTTCCGGCGGGGAAGCACGTCGCGTCCCGTGGGCGGCACCCGGGGAGCAGCAAGGTCCTTCCCCTCTTTCCGTCGAGGGAATCCTGGCGGGGCTGGGAAGGGCGCTCGTTTCGGGCTACCATCGATGTCGTGGCGACGACCTCCCCGCTTCGGCGTCTGCTCCGGACCCTGACCACCGAGGTCTCGAACGCCCTGGACCGGAACCTGCTGGACCGTTCCCGCCGCGGAGACGCCCGGATGGCCCTGCTCCAGGCCTGGGTCGCCCTGAACGCCCCCGCCAGGGACGCTCCCGTTGCCCCGCTGGTCCGCTGGACCCGGCACCTCGACGCCCTGCTGGCCCCGGTCCCAGGGCCTTTGCGGCTCTCCTTCGAACCGCTGCAGACCCGCCTGGATCGGCGCCTGGAGGGACCGCGGCGTTCGCTGGTCGATCGCCTGGAGTCCCTGGATCGATCGGTCCAGGAACTCGCCAGACGCACGGAAAGCATGGTAGAACACGCCGAGCGCACGGCCCGGGGGATCGGCCGGGAGGCCCCGAAGACGACGGGGACCGGATCGGGCGCCCGGGAACCCCTGGAACTGGTCTGGGGCGAGGAGGAGTGAATGGAGGACCAGAAGCAGGCCGACGGACCCGAGACCATGGAGGAGCGAGCGGCCCGGGAGGCGGCTGCCCAGGCGATGGTGCCCCACGATCAGAGGGACTTCCGGCGCGTGGGACTCGTGATCCTCTGCGCCGGCATCCCCCTGGACCTGATCGCCTGGCACTTCTCCGGTCAGTCGTCGCCCCAGGACCTCCATGCGGCGCTGTTCTTCGCCTTCGGAGGCCTCCTGCTCCACGCCGTCGGTGGCGTGATCGCCTTCCGGGCCTTCTTCGGGTCCCCCAGGGGCTGACCCCGATGGACGGACCCTGGCGCCAGGGGCCCGTGGAACTCAGGGCCCCGGGCCCGTCTGGGCCGTGAGGTCCACCCCCAGCGTCTCGGCCCGACCGGCCTCCACCCGAATCATCCGCCGGACCTCTCCCAGGGAGGGATGGACGAATCGGACCCGATGATCGCCCGCCGGGACCTCCAGGTCCCGGATCGGCGTCCGCCCGAGGGCCCGGTCATCCAGGTAGACGTCGGCCCAGGGCATCGCGTTCAGGGACAGGCGGCCGCTCGAGTCCTCCCCCGGGACAGCGCCCCGGGATTCGCGACGTCCTCGGATTGCCGCCGTGCGGCCCTCCGGCGGCAGGGAATCGACAGCGTGCACCGGCTTCGGAGCCGGCACCGCCCCCGAAGCCGCAGGTCCCCCGGCGGCAGGTCCCTCGACCAGGGTTCCCCCGGGTCCGGCACTGGAGTCCGAGGCCTTCCCGACCTCCGGCTCCTGCGGGGCCGGGGCTCCCGGTTCCGGCATCCCGGGGAGATCCGGGGGGCGCAACGGCGGGGTCTGCCCCAGGACGGCCTCCCCGGGCTGCGACGGCCCGTTTCCCTCCGCACCCGACAGCCATCGGAGACCCGCTGCGCCGATCACCGCCAACAAGAGCACGCCGATGGCCCCGGCGATCGCCCGACGCCCCACGCCGCGCCACTTCGGGGGCGGTTCCAGGCGGGTCCCCTGGGTGCGGGTGGCGTCCGACCGGCCGGGAACCGCGACCTGGACCCGGGTCGGCGGCTCGCCGGTCGCCCTTGCCAGGCCGGCGCCCTCCCGGAGGGCCTCCCCGAATTCCCGAATCGTGGCGTAGCGCTCCTCCGGGATCGGGGACAGGGCCCGCCAGATCACCTCCCGCACCGCCGGGGGGACCCGCCGGCCCGTGTCCTGAAAGTCCATCCCCTCGGGGCGCCCGCTGATCCGGGCCATCCCGCCTCCCTCCTCCCAGGGGGGAAAGGCCTTGCGCAGGGCGATCATCTCGAAGGCCACCAGGCCCAGGGCATACTGGTCGCTCCCGGGGGCCGCGGGCCGTCCCAGGGCCACCTCCGGCGCCAGGTACTCGGGGGTGCCCACCACCATGCCGCTGCGGGTCAGTCCCTCCAGGTCCGGATGGGCCCGGAGGTCCGCCCGGAGGATGCCGAAGTCGATCACCTTGAGGCGCTCCCGGCGCCCCCCGCAGTCCGCCACAAAGAGGTTCGAGGGCTTCACGTCGCGGTGCACGATGCCCCGGGCATGGGCCTCCCAGAGGCCCTCCGAGGCCTGGGAGATCCACTCCACGATCCGGCTCAGGGAGACGACCTCCCGGCGCCGGAAGAAGTCCAGCAACGTGCGCCCCTCCAGGTACTCCATCACCAGCACCAGGTCGCCGTCGGGGTCCACGTCGAAGTCGTGACAGGTCACCACGTGGGGATGGGCGATGCCGGCCAGCAGCCGCGCCTCCCTGCGGAAGCGCTCCCGGATCGAAGGTTCCTCCCGCCGCCCGGGGCGGAGGAACTTCACCGCGACCACCCGGTCCAGAGAGAGTTGCCGCGCCTTCCAGACCTGGCCGAAGCCCCCCTCGGCCACCAGGGACTCCAGCCGGTATCGCCCCAGCACCGTCTCGCCGACGACTCCCCGCATCCCGGTCCTCGGCCAATCACCTGGAAATCCCAGGCTCTTCCAGCGGTTCAGGAGCCCGACTGGAATGCCCCGGGGGGCTTCTGCATTCTAGCAGAGGATGGGGGCCTCACGGCAGGTGCTCCGGGGAGTGTTTCCTCCTCCTTCTGGATCCCCCAGTCCCCCATCCTCCCTCCGGGGCCCTGCCTCCTCCCCTCTTCGACCGGCCCGCTCCGCTTCCCGGAGCGCCCGGCCCACCCCCAGGGCCCCCTCCCCCGAGTAGAGGACCCGGCCGTCGGCTCCCACGACCACCGCCGAGGGCAGCACCCGCACGCCGTAGGATCGAAGGGTCCCCCCGGCCCCGCCGCCCGTCGGCAGGCGCAGTTGTCGCCGGGAGAGCCAGGCACCCAGCGCCCGAGGGTCCTCGTCGCTGAGAAGCAGCACCTGCAGGCCGGGGTTCCGATCCACCGCCCGCTGGACCTCCGGCAACTCCTTCTGGCAGACGCCACACCAGGTGGCGAAGAAGACCAGCACCACGGGTCGGTTCTGGTAGTCCGTCAACCGGTGCACCCCGGCCCCCGGGGTCTCGGCCCCCGGGACCTCGAAGGAAACCGCCGGCGATCCGGCCTCGGGAAGCGTGGAGGAGCATCCCCCGCTTCCGGACCGGACCAGCCAGACCACCACCACTCCCAGGGCCAGCCACCGGATCGCCTGTCTCCACCCCGTCATGTCCCCCCCCCCGCACGCCCCCCGGCCCCTGCCCGCTGTCCAGGCCGAGCCTCCCCTTCCTGATCCCGCCATCAGCCCCGGGCAGCCCGTCGTCTGCTTGATTCCAGGGCTCCGTGCATGATAAGCATCGTCGGCTCGCCGGGGAGGTGGCTCGATGAAACTGCAGACGGTCCTGGTCCTCCTGGTGCTCGTGGCCGCGGGATTCTTCGCCCTGGGACGGCTCACCGCCCCCCGTTCGGAGTCCCCGACCCAGGCCGCCCCCGCTCCCCAGGCCGCAGCCCCGGTGGCCCCCCGCCCCGCCCCCCAGGTCCAGCCCCCGGCACCGCCCCCGGCGGCCCCGGAGGTCTTCCGGGTGGACAACGCCCCGGTTCGGCCGCCGCCGCCTCCCCCCTGGACGCCGCCCCCGGGCACCCAGCCGGCGAAGGACCCCAGCCCCTCGAAGGGGCCCGTCGATGCCCCGGTGATCCTGCTGGAGGTCTCGGACTTCCAGTGCCCGGTCTGTCGCCGGGCCTACGAGCCCCTGAGGGCCATCGCAGACCAGATGCCCGGAACGGTGCGGCTCGTCTTCAAGCACAATCCGCTGGACATGCACCGGAATGCCCTCAACGCCGCCGCGGCGGCCATGGCGGCCGCACGGCAGGGGAAGTTCGACGCCTTCGCCGACTGGGCCTTCCAGAACCAGTCCTCGCTGGACGAGACCTCGCTGCTCAGCGCCGCCCAGTCCCTGGGGCTGGACATGGACCGGTTCCGCAAGGACTACAACGACCCCTCCCTTCGGATGCGCGCGAAGGCCGAGGGGAACGCGGCGGCGAGCCTGGGTGCCCAGGGGACCCCGTCGTTCTTCATCAACGGACAGATGCAGGTGGGTTGGGCCTCCTACGAGGCCATCGTGCAGATGGTCCAGCGGGAGGCCGAGGCGGTCCGGGGCCTGACGGCCACGGGGATGTCGGTCCGGGAGGCCCGGATCCAGCGGGTCCGGTCCCACCTGAAGGACCAGGCCGAGGCCTTCCTGGCCTCTCCGCTGGCCGTGGAATTCCAGAAGCCTTGATCCAGGCCCTCCCAGTGCCCATGTTGGGGAGGCTCCGGCCCGACCGGGGCCATCGACTCGGAACCAGTGAGGAACCATGACGAACAGACCTCAGAAACCCGACCCCGAGACCGAGGGCCTCGCCACGGTGAAGGCGATGCCCATCCTGCCCCTTCGAAACTCGGTGCTGTTCCCGGGGCTCGTGATGCCCCTGGTGATCGGCCGCGAGAAGACCCTGCGCCTGCTGGATGCCGTGAACGGCAAGGACGAGGTCATCGGCGTCCTGACCCAGAAGGACAAGGACATCAACGACCCAGGGCCCGATGACCTGTACTCCATCGGGACCACGGCCCGCATCCTGCGCATCGTCCGGGAGCGGGAGCAGGGAGTGGACATCGTCGTCCAGGGCATCCAGCGCTTCGAGGTGGTGCAGTTCGTCCAGAAGGCGCCGTTCCTGGCCGCCGAGGTGCGGTTGATCCCGGAAGAGGACCAGCGCACCGTGGAGACCGAGGCCTTGATGAAGACCCTCAAGGCGGTCACCCAGGAGGTCCTCAAACTGGTCCCGGAGATCCCCAACAGCGCCACCGAGATGGTGGACCAGGTCCAGTCCCCGTCCCGTCTCGTCTTCCTGATCGCGTCGAACCTCCCCATCACCACGGAGGAGAAGATCCAGATCCTGTCGATGACGGACGTCGCCGCCGCGATGCGGACCGCCCTGAAGATCCTCCACCATCACCTGGAGGTGTTGAAGGTCACCCAGAAGATCAACACCGAGGTGAAGGGGGAACTGAACAAGAGCCAGCGGGAATACCTGCTCCGGCAGCAGTTGAAGGCGATCCAGAAGGAACTGGGGGACCTGGAGGACGAGGGGGATGTCCTGGACGAACTCCAGGAGAAGATCCACCAGATGAAACTCCCCGAGGAGGTCCTCAAGATCGCCGAAAAGGAACTGCGGCGCCTGAGGGCCATCCAGCCGTCGTCTCCGGAATACACGGTGGCCCGGACCTACCTGGACTGGATCACGGACCTCCCCTGGGGCAAGACCACGACGGACAACCTGGACGTGGTCCATGCGCGGCAGGTCCTGGACGAGGACCACTACGACCTGGACAAGGTGAAGAAGCGGATCCTGGAGTACCTGGCCGTCAGCAAACTGCGGAACAACCTCCGGGGGCCAATCCTGTGCCTGGTGGGACCGCCGGGGGTGGGCAAGACCTCCCTGGGGCAGTCGGTGGCCCGGGCCCTGGGACGGAAGTTCATCCACGTGAGCCTTGGCGGCGTCCGGGACGAGGCGGAGATCCGGGGGCACCGGCGGACCTACATCGGGGCCCTGCCGGGCAAGATCATCCAGAGCCTCAAGCGGGCCGAGAGCCAGAATCCCGTCTTCATGATGGACGAGATCGACAAACTGGGACGGGACTGGCGGGGCGATCCCACCTCGGCCCTGCTGGAGGTGCTGGACCCGGAGCAGAACCACTCGTTCATGGACCACTACCTGGACGTCCCCTTTGACCTGTCGCAGATCCTGTTCATCACGACGGCGAACGTGACCGACACGATTCCCCCGCCGCTGCTGGACCGGATGGAACTGCTGGAACTCCCCGGCTACACCCCCGAGGAGAAGATCGCCATCGCCCGGCGCCACCTGATCCCGAAGCAGGAGAAGGAGCACGGGCTCCCGGAAGGCGTCTTTTCCATGTCCGACCAGATGCTGCTCTACGCCATCGATCACTGGACTCGGGAGGCCGGGGTCCGGAACCTGGAGAGGACCATCGCGGGCATCTGCCGTGGCATCGCCGTGAAGATCGTCGAGGGCACCTGGCAGCAGCGCGACATCGACGAGGAGATGCTCCGGGAGTTCCTGGGGCCGGAGCAATACCAGCCCGAGACGGTGGAGCGGACCGAGACGGCGGGAGTCGCGACGGGGCTGGCCTGGACGGCCACGGGTGGCGAGATCCTCTTCGTCGAGGCGACCCGGATGAGCGGCAAGGGGCGGTTGAAACTGACCGGGCAGCTGGGAGACGTGATGAAGGAGTCGGCCCAGATCGCCCTGTCGTTCCTGGAGTCCAACGCCCTGGCCTTCGGACTCGATGCCGGGACCTTCGAGAGCGCGGACCTGCACATCCACGTCCCCGCGGGCGCCATCCCGAAGGACGGGCCGTCCGCGGGGGTCACGATGTTCACGGCGCTCTACTCCCTGATGACGGGCCGCCGGGTGCGGTCCGACACCGCGATGACGGGCGAGATCACCCTCCGGGGGCTGGTGCTTCCTGTCGGGGGGATCAAGAACAAGGTCCTGGCGGCCCAGCGCGGGGGGATCCGCAGGGTCGTGCTCCCGGAGCGGAACCAGAAGGACCTCACGGAGATCCCGGAGCAGGTCCGCCGGGAGATGGAGTTCGTCTTCGTGCGCCGGGTCGAGGACCTGCTGGAGGCGGTGATCGAGCACCCCGAGGGGGAGGCCCTGGTCCATGCGCCGCTGCAGGTGCCCGTGAGCGACCTGGCTCCGACCCCCTCCCGAACTGGACCCGCCACCCCGGACGACGAGGAGGAGGCGCCGGCTCCCCCTCCCCGGGAGGAGCCCGACGACCTCCCGGAGCGGCCCACCGTGTGACCCAGACGTGAACCGCCCGATGGGGTTGTGTTCCCGCCGGGAATCGGCAGACAATGAGGGAGTCGGCACGGAAGGAGCACTCCCATGGACGAAGTCTTGCTGCGCAATGCCCTGGCGGCCCTGAGGCAGGTCCTGGAACTGCGGGCAGGAGAGAACGCCCTGGTGGTCACGGACCAGGGGACCCGGATGGTCGGCGAGGCGTTCCGGACGGCCGCCGAGGACCTGGGGGCCCGGACGGCCTGGTACGTCCTCCCGGAGGAACAACGACCCCTGACCGACCTCCCGGAGGACCTGGCGGCGCTGATCCCCGACGTGGACGTGGCCGTGACGTGCTTCACGGGCCGGGCCGAGGAGACGCCCTTCCGAGTTGCCCTGCTGCGGGGACTCATGCGGGTGGCCCGGCGGGTCGGACACGCCCCGGGGATCACCGAGGCGATGCTCCGGGAAGGACCGATGCAGGTGGACTACGATGCCCTGGCCATGGCGGCCAACGACCTGATGGACCGCCTGGAGGGGGCGGCATCGGTGCACATCCAGGCCCCGGGAGGCACGGACCTGACATTGGGGATCGAGGGGCGCCCCTTCGCGACGGACACGCTGGTGGCCGACGGCCACTGGGGCAATCTCCCCTGCGGCGAGATCTGGTGCGCACCGGTGGAGGATGCGGCCGAGGGAGTGCTGGTCTGCGACGGGTCCATCGGGGACCTGGGGGCGGTCCCGGCCCCCGTGAGGATGCGCATCTCCCAGGGCCAGGTCACGGAGGTCCAGTGTGCCGACGAGGCCTTCGCTGCCCGGGTCCGAGAGGTGATCTCGGTGGACCCCGGGGCCTCCCGGATCGGGGAGTTCGGAATCGGCCTGAATCCCGGCGCCCGGGTCACGGGCAACCTGCTCGAGGATGAGAAGGCGCTGCGCACCATCCACATCGCCTTCGGCAACAACACCGACATGGGAGGGGGTCAGAACACCTCGAAGACCCATCGGGACTTCCTGGTGCTGGCGCCGACCCTGGAGGTCACCTTCCGGGACGGGCGCACGGAACGGGTCATGGTGGGCGGGGAGATCGTCCCCCGGAACCGCCCCCGAAACGCCGCGGAGCCCCACCGATTCCATCACCTGCTGGTGGCCGTGGACTACTCGGAGGCCTCGGTGGAGGCGCTGCGGCTTGCGGACCACATCGCCCGGCGCGATGACGCCCGCCTCACCGTGTGCCATGTCCTCCCGATGCCGGCGATGGTGAGCCCCCTGTTCCCCCACTACGTGGCGATGCCCGACACGGAGACTCATCGCGCCAACGAACTGAACGCGGCGGCGCGGCTGGAACAACTGGTGCGGGAGAACACCCCTCGGAGCCCCGAGGCCTACCAGATCCTGGTCCTGTGGGGGGATGCGGCGGTCCGGATCATCGAGGCGGCGGAGCAGAAGGGGGCCGACCTGCTCGTGATCGCGAACCGGGGCACGGGGGGACTCGCGCGGTGGGCGCTGGGGAGCGTCGCGGCCCACGTGGCGGCCCATGCCCGATGCCCGGTCCTGCTGGTCCGGTGAATCCCCGGGAGAAGCCATGACGTCACGGTCGTCGATGCTGGGAATCCCGCTGGCCATCGCCCTGTCCCTGGTGACGGTGCCGGCCCGGGGTGCGGTCCACCGGGTGGTGCTGGATGGGACCATCGACCCCATCCACGCGGAATACGTCGGGCGGGCGATGGACCTGGCCGAACGGGAGTCCTCCCGCCTGATCCTGATCCGCCTGGATACCCCCGGGGGGCTCGTGGACGCGATGGAGGACATCCTGCGACGCGTGCTCTCGTCCCGGATCCCGGTGGCGATCTACGTGGGGCCACCGGGGGCGAAGGCGGCGTCGGCTGGCTTCTTCCTGCTGGTGTCGGCCGACGTGGCGGCGATGGCCCCGGGGACCCGCACCGGCGCCGCCCACCCGATCCTGTCCATCGGGGGCTTCATGCCCCTCCAGGAACCGGCCCCCCCCTCCCAGGACCCGAAACCCGACGAGGCCCAGAGCCAGGAGAAGGCCCCGGCACCCCCGAAAGGGAGCCAGACCGACATCCTGATGCAGAAGGTCACCAACGACATCCAGGCCTTCCTGCGGGACGTGACGACCCGGCGCGGGCGCAACCCTGAAGAGGCCGCGAAGGCCGTGGCCGAGTCCCGATCGTTCAGCGCCACCGAGGCCCTGGATGCGGGCCTGATCGACCTGGTGGTGGGCAGCGAGGCGGACCTCCTGCGGCAACTGGAAGGGCGGGAGGTCCGGCGCCTGGACGGGAGCGTGACGACGCTGTCGGTCGTGGACCAGCCCATCGTGGACGTCCCGATGACGCTCCGGGAGCGGGTGCTGTCGGTCCTGGTGAACCCCAACGTGGCCTTCCTGATGGCCATCGTGGGCGCGCTGCTGATCTACGTCGAGATCACCCACGCCGGGCTGGTCCTCCCTGGCGTGATCGGGGGACTGCTGCTGCTGATGGCCGTGGCGGGATTCTCGTTCCTGCCGATCTCGGTCACGGGCCTGCTGCTGGTCCTGGCGGCCCTGGGCCTCTTCGTGGCCGAAGTGCTGGTGTCATCCTTCGGACTGCTGGGCCTGCTGGGCGTCGTGGCCCTGGCCCTGGGAGGCATCATGCTGGTGGACGTCCCCGATCCGGAGTTCCGGGTGGCCCCCGCCATCGCGATCTCGGCGGCGCTGGCCTTCGGCCTGCTGGTGGTGTTCCTGGGAACCCTGGCCGTGAGGGCGATGCGAAAGCGCGTCACGACCGGGTCCGAAGGGATGATCGGGGAGGAGGGCGTCGTCGTGACGGACCCCCATCCTGAGGGGCGTGTGCAGGTCCGGGGCGAGTACTGGCGGGCCGTGTCCCCGATGTCGCTGGCTCCGGGGACGCGGGTCCGCTGCGTGGGCATGGAGGGGCTGACGATCCGCGTGGAGCCCCTGGATCCGGAGTCGAGGAAGGCCTGACGGCGGGAGGTTCCTGGCGGGACCTCCGAGGAGGTGACGATGGACCTGGTGAGCCTGGTGCTGGGGAACGGAGTGGCCGTGGTGATCGGGCTGGTGGTGATCTACCTGTTCAGCGCGGTCCACATCCTGCGCGAGTACGAGCGGGGCGTCGTCTTCCGGCTGGGACGACTGCTGGATCGCCCGAAGGGGCCGGGGCTGATCTTCATCTTCTGGCCCATCGACCGGTTGATCAAGGTGGACCTCCGGACCATCACGATGGACGTGCCGCCCCAGGACATCGTGACCCGGGACAACGTGACGACCCGGGTCAACGCGGTGGCCTATTTCCGGGTGGTGGACGCGGCCCGGGCGATCACCGAGGTCGAGAACTACCTCTACGCGACATCCCAGTTGGCCCAGACGACCCTGCGATCGGTCCTGGGCGAGGTGGACCTGGACGAGTTGCTGAGCCAGCGCGAGAAACTGAACCAGCGGCTCCAGGAGATCCTGGATCGGCACACCGACGCCTGGGGCATCAAGGTGTCGCTGGTGGAGATGAAGCAGGTGGACCTCCCGGAGGAGATGCGCCGCGCCCTGGCGAAGCAGGCCGAGGCCGAGCGGGAGAAGCGGGCGAAGATCATCCACGCCGAGGGGGAACTCCAGGCATCCCAGAAACTCTCGGAGGCATCGGTGATCCTGGCCAAGGAACCCGTGGCGGTGCAGTTGCGCTACCTCCAGACCCTGACCGAGATCGGGACCGAGAAGAACACCACGGTGGTCTTCCCCATCCCGGTGGACCTGCTGTCGATCTTCCAGAAGAAGTGACGGCGGCCGGAGGCCCGGGTCATCCCCGGACCCGGGCCACGACCTCCCGGAGCACGTTCATCGTGAAGGGCTTGATCAGCACCGGGCGGCCGGTCCGCTGCAGGAAGTCCTGGATGCCCGGGTCCACGACGCCCCCCGTGACGAAGAAGACCCGTTCCGTCAGTTCCGGTCGGGTCTCCTGGAGCATCTCGAAGATCGATCGCCCCCCGTGGTCCCCCCCCAGGGAGACGTCCAGGCAGATGACGTCGTAGGTTCCCTCCAGCAGGAGTTGCACGGCCTGCTCCACCGTCTGGGCCGTCTCGACCTCGTAGTCCCGGCCCAGGACCTCGGACTCCAGTTTCAGCAGGACGGTCTGGTCCTCGACCAGCAGCACCTTGCCCCGGCTCGTGGTGACCGGTGCGGGGCGGTTCTCGTGCTGGCGCTGGAAGTCCTGGATCTCGTCCACGATCGCGTCGGTCTGGCGTTGGAGGTCCTCCATCAGGAGTCGGGCCTGGGCGGGCAGGTCCGGAACGCGTCGCAGGCGCATGAGGATCTCGAGGTTGGCAGTCATCAGGTTCGCGAGCCGGTGGTGGAAGGACCAGACGGCCTGCTGGTAGGAGGGGTTGTTTCCGTCTTCCATCTGCACAGCACCGGGAAGGACGGCGCAAACCTACCGGAAAGTGCCCGGGGGATCAAGCGCGGGGATGGGTCTTTCGATACACCTGCTGCAGGTGACCACGACTGACGTGGGTGTAGATCTCGGTGGTCCCGATGTCGGCGTGCCCGAGCATCTCCTGGACGCTCCGGAGGTCAGCGCCGCCCTCCAGCAGGTGGGTCGCGAAGGAGTGGCGCAACTTGTGCGGGGACAGGCGCTTCACGATGCCCCCCTGGATGCCGTAGTTCCGGAGATTCCGGTAGAACCCCTGGCGGGTCAGCACGGTGCCCCGCGCAGTGAGGAACAGCGGATCCCGGAGGGGACGCCGTCCCCGCGCCCGGCGTCGCCACAGGTCCAGCCAGGCCGGACGCACGTCCCGGAGCCAGGTCTCCAGGGCCTCCCGGCACGGTTCCGAGATGGGGACGAGGCGCTCCTTGTTGCCCTTGCCCCGAACCCGCACGAAGTCCGAGGCAAGCTGGACGTCGCCGACCTCCAGCCCCAGGGCCTCGCTGATCCGCAGTCCCGACCCGTAGAGGAGTTCCAGGATCGCCCGGTCCCGAATCCCCTGGGGACTCTCCAGGGAGGGGGCCTCCAGGAGCGCCTCCATGTCGGCCTGGTTCAGCACCACCGGCAGCCGGGAGGTGTAGCGGGGGATCTCGATGTCCGCCATCGGGTTCACCGACACCACGCCCGACTCCATTCCCCAGCGGAACCACTGGCGCAGCACCACCACCGCCTGGGCGAGGCTCCGGGGAGCAATCCCCTGGGCCCTCCGGTGGGCGAGGAAGTCCTCGATGTCGGCAGAACGGACCTGCGAAAGGGCGATCCCCTCCTGGTTCCGGGAGGCCAGGAAGGTCGTCCAGGCGGACAGGACCCGGGCATAGGCGGCCCGACTGTTCGGAGCAAGCCCCCGCTGGACCTCCAGGTGGAAGAGGAAGGCGTCGATCTCCCGGTCCACGACCGCCTCCAGGACAGGCCGACCGATGGCAGTATCCCGCCAGGAAACCGCCAGGGGCAAGGAGCCGTCATCCCCCGAGGGAGGCCCGAATCGCCCGGAGCATCCGGTCCCGGGGCGCCATCGTGAGGGCGAGGTCCAGCAGTTGTCTCGCGGCTCCCAGGGCCCCCTGGCCCGCCAGCCACCCGGCCGAGGTGGCCAGATGGCGCAGGATCACCCGGCGCGTCTCCACGCCGAGGGTCGGCCCTCCCAGGGCAAGGCCCTCGATCACCGCGAGGTGATCCCGGACCCGCTGTTCCAGGGGCCGGGAATCGGCCACCGGCAGCACCTGGAAGGACCACCCCTCGAAGGAGACGTCCTGCAGGGGGACCGAGAGGTCGTCGGAGGCCTGGATCCGCACGGGCCTCTCCATGGCCAGGTCCCGGACGAGGTCCCACCGGATCACCCCCTCCAGCAGGAAGGCCGAGCAGAGGGGCGCCAGGGACCGGTCCCGGCGGGCCACCTCGGAGGCATACCATCCGCCTCCCCGGGCCCGGGAGTAGAGGCTCTGCTGCACCTGCGTCACATCGGGTCGGGCTCCCTCGACGACCTGGGAGGCCATCATCCCGAAGTGAACCGGGTAGTGGGACGGCATCCAGACCGACCGGGGCGGCAGGTCGCGCCAGATGGCCTCGGTCACCTCCCGGAGGTCCTCCCCGGCGACCTCCCGGGCCAGGGCCTCCCGATGCCCCGAGGTCCACCAGGCCGCCAGGGGACACAGGATTGCCGTCACCGCCAGGGCCCCTGTCCACCGGGGTCCACGGGAGGCCCGGATCCTCCCCAGGAGGGCCCCCAGACCTCCCCCGGCCAGGGCCGCCAGTCCCGCGATGGCGGGCAGGAAATAGCCGTGGTCGTCGGCGTTCGAGGGGTCCAGGATGCCCATCGCCACCTTGGAGGGCAGGTTCCCCAGCACCAGGAGGACCAGGACCAGCACGGGACGGCGGGCCCCCCATCGGAAGAGGCCCCAGGCCCCGAGGGCGGCCACCAGCAGGTTGGGCGGCGAGAGGGCGTCCATCCAGAGGCCCAGGGCGAGGGCCGCATTCCCGTGCCAGGTGGCGTGGGCCGCCTCGTATCCTCCCAGGGACCCGGCGAAGACCTTCGCCGAGACATACCAGAGGATGCCGTCCCAGGAAGAGGTCGCGGTCCAGGCGGGCCAGGCCGACCGGACACCCCGGACCAGGAGATAGCCGTGGACACCCACGAGCACGAGGGTCCCCACGATGACCGGGACCCGGAGGCGCCGCCACGACTGGATCGGGCCCAGGGCCACGAAGAAGGCCGGGAAGGCCAGCAGCACGAGCAGGTGGTGGTTCCCCAGGCCCAGGGCGACGATCACGGCCGAGGCGGTCCAGGCCCGGACATCCCCGGGGGATCGCCCCAGCACCCAGAGGGCCGCCAGCGTGGCGGCGCAGGAGGCCGTGTAGACCTCCAGCGACAGGGCCTGAAGCATCGACGACCCGCCCAGGGCGAAGACCAGTCCCCCGATCATCCCCCCGAGGGCCGCCTCCCCCTCCCCTGCCCCGGCCCGTCGGGCCGCGTCCCGGCCCAGCAGCGAGACCAGGGCCGCCGACAGCGCCCCGAACAGCAACGAGACCAGGTTCCCCCGAAAGGCGATGCTCCCCAGGGGCAGCCCCAGCACCGACCGGAGGGCCAGCAGGAACGAGGGGTGACCCGGGGGATGGGGCAGGCCCAGGGCCCAGCCGGCCGCCAGGAACTCCGGGGCATCGAGCCACTGGACGCTCCCGGGCAGGTAGGCCAGGCCCGGCAGGATCACCGCCAGGGGCGGAACCCACGGGGCCCAGCATCGGGCCGGAATCCCGCTCCCCGTGCCGTTCCCCGTGTTACCCATCAGTCCCCTGCGGCTCCCTCGGGCCCCCGGTCCGTCCCGGGCACCACCCAGCCCTCGGGCGACTCCCAGCCCGCCGGCATGCAACCCGCCGGGTCCCCTTCCGGGATCGGGAAGTCCCTCGGGCCACGGTGGCGGAAGGCCCGGGCATGCTTCGTCTGTCGCTGGGGCCGCAGGCGGACCCCCGCCAGGCGCCCGTAATGAGCGATGGCCTGCCGGGCCAGGCCCGGGTCGTCGTGCTCCGCCTCGACCTCGTAGTCCCGGAACCCGTCCGGGAAGACCGTCTCGTCCACCTCGATGGTCACGTGGAACGGGGTGTCGCAGATGGCACGGCGGGTCAGGGACCAGAGGGTCACCCGCAGGGGTCGCGCCCCGGCAAGTTCCCGGACCGGTCCGAACTCCGGAAATGCCCGGAGGTCCAGATCCTCCTGGCATCGGACCCACCGGACCGCCCGGTCCCGAGGGACCGGGATCTCGATCTCCTCGGCCCGAAAGGTGCCATGGCGCTGATCCCGGCGGACCTTCCAGGTGAGGCGGGCGTGATCCGGAGTCACGCGCACCCGGAGGCTCGCGCCCCGGGCGGCGAAGTCCCCCTCGGGAGTGTCCAGGTAGCAGTTCAGTTGCATCCCCCAGCGCCGCGGGGGGGGCAGCACGGCCAGGAGCCGCAGCAGGTCCTCCCGGCCCTGAATCGCCATCTTGACCTCGGTCTCGACCGGGACCGGGCGAGAGGCGGCAGGGACCGCCCCGGGATCACGACTGTCCATGGAAGAACCGCAGCACCAGCAGCACGCCGCCGGCCACCAGCAGCAGCAGGGCCACCCACCCGACCCATTTCCACCGGGCGCTGCCGCCGGTGACGACCTCGAAGGGCGGTGTCGTCTCGGTGGGTTCCCGGTCGAAGATGGGAGGCTCCGGCGCGATCCCCGAGACCGGAGGTCGATGCATCGGGGCAACGGGCGCCGCCTCGCTGGGCGGCGGGGACACCAGCACCGTCTTCGCCTCCGAGGGATCCGCCGGGACCGGCCGGGGCCGGACCGCATCCCAGGCCTCCTGGAGGGCCTGCCGGGCCTCGGCGGCCGACTGGAAGCGGTCCTCCCGCTTCTTCTGGAGCAGGCGTTCGACGAAGGCCACGATCGCCGGCGGCAGTCCGGGGACCTTCGCCTGGAGCGGAGGCGGGGGCTGCTGCAGATGCGCCGTGGCCACTTCCAGCACCGACTCCCCCTCGAAGGGGAGGACCCCGCTGAGCATCTGGTACATCAGGATTCCCAGGGAATAGAGGTCCGACCTCCCGTCGAGTTCATCGCCCCGAATCTGCTCGGGAGACATGTACTCTGGGGTCCCGAAGACCATGCCCGTGGCGGTCTTGAAACTGGAGATGCCCCCCTCCCCCGAGGTGTCCCGGATCTTCGCGATGCCGAAGTCCAGCACCTTCACGAAGTCGTGCCGCGACCGCAGGTCCTCGATCATCACGTTTTCCGGCTTCAGGTCGCGATGCACGACGCCCACCGCATGGGCCTCTTCGAGGGCCTCCAGGATCTGGTCCACGATCCGGACCGTCCGCTCCGGCGACAGCCGGACCTCGTCGGTCAGGACCCGGCAGAGGTCCCGGCCGGGCAGATACTCCATCGCGATGTAGAAGAGCCCGTCGGCGGTCTGGCCGAAGTCCAGCATCGAGATGGCGTTCGGGTGGTTGAGGCGGGAGGCGGCCTTGGCCTCCCGGTGGAACCGCTTGACCTGGTCCTCCTCCACCAGCAGGTGCCGATGCAGCACCTTCAATACCACCGGCTTTCCCAGGGCCAGGTGTTCGGCCAGGTAGATCTTCCCCATCGCGCCGCTGGCAATCCACCGCTTCACCGAATACTTGTCCGCAATGACCCGACCGACCAGGGGGTCCTGGGGCTTCTGGTCCTCTGAGGCCAGTTTGCCCCCGCAGAAGGGGCAGAACCTCGACCCGTCAGGTGCTTCCTTGCGGCATGCGGGGCATGCAGTCACGGGCGGGACTCCCGAATACGGCTTTCCAATGGTAGACCGGAATGGTAGGATCGGCAAGCCGGCTTCCGGCGAAGTCGTTGAACCCGAAGGGGGACGGAGATGATTCGCTGCGTCCACTGTGGAACCGAAAACGAGGAGATCTTCTCCTACTGCCTCAACTGTGGGAAGCCCCTGGAACAGTCCCTGAAGGGGTTCAAGCCCCGGCAGTCCCCCAGCCGGGGCCCCGGCAGCGTCCTGATCGCGATCCGGAGCGACGGGACCCGGGGCAACGAGATTCCCCTGTCCGACGGCACCAACCACCTCGGGCGCACCGGTCCCGAGGTGACCATCCCCGACGACCCCCGGGTCGTGGATCGCCACGCGGTGCTGGAGGTCGGGCGGGACGTCGTGTTCCTGGAGGACCTGGGAAGCCCCCACGGGACGTGGATCCGGGTGACGGGCCAGCGGACGCTGACCGACGGGGACCAGATCCGCATCGGCCACGCCTTCTTCCAGGTCGAGCTGAACCCCGCCAAGGCCCCCGCATCGGTGGACGGGGCGGCGCCGCTGGGGTCCCTGGGGGGGCCGACGGAGTTCCATGGACGGTTGCTGCGCCTGGGGCCCGGCGACGTGGTGATGGAGGCCCATCTCCTCCGGGTCCCGGAGACGACGCTGGGGCGCACCACGGGCGACATCCTGCTGCCCGACGACCCGTTCGTGTCGTCGCGACATGCGGCCTTCGCCATCAGCGGGGCCTCGTGCCTGCTCAAGGACCAGGGAAGCACCAACGGGTGCTTCCTGCGGGTCCGGGGCCGGGTGGCGATCCAGGACGGGGACTTTCTGCTGCTGGGGCACCACCTGTTCCAGTTCAAGCAGGTGGTCCGCCCGGCCTGAATGGGGCCCGGGAGGCCTGCAGGACGACGGGAACCGGCGGGGACGTCACGCCCGCCCGCGAATCTCCGATGCGGTGAAGAGGGCCTGGACCGGGAGCCCCTGGGCCGCCAGCGCCTCCCGTCCCCCCTCCTCGCGATCCACCAGGACCAGGGCCCCGGCGGGACGCAGCCCCTCCTCCCGGCACGCCTGCAGGGCCTCCAACAGGGACCCGCCGGTGGTCAGGACGTCCTCCAGCAGCAGCACCGGCGCCCCTGCCGGGACTCCCCACCGCCCCTCGATCCGGGACCCGGTGCCGTGGCCCTTGGCCTCCTTCCGGACCAGGAAGCCCGGCAGGCGCTCGCCGACCTCCAGGGCCCGGAGCAGGAAGGCCATCACCAGGGGGTCCGCCCCCAACGTCGGCCCTCCCACGGCCATTACCGGGTCCATCGTGCGACGGTAGAGGTCATGGAGCAGGATCCCCGACAGGCGGGCCCCGAGGGCCTCCAGGGTCACTCGGCGACAGTCCAGGTAGTAGTCCGAGGTCTTCCCGGAGCGCAGGACCACCGTCCGGGGCTCGTAGGCGACCCGGGTCAGCAGGTCCAGCAACTCCTCCCGAGGTTCCACGTCAGACTCCTGGCTCGCGGTCCGTGGTCAGTTCTCGCCGGGCTCCGGGTCCAGCGGCAGTTCCCGGACCGGCTCGTTCCGGGTCGCCCCGGATCGGGGAGTCGCCCGGGGGGCCGGCTGGGTCGAGGTCGTCCCCGACCGGGTGGCGCTGCCTCCTCTCCGGGTGGCGCCGGCCGAGGCGCCGGTCGTCGCCGCGGGACGGGGGGTCCGGGAAGGGGCCGGGGTCGCGGCCCTCGACGGCCGCGTGCCGTCCATGGCCACCCGGCCCCGGACGGCGCCTCCTTCCAGCATCACCAGGGCCGGAGCCGCCAGGTCCCCCAGCACCGTCCCCGTCTCGGTGATCTCCAGGCGCTTCTCGGCAACGGCGGTTCCCTCCAGGCGTCCCGCGATGACCACGAAGGCCGCCTCCACCTGCCCCAGGACCAGCCCCCCCTCCTCGATGACCACCGAGGCAGTCGAACGCACCGTGCCTTCGAGCCTCCCGAGGACGAAGACGTCCTCCTCGGCCTCGACGTCCCCGATCACTCGAGTCGCTGGCCCGATCTCCGTCTTGGACCCGTCCTGTCCCGCCATCGGTCACCTCTCCTGGAAGTCCATCTCCACCCGGCCCCGGAATACGGCCCCCTCGGAAATCAGGATCCTGGGGGTCTTCACGTCGCCCAGCATCTGAGCCCCTGCGAGGATCTCCACCCGCCGGGTCCCCGTGACGGTCCCCTCGACGATGCCCAGGACCCGGACCTCGGTCCCCTGGACCTCCCGCGAGACCCGCCCCGAAGCCTCGATGCGCACGGGGGCGTCGGGGCGGATGGTCCCCTCGACACGCCCCTCCACCACGACGGGGTCCTCCCCGAGGATGCGTCCTCGAACCAGGGTCCTGGACCCGATCACCGTGTCACTCATGGCCGCCACCCGCCTGCGAGGGGCCCACCTCCATCTCCAGCGTGCCGTTCAGCACCGCCCCCTCCTCGATGATCACCCGGGGCGCCGTGAGGGTCCCCTGGACCTGGCATCCTGGGTCGAGGCGGACCCACTCGGAGGCCCGGACCTCCCCCTCCAGCCGACCGGCGACCTGGACCACGGGGGCCTCGACGGTCCCCTTCACGAGGCCCTCCGGGGCCACCGTCGCCTCGGCCTCCAGCCGCAACTCTCCCTCCAGGGTCCCGGCGATGGTCAGCGGCGCATCGCCCGAGACCTCCCCCCGGACCACGATGCCGGTCCCGATGATGGCGGTTCCCTCGGATTCCACGGAGTCCTCCCCCGCTACAAGCGGCCTGGACGCTAGCCCAACACCCCCTCGGGTGTCAAGGAGCACCGCCCCCGCGGCCATCCAGCGCGACATCGGCTTCCCTGAAGGCCCGCCACGTCCGAGACGACCGCGAACGACCCCTCACCACCGGAGGACCAGACGACGAAGGCCCCAGGCCAGGAGGGCCAGGCCCGCCGCCACCAGGGCCTGGGCAGGTCCCACCGGCAGGCTCCAGAGGAAGGCCAGCAGGTATCCGAGGAATCCCGAGAGGGCGCCGGCCCCCAGGGCCACCCACTGGGCCCAGGCCACCGAAGGGGCCAGCGCGATGGCGGCAGTGGCCGGCAGCACCGAGAAGGCAAAGACCGGCAGGGCCCCGATGACCCGGGTCGCCAGGGAGAGGGAGAGCGTCAGGGAGATCAGCGTGAAGACCTGGAGCCACCGGACCGGAAGCCCCCGGACCGCCGCCGCCTCGGGTCGGAAGAGGGCCAGACGCAACCCCCGGCCCCACCAGACCTGGAAGAGCCACAGGGGCCCCAGGACCAGCACCAGGACCTTCAGGTCCTCGGGCCGGACCGCCACCGCCGACCCGAAGAGGAGGGTCTGGACGTCCTGGATCTCCCCGACGACCCGACTTCCGATCACCAGCGTCCCGGCGGCCCCGACCAGGTAGACCAGGGCCAGGCGCACCTCCCGGCCAAGAAGGCCGCGGTCCCGACCCGCCAGCAGCAGGGCCGCCAGCCCAGTGCAGGCCAGGGCCCCGCCCCAGGGCGAGAGGGCCATCCCCAGCATCCCGCCGACCCAGAAGGCCGTCACGACGCCGAGTCCGGCGGCCTGGGACAGCGCCGCCGACAGGAAGACCATGCGGCCCAGCACCACCGAGACCCCCATCCAGCCCAGCACGGCCCCCGTCACGGTCCCGGCCACCACCGGATCCCGGAACAGGTCCCAGGCCTCGAAGAACTGCGAAAGACTCGCCGGATCGTCCATCACGCCTCCTCCCCGAGGGGGCCATCCCCCGAGACCCCTGGACCCAGAAGCCCCTGGACCTCGGGCCGGGCCAGCACCTCCCGCCGGTCGCCCGCCACGGCGATCCCGGCCCCCCGATCCAGGACCACCAGGCGAGAGGCATGCTCCAGCAGCAGTCCCAGGTGGTGACTGACCACCAGCACCGACACGCCTCGACTGCGGATCAGGTCCGTGAGCAGGTCGAAGACGTCGTGCTCCCCGGCGAAGTCCATCGCCGCGGTGGGCTCATCCAGGACCAGCAGGTCGGGTTCCGACACCAGGGCGGTGGCCACCTCCACCCGCTGCTTCTGGCCCTCGCTGAGCTGGGCGACGGGCTGGTGGCGGAAATCCCAGGCCCCGACGGCCTCCAGGGCCTCCCGGATGCGATCCCGCTCCCGGGCGCACCGGAACGGGGCCAGGAAGGACCAGTCCCGGTCCACGCCGTCCCGCACCACGTCCAGCACGCGGCCCGGCAAGCGGTCCTCCAGATCGCCGCGCTGGGGCACGTAGGCCAGCCGGACCCCCGGTCCCCGCGCCACGAGGCCCGAGATGGGCGGCACCAGGCCCAGCAGGGTCCGCAGCATCGTCGTCTTGCCGGACCCGTTGGCCCCGATCAGGCCCCAGAACTCCCCCCGCGCAACCTCCAGGGACAAGGCAGGCAACAGGGCCTGTCCCCGGTATCCAACCTGGAGGTCCCGGACCTCCATCAACGTCTTGTGGTCCATCTGCACCGCTTCCTGCCCGTGATCCGTGCGATCCATGGTCCTCCCCTTGCGTGATGACCGGATGGTCCTGCCCGCAGGCAGCCTGTCACTCCGCCTCCAGTTCCAGCACCAGGGAGACCTGGGTCTGGGGCGTTGGCCCCAGCCGGATCCGCACCGTCCCCACCTCGACCGGGTAGGCGGCCGCCCAGGCCACCTCGTCGCAGCCGGTGCCGGGGCCTGCCACCACCTCCTCCGACGTGAGCGATTGACCATCCACCTCCCGCGTGATCTGGAGGGGGACGTCCTTCGAGAGGGCGACCCACAGCAGGCCGGCCCGGCTCACGGCATAGGACAGGTCCCCTCCCTGGCCTCCGTCCACCGCCACCAGCGTGGCGTCAAACCGCGTATGCGGCGTCGCCACCGAGGGGGCGCCCGGGTCCCCCGTCGGGGAGGCCCGGACCTCCTGGGCCGGCCCTTCGGCCATGTGTTCGCAGGCCTCCGACAGGACCTCCCCTTCGTGGTCATGACCCGTCTCCATGGCCCCCAGGTCCGAGGCCGATCCTCCGGAATGGGAGCATCCCGGTTCGGTGGAGCCCACCACCACCGACCACAGCGCGATCACCCAACGATGGAAGTGCCGATGCATCGTGTTTCCTCCTATCAGTGTGCCGGCATCCACCGGCCTGCATGCGTCCCAACAGTTCACGCCTTACCGCACCACCTCTCCCTGGACCGTCATGCCGGCGGCCAGGGCCTCCCGGATCGAGGAACTGGCCCCGGCCAGGTCCCGGAAGTCCCCGTCCTGTGGCAGGGAGGCGAAATCCACCCTGTCCAGCAGGGATTCAGGAATCGACAGGGTCACGGCCAGGGGCACCCGGAGGGGATGGCCGGGACCGACCGCCTCCGACAGGACGGTCCGGACCTGCACGCTGCCCGTCACGGTGCCACGGAATGGAACTCCCTCCTCCGGAAGCCGCCGGGACTCCCCGGTCCGGGCGTCAAAGACCTGCCCTTCCAGCGCAACCCCGTCCAGCGCCACCTGGACCCGGGTGAGGCTCCCTTCCGGCAACGCGCAGTCCTCCGGACAGAGGCCCAGAGGCACGGTCGCCCGGCCCCCGACCGGGACCTCCACCGATGTCTGTTGCCAGGGGATCCGCTGCCAGGTCTGTTCCGAGGCCCCGGTGGATGCACCCGTGATCTCCTCGTACGGGACCAGCCGTCCGTCGGTGGTGTGGCAGTGGCCTCCATGGCACAGGGTGTAGCCCTCCGGGGGATGCGCCGGGTCGAAGGCCGTGGTCGCCTCCCCCCCTCCCCCGGACGTGCCCAGGACCTCCAGTTCACCCCCCTGGACGGTCATGGAATCGATGCGAACGCGGTAGTCGAGGGCCGTGATCAGGCGACCCGAGGCGTCCTGGCGTCCCGGGGAAGGCACCATGTCGACCTCCAGGGAGGCCTCCAGACGACCCCAGGGGTCGCCGGGGGAAAAGGCGCAACCAGCCGGCAACAGAACCACCAGCCAGGCCATGGCCCCGAGGAAACGACGGTCAATGCTGCAGCGCATGAATCACCCCCCCGGCAACCTGCCGCAGATGGTCCAGCAGGGACTCGCCTCGGGAAAGGTCCACCCCCCCCGGCAGCACCACGACGGTGCCCCCGACCAGGCGGGCCAGGGTCTGGGAGGTGTTCCGGGGCTGCCAGGTCTCCTGGACGATCACCCGGGCACCGGTGGCCTTCATCGTCGCAAGAACCCGGGCCACGTGTCCCGGGTCCGGGGGAATGCCGGGCCTGGGCTCGATCGTCGCCACCTCTTCGAGGCCCAGCCACTGGTAGAGGTAGGGAAAGGACCGGTGATAGGACACCACCCGGCGCTTCTCGACCGGCAGGGCGGCAATTCGGGCCGCCTGTTCCCGCTGGAATGCCTCCAGGGACCCCGCCAGGGTCTCGGCCCGCCGCCCGTACTCCGGAGCCCCTTCGGGGTCCAGGCGCCCCAGGAACTCCCCCACACCCCGGACCACCCGCTCCAGGGACCGCGCATCGAAGAGGTAGTGGGGATTGCCCCCTGGATGAATGTCCCCCTGGGCGCGATCCACCGGAGTGGTCGGCACGTCCAGGCGGGGAATCAGGGTCGAAGCGTCCAGGTAGCCGGGGGCACCGGTCTGGATGCGACCGTTGCGGGCCTGGGCCTGCAGCGGCGGGAGCCAGCCCACCTCCAGGTCCAGGCCATTGACCACCAGGGCGTCGGCCCGGTTCAGGACCAGGATCAGGTTGGGCCGCGGGTCCACGTAGTGAGGGTCCTCCTCCGGCGAGGCCAGGACGCTCACCTCCACCCGATCGCCGCCCACCTCCTTCACCACGGCCCCCAAGGTCGGCAGCGTGGCGGCCACGCGCAGTCGGGCAACGGCCCCCTCCGGGGCCAGGAACGACAGCATCCCAAGGAACACCAGCGTCGCTCTCATCGTCCCCTCCTAGAAGGTGTGGGCGCCGTGGGCACCCACCGCCAGTTCGAGGTTCAGGATCGCCCCCAGGACCGGCTTCTGGCGCCAGGCCATCCAGTCTCCATTCCCCTGGAGGCGAATCCGGGAATCATGGGACGGGTAGAAGGTGGCCTGGACCGCCGCCCGCTGCCGGTGGTCGGTCCATTCCGGATCGAGGGGGTCGCCGGGAAGCCCCGATACGAACTCGTAGCGGACCCCCGTCTCCCAGCGCCGGGTGATCTGCCAGACCATCTGGGCGTATCCCCCGTAGTCCCGCAGCGAGGTCCCCGGGACCTGCCGGGCCCGGTAGAAGCCCTCGACGGTCCAGGAGAGGGCCATTCGCTCCGGATGTCCCGCGGGGCGATACCGGAGATAGAGGTCCGTTCCGTAGATCTCGGTCCGGTTGCCGTGGCCGCTGGCGTTGGGCCCCCACTGGCCCGACAGGCCCCAGAGGAGGGACCAGTCCCGGCCAAAGGGGAAGAACTGGCGGATGGCCGCCGTGTAGAGGAAGTCGCCAATGCCGTGGATCCCCAGGTCCCGCCCCCCCAGGAAGGACCGGGCGCAGCACTCGCCGGCGGCGTCGGTCATGGACGCCGAGACCTCCAGGAACCAGGGAAGCGGCGTGAGCCAGGACAACTCGGCCCCGAGGCCCCGACTTCCCTCACTGCCCAGGAACTTCCCCACGACCAGGGGTTGATCGACGAAGGACCACTGGTGGGGGTGGGTCCCGTTGATCCGCCCGAACCGCGTCAACATCTGCCCCGCCCTCACCTGGAGCCCCCCGGGCAGGGACAACGTCTGTCCATAGGCCTCCTCCACCTCGACGCCGAACTGGGAGAAGACCATCGTGCCGACGAACCGGAAGTAGGGGTCCACGTTGGACTGGATGGCCAGTTCTAGGCCCTGGAAGTTGAACCCGGTCCGGTTCGGGTCATGGCCGCCGATGGTGGCGGGGTCCTGGCTGTACCAGGCCCCGGCGACGTCCAGGATGAACGAGAGGTCCAGGGAGATGCCGCCGGCCGCCGTCGGAGCGACGGTCGTCGAGGCGGTCTGCATGGCCGCCGGGGGCATGGCCGCCGGGGGCCTCGCCGCCGCCCGGTCCGCCCCCAGGGCCTCTTCCAGCGCCCGACGGTCCGCGTCCTCGGGCCCCGGCGATCCGGGGACCTCCTGTGCCAGTGCCCCCCGGGAGATCCCGGTCAGGCACAGCATCACGCACGTTCCAATGACTGTCCGAATCCGCATGAAGACTCCTTCCCACGGCGGCCCTTCCGGGCCGCCGACCCGCGATTCCACGATGTCCCGAGGGGATTCGATCAGCCGCAGGGAGGGGAGTGCTTCGGCGCCAGGGCCAGAAGAACCGACCGGGAAGCGGCAGGCTCCGGGGGGGCCATCGTCGTGGCCATCCCCGGATCCACCGGGGCCAGGAGCAGGGCCGTCCCCGGAACCAGCGTGTCCCGGGGTCGGTCCTGGACCAGATGGCAGTGCAGATGGGGTTCGTCGTCTCCGGGCCCTCGCCCGTTGGGGTCCAGGGTCGGGGAGTCCGTTGCGGCATGCCAGTCGGCCACGGGCGGCGCCGCATCGTGCCGATGGACCAGTTCCCCGTGCTCGAGGCAGACCCGGTGGGGTTCCAGCACCAGGTGGGCCGACGGGGCCACCATCGCCCACAGGTAGGCCAGCGGCGCCGCAAGCCTCCAGGACGTGGAATCGAACCGCCGCATGCCGTTGTCCTGTGGTGTCATCCCACCGCGGGCTGCATTCCCCCGATCACCCGGTCCACCTCGTCGCCGTCGAGGGTCTCGTGTTCCAGCAGGGCCTTCGCCAGGGCCTCCAGGGCGCTCCGACGCTCCGTCAAGATCCGGATGGCCTCGTCCTGGGCCGACAGGATCAGCCGCTTGACCTCCCGGTCGACCCGCTGGGCCGTGGCCTCGCTGATCTCCCGCTGGGAGGTCAGGTCCTTCCCCAGGAAGACCATCTCGCCCACGTGGTCCATGTAGATCGGCCCCAGGATCGACATCCCGAACTGGGAGACCATCTTGCGGGCCTGTTCCGTGGCCATCCGGATGTCCTGCCCGGCGCCGCTGCTCTCCTCTCCGAAGACCAGCATCTCGGCCGACCGTCCTCCCATCAGGATCGCCAGGCGATTGATCAGGTAGGAACGAGACGCGGTGTAGCGGTCCTCGCTGGGCAACTGCTGGGTCATTCCCAGCGAGAGGCCCCGAGGCACGATCGTGACCTTGTGGATCGGGTCCGCCCCGGGGACCGTCTTCGCGACGATCGTGTGCCCCGCCTCGTGATAGGCCGTCAGTTCTCGCTCGTGCTCGCTCATCACGATGCTCCGGCGGGCCGCCCCCATGAGGACCTTGTCCTTGGCCTCCTCCAGGTCCGCCATCGTCACCTGGTCCTGCCCCTTCCGGGCGGCCAGCAGCGCCGCCTCATTGACCAGGTTCTCCAGGTCGGCCCCCACGAAACCGGGCGTCCCCTTCGCCACCACGTCGAGCCGCACGTCGTCGGCCAGGGGCACCTTGCGGGAGTGGACAAGCAGGATCGCCTCCCGTCCCTTCACGTCGGGGCTCGGGACCACCACCCGCCGGTCGAAGCGCCCGGGACGCAGGAGCGCCGGATCCAGCACGTCGGGACGGTTGGTGGCGGCCATGATGATGACCCCGGTGTTCGCCTCAAAGCCGTCCATCTCGACCAGCAACTGGTTCAGGGTCTGCTCCCGCTCGTCGTGGCCCCCGCCGAGCCCCGCCCCCCGCTGGCGCCCGACGGCGTCGATCTCGTCAATGAAGATGATGCACGGCGCCCGCTTCTTGCCCTCCTCGAAGAGGTCGCGCACCCGGGAGGCCCCGACCCCGACGAACATCTCCACGAAGTCGGACCCGCTGATGGAGAGGAAGGGCACTCCCGCCTCCCCGGCCACCCCGCGGGCCAGCAGGGTCTTGCCGGTCCCGGGAGGCCCCATCAGCAACACGCCCTTGGGAATCCGCCCCCCCAGTTTCGTGAACCGCTGGGGGTCCTTCAGAAACTCGATGATCTCCTGGAGTTCCTCCTTCGCCTCGTCGATCCCGGCGATGTCCTGGAAGGTGACCTTGCGGGAACTCTCGCTGAGGACCCGGTGTCGGGACTTCCCAAAACTGAACAGTTTCCCGCCCCCGGACTGGGTCTGTCGCATGAACATCACAAAGAGGAACACGAAGAGCAGCATCGGCAGCCATGAGGTCAGGATCGTCACCCAGAGGCCGACCTCCTGACTCTCGTAACTGACCTTGACGCCCCGGGCGATGAGGTCCTTCTGGAAGTCCTTCAGGTCCCCGACCGTGGTGAAGGCGCTTCCGTCCACGAAGGTGCCCTCCAGCCGCTCCCCCTTGACCCGGACGGCCTCGACCTGGGTCGGCGGCGGGGGCCCATCGGGAGACTCGGCGGCGGGCAGGGCCTTCGAGATGAACTCGCTGAAGTCGATCTCCTGGCTCTTCTTGCCGCCCCGGGAGTGCATCAGCACCATCACGAACAGGCCGATGAACAGCAGCCAGATCAGGAACGTCCGCATTCCCTGCTTCACGCTCGCTCTCCTTCTCTCCCGAAAGGGCGCGACGGCATGATAATCACCGGCCCCACCCAAGGCAACGTTCCCCGGGGAGGATGTTCCTGCCGGGCCTGGGACCCCGACCCGGGGGGTCAGGGCTCGGCGGCCCCCATGTCCTCGTGGAAGACGATGCGGTGCAGCGGGAACCGGCGGCGAGGCTCGAGAGGGGGATGGTCCAGGGCCGGAAGCCCCAGGGCCAGCACCACGACCGGCACGTAGCGGTCCGGGATGTGAAAGGTCCAGCGCAGGGCCGACTCGTCCAGGGACCCGATCAGTGCCGTCCCCAGGCCCCTCTCCGTCGCCACCAGCAGCAGCGCCATCGCGGCCATGGAGGCGTCGCGGACCGCCAGCATCATCCGGTCGGCGGAGCGGTCCGGCGGCAGGACACTGGCGAGGCGCTCCCGCAACGCCCCCAGGTCCTCCGGGGTCCTCTCGCCGGCCTGGACCTGCCTCTCGGCCTCCCGGAGGGCCTCCCGGTCGGCCTGGAGGTCGCCGCAGACCAGGATCAGGGCCGAGGCCTCCCGGACCTTTCGGGATCGGCCGGTGCACAGGTAGAGGTCCTCCTTGCGGGCCCGGTCCCGAATGATCAGGAACCGCCAGGGCTGCAGGTTGTGGTCCGACGGGGACAGGGAGGCCTCCTGCACCAGGTCCTCCAGGGTCTGACGGTCCAGCAGCAGTCCCTCGGGCTCGAAGGCCTGCACGGTGCGCCGGATCCGGAGGATTTCCCGAACGGTCATCGCCGTCTCCCCGTCACAGAAGGTTCGAGGCCAGTTCGGCCAGTTCCGATCGCTCGCCCTTCTGGAGGGTCACCGTCGCGGCGATCGGGGTCTGCTTGAAGCGCTCGGCGACGAAGACCAGGCCGTTGTTCACGCTGTCCACGTAGGGATTGTCGATCTGGTAGGGGTCGCCGGTGAGCACGATCTTGGTGCCGTCCCCCACCCGGGTGATGATGGTCTTCACCTCGTGGGGCGTCAGGTTCTGGGCCTCGTCCACGATCATGTACTGATTGGGGATCGACCGGCCCCGGATGTAGGTCAGGGGTTCGACCTCCATGAGCCCCATCTCGATCAACTCCCGGTAGGACCGTCCGCCCCGCCGGTCGGGCTTCGACAGTCCCATGAGGAACTCCACGTTGTCGTGGATGGGCTGCATCCAGGGGTTCAGTTTCTCCTCGACGTCCCCCGGAAGGTAGCCGATGTCCCTCCCCAGGGGGAAGATCGGCCGGGAGACCAGCAGGCGCGTGAAGGTCCCCTCCTCGGCCACCTTCTGCAGCCCCGCGGCGATGGCCAGGAGCGTCTTGCCGGTGCCGGCCTTCCCCACCAGCGTCACCATCTTGATGTCGTCCCGGAGCAGGGCGTCCAGGGCGAAGTGCTGCTCCTTGTTCCGTGGACGGATGCCCCAGACCGGGTCCTTGAGGTCCACGATCCGCATCAGGCATCCTTCCTTGCGACGGACCCGTACCAGCACCGACTGGGAGGGATTCGCCGGATTTCGAGCCACCAGGTACTGGTTCTCGAAGACCTGGGTCCCCTCGGGAATCGGCACGGTCTCGCCCCGGAAGAGGTGCTGGATCTCGTCCCCCGAGAGACCGATCTCCCCGGTGCCCGTGTAGAGTTCCGTGACGTCCCGCTTCTCCTTGTTGTAGTCCACCGCGTGGAGACCCATCGCCACGGCCCGGATCCGAAGGTTCACGTCCTTCGTGACGAAGACGACGGGGACCGAGGGCTCCATCTTCCGCAACTCCAGGGCGGTCCCGACGATCATGCGATCCATCAGGTGGGAAAGGCTGATGTCATGGTGGTACGGCGCCATGTCCTTCAGGTGGTCCGCCGTGGCGAAGAGCACCCGCAGCTTGCCCCCCTCGGGGAGCTCCACGCCCTCCCGGAGGTCGCCGCGCTCCCGAAAGCGGTCCAGCATCCGGCTCGCCTGCCGGGCGTTGTGCCCCAGTTCCGACAACTCCTTCTTGAAGTTGTCGATCTCCTCGATGACGTAGATGGGGATGCAGACATTGTTGTCGGCGAACCCCAGCAGGGAGTTCGGGTCATGGAGGATCACGTTGGTGTCGAGCACGAAGTTCTTCTTCATCCAATCCCCCGCCGCCCCGGGCCCGGGGCGCACCGAACCGCCATCAACGCCCGCACCCGTAATGGATGCGGAAGGTCGCCTGGACGTCCCGCTGGCCCCGGACGAGCCGCTCCATCGTGAGGCCCGGACGCACCTCGAACTGGTGCAGGCCCGGGGCCACCCTGACCGCGGTCCTGCCGCCGGGGGCCAGGCCCACCACTGGCTGGCCGTCCACCCACAGGGTCAGATGGAGACCCCCCGCCGGTTCCGGACACTGGTCGGTGGTGTTCTCGAAGGCGACCGGAATGCCCTCGGAGGCCCGGGCCAGGTCCGGCTGGGTGCAACCGTAGGCCCAGGTCTCCCCCTCCCGGGGCCTGGCCACCGAGAAGGTCCACTGGCGCCTTCCTCCGACGGCGACATCCACGACGATGGGCCGTTCGGCCGGAAGCGCCACCTGGCGGGACTCCCCGGGGCCCAGGGTCGCCGCGACGGTCCCCTGGATGCGGAACTCGGCCTCCTCGGGCCGCCCACAGGAGGCCGTCGTGTTGGTCAACGTCACCCGGACCGCGCCCTTGCCCGGGGCCGTTCCCTCCCCCGGCATCTCCGCCGCCGGTCCCGGTGGCCTCCGGGGGCAGCCGACCTCCAGGCGAAAGCCCTCCTCCCGGACCCAGATCAGGGTCTCTTCGACCAGGGCCCCGGCGGCGTCTGTGACCAGGATCCGGTGCACCTCCCGGGAGAGCCCCAGTCCCGCCTCGGCCCCCGACGGCACGGCGATGCGAACCGACTGGCTGCCTCCCGAGACCTGCACCACCAGGTCCCGCCCCTCGCCGCAGGACCCGCTCCGGTTCGCCACGGTCCCGTTCACCAGGGGAATCTCGGCCCGAACCGCCGGGGCCGCCAGCAGCAACATCGTCGCGATTGCGGTCGGGAGGCGCCTGTCCACGATCGGGAAGCATAGTCGGCCGACCAGGGCCGAGCAAGGGCAAACCCGGCCCCTCGTGCCCGCCGGCGCGCCGGGCGGATTCCGGGCCTGGCCGCGGTCCCCACGGCCCCCCCACAGAATGGGGCGCCTCCCTCGTTTGACCGGTTCCGGTCAGGAACAACCCCTGGGGCCCTTGACCTTCCGGTGCCCTGGCAGTAGAGGCGCATCCGGGCTTCCCGGAACCGGAGAACCCCATGGACTTCCTGGGATTGCACGGCGTCGCAGCGGCCATCCTGACCCTGGCCCTCGTGGTGAGCCTCGGCCTGGCCCTGGGCCATGTCCGGGTGGCCGGGGTCAGCCTGGGCGTCGGCGGCGTCCTCTTCGTCGGCCTGGCCTTCGGGCACCTGGGACTGGGCCTCCGGCCGGACCTGCTGGACTTTGTCCGGGACTTCGGACTGATCCTCTTCGTCTATGCCATCGGGATGCAGGTCGGCCACGGGTTCCTGGGAAACCTGCGGAAGGACGGACTGCGGATGAACTTCCTGGCGGCCGCGGTGGTGCTGCTGGGAACGAGCATTGCGATGTTGCTGGCCTTCCTGGGGGTGCTGGAAGTCCCGGTGGCCGTGGGACTCCTGTCGGGGGCCGTCACCAATACGCCGAGTCTTGGCGCGGCCCAGCAGGCCCTCTCGGGCCTCCCCTCGGTGCCCCGGGAGGCCTCCCAGTGGACGGGCATGGCCTACGCCGTGGCCTACCCCTTCGGCATCGTCGGGATCATCGGCACGCTGCTGGTCCTGCGGCGACTCTTCCGGGTGGACGTGAAGCGGGAGGTGGACCGGTTCCGGCGGGCCCGGAGCGGCGGCGCCGAACCCCTGGTGACCCGGAACATCGAGATCACGAATCCCAACCTGGGGGGACGGACGGTCAACGAGGCCCTGGAACTGGCCGGCGGAGGGCTCACGGCGAGCCGCCTCTTTCGGGAGGGAACCCAGGAACTGGCGGTTCACGACGCTCCCCTCAAGACGGGGGACGTGATCCACGTCATCGGGACCGCCGATCGGGTCGATCGCTTCCGGACCATCGCGGGTCGCTACAGCGACCTGGACCTCCCGCGCCTCCCCAGCGCCATCTTCATCCGGCGGGTCGTGGTGACCCGAACCTCCATCGTGGACCGCACGCTGGAGGACCTGGCCCTCGAGGACCGCTACGGAGTCATCGTCACCCGGGTCATCCGGTCCGGCCTCGAGTTCACCCCGCCGCCGGGGCTCCGGATCCAGTTCGGGGACCGCCTCCTGCTGGTCGGGACCGAGGCCACCACCGCCCAGGCCGCCCGGGAACTGGGGGACTCGGTCCAGAGCCTCGACCGGCCCCACATCATCCCGGTCTTCTTCGGCATCGCCCTGGGAGTCCTCGTCGGCAGCATTCCCCTGTCCCTGCCGGGCGTCCCGGCCCCGGTGCGCCTGGGCCTGGCCGGCGGCCCCCTGCTGGTGGCCATCGCCCTGTCGCGCTTCGGCCGCATCGGCCCCTTCCTGTCCTACGTCCCCAATCCGGCCAAGAAGTTGCTCGCGGACCTTGGCATCGCGCTGTTCCTGGGCTGCGTCGGACTCCGGTCGGGGGAGCGGTTCTGGGAGGTGCTGAGCAGCGGCCAGGGATGGGCCTGGATGGGATGGGGGGCCCTGATCACCCTGGTTCCCATCGTGGTGGTGGGGGTGGCGTCCCGGGCCCTGTGGGGCCTGGACTTCGTGTCCCTCTGCGGGCTCCTCTCCGGGAGCATGACCGATCCCCCCGCGCTGGCCTACGCGACGGACCTCGTGGGGGACGACAGCGCCTCGATGGCCTACGCGACGGTCTATCCGATGACGATGCTGCTCCGGGTCCTGCTGGCCCAGGTCATGGTGCTGGTCTTCCTGGGGGGCCACGGCTAGCCGTGGAGGGAACAGGCGTCCACGAACCGCTGGACCAGCGCCACCGCGCCGTTGAATCCCAGGAAGGGCACCGGGTAGATCCAGTGCTGCCGGGTCGAGGGATACCCCAGTTCCACCACCGGAATCTTGTGCCGCAGAGGACCGGCCCAGGGGGAGGTGCCCACGACCAGATGCACCGGTCCTCCCCGGGACATCTCCCGCTCCAGGGCCCGGATGCCCCCGTCCCGGGAGGGAGCGACCAGCAACTCGGGCCGAAGCGTCCCCGGGGCCTCCAGTCGATCCAGGACCGCCTGGAAGGCCTCCGGGTCCGCGTCCTCCCCGTCCGTGAGGCCCACCAGGGGGACCTGGATGCCCAGTTCGGCCAGCCAGACGGCCACCGCGGCCGCCAGCCGGGTCGGCAGGAAGACCCCGGCCCGCCGGTCCGCGAGTCGGCGGGCCCCCTGGGCGGCCAGCGGGGCGGCCCGCTGGAGTTCCCTCTCGATGCAGGCCTCCACCCGCTCGGGAGGCACCCCGGCGGCCTGGCCCGCCTCCCGCAGGAAGGCCATCGTCCCGGCGAAGCCCAGGGGCAGGGAGACGTCGGCCACCTTCCGGCCCCCGGCTCTGCGATCCAGCGCGGCCCGGGCAAACCGCCCCTCCGGGAGCACGAGCCAGGTCCCGGCCCGGGCGATGCCCTGGAGGACGCCCATCCCCTCCCCCGACAGCCACGTGGCGCCCATCCGGAGGCCGATGGCCCGCAGGAGGCGCCGCAGTTCGGCGAAGTTCGCCGGGTGCTCCATCTCGTAGCGGTCGAAGACATAGCCCACCAGGGCGGCCTCCTCGGGGTCGCCGTTCCCGTCGATGGGAAGGGTCTCGGCCAGGGCCGCCAGGACCCGTCCGTAGCCCCGGGCCACGCTCCCGATGGTGCCCGGTGCCCGGACGAGAAGCACGTGGCACGGCAGGCGATTCCTCAGTTCCCGGACCGCCTGCTCCACGTCGAAGGCCGAGAGGTCCACCGCCGCGTTGGTGCTCACGACGAAGACCTCTGGGCGCCGCCGCTCGTACCAGGTGGTGGCGAACTGCAGCAGGCGTTCCCCGGACCCCTGGATCAGCCGGATGTCGTCCACGCCGGTCCAGAGGCGCTGGTTGTGGGATTCCTGGAACCAGTCGTGGGAGACCAGTTGCAACTGGGTCTTGAACTTGCATCCCACGGTGGTGTGCAGCAGCATGACCGCCCCGGGAATGGCGTGCACCGCCAGGAAGACCCCGAAGAGGTCCCCCGAGTCCACGTCTCTCAACTCGAAGGGTTCGATGGGGTCCCTCACCGGCCTCCTCCCGCGTCGCCGCCCCTCCCCTGCCGGACGCCCTCCTCGGCCCGGAGGAAGCGGCCGTAGCGCTGCTGGAACACCGGCGCCCCTTCCGAGTGGAGCAGGCCCCAGGACCGGATGGCGCCCCACCAGCCCGGCTGCATGCTGCCGAACCGCACCATCGGGACCCCCGCCTCCCGGGCCTGTCCCTCCAGGAAATCCGGCAGGTAGGCCAGGTCGTAGCGCCCCTCCTCCAGCACCGGCCGCAACACCGCCGGTTCGTAGAAGAGGCGGTAGGGCAGGTCCACCCCCATGGTCTGGAGGTTGCGCTCGATCCGGCGGTGGACGTCCGGGCGATCCCGCTCCTGGATGACCAGTTCCACCCGAAAGCCCAGTTCCAGGAACAGCGGCAGGTCCGCCATCCCCTCCTGGGCCAGTTCGTCGGGGCGGAAGTTGTGGTGGGATCCGATGCCGTACGCCAGCGATTTCCCGGCCACGGCCTGGCGCACCTCGGGAAGGGCCTCCAGGGCCCGGCGCCGCTCCGGGTCCTCCTCGATGGCGGGTCCCGCGTCTCGGTCCATCGCCTGGCCCACCTGGCGCCAGAAGCGATCCGTCGCCGCCACCCCCATCGGGGAGGCCACCTCCAGGACCCGGTGACCGGGCCGGTCCAGGCGCTTCAGCATCTTCTGGAACAGCGCCCGGTCCGACACCACGGTGAGCGACCCCTGACCGATCCGGGTCCAGTCGTCCTCGGTGGCACCGACGGGCGCGCACCCCATCAGCCGCAGCCCCATCCGCTCCAGCACCCGGGCCGCCTCGGCCCGGAAGACCCGGGACTGGAGCCACCGGGACGGAGGCCGGTCGGTCCGGTATCCCACCAGGTTCACCCCCCCTGGGTCCATCTCCCCCGATGCCGGCAGCAGATCCATCACCGTCCGGGTGACCCAGTCGGAGACCTCGGCCTGGGTCCGCATCCGGAGCCCGCCGGTCCGCAGGCCCCGGATCGGGATGCCGGTCTCGGCCTCGACCTTGCGACAGGGGGCCTCCAGGTCGGCGCCGATGGTGTCCGCGAGGCAGGTGGAGATCACGACGATTCCCCTGGGCGCCCGTTCCCGGGCGATCACCCGGAGGGCCTCCTCGAGGCGCCCCTCGGCCCGCCCCTCCATCACCTCCCGCTCCCCCAGGGCCACCGTGAAGAGAGGCCAGGTCTCGAGGTCCGACACCGGCGGGGTCAGTCGCGGCATCGCCTGGGCGCACTCCCGCTCCCCGAAGACGACCAGGGCCAGGGAGGGGAAGGAACCGGCCATCTGGAACAGGAAGCCGGTCATCGCGCACCCCGGCTGGGCCAGTTCCCCGGCCTTGCGGGGAGGCGCGGAGGAATCCTTCATGGGGCTCCTCTCGGGCCGAAGGCCCTCAGGGCGTCTGCCACTCCCCGTCCCCGGCCATCGAGGACAGGTCATCGACCACCGCAGGCACTCCCTGCTGAATGCCCCCGGCACTCCCCTGCAGGCACCGGAGGATGTCCTCCAGGGGACGACCGCGGACCGCCGACCGCAGGTAGAGCCACCAGGCCAGGAAATTGACCGGATGGAAGTGGTTCAGGACCCCTTCCTGGCCCTGGGCGAACCGCAGCCCCAGGTGGCTTGCGACCCGGTCGTCGAGCCAGGTGAACTGGAGCCACCGGGAGGCCTCTCCGGTGAACCAGCGGCTCCAGGGGCGCACCTCGGACCCCGGGGACTCCTGCAGGACCCCCTCGGACCACGGTTGCTGTTCCAGAAGCGTCCGGGCCCAGTCCACCCAGACGGACCACTCGGAGACGTGCCGGACGATGAGCCTCCGGAGGGAAAGCCGGTCCTCCTCGTCGGCGTTCTCGAAGAACGCCCGGATCCGCCGGGCCGAGAGGACCTTCCCGGTCAGGGGCGCCGGCCGGAGGTCGTCGTCGGCCCCCGGGGGGATCCGTTCCCGAGGATCCCATCCCAGTTGCCGCCACAGCCTCACATCCCGAACCGTCAGGTCCCGGGCGACGTCCTGGGGCCCCGGCACCAGGTAGCGCCCCGACAGCGACAGGTCCATCGCCTCGGCGTAACGGTCGTCGGCAAAGACCTCCAGGTGCAGCACCCGAGGCGGGCTCTCCTCCCCGCCGAACACCCCGGCCTCCCCCAGGACGTCCTCGGGCCCCACCGACAGCCACCGGTCCGGGTCGTTCCAGGGAGAAAAGAGGGCGACCCACCCCTGCCGCAATGCCACCAGGGGATTCGGGAACTTCTTCGGGTCCGCGGCCTCCAGGCGGCTCCGGAGGACTGGCCGGGCGTCCTGGGGGTTCGGGTCCGCGGGATATCGGCTCAGGATCTTCTGCATCAGGGGCGTCGGCCGGCGCCAGTCCACCCCGTCCAGGTGCATGTAGAGGCTGAACACGACCAGTTCGTTGGGCGGCGGAGGCGCCACCTCGCCCCCGCTGGTCTCGCCGCTCCGATCCCGATCCCGGGTCTCCGGACAGGGCGCCCGGGTCACCGAGGCCAGCCGGGGCGGCAAGGGGATGCGGTGCCGCAGCACCACGAAGTTGTTGCTCCCGAGGCCCGGGGGAAAGGCGTCGCTCCCGACCAGATGGGCCGCCACCAGTTCCCCCTGGAGCATCGGCCGGACCGGCGTGCCGGGCGCACAGGGGACGTGGATGCCCCCGTGCCAGGTCTGGTTCACCCCCACCGGGAAGTAGCCCCCCTCGCCGAACATCTCGCAGGCCCGGGCGATCATCCGCAGGAAGAGGGCACCCCGGTCCTCGGTCTCCAGGGCCTTCGCCAGATGCACCCGGGCCGGCTCCCCCTCCTGCAGCACCCGGGCCCGGACCCACTGCCGCTCGGCCTCGCTCTTGGCCACCTGCGAGGGAGACGACACCGAGGGAAGGGCCGGGAAGGTCGCGTCCTCCTGCCGCAGGCCCGCCAGGATCCGCTGCCAGTCCAGGCCGGGTCCCGGGTCCCACTTCTGGACGTCCGAGTGCCAGTGGCACTGGATCCCGGAGAACTGGTCCGGCGGCGGGTCCACCAGCACCCGCCGCAGGATCCCGCCGTCCTGGTCCAGGGGGAACACCGGCTGGATCCCCAGTTCGTTCTTCAGGACCCGAAGCACGGCGATGAGCGCCCGGTACTGCTCGTCGGAATAGGTCCAGGACCGGAAGGTGCCTCCGTTGATCACCTCGTCCTTCGACGGCAGCCCTCCATAGGGGGCCGTTGCCTCGGGATTGCTCAGGAGGTTCACGGCGGTGTTGTTGAGGTCGAACCCGACGGTGACCGCGTTGAGGCCCGCGGCGTGCCAGGTCATGTCGGCGATGTCCGCCGCCTGGTACACGGTGCCGTCCCGGTCGATCTGGAAGTGAGAGGACAGCCCGCGCTGCTTGAGGGTCTCGAAGCAGATGCGGGCACTGCCGGTGCCGTCATGGTGCAGCACCACCCCCCGGACCACCTTGCGAAGTGCCGCCAGGGCGTTTCCCGAGGGGTCCAGGTCCGCCCAGCCGGCGCCCTGGAGGCCCAGCACCTTCGGCGGGGCCCCGGCAGGTCGATTCCGGGGTCGCACCAGGGGGACCACGTCCCCGCTCTCATCGGTGGCCTGGAGCGGGGCCACCTGTCCCCCCAGGCCCTGGTAGAAGGAAAATCCACCCGGGTCCCGGAAGGTCACCACCTTCACCTGGGAGTCCGGCAACGGGAAGGCCTTCCCGGCGATGATGATGTCGGCCATGCCTCCCTCCCGTCAGCCCCCAGGGCGTTTGAGCGCCGGCATCTTCGGAGCCGCAGGTCTCTTGGGCATCTTCGGACGGGCGACCTTCGACACGAGCGCCTTCACCCCCTGGCCCAGGGTCCACAGCAACAGCAGGGCGACCGCGACTGCGGCCACCAGCCCCCCCCACAGCAACGGCGGGCCCCAGGCATGTCCCAGGCGCCCCAGAACCGCCTTCCGGATGCGGGTCCACGGCCCCTTCCAGAAGGGGTCGCCGGGACCCGCCAGGACCGGGACCCACCGCGATTCGACGCCGCCCCAGGATGCCATGAGTCGATGGGGGACCCCCACCTCCAGGGATTTCCGGGGCTCCAGCACCGCCTGTCGGGCCAGGGAGGCCGCCAGTCCCGCCGTCGCATCCTCGAGCGCCGGGAGGTCCGTGGCCTCCCAGTAGCCGCCGCCGGTCCGATAGGCCAGGGCCTTGAGGCGGGACCTCCCCACCGCGTCGGTGCCCGGCATGGCCAGCACGTGAACCTGGACCTCCAGGGCCCGCGCCAGGGTCACCAGGGTGGTCAGCCGGTCCAGGACCTGCCCCTCGCGGGACCGCAACCCCTCGGCCACCTTCGGGATCACGCACTCCATCACGCCCCGGCTGCACCGGGGCGACGCCCCCTCGAGGTCGAACGTCGGTTCCCCCTTCCGGGTCTTGCAGGCCTCGACCCGGGACTGGCAGCGCCGGGAATGGCGGTCCGCCCCGAGGTCCGGGACCCGGAGGTACCCGTCGCGACCGTCCGAGAGGATCAGCACCAGGCGCTGGGCGCCGGTCGGCGTGGCGATGGCCAGCCACCGCAGGGCGGCCTCCACGGCCCCATCGGCGAACCGCGGTCCCGTCGACTCCTGGTCCCGTCCGTCCAGCGGGGTCTGTCCCAGGGCCCGGGCGGCCCGCAGGACCTCCTCGTCCTCCGGGATTCCCAGGAACCTCGGGAACATCCCCTGGGGTGCCGGAAACGACAGTCCCTTCCAGGACTCGGCCCCCTGGACCAGGGCGCCGCACTCCCCCTCCGGCGGAGGACTGGAGAAGGGGTCCGCCACGCCCCTCAGGGCGTCCAGGCAGTCCTGCCGGTCGTTCAGGTCCCCCATCCAGGGCCCCCCGGGGCTCCCCCGGGACACCCAGAGATGGTCCTGGTAGACCAGCAGCCCGACCCGGGCATCCTTCCGGAGCCCCTGGGCCACGCGCTGGACCAGGTCCCCGATCTGGACCGCCACCTCCCGGGGGACCTCGGCATGGGCCGCCACCACGAAGAGGGCCGCCTGCTCCACCGGGGCCTCGGCGATGGATCGCAGCCGCCCCCGGAAGCCGGACTCGGGGAAGCCTCCTGCCCGAAACGACCAGTCCGGCTTCGCCCCGGGCCCCCCGGACCCGTCGCCCCGGGACAGGAACAGCCGGACGCCCGTCTCCACCAGGGAGACGGGGTTCCCTGCATCGTCGATGGCCGATAGGAAGGCCCGCCAGTCGGAGTGGTTCCGGGCCTGCACCCGATCGATCTTGACCTGGGGCCCCGGCAGGGGACTGGCCACCGGGAGGGACGCCGGTCCAGGGACCAGCCACCCCGCGAGGACCAACAGCCACCAGGCCCGCCCCCTCATGACGACCTCAACAGCCGAAGCGGAAGGGGGCCACCCGGAAGCCCCCGCAGGAGACCTGTCGCCCTCCTGCCTCCAGCAGGAACTCGTGCTCCCCGGGATCCAGTCCCCCGTCCATCGGCACGCCCACCAGGGCCGTCCCCTCCGGCCGGGCCGTGACCCGCCGCCGGGATCGCTCCCGGCCGTTGCAGCGATGGACGAACCAGCCCGCCGCCCCGTGCCCCTGCCACCGGACCTCCTCTCCCGGGGCCCCGATGACTCCCCGGACCCGCCCCGCATCGGCGGCGGCCGCCACCCTGGGGCCCAGGAACCACGCCGCCAGGGCCCACAGCCCTCGGGCCAGGAATCCCCGCCGATCCAGCGCCGGTGGTCCTTCCATGGGCCGCCTCACAGGTTCCAGTCCCGGGTGATCTGCCGGATGCGACGCCGGGACTCGGTCGAGATGTCCGTCCACCCGATGAAGAGGTAGCAGCAGAGCCAGAACAGGGTCCAGTCGAAGGCGAGGTTCCGGGGCAGCCAGTCCAGGAAGACCCCGAAGACCACCGAGAAGGCCACCGAGAACCAGACGAAGTTCAAGATCACCTTCAGATACCAGGACCACTGGCGGCCATGGTGGCCGATGAAGGGGACGAGGGAGAGGTTCATCGCCCCGAGCAGCAAGAGCATCGGGACGCCGACCCAGGCCATCCAGGGGGTCGCCTGGAAGAGGTGCCCGTTCACCAGCGCCACGGTCGTCAGGGCCGAGGCCGGCCTCGGGAACCCGATGAAGAAGGCCGGGACGTCCAGGCGACGGACGTTGAACCGGGCGAATCGGATGCAGCCGGAAATGATGGGGATCGCCGCCAGCACCACCGCGATGGCCGCCTGGATGTCCGGTCGGCCCTCGAGGCCCGGCAGCACCGTGCCTCGCCGATAGGCCAGGTAGACCAGGAAGGCAGGAGCCACGGAATAGGCCACCAGGTCCGCGACGTTGTCGAACTCGGCACCGAACTTGTTCATCTGCTTCAGGGCCCGGGCGACCACCCCGTCGAAGGAGTCGAAGAAGAAGGCCACCAGGATCCCGAAGCCGGACCAGAACAGGCAGGTCCGGACCTGTTCCAGGGGCGCGTCTGCCGGCAGCCCCATGCCCTCCATCGCGACCAGCATCGTCGCGATGCCCCCGGAGATGTTCCCCACCGTCATGAGGTCCTTGGCCTTGAAAAACATCAGTTCACCGTCCCTTTCTTGTCTTCGGCATCGGTCATCGGCGCGGGGTCCTGGGTGTCCTCGTCCCCCGCCAACACTCCCTCGGGGTCCTCGGCGGCCTCGAGGGACTTCAGGAACCCCATCCACTGGCGGCGGGAGGCCTCGGCGACGTCCTGAGGCTGGGCCTTCCGGAAGACCTCGGTCTTCACGTAGAACGGGGCCCGGGCCAGCAGGCACAGGATCATCGTGTCCGAGGGTCGCGCATCCAGGTCCACCACGTGGTCCCCCTGGCGGACACGCAACCGGGCGTAGTAGATGTCGTCCCGGAGATCGGTCACCTCCCCCTCGACGACCTCCATCGCGAAGGCCTTCAGCGTCTCGAAGAACAGGTCGTGGGTCATGGGACGGGGCGGCTCGACGTCCTCCCAGACCATGTCCAGGACCTGGGCCTCCAGGATCCCGATGCGGATCACCAGGGTCTCCTCCCCCTCCACGGCCCGGAGAATCACCACCGGCCCCTCCTGCTCGTCGGGAACCAGGACCCCCAGGACCTGCATCTCCACCCGTCCCGGACCGCGCCTCACGTCTCCTCCCACTGGACCAGGGTGCCTCGCAGGCTGTGCGCCAGGACCTCGTCCACCCGGACCCGGGCCATCCGGCCCCGGACCTGGTCCGCCGGGAGGTCCGACCGGAAGTGGACCGGGACGTTGGTCCCGGACCGTCCCTGGACCTCCCCCCGCCGGTCCCCGATGCCCTCCCGGACCCGGGTCGCGTCCCGGCTCGGTCCCTCGACCAGCACCTCGACCTCCCGTCCCCGGTAGCGGGCCATCCGGGAGGCCGAGATGGCGTCCTGGAGAGACTGGACCTCCGCCAGCCGCACGGCCTTCTCGGGCGCCGGGACGTCGTCGGGCCACCGGGCCGCGGCGGTCCCGGGCCGAGGGGAATAGGCGAAACTGAACATGCCGTCGAACCGGGCCTCCTGGACCAGGGCCAGGGTCGCCTCGAAGTCCTCCCGGGTCTCCCCGGGAAATCCCACGATCACGTCCGTCGACAGGGCGATGTCGGGGCAGGCCCGCCGGACGCGTTCCAGCCGCCCCAGGTAATGGGCCACCGTGTAGCCCCGGTGCATGCGCTGCAGCACCGCGTCGGACCCCGCCTGGACCGGAAGATGCAGGTAGGGCGCCAGGTTCGGCAGTCGGCCGAAGAGGTCCAGCATCCGGTCCTCGGCGTCCGCCGGATGGGAGGTGACGAACCGAAGGCGCCGCAGCCCCGGGATGGCCGAGACCGTCTCCAGCAGGTCCGCGAACCGGGGATCCCCCGGCAGTCCCCGGCCCCAGGCATTGACGTTCTGCCCCAGCAGCGTGACCTCCCGGACACCTGCCGCAACGAGCCCCCGAACCTCCCGAACCAGGAGATCCAGTGGCTTGCTGGCCTCCCGTCCCCGAACGAAGGGGACGATGCAATAGGAACAGAAGCGGTTGCATCCCTTCGTGACGGTGACGAAGGCCGTCGGCCCCGGCTCCGACGACGGATCGACCTCCAGGAAGCGGTAGTCCTCCGGGTCGTCCATCCCGGTCGCGGCCACGCGGCCCCCCTCGTCCAGTTCCCGGATCATGCGCGGCAGATCCGGGATCCGGTCGGGACCGAAGACCAGGTCCAGCCAGGGAACGCGGTCCAGGAGGTCCTGGCCGTGCTGCTGGGCGACGCACCCGCAGACCGCCAGGCGCATTCCCGGCCGGAACTCCTTGAGGGGCCGGAGCCGGGCCAGGGTCCCCAGGACCTTGTTCTCGGGTCGGGCCCGGACACTGCACGTATTGATCAGGACGAGGTCCGCCCCCGCCGGGTCCGGCGTCTCCCGGTATCCCAGTCCTGCCAGCACCTGGACGATCCTCCGACTGTCGTGGACGTTCATCTGGCAGCCGTGGGTGATCACGTGGACGGTCCGGGAGGGCACTTCGCTGGGCGGGTCGGTGGGGGAGGTCCCGATCATGCCCCGGAGACTACTTCCCGTGGTCCCCCCGGTCAAGGGATCGGGGGCCCCGGAGCCGGCGCCTGGACCGGGGCGACGGCAGGTGATCCAGCAGGTCTCGGACATGCCTTGCCAGGTCTTCGGGGACCGGGGTGAAGGTCCCCCCGAAGGCCCTCTCGACATACCAGCGGGCCAGTTGTCGGGCGGTCTCCCCCGCCTCGGGGACCTCCCGAGCGACCCGTTCGGCGAACTCCACCTGGGTCTCGGAGACCTCCCGCCGCACGCCCCGGGCCTCCATCGCGGCCCCCAGGGCACGCCAGGACCGGGCGACGGGGTCGTCGTCGGGCAGCAGTCCCGTCGAGACGCGCCGTCGGTTCCGGACCCGCCACAGGACCAGCCATCCCACCGCCAGCGTCCCGACCACCCCCAGCAGCCACCGGCCCCAGGGCACCGAACGCAGGGCATCCCGGAGGGCCCGGAGGTCATCCCGGTTCACCGGGGCGCCGAATCCCGCCCCGCCACGGCGCACCCCGAAGAGGGCCGCCAGGGCCGAGACCTGCTTCTCCAGGTTGTACTCGACGACCCACCGGTACCAGGCCAGTTTCCAGGCGTCCAGGGCATCGGACACCCCCTTCCACCAGGAGGTGCGGTTGCGCAGTTCCAGGGCCGACGGGGGCGTGGGGTCAAAGGTGACGAATCCCGCCTGGGGAAAGAAGACCTCGACCCAGGAGTGGGCATCCGCCCGCCGGAGGGCCACATACCCGCCGTAGGGATTGGCCACGCCGCCGTAGAAACCGTTGACGATCCGGGCCGGTACCCCGGCCAGTCGCAGCAGGACCACCATCGCCGAGGCGAAGTACTCACAGTGTCCCCGCCGGTCCCGGATCAGGAAGTCGGCCAGGGGGTCCTCCTCGCCGTGGGAGACGTCCAGCGAGTAGGTGAACTCCCGGCGGAGAAACGACTCGACCCGGAGGGCCAGGTCGTAACGACTGGCCGCTCCCCGGGCCAGGTCATCTGCGAGCCGTCGCACCTCCTCTTTCTGGGGCGGCAGGTCCAGCCAGAGGTCCCGGACCCACGGAGGGTCCGGATCGGTCATCCGGCGCAGGGTCTCGGGGTCCTCCTGCCGGGGATCGCTCCAGGCCGTGTAGGTGATCGCGACCTGGGGCGGCCCGGTGACGACCACGTCGCCGGCATCGTCGATGAAGAAGCGCCAGTGGGCCGGACGGAGGGCCTCCATCACGCTGGATGGCCGCTGGAAGGCCAGGATGTCCGGTTCCCCGAAGAGGACCCGGGGCGACCCGGCCATGGGCTCCAGGTACACCTCCTGCACCCGCAATCCCGTCTCATCGTCGGGAATCGGCTGGCGGGGGTACACGACCATCCGCCCCTTCGCGTCCATGCGCATGGGCCGCCGCTGCCGGGTGGTCTTGTGCCAGGCCTTGCCGTCATATTGATCCAGGGACTGGCCCTTCATCCGCAACGGCACCTCGGGCGCCCCTCCGGCGACCCGGACCCGCATCACCACCTCCGGATCCTCGATGAGGGTCCCGAAGTCCCCCAGCCGGACCTCCTCGGAGAACCCCGTCACGGCCATGCCCCGCCGGGACTGCTGGGCGAAGAACCCGAGGCCCAGTCTGGGAATCGCGAAGAAGAAGACCAGCGAGAACAGGAAGATCGCCACCGTGATGCCGGCGGTGGTCCACAGGAAGGCCGGCGGCACGATGCCCCTCCGGGCCAGGGCCGTCTCCAGGCTCCGGGGGTCCTCTCCCGGTCCCCCCAGCACCGACTCCACCCCGCTCCGGAGGTTGGCCAGCAGCAGGCCCACGGTCAGGATCACAACGTAGGGAAGGAGCAGCGCCCCAAAGGACAGGCCGGGGTTCACGACGGCGGCGGCGATCACCATCAGGAACGACAAGGCATAGGCCTGCACGAAGTCCGGAGCCCGGGAGAGCAGGAGGGCCTTCCAGGCGGCCAGGAACACGGCATAGAAGATCGCCGCGTAGAGATAGTCCCCGGACCGGACACCCCAGGCCGCGACCGCCACCCCGACCGCCAGGGCCAGCACGCCGGCCGACCGACGTACCCACCTCAGGGCCGCCCAGGCCCCCAGGAAGGGGCCGATGCCCATCAGGACGAAGGCAGGAGCCCCGACGGCCCACCCGAACTCCCCGGACAGGAACAGGGCCAGGAAGGCCGTCCAGAGGGTCCCGGCGGTGACCAGTCGATGGAAGCGATCGAAGGGCATCGGGCCCCCTCCCCTCTCCGCCCGATTCACGGACGGACGAAGACCGCCTCGGCCCCCGTCTCCCGCCGCAGGAACTCGTCCAGGCGGCCCTCGACCCCCGGTGGATTCATCTCCAGGGCCGGAGTCGTCGCCAGGGCATCCAGCAGCCGCATCGCCTGGGCCTCCCCGGCACCAGGATCCACCACCCCGCTGAGACTCACGAGTCCGACCCGTCGTCCCTGCCGGATCGCCGCGACGGCCAGGGAGGCCGCCTCCTCGATGGCCCGCTCCAGTCGCTCGTCGCCGTCCCTTCCCGGAGGCACGATGTTGGACAGGGCCACCCAGATCACCGGGGACGCCAGGCGTTCGAACTCCCGCACCAGGGGGGGGTCCAGTCCCGCCGATCGTCGGTGGGCGATCCACTTGGGCGGGTCTCCCGGGCGGAAGTCCCGGAGCCCCAGGAAATCCCCTCCGGCCCCGGGAAGGGGGCGGCCTCGTTCCTCCCCGGGCGCGCCGGGCGGAACCTCGGCCCCGGGAACCGCATGGACCCGCGGATGGACCAGCACCCGGGTCGGGGCCGGCAGGATCAGGGCCTTCCGGAAGAAGCCGAAGGGGAAGGTGGTCGCCACGACCAGCCCTCGCACCGGGAACTCCCCCCGCCGGGGAAAGGTCAGGCGGACAACCCCCTCGGCCTCCCCCGAAGGGGGCAGCACCAGGAAGCGGGCCGGGACCACCGCGGCCCCAGGGACGTCGGGCCAGGCCTCCAGGGAATAGGCCGGGCGCCGTCGGGCCACCGACCGCACCCGGAGGACCACCAGGGTGGTCCCGGCCGCGGTCCCTCGAATCTCGGGCATCGGGTCGCAGCGGATCCCCCGGAGGTTGGTCTCCGACAGGACCCCGCTGATGACGATCAATGCCAGGGACAGGCCGAAGACGAGGTAGAGCAGGTTGTTCCCGGTGTTGACCGCGGCGATCCCCAGCCCCACCGCGACCACGAAGACGACCCGGCCCTCCCGGGTGAAGGACAGTTTCCGAGGGAAGAAGTCACTGCGCCAGACGTAGTTCGCCAGACGGCCCATGGTCCCCCCGGGTCAGTCGCCGGGGACCGGCGTCCGGGCCAGGAGGTCGGCCAGGACCGCCGAGGCCTCCTCCCGGACCAGGGATCCCTGGACACCTCGACCTCGGGGCACGACCCGATGGGCGCAGGTGGGCAGCAGCATCGCCTTCACGTCGTCGGCCAGCACGAAGTCCCGCCCCTCCAGCAGGGCCCGGGCCCGGCAGGCCGACATGAGGCTCACCGCTCCCCGGGTCGAGATCCCCAGTTCCAGTCCCTCGTGCCGCCGGGTCCGCTCCACCAGGTCCATCACGTAGTCCATCACCGGAGCAGGAATGGTCACCTCGCCGACATGCCGCTGGGCCTCCAGGATCGCCTCGGGAGTGGTGACCGGCACCACGAGGTCCTCCACCTTGTCCGCGTAGCCGTTCACCTCGACGATGCGCCGCTCGGCGTCCCGGGGCGGATAGCCGATGGTGAGCCGCACCAGGAAGCGGTCCATCTGGGACTCGGGCAGGGGGTAGGTCCCGTGGTGCTCGTGGGGATTCTGGGTCGCGATGACCAGGAAGGGGTCGGGCAGGGGGCGCGACTCCCGGTCGATGGACACCTGGCGCTCGCTCATGGCCTCCAGCAGTGCCGACTGGGTCCGGGGTCCGGCCCGGTTCACCTCGTCGGCGAGGACCACGTGGGCGAAGATCGGACCGGGATGGAACGTGAAGGTCTCGTTCCTCGGGGACCAGGTGCTGACCCCGGTGATGTCCGACGGCAACAGGTCCGAGGTGAACTGGATGCGCCGGAAGTCGCCGCCGGTGGCCCGGGCCAGCGCCCGGGCCAGCACCGTCTTGCCGGCCCCCGGGACGTCCTCCAACAGCACGTGGCCCCGGGCCAGCAGGGCCGTCACCGCGTGGGTGACGACCCCTTCCTTTCCCAGAAAGACCTTCTCGACCTCCCGAACCACGGCGGCTCCCAACCGGGCCGCCTGCTGAAGCGATGGGCTCAACGACTCCCCTCCCGGACCATGGCTCGCAGCCGCTCCGCCAGGGCCTTGACCACCCTGGAACCACAGGCGACCTCCGGGAGGAACCCACACCCGTCCCAGGACACCACGGACTCCCGCCCCGGGTCCGCCGCCGCCCGGGCAAGATAGGCATCCCGGACGTCCGTGGGAAGGCCGACCCCGGGAAGCACCCAGAGAACGTGTCCGGGGGCCTGGCCGTCGGCCGGTTCGGCCTCGATCCGGGAGGCAATGGCCGCCGCGGCCCCGGAACGCCGGAGGTCCCAGCGAATCCGGAGCGCCTCCCGGGGATCCCCCTTGGGACCGGCCAGGGACCGAGCAAAGACGCGGGAGAAGGCCTGGTCGAGGACCTCCGGGAGGAAGCGCTGCTGGGTCTCGACCATGGCGGTGATCCAGGGCCGGAAGGGTTCCTCCAGGCCGTCCCGGAGGGCCCGGTCCAGGTCCTCCGGGCGCCCGGGGAGCGGCGCGGCGATCCCCGCCACCACCGCCACTCGTTCGGGCATCCGGGTCCCGACCCGCCAGGCCCAGGTCCCCCCGACGCCGGCCGAGACCAGCATCACCCGATCCGCACCCAGGAGGTCGGCCAGGCAACGGACCTGTTCGGGGCTCGCGAGCCCGGCCTGGGCCTCCGGGCTCTCCCCCTGGACCGACACCAGGGCGACCTGCCCGTCATCGGCCAGGTCCCAGAGCCACGGCTCGGCCCAGGAGAGGTCCATCCCCGGACCTCCGGGAAGCACCAGCGCGACCGGCCCCTTCTTCCCGAGAACCCGAGCCGTGGCCCCCTCGCAGGCGATCTCCCGGGCCTTCGGGGCCTTTGGCATCCCGGGCGGTCCGACGTGGCGCACCTTGCCCTTGTGGGGTGCCTGGAGGCCCATCACCCAGGCGGCCCGGTGGGCCTCGGCCGCGACCTCCGGGTCCTTGTGGGACAGGGCCGACGCCACCGCCGCCGTCTCCGCCTCCCCTCCCAGGAACGCCAGCACCTCGAGGGCCTTGCCGGCCACTGGCGCCTCCTCGTAACTGGGCTGCCGCCGCGCCAGGGCCAGCACCGACGAATCCCCCAGGTGCCACGCGACCTCCAGCGCCAGGGCCCGGAGAGAGGGGTCCGGGTCCTCCTCGGCCAGCTCCCGCACCAGATCCAGCCGGGTCGTGGCCCGGGTCTCCTCCAGGACCAGCAGTCCCGCCCGTCGGATGGCGGGGTCCCCGTCGGAGAGGGCCGCCCGCAGCGGTTCCTCGATGGCCTCGGCCCCAAAGGAGGCCAGGGCGGTCAACAGCGTCTTCCGGGGAATGGCCCCCCTCCCCTGGAGGAAGCGAATCGCCAGCGCCTGCCGCCCCTCGGGGGTCCGATGGGTCGTCAGGAAGCGCAGGAGGAACTCCCGGACCCGGGGAGCGGGATGGTCCAGGAGGGGAATGAGGGCCCCGGTGGGCGCCGGTCCCGAGGCCAGGAGGCATTGCTGGACGCCCACGTTCCGGCCATCCCCGGTCCGGAGGGCGAAGACCAGCCCCTCAAGCCCCGGATCCCCCATGTCGATCAACAGCCGGCACGCCAGTTCCCGGTCGGCCTCCTCTCCCAGTGCCCGGGTCAGGGACGGGACCGCCTCGGTGCGCTCCCGCCGGGCCAGTCCCTGGAGGAGGCGAGCCCGAAACTCCGGCGCCTGGTCCCGCCGGGCCAGTTCCTCCCAGGCCTGGACCAGGCAGGCCGCGAGACCCTCGGTGGGCGCCCCGAGCATCGCATCCAGAGTCAGGTCCCGGAGGTCCCCGTCGCTTCCGAGGACCCAGGGACATCCCAGTCCCGTGTCCACCGGGGTTCCCCGTCGCCGAACCTCGGTCCACGCGTCCCGGAACACGCCTTGCCAGGAGGCCTCCCGGGCGAGTCCCCGGGCCTCAGAGAGCAGGCGCAGGACCCCGTTGCCGAACTCCGGGCAGGGGAACCGGGCCCCGTCCCCCCGGAGGGCCACCCGCGTCAGGGCGGGGCGGCGAACCCCCAGTCGGTTCCCCAGGAACACGCACCCCGCCTGCCCCTGGGCCTCGGCCACCCGGACCACCCGGGAAGCGACCTCGTCATCGTCGGAACGGCCGTCGGTCACTGCCTGGAGCCCCTTCTCCCAGCGTGGAAGGAGGTCCTTCCGGGAGGTCAGGAATTCCTCGGCCCGAGTCCCCTCCTCTCCGGGGTCCGCCAGGACCTTCAGGGCCTGGTCCGGGGTCCGAAAAGGCCGGGGGGCCTGGGGAGGCCGTGCCCATGCCATGGTGGCCACACATGCCAGCCACCCGAACGCGGTCACCGTCCCGAACCACCGTGTCGTTGCCATCATCAGCCCCCTCCGTCGGTCTTGCGGCGGCTCCCGGCAGGCGGCGGGCCACCGGGAAGAAGTCTAACACGCGCGGAACGACGCAAAGAAAGGGGAAGAGCGAATCCTGGCAAGGGGATCCGTGTCAGACAAGGGGAATTCCCGGATCGGACGATGGACGGTTCCCGGCCCCCGTTCCCCCGTTCCACACCCGCACCGGATTGGGGGAGCCTGTCTCGGACCCCCGGGGCCCGAGGCTAGAAGCGGCCTCCACGGTCCCGATCGTGGCCCCGATCCCGGCTCCGGCCTCCCCGGTCCTCGAAGCCCGTGTCGTAACCGCCGCCGGCGTTGTATCCCCGATCGCCCCCCCGGTCGCCGCCGCGACTGCCTCCGGAGTAGCCGCCCGAGTAGCCGCCGCCGCGGGGACCCCGATCCTCCCGGGGCCGGGGCTCATCCACCTTGATGGCCCGCCCGTCGAGAATCGACCCGTCCAGTTCCGCCTTGGCCCGACTCGCAGCCTCCTCCGTGGCGAAGGTGACGAAGCCGAAGCCCTTGGAACGCCCCGTCGCGCGGTCCATCACCACCGTCGCCTCGACCACCTCTCCGAACCGCTCGCACGCGGCCCGCAGCGAGGCATCCGTCGTCGCCCATGCCAGCCCACCGAAAAACAGCTTCGTCCCCATCGAACTCCTCCCAAGAACCCCCGGGAAAACGACCGCCCGGCCGGTCGCCCGCCCCCTGCGGGCCTGCAGAAGGCCGTCATCCGTGGACCCCGATGCCCGGGGACACGGACAGGCCCAGGAGCCTCTGAACGCACATCCAGCGATTCGAAGAAAGGACAGGAGAAGTCGTCGGGGACGCGTCCGGAACCAAGGCCTCTGTGCCGCCTCCAGCGATGACTCAAAGGTACGCGGCCTGGGGACTGCCTGTCAAGCCCCATGGGGAGTCGCTCCCCGCAGCGTCGCGATGATCTCCGCCGCGATGGCGACTGCGATCTCTGCCGGGGTCTCCGCGCCGATGTCCAGTCCCACGGGGCAGTGCACCCGGTCCAGGAGGCCAGCATCCACCCCCTCGGTGGCCAGGATCCCCCAGATCTCGGCCTTCTTGCGCCGGGAGGCCATGAGGCCGATGTAGGCCACCTTCCTCCCCAGCAGGGCCCGGAGCACCCCCAGGTCGTCCTGGTGCGTGGGGTTCACGATCACGCACAGGTCCCGGGGCCCCAGGGGCATCTCCCGGGCCAGGACCTCCGGGTCTCCCGGAATGGTCGCCGCCCCTGCCAGACGGTCCCCCCGAAGGAGTTCCTCCCGGCGGTCCACCACGACCCGGTCGAAGCCCAGGGTGCCCAGGATGCCCTGCAGGGCCGCCCCGACGTGGCCCGCACCGAAGATCACGCACCGGGGATGCACCCCGAAGGGTTCCAGCAGGAACTCCATGCGGCCCCCGCAGGCCATGCCGCCCGCCTCCTCGGAACCCAGGTCCCACTCGAATCGCAGGACCTCGGGGTCCTCGAGCAGCCGCCGGGCCCGCTCGATCACCCGGCTCTCCACCGCCCCGCCGCCGACGGTTCCCTCGAGGCGACCGTCGGCAGCCACCAGCATCTTGGCCCCGACCTTCCGGGGACTGGACCCCCGGCTCCCGATCACCGTCGCCACCACGAAGGGCACCCCCTCCCGGACCCACTCGGCCATCGTCCGGAGGACCGCCTCTCCGTCCATCGTCTTCATCGTGCCTCCGCCACTGCATCCCCCGTCACCGGAGGAAGCCCACCAGATTCACCGAGAAGGCCTCCCGCCGATCCCAGGCCAGGTCCTGGGACCCGAAGGCCCCCATCCGGAAGCCCGGGGCCCGCACCGCCGTGAGATTCACCCGCAGCGAACCAGCCGGAAGGACCGGCTCCCCCAGCCATGACTCGAGGTCCGGGAGCCCGACCTCGGCCAATTCCCCGTCGGCGATGACCGACCAGACGGTCCACCCGGAGGCATTGCTGATCAGGGCCTGGAGGTACGAGGCGCCGCCGCCCGTCCCCGCCGACAGCGGCGACCAGGCCAGACGGCGGGCGGTCCAGGGGGCCTGGGCGACCGGTTCCTGGATCCAGGGATACCCCAGAAAGCCTGGCAGGGGGAGGAACCGCCGCCCGGCCAGCAACACCCGTCCTGCGGTGGTCACACCGGCTCGAAGGTCCAGGTCCCTGCGCGGCACCACGACCTCCGTGAAAGACCGACCGTCCCACTGCAACACCCGTCCTGCCGCCCCGAACAGCCAGGCCCGGTCGGGTCCCACCATCACGGCTCCGGCCAGGTCCGGATTCCCCGGGGCCCGCAGGATGGTCACGTCCTCGGGTGCGATGCGTAGCAGGATCCCCCCGTCCCCCACTGCCAGACACGTCTCCCGGTCCAGGCAGTTCAGGCCCCGGAGGGTCTCGGTCACGGGCTGGTCGACCCCGAGGCCTCTGCCCGAGACCCCCCGAAAGACGATTCCCCCGTCTCCGACACCCAGGATCTCTCCACCGGGGAAGCGCCTCAGGGCCCGGATGCCCCGGACCGAGGCCGGCAGGGGTTCCCCGACCCAGGCAGCCCCATCCCAGGACCACAGGGATGATCCTCCCCCGACCGAGACTCGGTCCCCCGACTCCCCCGCCACCGCCACCAGGTCGACCGCCAGGGGCACCTGAAGGTCCCGCACCCCGTCGGTCCGGAGGCGCCGGACCGTGCCCCGGGCCCCCACGAACCACAGGTCCCCGTCCGAGGCCGCGTGGACGCCCAGGAGCGGGCGGTCCACCCGCAGGGGCCCGGCCTGGAAGGCCACCCCGTCGAACTCCCAGGTGCCCCCCGAGGCATCGACCGCGATGGCCCTCCCGTCGGGAAGGGGGGCCATCGCGGTGATCTCGGCCAGGGGGGCTGCCACGACCGCCACGCCGCCCCCGGTGTCCTCGACGAGCGCCAGGCCTCCGGCGTCCGGCGACGGAGGGGCGAAGGGGGCCACCCGTCGGGCCAGGGCGACGCTGTAAGGCATCCCGTTCGACCCGGTGCCCGGCGCCGGGGCGGCCGAGGTGGTGACGTAGAAGGCATAGCCCAGACCCCCGAAATCCCCCTCGAAGGACCGAGGCTGCCAGGGGAAGCGGATCCGGTCGCCCTGGCGCTGCTGCACGTTCAGCATCGGCAACCAGCCATCCTCCCCCAGTTCGTAGGAGGCGATCACGTAGGGAGGGTTCGACCCGTACGGCGCCTCGGGCAGGGCCCCGGTGGCCAGCACGAACTCCCCGTCGGTCTCCCGGTCCAGGGTCACCACGACCCCCTCGACCCGCCCTGAAGGGCCGCAGGACAGCCGCCGGACCAGACCGTCCCGGAGCGTCAGCACTCCCCCGGCCACGGGGTCCGGCGCCAGGAGTCGGCACCAGAGGGCGAAGGTTCCCGACCGCCCGATGACCGAGAAGTGGCCTCGGGCGTCCGGGGTCCCGCCGGGTCCCGGGTCCGGCCCCCCGCCGTACTGGCTGGTACCGCTCACCTCGCAGCGCACGAAGGGCGTGGTCGTGAGCCAGGAGGGCTTCACCAGGTACTTCCCGTAGTCCCGGATGCGCCCCTCGACCACGCAGTCGGACCCGGAACCCCCGGTGGCCGGCGGGGGGTCCCCCGACTCGGGGGAGCCGACGGGAGACACGTAGAGCGTCGCGTTCCGGCCATCGAAGCCGGCGTAGGTGGCCGCCGAGAACCCCGCCTTCGCCACCGTGAGCACCTGGGGCCCCCGCAGGTCGGGGGAGGACAGCGTGACCTGTCCCCGGTCGTCGGTGACCCCGACCCCGCGCCCCTCGGCCCCCAGGAGGGCCAGGGCCCCAGGAAGTCGGGCCCCGTTGGCCCCGTTGAGCACGGTGACGTTGAGGTCCCCGCGGATGGGGCCTCCCCAGACGCCTCCGCCGGCCAGGCGAGGGTCGAAGTAGAGGAACGATGCAGGTCCCAGGGCGCCTCCCCCCTTCCCCAGGACCATCAGGGGAACGGGACCCGACTCGGCCGCCCGGGGGGCCCGGACCTCCAGCAGCCCCGAGTGGACCACCCGGAGCCCCGAGGCCTCGGCATTCCCGAAGAAGACCCGGGTCGTCCCCTCCAGGTTGGCCCCCTGGATGCGCACCCTCGTCCCGCCGGCCCAGGACCCCGAGTCCGGGTCCGCGTCCCAGAGGACCGGTCCCCCGGGCCAGTCATAGCGATACCCGTCCGGGAGCACCGCTGCCGCGTACCCCTGCCGGACCACCACGTCGGCGGGCCCGGGACTCCCGGGGGCGACGATGGCCCGGATCCGGTCCTCCCCCAGGACCTCCACCGATCGGGCCGGCAGGGCGCCGATGCGCACCGCGGCCCCGGGCCGGAACCCGGTTCCCCGAACCAGGACCACCGTGCCGCCCTCCCAGGGGCCATGGTCCGGGTCCGCCGCCAGCACCTGGAAGGAAGGGTGGCCTGGGAAGGTCTCCCGCTCCCGGTATTGAAAGCCATCGACCAGCCGCGCCCTCTCCGTCCCCCGGAGGACGGTCACCGTGGCCGGACCAGGCTCCCCGGGGGGGGTCACGACCAGCAGAGTCCGGTCATCCACCGGCTGCTGTTCCGGGACTCGCCGTCCCCCGAAGAGGACATCCACCGGCTCCGACAGGCCGGTCCCCCGGATCACGACCGGGGTGCCCCCCTCGCCGGGACCGGAATCGGGGTCGAGACCGACGATGCCCAGGGTTCCCCGATAGCGGAACCCCTCGGCCAGGACCACCGAGGCTCCGTCCTCCCGGGTCACCCGGACGTCCACCGTCCCCGGCGCGCCGGGGGGAACCGTCACGTTGGCGATCCGATCCGAGAATACGAAGAGGTCCCACCCCTTCCGGGGCCCGAAAAAGACCTCCATGCCTTCGCGAAATCCCACGCCCCGCAGCGTCACGGTGGTCGCGGCATCCGTGGGTCCCTCGGCGGGCTCCACGGACACCAGCGCCAGCGATGACGCCGCGGCATCGCCTCCGGAGGCCCCCCGGTCCTCGGCGGGACCCGGGTCCTGGATCCCCGGATCCTCCGCGGTTCCCCCGGAATCCAGGAAATCGCCGGGAACGGTCCCGGGATCGGCCCGGTGACCGGCCTCGCCGAGGACGTCTCCCCCGGCAGCCTGGAGGTCCTTCCCGGCATCCCAAGCATCGACGGCCTGCCCGTCCGGGGCCTCCCGGGTGCCGGGGGCGCAGCCAACCAGCAGCGCGATCGCCATCAGCGCCCCGACCGAGCCCCGTCCTCCCGTCGTCCTGCTCACCGGCGTCCCGCCACGGTTCGTGCCATGGGTAGCATACCAGTTGCGGCGTCCCGAGGCGTTCCCGGCCCATGGATGCCCTGTTCCCGACCCCGATTCCCTGCCCCGCCGTATGCCACTCCGGCGCATGCCCACGGCGAGGGTTCAGCGATGTGTCCAGGCTCCCCTTCGGCGCGAGTGCATCGGTGCCGCGGAAAACCCCTTGCATCCACCGACGGGAACCCTTACACTGTGGGCGGTTCATGGGCAGGGCCTTGGACCATTTTTCAGTCTCAGTGGGAGGTTGCACGATGAGGAACATGTCTCGGATTCTCGGTTCCCTGCTGATGGCCGTGGCCCTGTTGGGCTACGCGGCCTGCAGCGACGACAGCGGCGGCACGGACACCACGACCCCGCAGGACGTCATCCAGGACCAGACGCCCCCGACCGACACCGTGGTCCCGGAGGACACGACGGTGCCGCGGGACACCACCACGGACAACGTCACGCCGCCGACGGACAACGGCGGTACGGACAACGTCACGCCGCCGACGGACAACGGCGGTACCGACACCGTGACGCCCCCGACCGACGAGGGCTGCGTGCCCAACTGCGAGGGCCGGGTGTGCGGCAACGACGGCTGCGGCGGCGAGTGCGGCCCTGGCTGCCAGGGGGACGAGGTCTGCAACCTCCAGGGTCAGTGCGACCCCACCTGCGTCTGGGAAGACGACAAGCCCACTTCCTGGGGCCCCGGCGCGGTGGTCTCCTCCCTGGCGACCCCCGGTGACGCGGCCGTCGTGAAGGCGACCTGCTTCGACTACACCGGCGAGGGCGACGGCGACAACGGCCTGAAGGGCCTGGCGGGCCAGGTCAACGGGCCCCTGAGCGACGCCGTGAACGGCGGCAGCATCGCCATCATCTTCGAACTGGCCGGCGTGACCGATTTCGCGAACACCGCGTCCTTCCAGTTGAACGGCCTGCTGGGCGAGTCCACCCAGACCCCGCCCGCCCTGACCGGCGACTTCTACGTCCAGGAAGACTCCTACGTGAAGGACACCTGCCTGCCCATGATCTACTTCAAGGGCGCGAGCATCACCGACGGCGTGCTGGCGGCGGGCCCCTCGGAGTTCCGGCTGTCCATCCCCGTGATGGAGGGACTGATCATCGACGCCACCCTGATCCAGGCCCAGCTGAAGGGCACGATCGCCAACGGCGATGCCACCGACGGCTTCGAGATCACCGGCGGCGTGCTCTCGGGCGTGCTGACCAAGGAAGAACTGCAGAACGCCCTGGACGCCCTGCAGGCCACCTGCGACGCGTCCCCGGACCCGAAGCCCGATTACTGCGGCTACCTGACGGTCGCCCGGTCCGCGATGGCCCTGCTGTTCGACCTGCACCAGAACGGCGACGGCACCTTCAGCCCGAAGAGCAAGGAGCTCCCCGGCGACGCCGCCTCGGTCTGCCTGACCTTCGGCGCCTCCAAGGCGAAGGTGATCGGGTTCCCGCCCGCCAACTGAACCTTGAGTGAACGGCCCGGGGGCCTCGCGCCCCCGGGTCTCCCCTTCCCTCTCCTCGGCAGTTAGAATCCCGTCGGTCTTTTCGGGAGATCGCCTTGCCCGTCCGGCTGGTGGTCCTCAACCCACGGAGCGCCCGGATTCCCGCCCGACTGGGCCGGTTGGTGGCATTCCTGGCCATGGTGGGTGGCATCGGCGCCATCGAGGCCGCCGGATTCGCCTACCTCTACTTCGCCCGGGACCTCCCGGAGATCCCTCCCTACGAGACCATCCGTTTCCAGACTGCCTCCCGCATCCTGTCACGCCACGGGATGCCGCTGGCCGAGCACTTCCAGCAACGCCGCTACCTCGTGCCCCGGGAGGCCATCCCCGAGCGACTGGTCCAGGCGGTGATGGCCTCGGAGGATGCACGCTTCTTTGAGCATCGGGGACTGGACCTCCGGGGGATCGCCCGGGCGATCTGGACCAATCTCCGGGCCGGAGCGGTCCGGGAGGGCGCCAGCACACTGACCCAGCAGGTGGCCCGCTCCCTGCTGCTGGGGTCCGAGCGGTCCCTCCGTCGCAAGGTCCGGGAGGCCATCCTGGCCCGCCGCATCGAGGACCTCTACACGAAGGACCAGATCCTGACCCTTTACCTGAACCTGATCTTCCTGGGTCAGGGGGCCTATGGCGTCGGGGCCGCGGCCCAGGTCTATTTCGGCAAGCCGCTGGACCAGTTGACGCTGCCGGAGGTCGCCGTGCTGGCGGCCCTGCCCCAGTCCCCGGGCCGGGTGAACCCGGTCTCGGACCCGGACGAGATGCGACGCCGCCGGGACCGGGTGCTCCGCCGCATGGCCGAGACCGGCGCCATCACCGAGCAGGAGGAGGCGGAGGCCCGGCAGGCGCCGCTGGTGGCCTCCCGGGGTCGTGACCTCCTGGGCGACCGGGCACCGTTCCCGACCCAGGCTGCCTGGGAGGAGATCGAGCCGTTCCTCCAGTCCCGGGAGGACGGGAGCCTGCTGGAGGGCAGCGGGGGCATCACGGCCTGGATCAGCGTGGACGTGGGGCTCCAGCGGGCCGCCGAGGAGGCGGTCCGGAAAGGGGCCGTGGCCCTGGCCCGTCGCCAGGGCTGGCCGGGTCCGGTGATGCATCTCTCGGAGCCCTCCCGGGAGACCTTCCGGCAGCGGAACCGGACCTTCCTGCTGAGTCAGGGGATCGAAGGCGGGTCGCCACCCCTGGGCATGGCCGTGCTGGCCATGGTGTCCTCGGTGGATGCGGAACGGGCGATCCTGGACCTGGGGCTCCCCCGGACCGGACGACTGACCCTGCACCGGATGCGCTGGGCGTCCCCTTACCGGGAGTTTCCCCGGGAGGCCGAGGGGCGACGACGGGAGGTGCCGACGGTCTCCCTGGACGGAAAGGTCCAGCGGGTGACGGACGTGCTGCATCCGGGAGATGTCCTCCTGGTGCGGCGCATTCCCAGGGAGCCCATCGTCCAGGCTCCGGCCCCCAAGGGACGACGGAAGAAGGGCAAGGCTGCACCGCCACCCGAGGTCACAGTGACCGAGGCCACCCGGGTCCCCGATGGCCAGGACGACTACGAACTGGACCTGTTCCCGGTCGTGCAGGCGTCCCTGGGGGCCCTGGACCACCGGACCGGCGAGTGGATTGCCGAGGTCGGTTCCACGGACTGGGACGCCTCCCAGGTCCTGCGAACCGGTTCGTTGCGCCAGACCGGGAGCACCGTGAAACCCCTCTACTATTCCTTCGCCTATGACCAGGGGATTGCCCCCTCGTCGGTCCTCCCGGCGGCTCCCTTCCGGGAGGGGGACTGGACGCCCGAGGGCGGGGGCAAGGAGGAGGCCCTGACCCTCTGGGAGGCCCTGGTCCAGTCGGAGAACGCCGTGTCGGCACGGCTGTTCCAGGTCCTGCTCGCCCGGCATGGCGTCGAGGCCCTGAACACCTTCCTGGCCCGCCTGGGAATCCGACACCCCCTCCAGGGAGTCCCGGCCGAGGCCCTGGGGGCCAATCTCACCCTCTCGGAGATGATCCAGGCCTTCGCCACCTTCGCCCGCGAGGGCATCCGTCCGGAGCCTCACCGACTGCTCCGAGTCGTGGACGGCGACGGCCAGACGTTGCTGGACCGCCGCTCCCCGCTGGACCCGATGGTCGGAGTGCTGGACCTGGTGGCCCTGGCGGCCCGGCCGCCCGAGGAAGAGGAGACCCGGCGAGCGCTGTCGGTCCAGGGGGCCTGGCTGATCCGGGAGAACCTGCGGGAGGTGGCCTCCCGGGGCACGGGATCCCGGGCCCGGGTCCTCAAGCGTCCCGTCGCCGGCAAGACCGGCACGCTGCCCTTCGATGTCTGGTTCCTGGGCTTCACTCCCGAGTGGACCGTCGGGACCTGGGTGGGACAGGACCAGCGGGAACGCTGGCTGGGACGGAGCAAGGCCCGAGGCCAGGTCTTCGGCGCCGACACCGCCCTGCCGATCTTCATCGACTTCCTGGATCAGGCGTGCAGGAACAGGCCGGTGGTTCCCTTCCCTGGAGCGCCGCCGGGGGTCGTGGAGGTGTCGGTGAACCCGAAGACGGGGGAACTGCAGCCCGAGGGCGGCGTCCGGATGCCCCACCTGGAGGGCACGGAACCGAAGGTCCCCGAGGCCCCTTCCGATCCCGACGCGGCGCTGGATTTCTAGAGGCGTCCCGGGGCGGATCGGTTCAGGACCGGGCCTCCTCCTCGGCGATCCGCTTCACGAGGGCCGGGTCCACCTCTTCCCGGTGGGCCTTCATCACGGCCCCCATCAGGCGGCCCACCGCCGAGGGACCGGTGAGGCCCTGTTCCCGAGCCACCCGCCGAACCAGTTCCCGCGTCGCCGCCTCGTCCAGTTTCCGGGGAAGATAGGAGGCCAGGTAGTCCACCTCGAACCGGTACTTGGCGCAGAGCGGATGGTCCGACTGCCCCGCGGCCTCCAGTTCGGCGATGGCCTTCCGCATCATCTTCTGGTAGCCCTCGATGACCTCCTGGGCCACCCCGTCGGTCATGGGCCCGGTGAATCCCGGGGACGTCCGCTTTTCGGCCAGACGGGTCTTCACCATGCGGATGCAGTCCACGACCTCCCTCCGGCCGTCCTTCAGTGCCTGGTTCAACTCGGCCGACAATCGCTCCTCGATGGTCATCCCGTCCTCCTGCAAGGCGCCTGATGCTACACCCAAACCATGTGATTCCCCAATCTCCCTCGAAGGAAGGGAACGGCTCGGCCTCTCTTCCCGGGCATTCACGGGTCGCGGCGCGTTCCCTTCCCCGTGCGTCGCCCACCGCACTCCGGCCGCTGCGCTCCGGCGGTCCGCCCTTCCCGGGCGGACGACGATTCCACCACCCCGGGGCGCCCCCGTCGCGAAAAAACGGTTGCATGATTCGGGGGTTGTCGGCTATGACCTGCACCCGATTTCCTTGGACACGAACTTGGGGTAATGACCCCGAGGGAGGAGGTTCAAGGAGATGAGAAAGATGACGAGGGACGAGCGGAGGGAGGACCAGGGCAATCAGCCGGGGG
>Ga0116186_1000138_pt1 | contig 87036 bp, 77 predicted proteins | sample AD_JPNNA4_MetaG_FD_89806 | JGI IMG/M metagenome (GOLD analysis project Ga0116186, IMG submission 89806) | Active sludge microbial communities of municipal wastewater-treating anaerobic digesters from Japan - AD_JPNNA4_MetaG | ecosystem: Engineered > Bioreactor > Anaerobic > Digestate | place...
AACATACCCGAAGACGAAAACGCTATTTACATTAACGGTAACGTCCGGCTGCTCAAAGTAATGTTTACGAACCTTATAGACAATGCCTGCAAATTTTCGTCAAACCACAAAGCATTAGTTAAAATAGGGCATGAAAACAATCTGGCCATTGTAAAAGTTATAGATAAAGGCATTGGAATTCCGGCTAACGATATTGAGTTAATATTCAAGCCACTTTACAGGTCGAAAAATGCAGGAGACCTTCAAGGTAGCGGCATTGGATTATCTATTGTGCGAAAAGTAGCAACTATCCATAATGCTCAAATAGAATTTGAATCGGAGCAAAATATAGAGACAACGGTAACTGTGAAGTTACATAATTGCCTTGACTTGAGTATAGACGCTGTTTCTATATCTTAATCTTTACTCCCAGCCCATTGGTTTGTCTTTGAGTTTCTTTGTCCGGCCATTGCAGCCAAAAACCCAGTTCATCCCAAGCCTAATATTCATTCTATCCATTTTATACGGGAAAAAATTTTTCCCATAATAAACGGGGATGTTGTCCCAAACAAAATAAAGCTGGGTAGGCGGTATGATACGAAAAGAAAAACCCATACCAAAGGTATGAGCAGCATTATCAATAATTGAATAACTTAAAGACAACATAGCCATTTTTGCAGGTTTCAGATTAGCAGAAAACGTAAGTTGTTCAGAATATTCAGCCTGATAAATCCTTGTGGAAGAGAGTACCCCAATCGAGAAAAACCTAGCCAAAGAATATTCCCCTCCAACATATATTTTAGTAGGAAGAGCTGTAGAATATGACACATTGCTTGAGCTGGTAAATTTGAAAGAATCTTTCAACGCTTCAAAAGAATCATCAAAAGCATTGTCAAAACTATCAGCCACAAAATCAGTCCCATCAAATTCAAAATTTGACGACAGCTTTAAGTTGCTGATATTATCTTTCCAGGAGATAGAACCCAAATCAATGACAGAAGCAGAAAGCACAAGATTTTCAATACCCGAATAAGTAGCTCCGAAATCCCATGCAAAACCGATATTCTCAAAAGGTTTAATCTTATAATCGTTATCTTTTTCAATAAGGCTGTCTAATGAAAGGTTCACTCCTTTGTTTACCTTGTAATAAGGAATGGCCATATCAACAGAAAAATCTGACTTTACGCGCAAAACATACAAATCATTTTCATCAACTGTACCTATTGAAAATTGGTTATTATTTGTCCTGACATTAGCTATACCCCGCAACACCTTCATCTTAGCCCCTACTGTCCAAGATTCATTAATTTGCCTTGTCAGCCCAAAACCAAATTCAACATAAGAATTCATTGAAAGCCCCAGTTTTGAGTAATCATACATGGTATTCAGTTCAAAACCATTGATTAGCAATGACTCTACAAATGTCTTAGGATAAGCAAAACTAAAAGTTGAGCGGGCAGAAGCATTGAAATGAAAATACCAATCTTTAATTCTAAACCCAAAACTTAAGATATCATCCTGAAAATCAGTATATAGCTCATTGTTTGAATTTAATGTATTTAGGAACGAAGCCTTAGTGTTATCATTTCTCATGAAATTCCCGACCGTTTTATCCACATTGTCATAAGGAAAAATAATATTAAACTTTAAAGGAGCAAAATTGATATTGTTATGAAAGTTTGAAGCAGGGATACCAAAATAAAAGTTGCATTTAGGCACAAAAGCAGGGTTCATCATGCTTGCCTGCGGCACCCTGTCCATAAAGTACAATGTATTGGGCTCCTGAGATTTAACATTTATCCCTGTGAACAATATTACTATGGCTATAATAGCTTGGCGCATATACTTTAGGTTTATTGGTTCTACTTATTCTCTGGTTATCTTTGGTTGTACCTGACAGGCAAAAGATATTTTCAGGCTGTTTTGCTTCTGAAATTTGACATAAAGGTTAGGCTGTGTATCGTATAAAGCAGTAGCAACAGAAACCTTATATATCAACTTTTTCATATTTTTCATCTTACTTAACTGCGAAGGAGTAAACGAAATATCTTTTACAGTTTTAGTTGGCGCTGTTACCAGGCTTGTTGCAGGGTCAACAGTTCCGGCTTTAAGTACCTGCCTGCTTTGCCCGGCAGTATTAAACATAGAGTCAAGAATATTGTTATGCTCATCCAAAAAATAAGCCTGCAAATTCATATCAATAGGCATATTGTTAATAGAAACCAATCGGATCAACAAAGATTTCAGTTCTACATCCTGGTTATCTTTTTGCATCCCGGCCAAATCAAAATCAAGCGTATCGGTATATCCAAAGCCGCCTGAGCGGAACCAAATAGGCAGTTTAAAGTAAAACTTAGGAAAAATAGCGCTTGTATCCATAGCAATATTGTGTTTATCAATTACTGCATCAGGATTGGCAACAGCCGACACATGATAAATAATAGATTTGGGGGCACTATTTTCTATCCCTTCATAAAAACTTTTATAACCATTGTATTTAGTAAAACTGATATTATCACTCACTTCCTGAAAAGCAGCTTTTGGCGAATTTATAAACCTGGGATTGTTGGCCGTTGCATCAGGGCTAACATTTATCAATTGGTTTTGAACCGAAGAGAACATTTCAATTTTATCAATGGAAAACTGAACAGGGACAGCATAACTATTTCTAATTTTAATCCCTATTTGCGGATTATACCAATTAATATTCCGGGCCATTTCTCTATTCAGAAAATCGACATTAAAAGTATATACCATGTCAAGAATAGTTTTCTTTCCAAGATAACCATACATAACGCGGTATCTGAGCTCATTGAGCTGCATAATAGCTGTAAAATAACTTGCCGGGTTAATAGGGGTACCTGCAGCACCTGACAATGTCAAGGAAACATTTACAGATGTTTCAGAAACACTGTCTTTAGTGGAAGAAAACCTGAGCTTATAATTGTATGCTTTGTATTTATTAGGTGTTAAGTAGTTATAATTAGCTGTTGGGCTAAATTCTTCAGTATATGTCAGGGAGGTTTTGCTGCCTCCAATAACTGTATCTTTTTTCATATCTAAAAATGCAATCTTAGCTTGAAGGGACAAAGCCGGATCAAAAGTTGACTGTCCCCAAATATTGGCATAAAAACATTTGGTAATGAGGCTATCTACCTGTTGTGTTTCAAGAAACCTGACCGGAAATATAAACGTTACTTCCCGGGTAACAGAACCTGAAGCAGGTATTGTAGCAGGAAAAATAACACCAGGAACTACAATTTGGTTTTGTAAAGGCACTAAAAATACCTGTTCGCCGCGCAAAGGCTCAAGCTCTTCTTCGTACTCAACAGTAAAGCTACCATCTGTGCCTTCTTTCAAATTTTCGGGCAAAGCATATTTTTCGAGCAAATCGCCTAGTTTAATAGTAGTACTCCCAATAGGAAAAGCCAGGTTAGGGTCATACTCCATTTTCATAGATATATCAGTAATGTCGTATTCATTATCAACACACCCCCATGCCAACAGGGCTACAAAGCCTGCAAACAATATTTTTGGCACTATGCACATTTGGTTTTTCATCGAAACTAACTTTAATGATTTTACACCAATAACTCTAATGCAATCATTTATAAACAATTAAGCCTGTCTGACTAAGTTATTCTTATTTATAAATATACAAAATTGGTTTAAATATATGAAATACTTTTATGAAAGCTCAACAATTTATATTGAAAAAGCTGTTTTGTTATTAAGGCACAGAATAGGCAGCAAGCTTTTTATTTTCGCAGACAACAATAATATTGTCAGGTTTGTGTTTTTTTAAAGTACAAAAAATAAAAGGAGAAAAGGCATTGACCGGAAAGCCGCTAACCACTTTTTGCTGGTCACAAAGTGTTACCAAGCCCGAGAGTTTGTCAAAAGCCGCTATAAAACCCATATTATCTGAAAAAGTATAATCTGTAATTGATGAAACAGTGTTAAACAGTGCCCTGTCAATTAGCGGTTTAAAGTTGGTATTATATAGTTTTATTGTCAAAGAATCTTTCTTAACAAAAAATATTTGTTGGCCGTTTAAAAACATGCTGAACGAATCACAGTGAAGCTTTTCAATATGGCCATCGGGAAAGACAGATTTTAAACAACCATCTTTCTCCTGTGTATATAATTTGAAGTACCTGCCAAGCTTTTCAACCCCCATCACCGCTATATTTTCCCATTTGGCAGCTTTATTGACCTTGAAACGTTCAAGGCCATTTCGCATAAGAAATAAGGGTTTATTATCATCAGCAACAACAAGATAATCTTTATTTTTATAAGAAAAACATAAAATAGGCAGGCGAACGACACCATTAGTCTTTTTAAAAGCCCAACCATCAACTTTTTTCCCTTTTTGGTCTAAAGCTACAATATCTTTATTTTCAAGGGGCAGGTAAAATCGGTAATTGCCATTGTTATCAAAATCAGCAGTTGCAATTCCGGCAGAAGCATTATTTCGTAGTTTTATCGGGCTGTTTTCTAAAAGCATGCCGTTGAAAGTAACGAAATAAAGCTCGTCAGAAGAATTAAATGCGATACAATCCTGTTTGCTTTTATTTTTATAAAAAACAGGTTGCCCCAACATCTTACTATGGCAGCTTATTTTAGATAAAACATCTCCTTTTCCTGAAAGAATATAAACATTCCTGAGGCTATCCTGAGCTATTATACGACAAATGGACGAATCAGCATTATACATTTTATACACTTCGGCAACACCAGCAGATACAGGCACTTCCCAAAGCTTCATCGAAACAGGGTTAACATCTACTTCATTTCTGATGAAACCATTGCAATAAGACATTTCGTTATTGCCAGAAAGCTGAAAGCCCCAGGTAGCTTTACCCGTCTCCAGACCCAAATAACGACTGGCAACATCAATTCCTTTATTAGTAAGGTTTTCAAAAAAGACTTCTGAAGCTTTGCTTAAGTTGAAGTACGTGATATAATTACTTTGCGTTGAAAATAAAGTTTTGCAGCCCGAAACAAAGACAGAATCGTTAAGTATTGACTTGTTTACCTTTAAAACATCCAGATAACTGTATAAAGCGTACTCAGACTCGGCAAAAACAAGAAAATCATTGTATTTGCAAACAATCTCGTATTTGCCAGCATCTCCTTTTTTATCAAAAAGTACTTTTATAATATCAGGATTTTTAAGCTTTCGGATCAATATCACATCAGAAGTATCAGATTTAACAGGCTTATCTTTTTCTTCTTTACAAATTATATTTAAAAACCTCACTGTAGCATCTTCCTGGTTAGTTTTAACTATATAATAGTTATTTAACTGACCGCCTGGACTTTTTACAGTCATCGAAATAACTTGCGAACCAATACATTGCTGGAAGCTTTTCAGCAAGTTATTATTTAAGTCATCATTTAGCTTTCTTATATTTTCAGACCATTGGCCAATGGCTTTATACAATTCATTGGTCGATATAGTATAGTTGTAAGGGTCTGACATTGAGAAGGCTGAAAAATTATACACTCCTTCCGGCAACAATCTCCAATCAACAGCTTCAACAGGTTCTTCAGCCCTAAGAATTTTAGGCCACAGAGAATTGGAAGCCGTTCCTTTTGAAAAACCCTGAAAAGCGATAAAACTATTGTCAATATTGATGTCTAAAGCAGTAAAACCTTTATCTGCAACCATAAGTTCCAGGCTATTATATATGCTTTCTGCAATGTATGGCTTTAAAGCCTTCAAACACCTTTTAGGTTGAACAAATAAATTAGCGGCAACTTTTTTCCCGGCAATATTGGCCATTTGCCTGAACAATGTATCAGAAAATAAGGAATGTCGGCCAGTAAGACATTTTTTTGAAGCTTCCAAAAAATGATAATTATTTCCCAACACTAAAATTCCGCTTTTCAGATAAAAGCCCCATGAAGTATCCAACGCAGAAACATTTGAAATTAAAGCAGTGTCAATTTTTTGAAAAGTGTTACCAAAAACATCTTGCCCGTAACCTTTTATCTCACTAATTGTTATCTTTTCAGAAATATTAAACAATACAAGTATCTTAGGCTTATTGTTGTACAAACCTTCAATAGCAATATAAACCGAAGAATCGCTAAACAACGACAAACCTCCTGAAATATCATGAGCAATACTATCGAGTTTATTTGATAGTATTGCTATTTCAGTCTTAAAACGCTCATCTTTAATGGCCCGATAAACGTCATTTTCTTGTAAATGCTGAAGAAAAGGAAGAATGCCATTTATTTTTATAACTATTGCAGTATTTTCAGGAACTGCATTCAATGGCGAAAGAAGTATCTTCTGAGGTTTGAAATATTGCCAAAACAAAATACCCAGACAAAAAAAAGCAACAACAATAATCCCAACGCTTATTTTTGTCTTTGCACTCATTTTTTGTCAGGTTCGTTATCGTTAATTTCTGTAACACCACCAGATACAATAAATTTCATTGCTTCGGCAGGAGTAATATCAAGCGGGGTAACAAGTTCAGACGGAACAATAAAAAGTTCGCCAGAAAAAGCATACGAATGTGGAAAGTAAACCGCTACTTTTCCTTTTACTTTAAGCGCTGAAAGGTCATTGGCAGTAAGAAAACCAATTTTCTCGAGCTCAGCAGTTTTATTCACTTTCACCAAAACCGGCTGGTTGAACTTTTTGTCTTTCCCTACAAAAGCCGAAATCAGGTCGCGAATAGAGGTATAAACCGACTCAATAAGCGGGGCCTTGCTCAACAGCTTTTCCAATAAGAGCTTGAAAGGGGTAAAAATCAGCTTATGCCCAAAATACCCGGCAATAGTAATAAGTGCAAACATTAATATCACTCCCAAGCCAGGAATATGGAAAGGGAGCCATTTATCAAAATATTCCTGGGCAAAACCACCGATAAACTGAAGAATTAGCACAAAGAAATACACCGTAAGCCCCAAAGGAGCAATATACAGAAGCCCTTGCAAAAAGTAGTCAAAGATTCTCCTGTAAAATTTTTTGGTATGTTCTTTCCACATATTTTAATGTATTATGCTATTTATGCAAATGTAGTAAAAATGACGAATGACGAATGACAAATTACGAACTAAATAAGAGCTCAAAGGCAATAGCCAAAAATTGGCAGATTGGAAAAAATATGTTTTCTTTGCAGCATCAAAGGAGAGTTGGCCGAGTGGTCGAAGGCGCACGCCTGGAAAGTGTGTAAGCTCCAAAAGGGCTTCTAGGGTTCGAATCCCTAACTCTCCGCAGAAACATAACCAAAACGAATCAAAAGCCTGTAAATCGTATGACTTACAGGCTTTTACGTTTTTAGTCTTCATCAAAATATTCACCAATTATCACAACTTTGGTGAGTCATTCGGTGAGTAAAACAAAGGCTAAAAATTACTCACCAGAACTACTTCAAACGCTTGTATAATAGGTGGTTCAGAATTTGAACATCTTGTATAGCATTGGCTGAAAATCTAAATTTGTATCATTAAAAAGTGAGTTAAAAAGGTCACCAGCCATGAACACAACTTTTAGTTTGCTCTTCTATTTGAAGAAGCCAAAGACCTACGAAACGGGTCCAGTTCCTATTTATTTGCGTATTACTGTTAATAGCCAACGAGCTGAAGCATCAACAGGGCGTGAGTGCATACCCGACAAATGGATTCCGTCAGCGGGTCGGGCATCGGGTAATAAAGAAGAATCGAAAGCCCTGAATACCTACCTTGATACCATTCAGACAAAGGTTTACGAAGCCCATCGTCAGCTATTAAATTCGGGAAATTTAATCACAGCCGAAACATTGAAAAATAAATACATCGGTAAAGGCGAAAAGCCCCGTTCACTGGTGAAAATATTTGAAAACCACAACAAACAAATTGAGGCTTTGGTGGGTTCTGAATATGCCTCAGGAACTTTACAACGCTACAAAACTTCATTAAAACATACCATTGACTTTTTAAAGTGGAAGTATTCTGTTTCCGATATTGACATTAGGCAGGTTGACCATGCTTTTATAACAGAATTTGAGTTTTATCTCCGTAGCGTTCGCAAGTGCAACAACAATTCAGCAGTCAAATACATTAAGAATTTTGGCAAGGTTATTCGTATTTGCATAGCTAATGATTGGTTAGAAAAGAACCCTTTCAGGAACTACAAAGCCAAAATTAAAGAGGTTGAACGGGCTTATCTCAACAACGAAGAAATACAGGCTATTGCAAATAAAAGGTTCAAATCCGAACGACTTAACCAGGTACGGGACATATTTTTATTTAGCTGTTACACAGGTTTAGCTTACGCCGATGTAAAAAAGCTTGACAGCTCGCAAATATCAATGGGTATTGATGGTGAAAAGTGGATATATACCCATCGTCAGAAAACAGATACCCGTGCAACTATTCCTTTGTTGCCAATGGCATTAGAAATACTGGAAAAGTACAAAAATCATCCACAATGTTTAAATTCTGGCAAGTTACTTCCTGTGCTTAGTAACCAAAAAATGAATAGCTACCTAAAGGAAATTGCCGACTTTTGCGAAATTGAGAAAGAATTAACCTATCACATTGCCCGACACACTTTTGCAACTACGATAACTTTAACTAATGGTGTTTCAATCGAAAGTGTAAGCAAAATGCTTGGGCATAAAAATTTAACCATTACACAGCACTATGCTAAAATATTAGATAGAAAAGTAAGTGATGACATGATGCTTTTAAGTGAGAAACTTTCATCCAAACCTAAATCCCGATTAAGTAAAATAAATTAATTTTCATGGGTGCAGCTCATACAATTTAGGGCTTTTTGCATCTTTTCAACAACCATCTGTTCAAAAGTTAATACGATTTGCTATTGTTTAGTTGAAAAAATGACATTCCTTTGTTTCGTTAAAATTTACAGGTTCCTGTCCCGAAACTTTCGGGATTGTGGATTAAAAGGGAACCCGGTTTAAATCCGGGGCTATCCCCGTAGCTGTAAGTCCTTTAAAAAGTTTTGGCACACCCTCGCCACTGTTCCGTTAAGCCGGAATGGGAAGGCAGCCAAAATAGGACGAGCCAGAAGACCTGCCTGTAATGTAATTCGTAGCTTTCGGGTGAAAGGCGAAGAGTAAAGGCTTCTGAGCGCAGATATCTTTATTTTTCATTCCCCTTTTTTATTCAAAGCTACCATAATTTAGGTTTATTAACTTACTAAATATCAAACCTATGGTGATTAATGGTGCATTAAAAAATGTTCAAATCAGTAAACGTGACGGGCGTATACTCCCTTTCGAAGCTGAAAAAATCACTTTTGCTATTTTTAAAGCCTTGCGTGCTGTTGGCCGTCCCGACCGTCAATTAGCCGAAAATCTCATGCTCGATGTGTTGAAACAATTGAGTATGTTCGAAAAGGTGAATTTCACGCCTTCTGTCGAAGAAGTACAAGACACTGTAGAAAAGGTGTTGTTTGAAAATAAATTGTTTGATGTTGCCAAAGCATACATACTTCATCGCAAGCAACATGAAAATATTCGTAATGCAAAAGAGCTTTTCTCCAATCTTGACATCGTTGAAAAATACCTTAGTCTCGATGATTGGCGCATAAAAGAAAGTGCAAATTCATCCTATTCTTTACAAGGTCTAAACCAACATATTGCCACCATTGTAAGCTCTCAATATTGGTTAGAACGCATCTATTCCGATGAAATTAAACAAGCCTATCAATCAGGTCGCTTTCATATCCACGATTTAGGCTTTCTAAGTGTCTACTGTGTTGGCTGGGATTTGGAAGATTTGCTTATTACAGGTTTTAAAGGCGTAACAGGAAAAATAGAAAGTCGTCCGGCAAAACACTTGCGTACCATTTTAGGGCAAATAGTAAATTTCTTTTATACCATGCAGGGCGAAGCTGCCGGAGCACAAGCTTTTTCAAACTTCGACACCTACCTTGCGCCATTTATTCGCTTCGATAAGCTAGAATATGCACAGGTAAAACAGGCCTTACAGGAATTCATGTTTAATATAAACGTGCCAACCCGTGTAGGTTTTCAAACACCGTTTACCAATATTACGCTTGATCTTAAAATACCTGAGTTTTTAAAGAATCAGCCCGTTGTAATTGGCGGAAAACCTCAAGAAGCAACCTACGGTGATTTCCAGCCAGAAATGGACATATTCAATGCTGCATTTGCTGAAGTAATGGCCGAAGGTGATGCAAATGGCAGTGTATTTTCATTCCCAATACCAACCTATAACATTACCAAAGATTTCGAGTGGGACAACCCTGCTTACACCAAAATATGGGAAATATCAGCCAAATACGGTATTCCTTATTTTTCCAACTTCGTAAATTCCGATATGAGTCCCGACGATGTGCGCAGCATGTGTTGCCGCTTACGCTTAGACAAACGGGAACTTCAAAAACGTGGTGGTGGCTTATTTGGTGCAAATCCTCTTACCGGAAGTGTTGGAGTAGTTACCATAAACTTGCCTCGTTTGGGTTACGAATCTAAATCAGAAACCGAATTTTTCCAACGCCTCGATAAGCTGATGGAATTGGCCAAAGAAAGCCTTGAAGTAAAACGCAAAGTAATTGAAAACCTTACCGAAAAAGGGCTTTACCCGTATTCAAAATTTTATTTACGCCATGTAAAACAACGTACAGGTAAGTTTTGGAAAAACCATTTTTCAACCATTGGTATTGTTGGCATGAACGAATGTTGCCTCAACTTCTTAGGTTGCAATCTGGTACAGGAAAAAGGCTATGCCTTTGCCCAAAAAGTAATGGACGTAATGCGTTCAAAACTCGAAACATTCCAGGACGAAACTGGCAACATCTACAACTTAGAAGCCACACCAGCCGAAGGCACATCGTACCGTTTGGCAAAAATTGACAAAGCAGAATATCCCGACATTGTTACTGCCAACGAAGTACATGTGCGAAAAGGGGCAAAGCCTTATTATACCAATTCAACACAATTACCTGTTAATTATACAGACGATTTGTTCGAAGCTTTAACTATTCAGGACGGATTGCAGACCAAATACACCGGAGGAACAGTATTTCATACTTTTTTGGGCGAAAAACAGTTGCATGTGGATTCTGTAAAAGCGCTGATTAAGAAAATAACCCATACGTTCCATTTACCTTATATTACCCTTTCGCCCACATTTAGCATTTGCCCGGAACATGGCTACCTGTTTGGTGAACACAAACAATGCCCTAAATGCGCCGAAACAGGCCAAACATCTGAATGCGAAGTTTTTTCAAGGATTGTTGGCTATCTGCGACCGGTGGGACAATGGAATGATGGGAAACAGGAAGAATTTAAAGAACGGAAACTTTTTGATAAAATGATAAAAGACTGATTTTAGAATATAGAATTACATATCGGTTCCTGCTTAAACAGGATTAAAAGGGAATGCCGTGTAAGTCGGCAATAGTTCCCGCTGCTGTAAGCTCAACAAAAACTTTTAAACACAGAAGCCACTGTCATTAAAGATGGGAAGGCGTTTAAAAGCGAGCAAGTCAGAAAACCTGCCGATATTCCGATTTGTAGCTTTCGGGAGAAAAGCGAAAAATCATCCGGCTTAAGCCTTTTGATTTTCTATCCTTCTTCACATTGCTGCATATCGGGTTTTAACGTGTATGTTTCACTTAAAATTCGATAGTTATGACAGAAAAGAAAAATTTACACCTCCGTTACGGGGTTATTACCCTGATGGTGCTTTTGGCAGCATTCAGCCGATTGCTGCCTCATCCTCCAAATTTTGCCCCCATCGGGGCAATGGCTTTGTTTGGTGCTGCTTATTTTTCGCAACGATACCTTTCATTCTTGATTCCCATTATCAGCATGTGGTTAAGCGACCTTGTATTAAATAATGTTGTTTACAGCCAATATTTCGACCATTTTGTATGGTTTTACCAAGGCTGTTACTGGACTTATGGTGCTTTTATCATGATAGGTTTGATAGGTTTTGTTGCCCTAAAGCGGATTAAAATCCGAAACCTTATTCTGGCAAGCCTTTTAGCTTCTATTATATTTTTTCTACTCTCCAATTTTGGGGTTTGGGCTTCTACAAACATGTACCCTAAGAGTTTTAGCGGGTTAATGACTTGCTATGCAGCCGGACTACCATTCTTTAAAAATACACTTTTAGGTGATTTTGTTTATATCGGGGTTTTGTTTGGCGCATTTGAGTTTGCGCAAAGCCGAATGCCTGTTTTGCGGTTGGAATCAATCAAATATTAATTTTAATACTTACTTTTTATGAAAAAGAAACATTTGTTTTTATCACTGGTTTTGAGCATTTTCCTTTCAATAAATGCCTTTTCTCAATTTTCGTTCAATGATATTCAACTTTGGGCTGGTTCAGGAACTAATAAAGCTGCTTTGGTAATTGAATGGACAACACCCGATGGAAATTATGTTACCAAAGTTTGGGGCTATAAATGGACAGGAACTAAAACAGGCCGGGATATGCTTAATGCAATCAAAGCTATAGACCCTCGGATTTTCGAAAAAGCTGGTTCTTATGGCGACCAAACAGTTTACGGTTTAGGTTACGACATGGATTGCGATGGCTTTACCTATGTTGCCGGGGCAAATGAGACAGGCCACGCAGGTGATTCCGATGATGTTTATAAAGAAGGATGGCTATATCAAGGCTATTGGAGTTACTGGTTAAGTACAAACGGAACCAGTTGGACATACTCAAATTACGGGATAGCCAACAGAACACTTACCAATGGCGCATGGGATGGCTGGCGTTTTGCTTATGCCCCTTCCTGGACTGCAAACCCTCCACGCACACCATTTACAGCAGCTACAGCCTGTGGCAGTTTAAAATCGGCAAGCACTTCATCTGTTGCAAGTGAAAACAGCGCATTAAGTTTACCTAAAGCGGTTGAATACGATATAAACATTAGCCCAAACCCCTGTACCGAATTTATTAATATTTATACCGATAAGCCTGCACAGGTAACTATTATTGATTTGCAAGGTAATGAAATTCTTAAAGAATCTTACAGCACTCAAAGTCCTTCTGTTAATGTAGCAAACATAGAAAAGGGAATTTATACGTTAAAAATTGCTACAGACGGGAAGACTGTTTACAAACGAATATTTAAAAATTAACCAATAAATTAACATGAGAAAAATTTTACTTTTTATGGCGGGTTGTATGTGTATAATGCACAATTCACCTGCACAAAACAAATATGCCCCCGGTGCTGGCAATACTGGTTCTACGGCCATATATACCGATTCTTCAGTTATTAAAAGCTGGGCTACTGGCATTGAGCTATACAGAGGTTGGGTAAACATTGCCGACACTTCTGTAAAATACAATGGCACAAACAAAGCTTCGTTTGGCTATCCTGCAATTGCTTTGGGCAAAGCACAAAACTCGCCTTACGATGTGGTAAGTTTGGGCGACAGTGGAGTTGCTATCCTTTCTTTCGACAGGCCTATTTCAAATGGAAAAGGCCCTGACTTTGCCGTTTATGAAAACGGTTTTTATACACCAGCAGGGCAGAAAAGTACAACTTTTTCTGAATTGGCTTTTGTTGAAGTTAGTTCCGACGGCAAAAGATTTGTCCGTTTCCCTGCGGTATCACTTACACCACAAAGCCCTCAACTTGGAGGCTTTGCAGCTATTGACCCAACCAATATTTACAATCTGGCAGGCAAAGATATTGCTGGCTATGGGACTCCTTTTGACCTAGACGATATTAAAGACAGTACTGGCATTGACCTGAATAATATTCGTTTTGTAAAAGTGGTTGATGTAGTGGGCAACATAAATGCTCCTTATGCTTCGCACGATTCTAAAGGACATATTGTTAATGACCCTTGGCCAACCCCATTTCATTCTTGTGGCTTCGACCTCGATGCAGTTAGCGTGGTAAATGCAGGGCAACCATATTCTATAACAACACTCGATGAATTACCTTTAGCCAAAGATTCCTGGTGGTCTCCAACCAACGATACCAGTTGGGCTTCTGGCTTGGCAAAATTTCGTTTTTTTCATGATACTAATTTCGATTATGGGTTCATGTATTCCAATAATCGAAACGACACAGCTATTGACCAAAGTAAACTTGAGACCTCAACGCTTAGTGCAATCACCAAAGGTGGTATGAATGCCCCCGACACTGGGGGTACTAACTATGCAGTTGCTTTTGTTGCCCAAAACTGGTTGGGCGATTTCTCAAACATGCCTGTTGAAATTACTTTTAAAGATGATAAAAGCTATGCTGTAAGCGGTTTTTATGTGACAAACTGTACGTATGCTTATTTGTCAATGAGAGATGGTGATATGTTTGCCAAAAAGTTTGGAGGCACAACCGGCAACGACCCTGATTACTTCAAGCTTTTGATTTGGGGAGAAAAACAAGATGGCTCAAAAACAGATACCATCGAGTTTTATCTTGCCGACTTCCGTTCTAACGACAACTCCAGGGATTACATTGTAAAAAATTGGCGATGGGTAGATTTAAACAAGTTGGGAAAAGTAAAAAAACTTCGTTTCAACCTCGCATCATCTGATGTTGGTTCATGGGGCATGAATACACCAGCCTATTTTTGCATCGACAACCTTACTATAATACCCGATGCCCAACCTGTAAAACTTACCCCGCTTGACGATGTGAACGTCAATATGAATGCACAGCCTTTAAATGTCGATTTAAGTTCTGCATTTACTGCTTATGACCCTTCTGGAATTACTTTAGCAGTAGCATCGAATTCAAACACAGGGCTTGTTTCTACAAATTTATCGGGAAAAACACTGACATTAACATTCTTGGCCAACCAGCACGGTGAATCAGAAATTGTGGTAAGTGCAACTTTAAACAACCAAATGGTTACAGATACTTTCAAAGTTACCGTAACCAATAGCGCAACAGGTATTCATAATGCTCTTGCCAACAATGTCAAAGTTTATCCAAATCCGTTCTCTGCAAATCTGAATGTTGAATGCGAGGCTAATAGCAGGGTTATTTTGCTTGATATTTACGGAAGGATTATTGAAGAGCAAATTACAGCAGGTAATACCGTTCAATTCTCTACTGAACATTTAACGCCTGGTTACTATATCTTAAAAATTTCAGGAAAATCAGACAGCCAATCTGTTAAAATATTGAAACAATAGTAAAATAAAGGTGCCGGGAGCTTAACTTCCGGCACCTTTTAAACTTTTCGATGAAACAATTATTTTTAATCATATTATTCTCTTTTTCAGTATTTAACTTGTTTTCCCAAAAACTAATAAAAGACACTGTAAAACTCGAAGAAGTAACAGTAACCGCAGTAAAGCCACCCGAGAAAGACAAGTCGGTTGTCCCCATGCAATCTGTTACAAGGGTAGAACTCGACCGGATTTCAGGCACTTCCGCTGCCGATGCTGTTAAGACCTTTTCGGGCATTACAGTTAAAGATTATGGTGGTATTGGAGGGTTGAAAACAGTAATGGTGCGTAGCTTGGGGGCAAACCATACCGGTGTATTTATGGATGGGGTACAATTTAGCGATGTTGCTACAGGGCAGGTTGATTTAGGTAAAATTTCTACCGATAACGCCGACAACGTGTCGTTGTTTATCGGACAACCAACAATTATATGTCAACCAGCAAGGTATTATGCCTCGGCAAGCGTAATAAGCATTAATTCATCTATTCCCAACTTTAGCAATAAACCTTTTAGATTCAAAGTGGGCTGTAAAATCGGTTCGTTTGGGTTAATTAATCCCCTGTTTTCAATACAAAATAGACTGGGGCAAAAATCATATTCCGATATTTCATGCAATTACACCAAAGCCAATGGCGAATACCCTTTTCATATACAGCTTGGCAGAAGCAAAGATACCACAGCTATAAGAAAAAATTCAGATATTGAATCTGTCAACCTCAACGCTGCATTAGTTACAATATTGCGAGACAGCTCAAGGCTTTCGTTAAAAATGTATTACTACGGTTCTGAAAGAGGGTTACCGGGTGCAGTTGTGTTTTACAATCCGTTTGCAACGCAACGGCTGTGGAACAAGGATTTCTTCTCCAACCTTCAATATAAATCTGACACTAAAAAAAGGCTGCAATGGCTCACAAACATAAAATACTCTCAAAACTGGTTACGGTATTTAGACCCCGAATACCTGAATGCCGAAGGGAAACTTGATAATAGGTATCTGCAACGGGAATATTACATATCGCAAGCGGTAAACTGGAAAGTTATTGATTCCCTCCATCTTTCCATAGCTTCTGATTTTTTTGTAAACACACTAGATGCCAACCTCTACCAGTATGCCAAGCCTACACGTTATTCTTCGCTTTCGGTTTTGGCATTTCAATATTTACGGCCTCGCTGGGAAGTAAATGGCAATATATTGGCCACGCTGGTTCGTGAAAAAACAATGGAAGGACAACCAGCCCCCGACCGTAATATTTTAACCCCTTCCGTTTCGTGTGGTTACAGACTAACACAAAGCCCCAATATCCGCCTGCGGTTCTTGTACAAAGACGTATTCAGGATGCCCACATTTAACGATTTATATTATACCCTTGTAGGCAACAATAACCTTAAACCTGAATACGCAAAGCAATACAATGCCGGAGTAACAGCTTTTTCCCATTGGGGCATTATTGAATATATTTCGTTTAAAGCCGATTTCTTTTACAACCACGTGAAAGATAAAATAGTCGCCGTTCCTACGAAGAACCTGTTTGTTTGGTCAATGCGAAACATCGGGTTAGTCGATATAAAAGGCATGGAATTGCATGGCCAATTGCAAACCAAACCTGTTTTAGGATTACGCTATTCGTTGTCGTGCAATTATACCTATCAGGCAGCAACCGATGTTACCGATGAAAATTCGGCAACCTACAACCAGCAGATACCCTATATCCCTTTCGAAACATTCACGGCAATGGGAACTGTCGCCTACAAATCATTCTCGGTAAGCTACAACACGTTGTTTAATGGCTATCGTTATGTGTTGGGCGAAAATATTTATGAAAACATGATTCCGTCATGGTGGACGAGCGACATTTCTGCGTTGTACGAGTTTAAAATAAAAGATTACACTTTAAAGATGAAAGGTGAAGTAAACAACCTTTTAAACAAACAATACGAGGTAATAAGAAGTTTCCCGATGCCCGGACGCTCATACACCGTAGCTTTAACTTTACTATTTTAAAAATGAAAAATATGAAACAAATAATATTGCCCATTCTTGCACTATTGTTCATAACACAATCTTGCAAAAAAGACCCGATTGAACCTGTTGTTGACCCTCCGGTTGTAAAACCCGTAACCGATACAACCTATACCACCAAAGGGCTATATGTGTTAAACGAAGGATTGTTCAATATGAACAATTCAACGCTTACCTATTACAGTTTTGCTGATTCTGTGCCCCAAACCGATTATTTCAATTTGCAGAATGGCCGTAAACTGGGTGACACAGGGAACGATATTGCCATTTATGGAAACAAAATGTATATCATCGTGAATGTTTCGAGCCAGTTAGAAGTAGTAAACCCATTTACTGGTAAAAGCATCAAACAAATACCGTTTTTTAACGGCGACAAACCTCGCCAGCCCCGATATATCGCTTTTAATAAAAACAAGGCATTTGTTTGTTCGTTCGATGGTACGGTTGCGGTAATTGACACGGCTACACTCGAAATAGAAAAATACATTACCGTAGGCCGTAATCCCGACGGGATTGCCGTTGCCAATAATAAAGTGTATGTGTCAAATTCCGGCGGGCTTGATTATCCAAACTATGACAATACTGTTTCTGTAATTGATGTTGCTACGCTTGTTGAAACAAAGAAAATAACGGTACGCATTAACCCTTATATTATTGTACCCGATAAATATGGCGATTTATATGTGATTTCGAGGGGCAATTACGGTGATGTAAAAATGTGCCTTCAAATTATAGACAGTAAAACCGATGAGCTAAAATATACCTTCCCCGGTTTTGAAGCCTTGAACCTTGCTATAAATGGTGATACTGCTTATGTTTATTACTATGACTTTATGACGGGCTCCGGTTCAAAAATAATGCTTATTAATGTTAAAAACGAAACGATCATCCGCGACAATTTCATTACCGATGGTACTGTAATAGAAACGGCTTACGGGATTACGGTTGATAAGCAATCGGGCAACGTATTCATTACCGATGCGCACGGTTTTGTAAACACTGGCAATGTAGTTTGTTTCAGTAAAGAAGGCAAAAAGAAGTATTCTTTTAAAGCCGGGTTAAACCCCGGACACATAGCATTTTTAAACGAAACAAAAATTGACACATTAAAAACAACAATAAAATGAAAGGGTACATTCAAATTTACACCGGAAACGGTAAAGGAAAAACAACTGCCGCTTTTGGGCTTGCATTGCGGGCTGTCGGTGCTGGTAAAAAAGTATATTTTGCCCAGTTTGTTAAAGGTCAGGTATATTCCGAGGTAAAGGCTGTATTTAATTATCTGCCAACCATTTCAATTAAGCAATTTGGTTTGGAATGTTTTATAGTAAAAAGCCCGACTCAGGCCGATATTGACATTGCCCGGCAAGGCTTTAAAGAGGTTTCGGGCATCATCTTGTCAGGCACGTACGATGTGGTAATTCTCGATGAGGCCAACATTGCCCTTTATTACAACTTGTTTTCAGTGGATGAACTCATTCAACTGCTGAAAAAGAAACCCGAACAAACCGAAATCATTATTACCGGACGCTATGCCCCACAGGAACTAATAGACATGGCCGATCTAGTTACCGAAATGAAAGAGGTAAAACACTACTACACTCAAGGGGTTGAAGCAAGAATTGGCATTGAATGTTAACAGCTAAAAAACTGATTACCATGAAAAGAAAACCATGTAAGCCAAATACTGCACCTCTTTTGCTGTGTTGGGATATATATTCAGAATGGCTCAATAATAGATTAGGAATTCTGCCTACTCGGTTTGAAAAACTAAAAAAGCATAAAAAACTATGAGAATAGGTGGTTTCGTAAAACAAAGTCTTATTGACTATCCCGGTAAAATTGCAGCCGTTGTGTTTACACAAGGCTGTAATTTCCGTTGTGGGTATTGTCATAACCCGCAGCTTGTGCTACCTGAACTTTTTATTGAACATCTTGAATTAGCTCCTATAAACATAATAAGTTACCTTGCAAAACACAAAAATTGGCTTGATGGAGTAGTTGTTACAGGCGGTGAACCAACCATTCACAAGGATTTACCATTATTTCTGAAAGAATTAAAAGATTTGGGCTATTCCATTAAACTCGATACCAACGGATCGAACCCATACATGCTGGAGCAAATCGTTGAAAACAAGCTAGTAGATTACATTGCTATGGACATAAAAATTGCGCCCGAAAAAGATTTGTACGGCAAAATCATTGGAATTCAAATGACAGATGAAATTATTGAAAAGATAATGGTTTCCATTCTTCTTCTCAACAATACCTCAATCGAAGGCGAATTTCGCACCACGTTTATTCCTGGTATTCATGACGAAGCAACTGTAAATTTGATACAACGCCTCGTTGGGCAAAATAAAAGCTATAAAGTAAATGAATTTAGGGAGGGCAAAACAATAGAAAAATCAGTTGTAAGTTATGAGTGACCACATTTGCAATATATGCCAAAATCTTGATGATGACCTAAAAACAATCGAGAGTGAGTTTTCTAACATTCTAAAAATATCAGAACGCTCAATTGTCTGTATAAGTGCCTGTTTAAAAGAATTGAAAGATTTCGTAAGTCAAAACAAATTTCCAAATCAGGAAGCCGAAATATTGTTTTTCAAAGAAACAAAACCGGCAATTTACAGCAAACTAATTTACTTTATAAAGATTTTCAATATCGAGTCAAAACGGCCAAACGGGAGCGATGAATCTCAAAAAAGATACTTGCAAAATGAACTCAATAAGCTCGAAAAGTTCTTTGCCGAGAACCTCGAATTTTACCAATATATGCGTAACAAATTGGTATATCTCGACGATAAATATTTCGTCAGGGGTAAGTACGATTTGCATCTTTACCTCGATACATTTTATTTCGACGCCGACCCCGCTTTCTCCACCAGCCACGATTTCAAAGTTGCCAAAATATTAGCTAATGATTTGCTTTGTGTATACCTCAAAACTGAACTGGCATTAATTGACCGCAAAGAATTTAAAAGAACAGATCAGGTGCGAAAAAGTAAATATGCCTGGACTGACCCTAAAATTGCACTCGTAGAACTTATTTATGCTTTGCAAGCATGTAACAGCATTAATAATGGCTTAATAGATATTAAGGAAATAGCCCTGTTTGTCGAAGCTGTTTTTGATATTGACTTGGGCGACTTTTACCGTACCTACCTCGAAATTAAGCAACGCCAAAATCCATCCAAGTTCCTTGATGCATTAAAAACGGCATTGCTCAAAAAAATTGAACAGGATGACGAACACCCAAGATGATACCAACTTGGTATTTTATCATTTTTGACACATCAGAGCCTAAAAGTTATATTATTCTGTGTCAAAACATATCAAAATTAATGTGTACCCAACTTGGGTATAACTTGGGCTTTTTTTGGGCTAATCTTTTGAATTTTGGTGTAGAAACCAAATTTTTTAAAAAGTATGCCTACATCTATTATTACAACCGACGATTTGCGGGAGTTTAAGACAGAACTTCTCGAAGACCTTAAAAAAATTCTGAAAGAACAAGGTTGCCAATCAGAACAAAAACAATGGCTCAAATCTGCCGAAGTTCGTAAACTGCTAAACATCTCTCCTGGTACTTTGCAAAATCTCCGTGTTAATGGCACATTGTCATTTACCCGGATAGGTAGTATTATCTTTTACAATTACAACGAAATTGAAAAGATAATTAACGGAAATCAAATCAACAATCAAAAACCACATCCTTCCAATTTGCAAAAAGGCAAGAGTGGATTATGAACTACATAAAACACCTTACTGGTTTTTTCGATCGTGTAGTTCCCGACGACAGGCTTAACCCCACACATATAAGCCTGTACCTGTCTTTATTTCAGTTTTGGAATATAAACCGTTTCCAGAACCCGATAAGCATTTGCCGTGAAGAAACCATGAAGGTTAGTAAAATATGTTCGAAAGCAACCTACCACAAGTGTATGAAAGATTTGCACAATTTCGGATATGTAAAATACATGCCATCATACAATCCTTTCAAAGGCAGTTTGGTTCATCTTGTAATATTCGACCCCGACTACAAACCAGTTCAGCAAACAGACGGGCAGCCGTTCAAAAATCAGTCAGGTAACGAAACTACTACTGGTACAGGCACTGAACAAGCATTAGTACCTTCTATAAACAATACAAACTTATTAAACATAATAAACGATAGTGATGCGAACTCACAAACACAATTTTCCAAAAATGAGAATTTACCTTTTTCGGAAAACAATAACCCCGGTATGCTACAAAGCCAAAATTCAAAAAGAAAAAAAGTTGCGCCAAAAAAAGAAAAGCCTGATTCAATACCGCCAATCATGGAAGAAGTAATAGCATTTTTTAATACCGAACAGTTCCCAATAGTTGAGGCCAATAAATTCTATAACCATTTCGAAAGCAACGGTTGGCGTGTTGGGGGCAAAACACCCATGAAAAACTGGCAAGCAGCCGCACGAAACTGGATGCTAAATGCACAGCATTTTATAGCCCCACAGGGTTTGCCAAAACCACAATCAAAGCCCCAACCATCGCCAAACGGCAAAAACTACAACGAACCTCTTTAAATCATTTTCATATTTTCAAACCAGCACATTATGACTTTCGATTTTACAAAAGGCCTAACCTTTATCGAATCTACAGGCAAAAAACTGTACCATCCAAGTTTTAAAGTAATTCCTGAAGATTACGAAATTATTTACAAGCTGCTGGTGTATATTCTCAAAGACAATGCCGGAGCAGAAAAACACAAACTTTCCTTGCGGAAAGGTATTTTACTTTCTGGCCCTGTTGGTTGTGGTAAAACTTCACTAATGAACATTATCCGGCATATTCAACCACTCGAAGAGCGTTTTGTAATGAAAACCTGTCGTGATGTGAGTTTTGAGTTTATACAAGAAGGCTATTCGGTAATACACAAATACAGCAAACAATCATTCAAAAACGACATTCCTCGAACTTATTGTTTCGACGATTTAGGCACCGAAAACAGCCTGAAATACTTTGGCAACGACTGCAACGTAATGGCCGAAATTCTTCTTTCACGGTACGAATTATTTGTTTCACGTCAAATGTTCACACATTTAACTACAAACCTCAATAGTAGCGAAATTGAAGATATTTACGGCGCACGAATTCGCAGCCGCTTGCGTGAACAATTCAACCTCATCGCTTTCAGCGAATCGGCAAAAGACAAAAGAGTTTAACCAAATTATTAATACATTTTCAAATTATGGAATCAATAACATTTGACACCGTTTACTCAGCCCTTAAAAATAAAGGCTACGAAATATTTGAAACTGACACCAAACCATATAACCTCAACATTATCGGGATAAGAAACAATAACCGTGTACCAAATTCCTTCGATGATTACATCGTTATCATGTGGAAGTACAAAGGTCAGTGGAACTTCCACAAATACGAAGCAACAACCGACCCTGGTTTGTATTATCTCAATCATCCCTTAAGCCCGCAAGGCACAGCTATATTGAAAGCGGACCAGTATTTTCATTGCTATTGCCTTGGTTTACATCAGGGCAAATACAAAGCATTGGTTCAATTTATGCCAGTAACAGTAATCCGTGACTTTAACAAAAACAATTATCTCGATTTTACAAGCGGTAAAGAAGAAACAGGCATATTCGGCATAAACATTCACCGTGCAAACTTAACAGGTAAATCCATCAATGTAAACCAATGGTCAGCAGGTTGCCAGGTCTTTGCCGATTCCGGCCAGTTCAGCGAGTTCATTTCACTTTGCGAAATGGCACAAAAATACTGGGGTAAAACGTTTAGCTATACACTAATTAACTTCAATGATTTGTAAATACTCAAAACATTTCGCAGACGATTTCTGCGAAATTACCCATTATGAATATTTGGCAGTATTATTCTCAATTTGTGTCAACAGTGTTGTCACAAACCATGAGATTGCGAAAATAATATTTCGGCTAAAATCCATTTTAATATCTTTGTAAAAAATAAATTACGAAAAAGCTCAATGCCCGAACAACAAAACATAGAATACAAATCGAATTGGCACGACGACTACCTTAAATGGATTTGTGGTTTCGCAAATGCCCAGGGAGGAACTATATATATTGGCATGGACGATTCGGGCAAAGTAATTGGTTTGGCAGACTACAAGTCTTTAATGGACGAGATTCCCAATAAAATACGCAACAATATGGGCATTATGGTTGAGGTTAATTTATTGGAATCAGATAGTTTGCAATACATTGAAATCAATACTCCTCCATACTCAGTCCCCATTTCATTGCGTGGTCGCTATTATTACAGAAGTGGCAGTACAAAGCAAGAATTAATAGGTACTGCATTAAACGAATTTCTTTTAAAGAAATCGGGCAAAACCTGGGATGATGTTATTGAACCTCGTGCAACACTTGCCGATATTGACGAACAAACTATAAAATTGTATTTAAAAGCTTCGGAAAAGGCAGGTCGCTTGCCTGATTTTGAAAACCTCAGTATTTCTGAATTGCTTGATAAGCTTCGTTTATCAGATAACAATCAGTTAAAACGGGCTGCTATTGTTCTTTTCGGCAAAGACCCCGGTAAATTTTATCCTAGCATGTTTGTTAAAATTGGTCGTTTTGGCAATTCCGAAACTGACCTTATGTTTCAGGAACAGGAGGAAGGTAATATAATCAGGTTACTTGACAAATGTGCTTAAGCAGTTAAACCATAAGTTTCTTATTTCACAGGTTAGCTTTGAAGGTATGAACAGGATTGAAACCCCCGAATATCCCCTTCCTGCACTTCGTGAAATGTTGTTAAACGCACTGGTACATCGCAATTATATGGGTGCTCATACACAAATTCGTGTGTATAATGATAAAATTAGTATTTGGAATGATGGCCTACTTCCCGATAGTATTACGTTCGAAGCCTTGAAACGCCAACATGCTTCAAAACCCAGAAACCAAATAATTGCTGATGTTTGTTTTAAGGGCGGCTATATTGATTCATGGGGGCGTGGTACTATCAAAATTATGGAGGCATGTAAAAACGCCAATCTTCCTGAACCGGAATTTAAAGAACTAAGCGGTGGTTTTCTCTCAGAATTATTTAAAGATAGATTTTCAGTTGAGAATTTACAGAAACTGAATTTAAACGAACGCCAAACAAAAGCCATCCTATTTATCAGGGGAAAGCATTCAATTTCAAATAGCGAATATATAGAACTATGTTCTGTTTCTGACAGAACTGCCCTTAGAGACTTAGACGATTTAGTTGAAAAAGGCATTCTGCAAAGAATAGGTGAGAAAAAAGGCTCTAAATATCAGTTAGTGTTTGGCGGATAAATGTCGGATATACTTACACTTTGGCGGATAAATGTCGGATATTGATAAAAGTGGAATGAAACTCTTTTTAATCCTCACCCGCCCACCACAAAAGCAGGTTATATGGTATTCACTCCATCAAGGCAATACAAAAAGACACGCCAAGCCGTCACAGCACATTTTTATAAACTTGCTTATTTTTTAAAGGTATAAAAAAGAGCTGTGCCGCCCTTCGGGTGTTCCGTTGCACTTCACAGCTTGTCATGCTTTTCATTGCCTTGCTTCCTTTCATTGCAGCCTACTCTATCCTGCAATAAAGCTTCACTCATTACGGCTACATTACATTTCAGGGCTTCGCTGCTCTCAGCATCCTTACATTTCATTCCGCCTCCATTCTTTTCAGCCTTTTGCAGTCCACCGGCTGCATTGTTTAGCTCGCCTGCGGGTCGCTACGGGCTTCGGCTGACTTTATTCAATTGCCTCCACTTCGTTCTGGCTATTAAAGCGGTAGCCTCGTGTAGTGCGCTCCAGGCTGTCATGGTTTTTGCAAAAAAAAGCAAAAACCCCGCCAGCCTTCCGCTTCCACATGTGCCGTCCATCGGCTTCGTGCCTCAGCCTTCTTGTCCACCACCCTTGCTCAACTCGCAGTGGCTTCGCAGGGTCAAGCCGTCGGGTGCAAAGAAAAATTGCACCCTATGGCTTGCCCTTTTAGCTCATGGCTGTTATAACCTGCTTTTTACGACCCACAAAAACAAAAAGAAAAGAAAAATAAGTCAATATCAATGTTTTAACAAATACACCAAAACAAAATGCAAAGTTACAGGACTTCAAGCCAAAGCTGACAAGGGTTCGCTGCGCCAGCCTCAAAAAATCTTCCTTTTTCTTTTGCCCGAAAAACAAAAGGTCAAAACAAAAAGAGTATTTTTTGGTCTGCCCTTGCATCTTTGCCTTTCCGCCTGTGGCATACAGGCATTATGTTTAACTGTATTTTTCGCCGTAGGTTGGCTGGCTGGTGGTTGGTTGCCTACACTTGTAGTAAGGTTCGCTTCCACTTTTCTTATATCGGTGGTGCCGTTCCGTTGGTTTCTATTCAGCTCTTGTGGCTGCAATTCTCTGTTGGTAAGCTGCCTTTTTAGGTGGCTTACTTTATTTTTTTGTGCATTCGGACAGAAAAAGCAGGGACAATCACAAAAATCAAAAAAGTGCAGCAAGTTAGGCATTTAGGGGCAACCAGTAAAGGTCATGCCCTTCGGGTTTTTAAAAAAATCTCCACCCTCCTTTGTCGGGTAGTATTTTTCGTAAAAAACCTTGACAGGCCGCCCCGTCATGCCTGAAAAGAGGCTTTCTTTTTTCTTTTTTTCCGTTTTTTCTTTCTTCTTTGAAAATATGTGTGCGAAGCGAAGCGAGCAAAATATTTATCGAAGAAACCATGCACACATTTACTGTAAAATCATCGACCGTGAAAGAAGAAAGCCCCAAACCTCATTTTTTCGCTTTAAATAAAGGGTTAAACTCAGGTAAGCCACTTTTGCAAGCTTGTCCCAATTGTTTTAAAATTGAGGCTGAAAACGAAGAATTAAAAGAAACATTATATTGGGTACCATTTGCACTTTGGAAGGCAAAAGCTTTTCATCCGTATTTAATAGGGTCTGTTATTCCGTTTATCCGAATAGGGGATTACAAAAAAGCAATAAACGACAAAATGGAGGTAGTAAAGGTAAATCAGCCTGAATTTATTCGTGCAGTTGAAAAACTAAAGTTCTTTGACATAAAAGAAAAACAAATGAAAGAACACTTACAGCTTATTCAGGAATTGAAACGGGCGTATGCACTAAGCTGTTTTAACAAGCATGGTTGAGGTGTAGCCACAAAAAAAGCCTAGAGTTTTTCGCTCCAAGCTTTTAAAGTACCTCTGATGAGGTTTGGATGGCGTTTAATCCCCATCCACAGCAACCTGACTAACTGCTGCCATGACAGCACCAGCAGCCGACAAATAACCTGCAATGGTCACCAGTATTACAGGCATTGCCGGAGCTGCGAGTATTGCGCCACCGACAGCGGTTAAAGACAGGCCAACAGTCCTAATTATCCTGAATATTTTTGGTGTTGGGGCGGTAATCCGCTGAACCAACGTTAAATTAGTCTTTGCCATTTTTTATAGTTTTAAAAATGAACGTTTCTATATGCGTAAGCCTCTTTTCAAGGAATTCAATTTTTTGGTTCATCAAATCATTGATTCCTTTGAATTCAGTTTTAATGAGAGAGGTGGTAACTTTCACTTCGCCCAGGTCTTTTTCGACACGCTTAAAATCCCTGTGCAATTGTTTTACAAAGAAAGCCACCACCGACAGAAGCAACGAGATAATAATCCCGAATAGTTGAAACTCATTCATGATTATGCAACCTCAACAACTGCCAAAGCATTGAAAGAACCATTCTTTAACGGATATTGAACCCCATTTAAGAGCTGGAAAAACTCAATTTTCAACAGGTGTACTTTAATACCCGTTCCGGCAGGAACAGCCGTTGGTGTCAATGTTACGGTTGCAGCAGCCGCATTTAAGGCAAGGTTTTGAACGTTGGTAAGGCTTGCAGCCCAAACCCCAGTTGCAAAGTTGACGTTCGCCATACCGCCAGTGATACTCATGTGAGTTGCTCCGGCTGGGGCGGCAATATCAGTAGCAGGGTTTAAGCCTGTGATTGTTATTACACCCGTTGCAGTAACAACCGTATAGGGTTTGAACAACACGCCACTTAACATCGAATTTGCATTGAAATTGAAGCCCTTTAACAAGGCTTTTCCTGTAGCCAATGCCAAACCATTAGCAGGTAAACGCTTACCCCTTACGCTGGTTACATCCAATTTAAGCTCATCGGTCATTAATTGCGTTACCCTCGATGTTACAAGCGTATCGGAAGCATTTAACATCATATTTCGCAATGCATCACGCAATACTTTTCCGGCAGTTCCGGCAGCCCCAAACTCGGCATTATTCTCACGAGTTCGTGCAAATGCTGGGTCTTTTGCAATTTTATCAGCCGAAATGCTGCTTTTTTCTTTGACGAGGTATTCGCCATCCTTTTTGTAGAAGGTCATTCCGCCTACAGTACCTTCTATTTTGATAATTCCTTTCTGATTAGCCATAATTTACAATTTTAATGGGTTGAACAAAAGTTAATTATCAGCAACATTACATTAAAATACCTGTAAATAGTACACATGCAGCCACGTAAGGGCATAATTTGCCGATTACTTCCGCTTATTTCCGTTAAACTGTGTATCTTCGTATCAAAGTCATAGTAAAGCCATATTAAAGTCATGGTAAAGCTATGGCCAGCATAATTTTATACCAGGGCATGACAAAAAGGATTGTAATATATCCGAAAGATGTAATGACCATAACCGGACGTTCTGAAAAGTTCAGTAGAAACCTGCTAAAGCAGATACGGCAGCAACTCGATAAAGAACAGCATCATTTTGTTACTATTTATGAGTTTTGCCAGTTCACAGGCATGGATGCAGAACAGGTTCAACCGCTTTTGGTCAGTTAGTGTATTCTTTCTTAAAAACCAAGATAGAACACGCTTACAACCCTTAACTATTCTGTTATCCAGTTCAAAAAATAGTCTGCTTTACTTTCAAAAGTCCCTCAAAAGTTGTAATATTGTAATACGATTTGCAGCCAAATTGCTTCAAAACAATAGTGAGTAATTCGGTGAGTAAAAATTTCGTAAGGTTATAAAATATTGAAAAATAAGGAGTTATTAAGGGGTTACGAATCCCACTCTCTCCGCTTTCGCTTATCGAAGCCCTTTAGGGCGAAGGTGTTTTTTAAGCTTCATTGTGTTGTTCTTTCGAAGAAACAACACAATGAAGTGCACTCAAACAAAAACTCCCGAAAATGCCATTGCATCGTCGGGAGTAAATATTAAGTCAATATTTTCTTTCTATAGTTCCAAGTCGCCATTATGCACTTCTACCCAAGGGAGGCCATGTTTATTCAGTGCTTCCATGAAAGGATCCGGGTCAAATTCCTCAACATTAAACACGCCGGGCTTTTTCCATAAGCCTTTAAGATACATCATAGCGCCAATCATAGCCGGAACACCTGTTGTATAACTTACACCCTGTGTACCGGTTTCTTTATAAGCTTCTTCGTGGCTACAGTTATTGTAAACATAATACGTCTTTTCTTTTCCATCTTTCAAACCGCGGATACGGCAGCCAATAGAAGTCCATCCTTTATAGTTTTCGCCCAAATCACCGGGATTTGGCAGTACTGCTTTCAAAAACTGGATAGGAACAATCTCTACACCATTGTACATAACCGGATCAATCCGGGCCATGCCAATGTTTTGGATAACACGCAGGTGTGTCAGGTATTCCTGGCCAAAAGTCATCCAAAAACGGGCACGTTTAAGGGTTGGAAAGTTTTTGACCAATGACTCAAGCTCTTCGTGATATATTAAATACGATTCCTTAGGTCCAATCCCGGGATAATTGAGAGGTTTGTGTATTTCGTGAGGCTGAGTTTCAACCCATTTGCCATTTTCCCAGTATTTACCTTTTTGGGTTACCTCGCGGATATTTATTTCCGGGTTAAAATTTGTGGCAAAAGCTTTGCCATGGTCGCCTGCGTTACAGTCAACAATATCTAAGTACTGAATTTCATCAAAATGATGTTTGGCAGCATAAGCCGTAAAAACGCTCGTAACGCCCGGATCAAAACCACATCCGAGAATAGCAGTAATACCTGCTTGTTTAAATTTTTCCTGATAAGCCCATTGCCAGCTATACTCAAACTTAGCCTCTTCTTTTGGCTCGTAGTTGGCCGTATCGAGGTAAGAGGTTTTTGTAGCCAGGCATGCATCCATGATGGTCAAATCCTGGTAAGGAAGAGCCACGTTGATGACCATGTCAGGTTTAAAGCTATTGATAAGCTCAATCAATTGTGGGACATTTTCGGCATCGACAGCAGCAGTTTTGATACGGCTGTCGCCAATAGCTTTGGCAATGGCATCGCACTTTGATTTGGTGCGGCTAGCCAGCATAATGTCGGTAAAAACGTCTTTTACCTGAGCTACCTTATGGGCTACAACGGTCCCAACACCGCCAGCCCCGATAATCAATACTTTACTCATTAACTTTCTTTATTTAAAAAGTTTACATTAAACTGCAAAGGTACTCATTTTTATTGATGATTGGCGATAGAATATTGAAATTGGCTATTGTTTCTTTAAATACAAAAAATCATTTTATATTTAATGTCACCTGAATAACAGGAAATTCATTTATTTTGCAGGGCTAAAATTTTAGTTTCACATGTCAAAAATCGAATACTACTCAACAAACCATTGTTCGCCAAGTGTATCATTTCGCGAAGCATTGATTGCCGGACAAGCCCCCGACAAAGGGCTTTACATCCCCAACTATATTCCAACACTCAGCAAAGACGTGATTTGGGGTTTTTCCGAAAAGAACTATTTTGAAATAGCATATACCGTCATCAACAACTTCCTCCAGGGCGAAATACCAGAAGCAGACCTGTTTGCACTTGCCAAGGATGCTTACAACTTTGATGTTCCGCTGGAACAGGTTTATGACCGCAACTACATCATGCGCCTTGACAGAGGCCCTACTGCTTCTTTCAAAGACTTTGCTGCTCGTATGATGGGGCGCATGATACAGTACTTCCTGAAGAAGGATAACCGCAAAATGCTTATCCTTACTGCTACATCAGGCGACACAGGAAGCGCTATAGCCAATGCATTTTATGGGTTAGACAATATTGAAGTAGTTATTTTGTTTCCAAAAACGGAGGTTACAGACCGTCAGCGCAAACAAATGACCACACTGCACAAAAACATTTCTGTAATAGCTTTAGATGGCAAGTTTGACGATTGCCAGGCGATGGTAAAAAAAGCTTTTGCAGACAAAGACTTGCAAAAACTCGACCTGTCTTCCGCCAACTCAATAAACATAGGTCGTTTGATTCCACAAAGTGTTTATTATTTTTGGGCATGGTCACAATTGGCATCCAATGCAGATGATAAGATAATATTCTCGGTACCTTCAGGGAATTTTGGCGACCTCATGGGCGGTATCCTTGCCAAACACATGGGATTACCTGTTGAGAAGTTTGTTATTGCTACCAATGAAAACGACGAAGTCCCGGTTTATTTCCGTAGCGGGTCATACAAAACTATCGAGCCATCGCGCAACTGTATTTCAAGCGCTATGAACGTTGGCCATCCAAGCAACATGGCCCGTATCATTACGCTTTATGGCGGACAAATGGACGAAAAAGGCAATATCCTGAAAGAACCTGATGTTGCAAAGCTCAAAAACGACATGACAGCCTTCAGTGTGACTGACGAAGCTACACGTCAAACCATACGTGAAGCTTATAACAGCTACAATCTACTTTTAGAACCACACGGAGCTGTTGGATGGAAGGGGTTGCATGATTTTTATGCTGAAAATCCTTCATATAAAAACCCTTACCAGTTGACAGTAACATTAGAAACCGCACATCCTGCTAAGTTTCCACAAGAGATTAAGTCAATTCTCAACATTGAGCCTGAACTCCCCGCCAGTCTTTCGCAACTCGACAACAAAACCGAGGAAATGACTGACATGCCAAACAATTACGAAGCATTTAAGACATATTTATTAAAGAGATAACAGCCATGGTATTTTTCTGTTCAGATTTAGAGGGAGTATGGGTTCCTGAAGTGTGGGTCAACGTTGCACGCATTACCGGTATTGAAGAATTAAAGCTCACCACCCGCGACATCAGTGATTACGATGTATTGATGAAGCACAGGATTAAAATCTTGAAAGAACGCAACATCACATTAAAAGATATCCAGGATGTTATTTCAAAAATTGAACCACTGCCAGGAGCATTGGAAATGCTTGATAAAATCAGGAGCAAAAGCCAAATAGCCATTGTTTCTGACACTTTTACCGAGTTTGCCAGCCCATTGATGAAGCAGCTTAAATATCCTTTACTTTTCTGCAACTACCTGTCTGTTGATGAAAAGGGAATGGTTTGCGGATACAACCTTCGTCAACCTGACCAAAAAAGGGAAGTTACAAAAGCCCTGAAACAGCTAAAGTACGAAGTTGTTGCTTTTGGTGACTCATACAACGACATTAGCATGTTGAAAGAAGCAGATCATGGCATTTTGTATTGTCCTCCTCAGAAGGTAATTGATGATTATCCTGAATTACCAGTGGTACACAATTATAAGGAGCTGGAAAGCGCCATTTCAAAATATTTATAGACAGAACACAGAGATACAAAAACACAGAAGAGAAAGTTTTTCTGTAGTTCAAGTATTTTCATAAAATTGAATTATATCGGTTTTCCAAATTAAACATCTGGTATTCTTTAAAATAGAATTTATTTGTGTTTCTCTGTGTTTCCGTGACCCTGTGTTTAAAAACAATGCGAAATTTTGAAAAATATATTGAAGATTTAGCAGAAAAGCTCAAACAGCCTTTACCCGGTATTTCTGCACAACAGAAGATGAGCCCGTCGCATCGGCACTTGTTTCAGGTAACACAAGAATTGACCAAAGCAGCAGTATTAATTTTATTGTTTCCCGAGAATGGCCAACCACACATAGTACTAATTAAGCGCACTGACAAAGATGAACCTCACGGAGGACAGATAAGCCTTCCGGGCGGAAGAAAAGACAATGCAGACAAAACACTGGAACAAACAGCCATCCGCGAATGTTACGAAGAACTTGGAGTGCCTCAAGAATCAATACATATTATAGGGGCTTTAACGCCTTTAGTTATTCCGGTAAGCCATTATGAAGTATTTCCTTACATTGGGCGGGTTGAATCAAAGCCTAATTGGCAGGTTCAAAAAGAAGAAGTTGCATATTGCATTGAAATACCTGTTGCAGACATATATAACCCTCATACAATCAAGAAAGAAACTAAAAACTACAAAGGCCTTAATGTTGAAATACCTTATTTTTTGTACAAAAATGAAAAGATATGGGGAGCAACAGCCATGATTTTGAGCGAATTCATCTCGTTATAAAAACGAAAGCCCGGACTTAGCCGGGCATTTCATTTAACCTTAAAAAACATTAGAATGTCCCTTTAATAGTGCCGTCTTCAGAATTAATAGTATAACTTCCTGTACCATCAGCTTTCCACGTGATATCGTAAATAAGTACATTAGCAGCATCATAAGCTTTCATAGAGCCAGACTTATCATCATTTGAAACGATATTCCAGGTCAAATCCACTTTCCCCTGTTCATCATAACCTGTAACCACAATTTTTTGGCCTGTTTTTTCATCAGTCCAGAAATATTTGAGGGCCACTTTGCCAGAATCATAGTAATATTCGGCTTTCCCGGCATTTCCGGTTTCCTCAACATAAGCTATCTTCGTTTTACTGTTTGTTCCTGTATATTGAAACTCAGCAGTCCATGAAGATTTCGCTGAAGAATAAAAATACGTCAGATAAAATATCCCTTGCTGTATAGAAACTGAATAAGTAACAGAGCCATCGCTGTTTGACTTAGACGAAGCGTTTCCAAGTTCTTTTGTATCAATAGGAAACTGGGCAAAACAAGCCTGGGCAAGATAATTTACAGACTGTAAAGCACCGGTAAGCCCCATAAGATAATTATCGTTCTGTACTTTAGCAGCCAAAGCTTCAGGAATCTCGACAGCATAGTTTTGATGGGCTACGGAAGGAGCTTTATACTCAGTTGAAGAAGTATTATTATCATCATCATCTTTACTGCATGATGCAAAAACAAAAACGGCAGTAAAAGCCGCCATAACTAAAAATTTCAAATGGTTTTTCATAATTAATTTATTTAGGTTAATACAAAATCAATATAGCAAAACAAAAATAACCCTGAAGAAAATGCTGCATATCCCCTAAAGCAAGGATTTTTTGGACATCAGGCTGAATTTAAGAAAGACACTAATATTAAACTAAAGCTCCGTCATTCTCTCTGTTAACCATACATCTGAATATGCCTATTTTTTCAGACAAAATTTTTTATTCTAAAAAAAGAATTTATATTTGATGTTAAACCAGAACAAAAAAGCCACTTAAAGTGGCTTACATTATTAATTTAACAATAAATAGAAATGAAAACCAGAACATTCCTTGTGTCTGCAGCTATTCTTATGGGAACCCGATTATTTGCAGGCGACTTTGTAACAAACTCGAACCACAGTGCACAATGGGCACGTATGCTATCCCGAAATGCAGTAATTGATGCCGATGCAACTTATTACAACCCGGCTGCTTTAAACTTTTTGCCCAAAAACGGCCTTTTTGTTTCGTTAAACAACCAGGTTATCAGTCAGGAAAGGACTATAAAAAGCACTTACCCTGCATTAAATGACGGCAGTTATACCGGCAAAATATTTGTCCCAGCTTTCCCCAGTATTTATGCAGGATACAAAACTGAGAAATTTACCATCTCAGGAGCCTTCTTTATTGCCGGCGGCGGTGGCGGCGCAACTTATGACAAGGGCTTACCAGCCTTTGAATACGGTCTTACCGATTTAGTGCCAGGCTTAGCTCCTCAAGGCGTTAATGGATATAGGGCAGATATTCATTTTGAAGGAACTTCAGTATTTTATGGCTACCAGCTCAACTTTTCTTACAAAATTAACGACCAGCTTTCAATTGCAGTAGGTGGAAGATTAGTGTATGCCTCTGAATCATACAAAGGCTATTTGAGAAATATAGAAGTATATAATTATTATAAGAACCCCAATAACTGGACAAGAGCTGATGCTATTATGCAGGGTGCAGCCACAAGCTTTACCAATGCTGCTAAAGGAAGTCAAGCCCTTATCGATAACGGAGCTGGCGCAATGACTTTTGCACAGGTAGAAGGTGCTGGTTATATTTCGGCAACCAATAGAGCTGAACTGGAAGGGGCATTAACAGCTTTAGGATATCCAGCTGCAACTCCAATATCAAGTGCAAACGCTATTTTTACCGGTGCAGCTGCCCAATATGGTGCAAAAGCCATGTTACTTGGCGATCAGGAAGCTGATACCAAAAGAACAGGTATGGGTTTTGCCCCGGTAATAGCTATCAATTTTAAGCCAAATGACCAATTAAACATTGGATTGAAATATACCCATCAGGCCAATATTGAACTGGAATATGACACCAAAAAAGATTTCATTACAGGTTTTAACACTGATGGAACACCAATTACCAAATTTCCTAATGGCCAGAAAAACAGGTTAGACATGCCTTCAACCCTGTCGTTAGGTGCTACGTACAAACCTATAGAAAAATTGTTGGTTTCCGTTTCATGCGATTATTTCTTCGACAAACAAGCCAACTGGTCAGGACGCCAGGACAGCCTTGATGGCAATGGTATTGAAGCCGGGATAGGTTTTGAGTATAGCCTTAACGAAAAATTGGCTTTGAGTACCGGTTATATGTATTCAAAACCTGGCATTGCTGCCGGTTGTCAATCAGACATGGGCTTTGAGCTTAACGCACATAGCGTAGCTTTTGGTGCCAGATACAAGCTCAACGAAATGATAGAAATCAACGCAGGTATTGAATATTCAGCTTATGAAGATTTTGATAAAAACTTTACCCGCAACGCCATTGCATACAAAGAAACTTATGGCAAGCACACTTTGATAGGCGCTATAGGGCTAAACCTGTATTTTGGGAAATAGAAAATAATTCGATATTTAATAAAAAAGCTCAAAAACCTCCCAGGATTTTATACCCCTGGAAGGTTTTTTTATTTTGCCACAAACTTAACCATCTTATTCTCGATCATATTATTAAGTTCAGCAAGCAGGGCTTTTTCCTGATCGTCAATATGACCATCTTCAGTGGCGATATGAATAATCATATCATACTCATCACGAGTGATTTCATGGTCTTCAATGGCCTTTTCTATCATCTTTTTTAGCTTTTCAGCACTATAATTAACTTTCATAGCCTTTTTGTATTTAAAACAATATTACTTCTTTAAAGTTGAATAAAATTAATAAAATCCATGTTAAAAAATAAAATAGCTTTACTTCAACCATAAAAAAAATAATATCTCTTTATTTATCAAGCATTTTCCTGCATAAAACATCTCAAAATGAATAAAAATACTACTTTTGCATTTTATTTTTCAAAAACACAGGCATGGAAGAATCACAACTTTTTAAAGAATTCCCGCCAATTTCCGTTGAAGAGTGGGAAAAGGTCATAATAGCTGACCTCAAGGGTGCCGACTACGATAAAAAACTTATCTGGAAAACAATAGAAGGCATTAATGTAAAACCTTACTACACTGCTGCAGATACTTCGGGTTTAGCCCAGAAAAACGCTATTCCGGGAACATTCCCTTATATCCGGGGCAATAAACCCAACCACAACCTCTGGGAAATCTGTCAGGACATAAAAGTTTATGATGTAAAAACCGCCAATTCACTTGCGTTAGAAGCAGTTGAAAGAGGCGCAACAGCCATCAATTTTATTTTCTGTAAAGAAGAAATCACCTCTGAAAAGTGGCAAACCCTTACCAAAGACATTAAAATTGGCTGCATTTGCTTTTCCGTAAAAGCTTGTTCACAAATTGAAACCTTATATCAACTCATTGTTGATGATGCAGCCAAAAACGGGTACGACATTAACCTGATGCATGGGGCATTGCAGTACGACCCTGTTGGAATGCTACTGACCAAAGGCGCTTGGGTAAAAAGCGAAAAAGAAGACATGGCTGTAGCGGCCAACCTCATTGAGAAAGCTAAAACGCAGCTTCCTAAATACAAAGTAATCACCGTCAATGGAGCCCTTTTGCAGGAATCCGGGGCTACCATTGTTCAGGAAATGGCTTATAGCCTTGCTATTGCCAATGAATACATATCGAAAATCACAGCAATTTCAAAATTTTCTGCTGAAGATGTCATTGCATCTATCAGGTTTAATATGGCAACCAGCAGTAACTATTTCTTTGAAATAGCTAAAATAAGGGCATTCCGTTTATTGTGGGCTAAAGTTGCTGAAGCCTGGACAGGCAATATAGACAAAGCAAAAGCATACATCCACTGCAAAACATTACAACGCAACATGACAGCGTTTGACCCTTATGTAAACATGCTCCGTGCAACAACCGAATGCATGAGCGCTGTTATTGGCGGGGCTGACTCCGTTTCAGTCCGCAGTTTTGATGAAATATACAAAAAAGCTGATAGTTTCTCGAACCGTATTGCCCGTAACGTTCAAATCATCCTGAAAGAAGAAGCATATCTGGGCAATGTGGCTGATCCTGCAGCCGGCTCATATTATGTAGAAAGCATCACCTCTTCACTTGCTACCGAAGCCTGGAAACTTTTCCAACAAATCGAAAGCGAAGGCGGCTTCCTCGAAGCTGTTAAAAAAGGTACTATACAAAGTGCTATTGAAGCTGTAGCCCAAAAACGGCTGGCAAACATTTCGAGCCGTCGCGAAACCCTTTTGGGGACTAACCAATATCCTAACTTCACTGAGCAACAACTTGCCAACATTGACGCTGAAATCTATGATGAAAAGCAAATACTTTCAAGCTCACCTGTTGTTAAGCCATTAATTCGTTTCAGAGAAGCTAATGAGATTGAAAATCTCAGGTTAACAACCGAACGTAGCGGAAAACGCCCTAAAGTATTTATGCTCACTATTGGCAACCTGGCCATGCGCCTTGCCCGTTCGCAATTCTCATGCAACTTCTTTGCAGTTGGCGGCTTTGAAGTGATTGACAACAATGGGTTCAAAACTGTTGCTGAAGGTGTTGAAGCTGCTCAGAAAGCAAAAGCAGACATCATTGTGCTGTGCAGCAGCGATGACGAATATGCAACCTTTGGTGCAGAAGCTATAGAAGCAGTGGGAAGCAAAGCAATACTTGTTATTGCCGGAGCTCCAGCCTGTATGGATGAGCTTAAAGCCAAAGGAGCTAAAAACTTCATCAGTGTAAAGTCAAATGTATTGGACACACTAAAAGAATATCAAAAAATGCTAAATATTTAAACACTGAGACACAAAGTCACAGAGATGACACAGGAAGATTTCAATAAACTTACTCAATCTGTAATAGCTTCAGCTATCGAAGTTCATAAAGAACTTGGGCCTGGGCTGTTAGAGTCTGTTTATGAAATTTGCCTTATGGAAGAACTAAAAAATAGAAATATTAAAGCTATAAACCAAGTCAAATTACCTGTTTCTTATAAAGGAAAAGAATTGAACAAAGAATTTATTATTGACATTTTGGTTGAAAATGAATTAGTTATTGAGCTAAAATCAGTTGAAGAGATTCTACCAGTTCATGAGGTTCAATTACTTACCTATCTACGATTAGCAGATAAAAAACTTGGACTTTTGATCAATTTCAACGTTCCTGCATTAAAAGATGGCATCCGAAGGAGAATAAACGGATATCTGTGAAACTCCGTGTTTCTGTGCCTCTGTGTTTAAAAAATTGTAAAAATTATGAAACCAGATTTTAGTAAAATAAACATTAACGAGATGCCAGCATCAGGTAAGAAGCCTGAAACTGAAGCCAACTGGCTTACTGCCGAACAAATAAAAGTAAAACCGGTATATACCGCTGATGACCTTGAAAAAATGGAGCACCTGAACTATGCAGCAGGTCTCCCTCCATTCTTACGCGGCCCATATAGCACAATGTACGTAATGAAACCCTGGACTATCCGTCAATATGCAGGTTTCTCTACTGCTGAAGAGTCAAATGCTTTTTACAAAAGAAACCTGGCCTCAGGACAAAAGGGATTGTCCGTTGCTTTTGACCTTGCCACACACCGCGGCTATGATGCCGACCACGAACGTGTTGTTGGCGATGTTGGAAAAGCAGGTGTATCCATCTGTTCTGTAGAAGATATGAAAATTCTTTTCAATGGCATCCCATTGAACAAGATGTCAGTATCTATGACCATGAACGGAGCCGTGCTACCTGTAATGGCTTTCTACATTGTGGCAGCCTTAGAACAAGGCGCTAAACTCGAAGAATTGGCAGGCACTATCCAGAACGATATTCTCAAAGAGTTCATGGTTCGTAACACATACATCTATCCACCAGATATGAGTATGCGTATCATTGGTGATATCTTTGAGTTCACATCCAAGAACATGCCAAAATTCAACAGCATCAGTATCTCAGGATATCACATGCAGGAAGCAGGCGCTACTGCTGATATTGAGATGGCATATACTTTGGCAGACGGCTTGGAATACCTGCGTACAGGGATTAAAGCAGGGTTGAAGATTGACGACTTCGCCCCTCGCCTTTCATTCTTCTGGGCTATTGGGATGAACCATTTTATGGAAATAGCCAAAATGCGTGCTGCACGTCTTTTGTGGGCCAAGATTGTTAAGCAATTCGACCCGCAAAACCCAAAATCACTGGCATTGCGTACACACTCACAGACTTCAGGCTGGAGTTTGACCGAGCAAGACCCATTCAACAACGTTGCCCGTACATGTATTGAAGCTATGGCTGCTGCATTGGGGCATACACAGTCGCTTCATACCAATGCGTTAGATGAAGCTATTGCATTACCAACCGATTTCTCAGCACGTATTGCACGTAACACACAAATATACTTGCAAGAAGAAACCGGTATCTGCAAAGTAGTTGATCCATGGGCAGGTTCATATTATATTGAAAGCTTAACCCACGAACTGGCGCATAAAGCATGGAAGCTTATCGAAGAAGTTGAGTCTTTGGGCGGTATGTCAAAAGCCGTAGAGTCGGGCATCCCCAAAATGCGTATCGAAGAAGCAGCAGCTCGTAAACAAGGCCGTATCGACAGTGGCAAAGAAACCATTGTTGGCGTTAATAAATATCGTTTGGAAAAAGAAGACCCAATAGACATCTTAGATGTTGACAACGCTGCAGTTCGCGAAGCCCAGATAAAACGACTGCAACAAGTTAAACAAAACCGCAACAATGCAGAAGTGAAAGCCGCTCTTGAAGCCATTACCGAAGCTGCCAGAACCGGCAAAGGCAATTTATTGGCGCTTTCAGTGGATGCTGCACAAAAACGCGCTACCTTAGGTGAAATTTCAGATGCTATAGAAAAAATATCAGGGAGGTACAAAGCCGTGATTAGAACAATATCTGGCGTGTATAGCGCCGAAAGCCAGGATGACGAGGACTTCAAAGCTGCCCGCGAAATGTGCGACAAGTTTGCACAAATGGTTGGCCGTCAACCTCGTATTATGATTGCCAAAATGGGCCAAGACGGACACGACCGTGGTGCAAAAGTTGTTGCAACGGGTTATGCCGACTTAGGTTTCGACGTGGACATGGGCCCGTTGTTTCAAACACCAGCAGAAGCTGCTAAACAAGCTGTCGAAAACGACGTTCACGTGATGGGCGTTTCTTCATTGGCCGCGGGACATAAGACTTTAGTTCCACAGGTTATTGAGGAGCTTAAGAAACTTGGCCGTGAAGACATCCTTGTTATTGCAGGTGGTGTTATTCCTGCACAAGATTACGACTACCTTTATAAATCAGGTGTTGTAGCCATCTTTGGCCCGGGAACATCTGTATCAAAGGCTGGCCGTAAGATTATGGAGATATTGCTGGAGACTCACCACGAATAATTCTAACACTGAAGGACAAAAACGCAGAGTTTTATTTGAAACCCTAAACCTGTCGCTTAAGTTAAAAAAAGCGAACCCTTCTCTTTACAAGGGGAGGCAGGAAGGGTAAAAATTAAAATACAAGAAAATCTTATAAAATACCTTCCAGGGCCCTGAAACCGGGAAGGTTTAAAATACCCAACAATGCAGCTATCAAACTACCATAGCCATACCAGTCTTTCAGACGGGCACTGTCTGATGGAAGACATTGTTAGCGAAGCTATCAACTGCAACCTTATTTCTATGGGCTTTTCAGAGCATAGCCCTGTTCCATTCTACTCAGACTGGAACATGAAAGCTTCTGACATTACCAATTACATTAATAAAGCTAAAGAGCTAAAAGTCAAATACGCATCTCAACTGGAGATATATTGTGGATTGGAGTTGGATTACTTTGAGCCATACAATAAGCAAATATTAGCACTATCGCAAGTCGAAAAGCTTGATTACACTATAGGTTCAGTGCATTACATGGGATTCTTTGCTGATGGCGAGGCTTTTAACATCGACAACGTATTAGAAAAATACGAACAAGGCATTGTTGAACTGTTTAACAACGACCCGGTATTGCTTTATCAGAAGTATTATGAAGCGGTGATTAAGATGATAGAGCAAATGCAGCCTGCCATCATCGGACACATCGATAAAATCAGGATGTTCAACACCAACAACCGCTTTTTCAATGAAAGCTCGGAAGAATACAAAAAAGCCTGGAAACAAGTCTTAGTTGCAGCCAAAGAAAAAGGTTGTATTGTAGAACTCAACACCCGTGGCATGTACAAATTTTCTGCTGAATTATCTTATCCATCTTCGGAGCTTTTGCACGCTATGCAACGTATGGATATTCCGGTTACTATCAATTCCGATTGTCATAAAGCTGAAGAGATAGTAAAAGGGTTTGACTTGGCTTTTAACCTTCTAAAAGATGCCGGATATACTGAGTATATGCAACTACGTAATGGCAAATGGGTTGGCAATAAAATACTTTAGAAATTAAGATTCTTAAACAATTTATAATTATGGGATTATTTGACATTTTTGACAGTAGAGAAAAAAAGAAAAGGTTGAGCCACATGTTCAACCTGTTGGCTGTGGCATGTGCAGACGGAGTGCTTGAACAAGCTGAAATTGACCTTCTCCTCCAGATAGGAAAGCGCATGGGCGTGAGTTATGATGAATTGAAACGTGTTATTGAGCGTCCCGGCAGCGTTAAGTTTACGGCACCAGAAACAAACGAAGAGCGTATCGCCCTTTTGTACGATATGGTACTTGTAATGATGGTCAATGGCGACATTGACGAAGGAGAAGTTTTATATTGCAAGAATGTAGCCCAAAAATTAGGTTTCTCGCACAAGATAATTGATATCATGGTAAATAAAGTCATCGAACTTGTAAAACAAGGCGTAGAAAACGAGAAAGCTGTAGAAAACCTGCTTACAGTTGCTGAAAACTAGAATTTAAGATGAAATGCAAAGCTTTTTGAAAAGTTTTGCATTTTTTATTTTACCTGCTCTGATATAATCTGCATGGCCCTTTCCAGCATATAATCATGCCCATTGAGGATATCCGAATAATAATTGGGCTGATATACATCGGGGCAAAGCCCTACTCCGTCAGGATAGCGACCCTTTGAGTCACGCAAGTAATTGCCTGAGGTATCGCACAGCACTTGCGGGCAAGTCCGAAATTGCCAGCCATTGGGCAAGACATTTTCAAGCACAGTAGAAAGAGCGCCATAAGTAGTATCTCCTACCACAGTGACATAAGGAAGAGTCTGCATTCCCAGCATAAAATGTTCTGAAGAGCTTGCAGAAAAACGATTGACAAGTACGATAACAGGCTTAGGATCAAATGTTCCATACTTTGGTTCCAGGTAATGATCATATAATTGAGTAAAATCAGAATGTTTAGGGCCATTTCGCAGTTTAGACTTAAGGTATAAGCGCTTTTGGTCAGCAAACATATTTAAAAGCTTAAGGAACGTTTCGGTAGCCCCACCACCATTGAACCTAAGATCAATAATTATAGCACAAGCATTGCTTTTAAACTCATCAAAAGCCTTATCTACAATATCTTGACGATATTTGTTGTATGAAAAAGTAGGCACCAAAAGGTACCCCACTTTTTTGGACTTGATTTTGGCCATCATATAACCATATACAAAATTATCGTCAGCCAGCAAGGTGTTTATATACTTACTAAAATCTAACTTATAAAAAACGCTAATCATGTTGCCATTTTCGTAATACTTAACATCAAGGAAAATGGTATAAGCCCCGGATGAATAAAACCTTTTATAACCAGAAGCGGTAAGCTGAACATGGCCATCGTTAAGGCATTGGATTAAGCCGGATAACACATTGTACAATTCTGTATTTGTAGAATTTTGGCTAAGTTTGCTTCGATAAACAATTTTAAGCGAGTCCCAGTTGATATTTTTAGCCTCAAAGGCTCCGTAAGTCTTATCATAAGCATCCCACAAAGCATCAAAATTTCCCAAAGGCGTATTTTCAACATCCTCATTCAATAAACTTTCGTTACACGAAGTAAAAACAAACAATATCAATATTGCTAAAAAACCTTTATTCATTGATTTTTCTGTAAAAATTGTAATAAATACCCAAATTAAAAGCGCCATAAGAATTTTGCAAGACACGAGGCCGCTTAACCTCAGAATACTCAAACAGATATTTACAAAACATGCTAAACCTTCTGCCAATAGCTCTTTCAAGACATATCTGCGCCCTGAGGTCAAGGTGATTATTGGGCAAATTGAAATAATTGTTTGCCTTCACCGAACTCCAGAATGTTTGAACATTTTGCACATCAGAAAGCTGAGCATCAACACCGGCATAAGGCCTGCGTATAGTGATACTTGCCAAAAGGATATTTACATCGCACGAAACATAATATTTTTCGAAAAGCTTATGCCTGTATTTCAGGCCTGGATAAAGCCCAAAAGCAATTAGCTCCATATAAGACAAGTCATTTTTAAAAATTGTCTGGTTGATATTACTCAAAGACCAATAAAAATCACCCATTTGAAAAGAATTGAAGAAGCCCATCCTTCGACTATAGCTGTATTGTAAAACAAAAAAACGGACAGGTACCTTTTTAAGCCATTCATTGCTGGCAACACTATAGGTATTATTATTATCATAGCCTACAATTGAATAACTGTCTGGAATATTAACATGAGCTATTTCTTTATTCAAAAATGAAAATGTAAAATCAAATTGTCTAAAATGCTTTTGATTTCTATAAAACGTTGAAAAAGAATAAGACATATTTTGCCCAGAATAAATGTATGGATTAACAATGCAATCAATAGAACTATAACGCAGATACCCTGCCGCAAAGCCAATACCCCTCTGAGGAATAGTATCGGCATATAGTTGGACAATACTGGCTAAACAAATGAGAACCAGGCCTATTGTATATTTCATGAAGTGCCTTTTAACAATTAAAGGTAAATATATTTCTTAAGAGCAAACTTTACTTTAAGACAAGTTTTTTTAACATTTCCCTTAAAACATTTTGAAGATAAAAACATTTATAAAGTAATACAACCAAAAGGACTAAACCACTAAATTTAACGTCAGATATAAGAAAAAAGCTCATGTATTTTGTATTTACAGGCAGTGCTAACTTTTGACTTGAAGCAAAAGTAAAAAAATTCAAGGCTTGCAGTAAATTGGTTAAATTATTCATTAAAAGATAACGCAACCTTTTCAGTTACCAGATATCATTTATTTAAACATTAAAAAACGAAAGATATGAAGACGCATAGATTATTGTTTGTTGTTATTTCAATGGTTGGGTTGCTTAGTGCTTGCGAAGAAACAGACAACGAAACCTATTATTCTACATTAGGGAACCTAAAGATAACTGCTGACAGTGTTATTATAGAGTCTGACAAGGGGAACAGGATGATGGTCAAAAACAGCTTAAGCTCATCATTCAAAGACAACGACAGGGTTATAGCTTATTTCACCATGGCAGAGCAACCATTGCCTAAGGGAATTGATTATGTAATAAACGTTTATAACATCGAAAAGGTGCTTGTAAAACCTGTAATAGTTTATGACTCGACAAAAGCAGACTCTATCGGCAATGACCCGATTTTTGTAAATGGGACATGGATATCCAAAAACTACCTGAACGTAGATTTTCGTTTTTATGGCTATAACTTAAAGCACATGATAAACCTGACCAGAAATGCGGGGATATTTGGCGCTGACACCATCCAATTGGAAATCAGGCATAATGACAAAAATGATGCCCCGCAATATACTTTAAATGGCTTTGTATCGTTTGACCTCACAACTATTGAACATCCTGAGAAAGACTCTGTAGTGCTGCATGTCACTGCAAAAGAATACGGGAATAAGGTATATGAAAAATATTTGACGTATAGGTATTAAAAAGAAAAGAACAAGGAACAAGGAACAAAGACAAGGAAACGCAACATCTATCTTCTTTGTTCTATCTTCTTTATTCTTTGTTCTTTATTCTTTATTCTATCTTCCTGAACCCTACGAAAGCTTATTTTTATAATCCTCATATCCAAAGCGGCGAACAAGGCGAAAGCCTTGTTTGTCGTTCCAAATACCAATGGAAGGATGACGGACACCGTTGAAAGTAGTTGTTTTTACCATGGTATAGTGTATCATATCGTTGAAAACGATCTTATCGCCAACCTTTAGCGGATTGTTAAACGACCAACTACCAATATAATCACCTGAAAGGCATGAGTTACCGCCCATACGATAGGTAGGCTTTCCTTCTTCTTCATCAGTAGCCCCTAAAATAACCGGTTTGTATGGCATTTCCAAACAATCTGGCATGTGTGCCGAAAAAGAAACATCGAGCATGGCTGTTTTTATACCATCATTTTCAACCACATCAAGCACTGTAGAAACAAGATAGCCTGTTTCCCATGCAAATACAGCCCCCGGTTCAAGTATAACATGCAAATGCGGGTATCGTTGCTTAAAAGTTTGTAACAGCTTTATCAGATGTTCTGTATCATAGTCTTTGCGGGTCATCAGGTGGCCTCCGCCCATATTTATCCATTTTATCTGGCCAAAAAGATGTCCAAACCTTTCTTCTACCACAGTCAAGGTCTTCTCTAAATCATACGATGAAGATTCGCACAAAGTATGAAAGTGCAGGCCGTCAATACCTTTAGGCAAAGAATTGCCAATAGTTTGAGCAGGTATGCCCAACCTGGCACCCGGTGCACAAGGATTGTAGAGCATAGTCTTTACTTCCGAATAACCCGGGTTGATGCGTAAACCAACGCTTACATTTTCGTTGGCTGACTTAATTTTATTTTTAAAAAACTCAAACTGCGAAAGCGAATTGAACGTAATATGGCTGCTCAAACCAACTATTTCATCAAACTCATCAGGGCTATATGCCGGGCAATAGGTATGAGCTGGTGTCCCCATAATCTCATTGGCCAAAGTAGCTTCATTGAGTGAGCTTGCCGTAGCATGTTTGAACCCATACTCGCGAAGTATAGGGAAAGCGCTCCACATAGCAAAACCCTTGAGCGCAACAATTATTTCAACACCCGCCTTATCTCGTACATTGCTTATTATTTGAAGGTTCCGGCGAAGCAACGCTTCATCAAGCACATAACAAGGGGAAGGAACTTTATTAAAATCTATTGCCATTCTTTAATTTTTCGGCAAAGATAAAGAGAATTACTGATTACTAATGACGAATTACGAATGCCAAAAGAAAAGCAAAAAACTGAAAGAGGGTGTGTAAAAAGTCTGAAAAGGCTTCGACTTCGCTCAGCCTGACGATTGATAATCAGCAATTTGTCATTTTGAGCAGAGTCAAAAATGAACAAATTTGACCTTTTTACACACCCTCTTTTTTCCAAAAGCTAAAAAGAAATCTTTGGCAATAAATCTTTTAGCAACATTTTTCCGCCATGGCCTTGAAATAATACGACATCGTCACTTAAAACCAGTATTTCTTCTTTTATATACTTTTCCAAATCACTGATATTGCCCGAACTAATCTCAGCATTGCCCACATTGTCGTTAAATACAGCATCTCCGGTAAAAAGATATTTTTCATTCAGAAAAATACACATCGAGCCTTTTGAATGCCCTGGAGTATAAAGAATTTTAACTTTCAGCTTCCCTATTGCAAATTCTTCATCGCCATGAACCAATGTGTCATATTTGATATGGATAAATTTCTCAATATACGGCATTTGCTGTTCTGTCACTTGTCCGCTTTTCATCCATTCACCAATACGTTCAGAGGTGTAATACTTGTAATGGTCTTCATCATTGGCATGAAGCACTATTTTACCGCCAGTGTATTGTTTTGCCTCAGGAGCAAAAAGCACATGGTCAATATGGCTATGTGTGCAAAAGATATACTTTATCTTAATATTGTTTTCCCTTATATACTGAAGAACAGTAGTATCAGGGGCTCCGGCATCGACCATAAACCCAAGGCCGTCTTTAGAGACAACATAACAATTGGAGTTGTAAATCCCTGTCGGGAAGCATTTTATGTACACTTCATCTTCCATGATGTTAGTAGTTGGAATACTTTGGCACTGAGCCAACAAAGTGGTGCATACACAGATGCACATAATGTAAAATGTGTTTTTCATGCTATTAGGTTTTTACTGACAAAAATATGGGCAAGAAAAACAACAAAATGCAATTTAGATTGCCAAATAGGGCTTTAAACTTTTTTAAGATATTGAGTAATGAGGTTTCTGTTCATTTTCAGAAAGGTGGCCATATCTTTTTTGGAGATTCTATTGAACAGCGTTGGATTTGCCAAATACAACCTCCGGAAACGCTCCTCTGTATCAAGCGTTTGCAATGCTTGAATACGTCTGACGGCCAACACATAACCTTCTTCAGCCAATCTTCTTCCTATAATGTTCATTGCAGGGACTTCTTTATAGAGCTGATATAAATTTTGCCTGGTAATACAAAGCATCTCCGAGTCTTCAATTGCTTTAATGGTTTCGCTGCATGGCTTTTGATTAACAAACGCATCAAAGTCCACAACAATGCCATTTACTACTGTATCAAAGTATCGCGAAACCTCTATTTCATCCTGATAATTCTCATAATAAGCCAACAACAGCCCTTTGCTTAAAATGCCTACCTTGTTAATACGTTTGCCTCTTTCGCAAAAAACAGCTCCTTTTTTAATTGTTTCCGGGTAAAATTTTGAAGCAATTATCTCAATATCAGCAGGATTATATTGATAATCGCCAAGCATATTTTTTATAGAAACTTCAATCATAACCAGAGAAATAACAAAGAAGGGCTTTATCTGATAAAAATTATTTCCAACAAATGTAAAAGACGACTTTGACTTTTACAAAAAGAAGTTTTGCGATACAGTTTTCTTAATAAAAAAATGATTAATACTTCACTACCTTATACTGGCTTTGATTCATTCCATCATAGACAATAACTAAATAATTGCCTTCTTTGAGATTGCTAATATGAAATGTTTTAGTAAAAACATTACTGCCAACCACATTCTCAATGAAATGCATTTGTTTTCGGCCAAACATATCAATAATAAAAACATCGAGAATTTTACCATTGACATCCCTCATTTCCAGTGTAAAACTATCCTTACATATAGTAGGATAAACCTTGTTCTTAGTATCATTAGCCTCTGCAACTTTTATTTTCACTGAAGACAATGCCTCATTGAGATTGACAGAATGTGCACCTTTTGCAAGTTCTTCTTTGAGGTTGAGCCTTATAGAATTGCTCGTTTCCAGAAAATTATACACATTTATTTCTCCTGTCTTTAAATTGAATATATTTGAATAACATGTAGCAATGATACCTCTTTGAAGTACTTTAGCCAGGATTGTGGCACAATTTTGAGGATTAATTGGCTCAATATTTTTGAGAAAATTAAAAGCTACTGTATCTTCATATCCTAAGACAATAGCCTTGCCATTCTTCTTTTCAACCTTAAGTTTACCATTTTGCCATCCAACTATTGCTGCATCACCATTTTTATCAGCAAGCAGTATTTGAGCATTAGAAAAGTAAGGTTCGTTATATTTTTCATAATACTTAATGGCCTCATCAACTGTAGAAGCCTCAGCCAGTATTTTTTCGGACAAACTGGTTTCAAGCGTAATAAGAGTGTCATTCAGTTCATAACCCGAAGATTCAAGACTGGCAACCCAATCAAACGCCAGGCCTGCTTCGTTCATGCCTCCTTGGGCCAAAGCTTCGCCTTGATAACCGAAACAAATTCTGCCGAAACTATTGTCACTGGCCGGAATAACCCAATAACGGGTTTTTGAACCCGGCAACCAGGCTTCACTATTACCAAACAAAGCTGTATCAGCATTACTGACCGAAAAGACTGTGCAAGAATACAAATTGGCACTAAACAGGATAAAACCTGCGATTAAGGAATAAATGTGTTTCATCATAATAAATTTTAATTTCTAAGTTTACCATGAGACACATCATTTATTGTTATCCCTCAAATAACAAAAACAAATTACTTGTTCAGATATAATCAAAAGAGGCATGTAGCACTGATATATCAATGACATAGCTTTATTTATGATATGTTTACCCAGTTCTACATATATATAGCAACTAAATAACTATAAAACTCTCAACAAGTTATTTTTCTACAAAAACCATCTCACGAACTATTTCACCTCTTTGAGCGTTTATCAATATGCTCTTTATTCGTATATTTATAAAAACAAAAGCAACGCCATGAAAAAAATACCCCTATTTTTTATTGCTTTTATCATGTTTGCATTTGCAGCATGTGATGAACCTGATGACCTCTCTGGCCTCAAAACTGAGCACCAATATCAGGGAACATGGGCTTTTCCACTTGGCAATACGTATTTAAACCTAAAGATTATGGGGATAAATATGCCTGAGGCATGGAAAGAACACCCCGAATACCTGCAAATACCAGACACCATAATATATGGGAGACAACGTACCCATTGACATTTTTAAATTCGACCAAAACAACAAATATATAAAATCACTGACCCTGCGTATTTTCAGCTCTAACCAATTCCCGGCCAATGCGGCACTATTTGTAACCCTTGACACATCAAACAATCAAAGCACCCTGGGTTCAAGCTTCTTATCAAAAATAGACATTGATGCAGCCCAATACAATGAAGACCTTACCATTAAGGAAGAAGCTAAAAACAGAACAGACATAACCCTCGACAAACAACAGATAGACTCATGGCTTAAAGCACAATACATTCATCTGTACTGTGCAGTCAACAACCAGATAAAAAAGAACGAGCAATACAAGTATTATGAAACATACAAGGTGAATTTGTATATCGCTGTAATCATAGAATTTGACTACCTGATAAGCGAATGATAACAATAAAGGCTAAACATAGCATCTTTATTATGTTCATGCTTTTAACCGTATTTCAGGCGAAAGCACAGGACAACTATACGCTTTACTTTATGCACACCTTACCACAAGCCAATATACTAAACCCGGCAGTACAAATCCCTTGTAAAGTCTATGTTGGTATCCCGGCTTTGTCGTCAATCCATGTTGGATATTCCAATACCTTATTTAGATACAAAGATATCATCACTACCAACCAGTCCGGGAACAGTGTTTTCAAACCTGATTACCTTATCAATGCCTCAGGAGATTTGGAAAACATACGCCTTGAAACGCAAATAAGCCTTATCCACTTTGGATTTTTTTACAAAGACATCTACTTCAACTTTCACCTTCAGGATAAAATAGACGTAGGGTTGAACTATTCCGGTAACCTCATAAGCCTTACCCTGCAAGGCAATGCACCGCATATAGGCGAAACATTTGATGTTGGGGGGACAGCCTTACATGGCATATATTATCGTGAATGGGGCATTGGCGCTTCAAAAAAAATTGACAACCAATGGACTTTGGGCATTCATGCCAAGTTGCTGTTTGGCAAAGTGAACATTCAAACACGAAAAAAGGATCTAGCGCTGACCACTACATCAGACTCTTTGCAACTAAGCGCTTCAGGGCATTATCTTATTAAAGCATCTCCGTTTGTAATTACTACCGATGCCCAAAATCAGCCAACGTCCATAGAACTTGTAGATGCAAGCATTGTATCTTTGCTTCTCAACCGGCAAAACCCGGGCATCTCGTTTGACTTTGGCACGCTTTACCAACTGGACGATAACACAACTGTAGCAGCCAGTTTGCTTGATATTGGGGGTATTTACTGGCGTTATTCACCTGCACAAGTTGACATTAGTGGTAGTTATAATTTCAATGGCATTCAATACGACCCTTTAACAGGAACATTCAACAACCTCGATTCAGTAGTCAATGCTGCACAAGATGCTTATAGCTATTCAACTTCTCAATCATCTTATTTTACCTTCCTTACACCCAAGTTATACCTCGGAGCTTCTTATGATTTGAATGATTGGGCAAATGCCAGCCTCACATACCGCTCCGAATATTATCATGGGAAAATATTGCAAGGAATAAGCCCAGCCATTAATGCAAAATACAAAAACTTTCTGGCCGGGAGCCTGAGCTGGACGTTTACGCGCGGCACTTTGATGAATCTCGGGGCTGGTATCAGCGCCCGCACCCCTACATTTGGCTTTTACGCCATTGCAGACAATGTTTATGGTATGATAAAATGGAAATCTACAAAGTTTGTCAACCTCCGCTTTGGCTTCAACCTCTTGTTTGGTTGCTCGTCCGGAAAATCAAAAGGTTCAAGTTCTGCAGCCTGTAGTGCTTATAGCAACACGCTAAAGAAAAAGCAAAGACTGGAAGAATTAAAAAGCAAGAATGGGAAGTAGCATATTTACTGTGGTGTAAGGTTTTTGTAATGTGAATAACAGCTTAATACTTCAGATACATAAGTAACAGTCTGCTTTCCAACACAAGGGCCAAATTTCACTACGGCATCACGGTAATACTCAGGCATAGCCTTGTTTAACAAAAAATCTTTCACTGTATCCCATTTGGTTGCATCCTTTTTATACTTTTTAGCCAGTTCAATAGCATCAAAAATATGGCCCAACCCAATATTATATGCAGCTAATACAAACTTAATACGTTCTTCTTTGACTGGGATTAATGAAGATATCTTATTGTCAAGCCACTTAAGATATTTAACCCCTATAATAATATTTTTTGAAGGGTCTTCAACCTGAGTAGAATCATAACCCATCAAGCCTGCAGTAGAGGGCATTAATTGCATTAGCCCAACCGCCCCCCTGTGGGATTTTATATTGGGAATAAACTGCGACTCCTTATAAATAATGGCAGCCAGCAATCGCCAATCCCATTGAAGCTCAGCGCTACAACTCATCAGCAGCTCGTCGTAAGGCGAAAGTTGTCCGGAGTTCAATACAAAATACTTGCTATTGACCATCCCTTGCGCCCACTGGTTTTGATAATACTTATTATATAACACAGCAATACGGGAAGTCTTCTTTTCTGCTTCAATAAAGCGGTTTAGCAATTCCAATAATTTGGGCGAGTTATTGCGCACAGCCCACGACATATTTTGAGGAATACTCACCTCTACATTAATATCAAGCTTTGGGAAATATTGTTTATTGAGCCTTGCAGTATATTCATCGCACACGGTATAGTCAATTTCGCCACCTGCGACAAACCTAATAAGCTGTTCTTCATCTTCAGGCACTTCTACGACATCTATTTTACCGGCTATCTCTGTTTCAAGGTTTTTTAATCTTTGAGCAAAGGCAGTTCCAGATGATACAATAACTGTTTTGTTTTTCAGCTGGTTCAGGTCTGAAATATAGCGCCCCGGCGACTCACTTTTGTTTTGTTGCACAAGCACCTGCTTTCCCTGCAATATAGGAAACGTAAACGAGGCATACAACAAATGTTCAGGCGTAGGGGCAATGTTTTGGGCAATAATATCGCACTTCCCGTCAATAAGCATCTGCATAGCATCTGCCATATTGTTGCTAACAACAATATCTAACTGGTAGCCCGAATACTCAGCAAACTGCCTCAACAACTCAAACTGAAAACCCATTGGGTTGCCATTGTAAACAAAGTAATCTGAGGTATTGTAGTTGGTGAGTGCTACTATTCGCCCCCGTTTTTGAATCTCGGGAAGATCGGCTTCTGTAGCCAGGTTGTTTCGGTTGAAGTTACAGGTGCTGAACAACAAGGGCACCAGTACTAAAAAGTAAAGTTTTTTTCTTATCAAAACATTTAAATTTTTGAAAGCGCAAAAGTATTTCAAAAATCATGCCGATAAAGTTAATTTTGACTAACAATTCTTTTTCGAGGATGAAAAAAATGGCAAAAATCAGCTTTTTTACTTGTATATCAAATATTTAACCCTGACAGAATCTTTAAAAAAAACGAGATCTTTTTTCCACATTTTTTGAATTTCGCTTACTTCTTTTCCATTAACAACCTGTTCTTTAACCCACGTATTTCCAGTAAGATTGGCAAAAAAACGATTGAAAAATTCCTGTTTATAAGGGTAACGATTATATGCATTTATTACATAGTCGAGAGTAAAGCCCTTACAGGAAACATTTCTCAAATCTTCCCCATAACATAAGGTATCACAATGCAGAGTCATTGTCCCTTTCTTGCAACGCGGGGTGTATGAAAAGTTTTTCAATTCAAACTGAGGGTGTCCGTATGTTTGAAAAGGGAAATCAGTTCCACGGCCAACATTAAAGCAGGTTCCTTCAAACAGCACCAACGATGGGTAAAGATATATCGCCTGCATATTAGGCAGATTGGGTGATGGCTTAATTGGCAAAATATACTTATCAGCATGTGTATAGTTTTTACAGGGAACAACAGTAAGCTGACATTTCAAAGCTTCTGGCAACCAGCCTTCACCGTTAATCATCATAGCATACTCGCCTATGGTCATACCATATACGAGAGGTACCGGATGCAACCCAACAAATGACTTATATTTTAGCTCTAACACTGGCCCGTCAACATAAAAACTATTGGGATTAGGACGGTCAAGCACTATCAATTGCTTGTTATATCGGGCACACGCTTCCATTACATAATGCAAGGTGGACAAATATGTATAACAGCGAACGCCTACATCCTGAATATCAAACACCACAATATCCAGCTTATCCATATCTTGTTTAGTAGGCTTATAATGCCTGCCATACAGGCTTACAACCTTTATCCCGGTCTTGGCATCCACTTCATTTTTCACTCTCTCACCAGCCTCAGTCTCACCCCTGAAGCCATGTTCGGGGGCAAATACCCTGGAAACATCTATTTTCAAGGACAACAAAGTATCTAATAAATGGGCATCCTTCACTACTGAGGTATGATTGGCCACCAAACCAACTTTTTTTTCTTTCAACATGGGCAAATAATCAGAAATCTGCCAAGCACCCGGCTCTATGACCTGACTTGGCAACAACTGAAAAAAACAAAACAAGACCCAGGCGAATAATATTCTAAAAATCATGCTTTTAAAAATTGAAGGAACAAAAATATTAAAATAGACCATTGGTTTTGCTACCTTTGCGCAACTTATACAAAAACGCATTTGAGTTTCGAATATTTCATAGCAAAACGACAACTGAAAGGCAATGACAAGAAACGAAAAATTTCCGGTTCGCTTGTCAATGTCACGATATTTGGCGTAGCGCTTTGCATTGCTGTGATGATTATTTCTATTGCCATCCTGCAAGGCTTCAAAAACGAAATACGCAACAAGGTGGTCGGTTTTGGCTCGCATATCCAAATCCTCAACTACGATAGCAACAGCTCTTACGAAACTACTCCCATAAGCAACAAACAAGAATTTATCGCTGACCTGAAAAATGCTGAAGGCATAAAGCATGTTCAACAATTTGCCACAAAAGCCGGAATCCTGAAAACCGAAACAGACATCCAGGGCGTTGTATTAAAAGGCATTGCGCCTGACTTCAGTTGGGACTTTTTCAGGCAAAATATGGTAGTAGGCAAGACTTTTACCGTTAAAGACAGCGAAAAAACAAATGAAATAATCATTTCAAGATATATTGCCAAACTGCTTAAGCTGAAAGTAGGAGACGAAATAAGCATGTATTTTATCCAAGACCCACCAAGGGTACGTGTGTTTACTATCTCCGGAATATACGAAACCAGCGTAGAAGAATTTGACAAGATAATTGTACTCTGCGATATCAAGCATATACAGAAGTTGAATAACTGGACAGACGACCAAATTTCAGGCTTTGAGGTTTTTGTAAACAAATTTGACGACATCGACAAAATGACGGTTGTTGTCAATGACATTGTGGGCTACAGCTTTATGGAAAACGGTCAGGCCTTACAAGTACTGAGCATTAAACAAAAGTACCCGCAAATATTTGACTGGGTCAACCTGCAAGACCTCAACGTGATGATTATCATCATCCTGATGCTTGTAGTATGCGGCTTTAACATGATAGCCGGGTTGCTTATCCTTATCCTCGACCGTACCGAGCTCATTGGATTGCTCAAAGCCCTTGGTTCTACTAATAAAAAAATAAGGCGCATATTTCTTTTCGAATCTGTGTTTATCCTTTTCAAAGGATTGTTCTGGGGAAACCTCGTAGGACTTGCTATTTGTTTGGGACAACAATATACCCGTTTCTTAAAACTCGATGCCAGCTCGTATTACATTGACCATGTCCCTATTTTGCTTGACCCATGGTACATTGTATTGCTTAACGTTGGCGTAGCCATAGCAACATTGTTATTTTTAATCATACCATCATCAATTATTTCACGTTTCAGCCCGGCAGAGATTATCCGGTTTAAATAGCAGAAATTATGGCACAAATGGAAGATAACTCAAGATACAAAATGCGAGGTGTTTCCTCCGGAAAAGAAGAAGTGCACCAGGCCATTAAAAATATTGACAAAGGCCTTTATCCAAAAGCCTTTTGCAAAATAATACCAGACATTATCGGTGGAGACCCTGCTTATTGCAACATCATGCATGCCGATGGTGCTGGTACCAAGTCATCACTAGCTTATGCCTACTGGAGAGAAACTGGTGACTTGTCTGTATGGAAAGGCATAGCTCAGGATGCCCTGATTATGAACATTGACGACTTGCTGTGTGTTGGAGCTACTGACAATATCCTTGTTTCATCTACCATAGGACGCAACAAACTACTCATTCCGGGCGAAGTAATATCGGCCATTATTCAGGGTACCGAGGAGCTTTGTGCTGAACTGCGCAATGTTGGTATTGGCGTGTATCCTACTGGTGGAGAAACTGCTGATGTTGGCGACCTTGTACGCACCATCATTGTTGACAGTACTGTTACCTGCCGCATGAAACGCTCTGATGTTATTGACAATGCCAATATCAAAGCCGGAGATGTAATTGTTGGCCTTTCTTCTACAGGCGTTGCATCTTATGAAACCTCATATAACGGCGGTATGGGAAGTAACGGGCTTACTTCTGCCCGTCATGACGTATTTGAAAAGTACCTGGCTAAGCTTTACCCCGAAACTTTTGATGCTGCCGTACCTAATGACTTGGTTTATTCAGGAAAATATAAGCTTACAGACCCTTCGCCTGTTGAAGGGGTAAATGTAGGCAAACTTGTACTCTCTCCTACCCGTACTTACGCGCCTGTTGTTAAGGCTGTATTTGACAAGCTCAGGCCTGCAATACATGGCATGGTGCACTGTTCAGGCGGAGCACAAACCAAAGTGATGCATTTTGTAGATAACCTGCATGTAATAAAAGATAACCTTTTCCCAACACCTCCGCTGTTTGAAATCATCCAACAACAAAGCAAAACAGACTGGAAAGAAATGTACAAAGTCTTCAACATGGGGCACCGCTTGGAGTTTTACACCGATGCAGCCACAGCTAAAGAAATAATAAGCATTTCAGAAAAATTCAACATCGAAGCCAAGATTATAGGCCGATGCGAAGCACACCAAGGCAAAAAACTTACGCTGGAAACGGTAAACGGAAAGTTCGAATACTAATGAGAAAATTTGAAAATTTGAAAATTTGAAAATTTGAAAATTCGAGAATGTCTAAGAAATATAATTTGCTAATTTGCTAATTTGCTAATTTGCTAATTTGCTAATTTGCTAATTTGCTAATTATCTTTTAATTACTGCATTAATTTTGCCAAAATTATTACTCCCGGCTTTCACTACAACTGAAAGTGCTTTAGTTTTAGGCTTATTAGGCTGGATAAAACTCAAGGTATCATTGTTCATCACAGCTTTAAGCAGGTAGGTTTTCACTTTAACATTGTAAAAAGCCACATTTCCCTCGCTGTCTGTAAAAGCCGACAAGGTATCTTTGCCACTGCAAAGCAATATTTTAGCTGAAGCTATTGCATACGTAGCATTGGACGACTTGTACATCAGCTTTCCATAAACAACATCAGCATTTTGGGCTGATCCATAACTTATAAATATGAATAACAGTATGATTGAAGTTATATAATTTTTCATCTTTCGTAATTTTTAATTATTAATTGAAGATTTACTGAATTGCAATTAAGGATACCCCTGATTTTAAGGAGAAAGTAAATTTAGCGGAATCGGCAACAATCATAGCAGTATCGTACAGATATACCGTGCGGGGCAGATAACCCGGATATTCCAGCTTAATAGCAGGGTTACTTTTTTTACTAAACCCATGACTTGTAGATATATTGTCCATGCGGAAGTCTCCGTTAAAATCGGTAGAAGTGGTTGGCGATGGAGGCTGTATGCTGACTTTAATGCCATCGTTTACATTTTTTCCAACAAGCTTAACATTGCCAACCAGTGTCCAGGTATTTTCAACTACCTGAGGCTGGGGTTGGTCAATAGTTGATGTAGTTTTAAGCAAGTTGTTAATCATCATATACGAAGCGCCAAGGACAATGATAAAACCTGCTAAAGCCCCACCTGCCTGGTAGTTTTTGTTATTTATTACAGCTGTTGATTGTAAAAACTTAAACAGTACAAAAGCCGCCACCATGCTCAGTACAAATGACAAGGAAAACACGACCAAAACAAACATTTTGGGGTCGGAAGTAACAATAGATAATTGAGGGTTCATAATCTGATTTATTGGTTTGAACAAATATATCAAAACGCTGAATGAAAACAACAATAGGTCGTGCATAAATTAAAAAATACTGCCATCAAAACAAATTATACCCATTCAGGCAACATCCCGAACCTATATTTTTCGTAACTTACCTGTAATTTTACGCTTCACATTTGCATGATCATTATTAATATTCAATAAAACCATCTTATAATGAATAGAAAAAGGATAATTCAAGCATTGGCAATGGTTGCGCTTGTTTTGGCCAGTTGCAACGTAAAAAAAGAAGTAAAGAACATCCAGAATGGAGTTGTTGTAAGCACTTCAGATGTTAACATTAAGGTTCAGTTTTATGCACCCAACATGGCCAGGGTACAAAAATGGCTGCCTGCCGGAAGCGACAAAAAACTTAGCCTTGTGATAGTGATGGATTCTATACCATCTGTTACGGTAAAAGTTACAGAAGAGAAAAACCTGGTAACCCTTGAATCTGAAAGCCTGAAAATTACTATTAACGCCAAAGACGGTGCAGTTGCATTTCTTGATTTGAACAACACTCCTTTTGTAAAAGAAGCTGATTATTCTTTTAAACCAGTGGTTTATTCAGACGATTCGGCCTATACCGTAGAACAAAAATTTGAACTCACCGCTGATGAAGGCATTTACGGACTTGGCCAACACCAATCAGGCTATATGAACTATCGTGGCAAAAAAGTATTGCTTTCTCAAGCAAACACAGAGGCTGTAACCCCTGTATTTGTTTCTACCAGGAACTATGGTATTTTGTGGGACAACTATTCGCTTACCGAATACCGCGACAATGGCAAGGCCGAAGCTTCTATGTGGTCTGAAGTATCTGACAACATTGACTATTACTTTATTGCAGGAAACAGCCTTGACAATGTAATTGCCGGATACCGCAACCTTACCGGAGTTGCCCCAATGTATGGCAAGTGGGCATACGGCTACTGGCAAAGTAAAGAACACTATGATAACCAAAATGAGATAACTACTGTTGTTAATAAATACCGTGAACTGAAATACCCTATTGACAACATCATTCAAGACTGGGACTACTGGAATGGCACTCAAAACTGGGGAAGCATGCAGTTTGACAAAACCTTGTTCCCCGAACCAGAAAAAATGGTGAAAGATTTTCATGCTAAAAACTTCCACATGATGATTTCTATTTGGCCTGCCATGGGCTCCAATACCGAGGTATATAAAGACATGCTCGCTAAAGGCTTTTTGTATTCGCCAGTTGGATGGGCAGGATTCAAATACTATGATGCATACAACCCTGATGCCAACAAGCTTTACTGGGAATATCTGAAAAAAGGCCTTGTATCTAAAGGTATTGACGCATGGTGGATGGACTCGACCGAGCCAGATGTGGTAAATGCATTGACCAAAGAAGCAGAAAACTATGAAATGAAAAAGATGGGCAAGTGTTACCTTGGGACTTTTGCCCGCTATCTCAATCCTTACTCTTTGGCCATGACCGAAAATATTTATAAAAACTGGCGTAAAGATGTACCCGGCAAAAGAGCTTACATTCTCACCCGCTCTACCTTTGCAGGACAACAACGTAATGCAGCAACCACCTGGAGTGGAGATATTGGAGCTAACTGGCAGGTTTATCGCAACCAGATTTCAGCAGGTATCAACCACAGTATGTCAGGTATTCCGTACTGGACATTTGATATAGGCGCATTTGTATTAGGTGCTTACGAAGGCGTATTTAATACTGGTGGTAAAAACCCAGCTTACCAAGAACTTTACACACGTATGTTCCAATTAGGCGCTTTTTGTCCTATATTCCGTTCGCACGGTTCTGAAACTCCTCGCGAAATATGGGAAATGGGGGACTTTACCCCTACTCTTCTTAAATATGATAATCTTCGCTATCGCTTGCTCCCATATATTTACTCTTTGGCCTGGAAAGTGACCAATGAAGGTTATACCATCATGCGTGGTTTGCCTATGGACTTTAGCACCGACAAAAACACCTATAATATTGACGACCAGTTTATGTTTGGCCCGTCAATCCTTGTTTCACCTGTAACAGACTATATGTATCATTGTCCTCCTCAGGCCAGCATTAAAGTTGGTGAAGAATTTTTCAAAACCAAAGATGGAAAGCCGGGTTTACAAGCAAGCTATTACAAAGACAACAAATATAAAACGCTGGGCAAACAACAGGTTGATAAAAATATAGATATTTTCTGGTACACAGGCCGTCCTGATTATGTAACCGATTCGATGTATGCTATTCGTTGGGAAGGCAAGCTAATTCCTAAAGAAAGCGGCAAATTCCAGTTCCACATGAAATGTTTTGACGCAAAACGTATCATTCTGGATGGCAAACAACTGCCAATCGTTTATACCAGCACCGAACAATATACTGATACTTTGCATCTACAAGCAGGCAAAGAATACAGTATTGTAGTAGAAACAGAAAACACATCAACCGGGGCTGCCCGTATGCAACTATTCTGGAAAACCCCGTCTATATTTGCTGCCGAAAAAGCAAAAGTTGACCGCGAGAAAAAACGTACGCTTTACCTACCCCAGGCTAAAGGCTGGGTAAACTTCTGGACTGGCGAAACTGCCAATGGAGGCCAAAAGATTACTACCGATGCCCCTATCGACATCATGCCTTTGTTTGTCAAAGCCGGTTCTATCGTCCCAATGGGCCCGTTTGTGCAGTATGCCACTGAAAAACCTGCTGACCCGATTGAACTACGCATTTACAAAGGCGACAACGGAAGCTTTGTATTGTATGAAGACGAAAACGATAACTACAATTACGAAAAAGGCATTTATTCGACCATTCGTTTCGACTGGGATGATGCTTCAAAAACCCTTACCATAGGCAAAAGACAAGGTGTGTTCCCCGGAATGCTCAAACATCGCACATTTGAGATAGTACTTGTTTCTGAGAAACATGGCACTGGCCTCGATATCGAAACCAAACCTGACAAGGTAATAAAATATAGTGGAGAAGAGCTGAAAGTGAAATTGTAAACAAACAGGCTTTATTCTGAGCAACATAGTTGCGACATCTTTGTAGAGAAAAGCAATACACAGAAACATTAAGGAGCGTAGCACCGAAATAATATTTTGCCACTACGTGGCTTAATAATTGAGAAAACATTTTTCTACAAATATTTCGCCGCTCTGCGGCTAATAGAAAGACATTGCAAATCTGCCAAAGTAAAACTAACCAGCCGGCATAAAATTGTAATCAAACATGTTCAATAAAAAAGGAGTACAGCGAAAATACTGTACTCCTTTTTTATAATCCCCAATTAATCATTAGGAGGCTTTTAAAGCTGAACGATATGATTAATTCTGTAAATTTGACCCTAACTTATTCTTCTTCAAAACTTTACCAATATTCAGTTTTTACATAAAAAAAGCCAGTCGAAATAACTGGCTTTTTAAATATATCAAAAAATATCTTAATATCGGTAATGTTCTGGCTTATAAGGGCCATCAACAGGGACACCAATATAATCAGCCTGAGCTTGCGTAAGTTTGGTAAGTTTAACACCCAATTGGCCTAAATGCAAACGGGCCACTTCTTCGTCCAGCTTCTTAGGCAAACGATACACACCTATTTCATACTTATTTGCCCACAAATCAAGTTGGGCAAGTGTTTGGTTTGAGAATGAATTACTCATCACAAAAGAAGGGTGACCTGTAGCACAGCCAAGGTTTACCAAACGCCCTTCGGCCAAAAGAAAAATAGAATGACCTTCAGGAAAGGTATATTTGTCCACCTGAGGTTTGATATTGGTATGCTTAATCCCTGGCATGTTAACCAGTTTGTCCACCTGTATTTCGTTATCAAAGTGACCTATATTGCAAACAATAGCCTGGTCTTTCATCTTTTTCATGTGCTCAAGGGTAATAACATCACAGTTCCCGGTTGCAGTAACATAAATATTCCCCTCAGCCAAAGCTTCTTCTATAGTAGATACTTCAAAACCTTCCATTACAGCCTGCAAAGCATTGATTGGGTCAATCTCGGTAACAATCACACGGGCTCCGTATGACCTCATAGAGCGGGCACAACCTTTCCCTACATCACCAAAACCAAGGACAACAACCACTTTACCGGCAATCATCACGTCTGTGGCACGTTTGATACCATCGGCCAATGATTCGTGGCAACCATAAAGGTTATCGAATTTTGATTTTGTTACCGAGTCATTTACATTGATAGCCGGGAATAACAATTCGCCTTTTTCTAACATTTGGTATAAACGGTGTACCCCCGTAGTTGTTTCTTCCGAAACGCCTTTAAAATCGCTTACAATACGATGAAAACGGGTTTTATCCTCAGCCAACGATTTTTTCAATTGCTCAAGGATAATTCTTTCTTCATTGTTTGATGTTTTTCTGTCCAAAACAGAAGCATCATTTTCAGCTTTGAAGCCCCAATGTACAAACAAAGTAGCATCACCACCATCGTCAACAATAAGATTAGGCCCTAATCCATTTTCGAAGCGCAAGGCCATATCGGTACACCACCAATATTCTTCAAGAGTTTCGCCTTTCCAGGCAAATACCGGAATTCCGGCAGCAGCAATAGCAGCAGCAGCATGATCTTGTGTAGAAAATATATTGCAGCTTACCCAACGTACTTCAGCCCCAAGGTAAACCAATGTTTCGATAAGCACGGCTGTTTGCACTGTCATATGTAACGAACCCATAATGCGGGCGCCTTTCAAAGGTTTTGATGAAGCATATTTCTGACGGATGGCCATCAATCCGGGCATTTCCTTTTCAGCAATCTCAATTTCTTTACGTCCAAAATCAGCTAAACTGATGTCTTTTACTTTGTATTTCAAAGTATTGCTCATGATATGTGTTTTAAAATATTTATACTATCTGTTCTATCTTTTTCCAACTGCCCGCGCAAATCGTCAATAGAGGCAAATTTGCGTTCGTCACGCAAACGGGCTACAAAGGTAACTGTAATTATTGTATCATACAAATCATTATTAAAGTCAAACAAATGGGCTTCAATGGTTTTATGCAGGCTGTTATGGTCAACCGTAGGCCTGAAACCAATGTTTAACATTCCATTGAATATCCCATAGCCAGTTTTTACTTTTACTGCATATACTCCAACTCTTGGAAGCATTTTAAATTCATCGGTAACAATGTTGGCTGTTGGGAAAGAGAGTGTCCTTCCAAGCTTTTGGCCTTCAACAACCTTCCCCGTAATAAAATAATTATACCCCAGCAAATGGTTGGCTTTTTCAATCTCTCCAAGTTCAAGGTACAATCTTATGTCTGTTGAGCTCACCGAATCACGTCCATCAAACAAAGGGGCCGGGTGAAGCAGCTCAAATCCATATTTCAAAGAAGCCTGACGAACAACTTCGTAATTACCTTCTTTGTTATTTCCAAAATGGTTATCAAAACCTAAAAGTAAGCTTTGAACGCCTATTTTTTCAACCAAAACTTTTTCAATAAACTCATTGGCTTTCAATGCAGCAAATCCCTTATCAAAAGGAACAAGCACGAGGTGATCAACCCCACTACTTTCCAAGAGTTCTATTTTTTCGTCCAAAGTAGAAAGAAGCTTTATTTCTTTGCCGGGATAAAGCACCATACGCGGATGAGGCCATAATGTAATGATAACAGTTTGTCCTGCATTCAATACCGCTTGTCTTTGCATTTGATCAATAATGTATCGGTGCCCTTTATGAACTCCATCAAAAATACCAACGGTAATAACTGGACGTATAAATTTTGATTTGTCTAAATCAGAAAAATAATGTGTTGTCAATGTGTCAACCTCCCAAGCAATCTTTCTTATTGAAGGATTGAATACAATTTTAATAATTTTGGTATATAATAACAGTAAGGACTTGCTTGTTAAATTTTGCAAAATAACTGTCTATAGTCTTGCAAAGGTTGTTCTTATCATAAGTATAAACGCTTTTCGAGAAATCTTTTTTAGCATCTTCGCGGGTTTGCTCTTCTGATACATTCCCGGCAGCATCGTAAGTATATTTTGCAACCAGAAACTTTATGCCGTCCCCGCCTTCTTTATACACTTCACTCAGCAGCCCTCCTTTGTAAACATAAGAAATCTTGTAAATAAGTTTCCCTTTCAGGTATTTTGTCTCAGATAACATGTTGTCCTTACTGTCATAGGTATATTCCAAACGTTGGCTCTCAGTATTGTCTGGCATTACAGTTGATTCTTGCAAAACTTTGTCATTGCTGTTGAACAAATATTTTTGAGTATATTTTAGCGATCCGTATCCATCAAGGATTTTCAAATCCGAACTGTTAGAGTTGTTAGTAAATACACGTTTTTCATCAAGGCGTTTTTTTATAAAAAAATTTACTTCAGCCAATTTACCATATTTGTTATAATTATAAACATTTTTGAAACTATCTATCCCGTTGTATCCATACTCCAAAGTTTTATTGCCTTTTGAGTCAAACCTGACATCCTGGATAAAGACAGTTTTTATCCGGCCATCAATATCTGCCTGTTTAGTTTGAAAAACCCTGTTGCCTTTTGAATCGTATTTGCTTGTAGAAATACTAAGAACAAGCCCATTCTCACGGTAATAGGTCTGCAATACCCGCTGCCCATTTGTATCAAAGCTGTCAACACGGGTTTTAACCCCATCAGTCTCAGGTTTCCCGTTTACATAGTCATATTCATAAAAAGTAACAGTACGGATTTTATTTTTCTTAATAATATCTTTGTTCCATAAACTGTCTTGCTGGCCATAGAGGTTAAATCCAAGAGCAATAACTAAAAACAGCAAAATTTTGCGCTCCATATTGTTTAGTATAGTTTCTTTTTTTGAAGATCAACAAAATTAATAGAGTTTTTGTAATATAAAAAATTATCTTTTCATTTGACAAAGGCAGAATTTATGGGGTAGAATGCTTGTTTTGTTAAGAAAAAGAGAATAACTTGCAGTGAATTGTTTAAACAAAAAAACTTTTGATAAACATATCCGGTAAAAACATGTCACAAAAAACACCAGTAATTGTCCAAAATGATACCTGGCTTGCTCCTTTTAGAGATATCATTGTCCACAGAAATGAATTGGTCAATAAAAAAATAAAAAAATTGGCCCCAACCGGTTCATTAAAAGACTTTGCATTAGGGCATTTATTTTATGGATTGCACAAACAAAACGACGTATGGGTTTTTCGTGAATGGGCGCCCAATGCTACTGAAATATATCTTGTCGGTGATTTTTCAAAGTGGCTTATCGACAAGCAATTTGCACTTAGAAAGATAGGAAATGGCAATTGGCAGTTAGAGGTGCCATCTGACTACATACGACACGGACAACAATACAAATTACTTGTAAAATGGAGCGATGGCGAAGGTTATCGGCTCCCTTCTTATGCCAACAGGGTAGTGCAGGACGAAGCAACTAAAATATTCAACGCTCAAGTTTGGATGCCCGACAAAGCATACCAGTGGAAAAACAACTTTATCCCTTCCTGGGATTTCCCGTTGATTTATGAGGCTCATGTCGGGATGTCGTCTGAAGAACCTAAAGTTTCTACTTTCAGAGAGTTTGAAAACAATGTTCTCCCCCGCATTAAAAAACTTGGTTATAATGCTCTTCAGCTTATGGCCATACAAGAACATCCGTATTATGGCTCATTTGGATACCATGTGTCAAACTTTTTTGCAGTTTCATCAAGGTTTGGCACTCCTGATGACTTAAAAAGCCTGATTGACAAGGCGCATGAAATGGGCATTGCTGTTATCATGGATCTTGTACACTCTCATGCTGTAAAGAATGTATTGGAAGGGTTGGGCTTGTTTGATGGCAACCCTGGCCAGTACTTTCATACCAACGACAGACGTATTCACAAAGCCTGGGACTCGCTCTGTTTTGATTATGGAAAAAATGAAGTACTACATTTCCTCTTATCTAATTGCCAATATTGGCTGGCCGAATATCGTATTGACGGATTTAGGTTTGACGGGGTAACCAGCATGTTGTATTACGACCATGGACTTGGAAAAGATTTTACTAATTATAACCAATATTATGATGGCAACCAGGACGAAGATGCTATCGTTTACCTCAGTTTAGCTAATGAGCTGATACACTCGGTCAACCCAAATGCTATTACCATTGCAGAAGAAATGAGCGGAATGCCTGGGCTTGCTGCACCATTAGCCGCCGGAGGAATAGGATTTGACTTTAGGCTGGCTATGGGTATTCCGGACTACTGGATTAAAATTATCAAAGAACTGCCTGACGAACAGTGGAACGTGAGCCAGATGTACTTCGAATTGTCAAACCACCGCTCAGATGAACGTGCCATATCTTATACCGAATCGCACGACCAGGCTTTGGTAGGCGACAAAACCATTATTTTCAGGCTTGCCGATAAAGAAATGTACACCCATATGAGCAAATTTGAACCAAGCCTGGTAATAGACAGGGCTATTGCTTTACACAAGATGGCAAGACTTTTTACCATATCTACGGCCGGCTCAGGATACCTCAACTTTATGGGCAATGAATTTGGACATCCCGAGTGGATTGACTTTCCACGTGAAGGCAATAGATGGTCTTACCAATATGCACGCAGACAATGGAGCCTTGCAGACAATAGCACTTTAAAGTATGAATTTCTCAATGATTTTGATGCTTCTATGATTGATTTTATCAGTAAAGCTGCATTACATAAAGCCTCATTCCCAACGCTTAACCACGCAGACGAGAAAAACCAAGTCATTTCTTTTGAGCGAAATGAATTTGTCTTTGTTTTTAATTTCAATCCTTCTCAATCATTTACAGACTATAACATCCCGGTTCACCCAGGCAAGTACCAAATTGTATTTTCTACAGATGACCCCGAATTTGGCGGGTTCAACAGGATAGACAAAAGCTATATCTTTTATGCTACAGCCGGAAAGGAGATTACAACACTAAAATCAAATGCTGTGACTTTATATATCCCTTCTCGTACAGCATTTGTATTGAAAATGTTACCAACAAAGTCTGTGTACTAAATTAGAAATAACATGAAACCATTTGACCATTTCAAACTTATTTACTTTTCAACTTGCTCAAATTGGCCTGCTTGTTGATTTTTGTTGTTAAAACAGCAAAGAGCAGGCTTTTGTCAGATTTTTTCAGAATACTGTTTTACAAAGAAAAATTTACTTTTTTCGACAATTATGCTGCTAAAATCTTAAAACGAGCATGATAGAAACTGTTTGATGTTATTTACAAATTCTTAATTAATACTTAATTTGGGTTAAAAAATTATTTACCGATGATACAAAATAAAATTCCATGATTTATATCACATGCAATGCCGTTTAGTTAAGAGCGTCCGCAGGACCTGTCGGCGTTCTTTTAACTAAACGACAACGATATCACATGTTACATCGCCCAACATTGATAGTATCAAAAAACTCTACCCTAAACAGGGCTAAATACCAACAGCAACGTTTCAAATTCGAAAATGAAATAAATTTACAGGTTAGACAAAATTTCTATTAAATTTCATATTTTTACTAATTGTACAGTTATATATTTGAGCGAACATAACCATAAATATTTGATGAATGAAATTACGTTTGACCATATCTGCTAAAATCATACTTGGATTTGGAGTGCTGATTATTGCCTGCCTTCTCAATATGTGGTTTTTCTACAATGTTTTACAAAAAAACCAAGAGCAAAATAAGAAATTTGAAGAACTCTACGACCCATCAATTAGCAATTTTGAACAGTTGCAAAATCAAGTGTATGCCGCTCGTTTACTTATAAAAAACTGGGTTTATATAGAAAGCGAAACCGTCACGCCAGATAAGCTTAGTTTGATGGATATTATGGAATTGAAAATCCCTTATTTAACAGATAAATTAATAAAGCTTTCGCCACAGTGGCCCCGTACCGATCAGATTATTTATAATGATATACAAATCTTGCTTAATGACAGCTTGGCATTGCTATATACTTTTGTTTCAAAGACCTTTAATTCCCCAGAAGCGTACCAGCTAAAGAACGAGAAAGTATTATTAAAACCAGATTTCAACAAAACTCTTGACCGAATATGCGATAAAATTAATACCAAAACAACTATTCTTCTTAAAAACCAGCAAGAACGCTCCAATTCATTGAAAGCCTCACTAAACGCCACTTATACCCATACTCGCAGCATGATCTTGTTTTCTACTATTGTACTTATCCTTATTGGTTTAGGCATTAGTATTTACACCATTCATTCGTTGATAGGGCCTATAAATTATATCAAAAAGATTCTTTTCAAAATGGGCAAAGGTATTTTGCCAGCTGAAAAACTCAGGGAGCGTAATGATGAAATTGGAGAAATGGCCGTAGCATTAAATTCTCTAGTACGAGGGTTGAAAGAAATATCAAACTTTTCTATAGAAATAGGAAAAGGAAACTTCAATAGCAATTTTACGCCTCTCAGTGATGATGACATTCTGGGCAATTCGTTGATAAAGATGCGCGAAGAACTTAGTAATGCTGCATTGGAAGAAGTAAAACGCAAAAAAGAGGATGAACACCGCAATTGGACCACTCAGGGCATCGCCAAGTTTTCTGAAATACTGCGACAAAACTCTTCTGACCTTCAAGAATTGTCCAATAATATTATCAGTAACCTGGTAAACTATTTAGGGGCCAATCAAGGAGGGATTTTCATTGTTAATGATTCTTCTCTTGAAGGGATAACAATAGATATGACCGGATGTTATGCTTATAACCGCCAAAAATTTTTAAAAAGAGAATTCAAGCCGGGTGAAGGATTAATTGGACGTTGCTATTTAGAGCGTGAGACAATTTTTCTTACTGAAATTCCTAAGGATTATATAAAAATCACTTCGGGTATGGGCGAAGACAACCCGACTTGTCTTATTGTTGTCCCACTATTGTACAATGACAAGGTCTTTGGGGTTATTGAAATAGCATCTTTCAACATTTTCGAACAATTTCAAATAGACTTTGTTGAAAAAATAGCATCGAGTATAGCTTCTACCATTTCTGTTGTTAAAATCAACATACAAACCAATAAACTGCTTGAACAATCGCGCCAACAAGCTGAAGAAATGGCTTCGCAAGAGGAAGAAATGCGACAAAACATGGAGGAATTGAGGGCAACACAAGAAGAGTCTGCCCGTAAAGAAGCTGCATTGCTCAAAGAGCTGAAAGAACTAAAAAAACGAATGGAAAAATATGAACTGTAAAAAAGTAAGATAAGATGAAAAAATAGACCATCTCAGATAAAAATTGAGACGATCTATTTAATTAATATCAATTTATTCAATATCTTTTTCATTTACAGCATCAAGCTTTGGCAGTAAAATCTGAATTACGATTAAAGCAAACACATAAATCAGGCCGGCAAACAAGAAAGCAAAGAAATAAGCTGAAGGGCCGCTATCATCCAATACCTTACCTAATGAAAGGTCTGCCACTACGCCAGCTAAAGCTCCTACCAGCCCACCAATGCCAACTACTGAAGCAACGGCCTTTTTAGGAAATACATCTGACACTACAGTAAAGAGGTTGGCCGACCAGGCTTGATGCCCTGCCGCAGCCAAAGCAATCAGGATGATAGCTATCCATGGATTATTTGTTTGGGTTGCAAAACATACCGGAAGAATAAATAATACGCAAATTAACAAACTTATTTTGCGCGCTTTGTTAAGGGTCCAACCCATTGTCATCAGATATTTCGAAATGTATCCGCCTGCAATACTGCCAATATCAGCCATAACATAAATAACTATCATAGGAAGAGCCAATTGACTGAGCTGCAAGTGAAACTTATCAGTAAGAAAGAATGTAGCCCAAAAAAGATAAAACCACCATGCGGCATCTGTAAGTTTTCCTAAAGAAAACGCCCAAGTCTGTTTGAACCGAAACAATTTAGACCATTTCACTTGGCTGGGAGTTTCTATTCCCGAATCTGCTTCAATATAGTCCAACTCAGCCTTGGTAACCTTCGGATGAAACTGAGGTAAGCGATAAGTCCGCCACCACAAAAACACCCAAATAGCACTAAAAGTACCAGATACAAGAAATGCAAACTGCCAGTTTTCGCCAGTAGCAGAATTTACAACCAGCGGGATAATCAAAGGAGCCAAAATAGCCCCAACATTGCTCCCTGCATTAAAGATACCTGTTGCAAAAGCCCTGTCTTTTTTGGGGAACCACTCTGCCACAGTCTTGATAGCAGCCGGGAAGTTACCGGATTCTCCAAAACCAAGGCCAAAACGGGCTGTAATAAAACCAATAAGACTAAAAGCCGGTTGTACCAATGCATGCATCATGCCAAATATGCTCCATATAGCAATAGAAATTGTATAACCTAAGCGAACGCCCACCTTATCGATTATACTTCCCATAAATAGCAAACCAAAAGCATAAGCTACCTTAAACGACACATTAATTAGGGCATAATCAGAGTTTGACCAGTGAAAAACCTTATCTCTTAAGGTTGGGCCCAATACCCCCAAAATACTCCTGTCAAGGTAATTGATAGTAGTGGCTAAAAAAATTAAAGCTAAAATACGATAACGGTATTTCCCAATAGTCTTTGTATTTACAGTCATTTTAGACCTATTTACAGATTTATAATTTGTAAATATAAGTATTTACAACAATCTCACCTTCTGATACAGACTTTATTTATTCAAAATAGAATTTCTAATGCCTATTTCCAATCCCCTCAATTCTGCTAAGCCTTTCATACGACCATAAAGCGAATAGCCAGGATAAAACTTGCGTCCTATATCACCCAGCATAAGGTTTCCATGATCGGGACGCATTGGGATTTGCCAATCTTTGCGGCCTTCTTTTTTACGTTTTTCTTCTTCCAATACCAGTGTTTTCATCACTTCATAAAGGTCAACATCGCCATTGAAAACATAATCTTCATGAAAATTGCCAGATTCATCACGTTTTACATTGCGCAAATGAGTAAAGTTAATGCGATGGGCTAAAGTTTTAGCAATAAGCGGGCAATTGTTAAAGCTTCCGGCCCCTAATGAGCCCGTACATAAGGTGATGCCATTAGCAGGAGAATCAACCGCACTGACAATATCTTTTAAATCTTCCAACGTACTAACAACACGTGGTAAACCCAATACAGGGCGTGGAGGATCGTCAGGGTGGATTGCCATGCGAATTCCTACCTCCTCTGCCACAGGAATCACTTCTTTTAAGAAAAGAATAAGATGTACTTTAAGCTTCTCTCTTGAAATCCCTTTATATTGATCAAGAGCTTCATGTAATTGTTCAAGGGTAAAAGAGTCGTCCGAACCTGGAAGGCCTTGCATAACAACCTTTTTTAGATTTTCAATATCTTCATTGCTCATTGACTCATATACTTTCTTAGCTTCTGCAATTTGCTCAGCAGTATATTTGGCCTCTTCGCCCGAACGTTTTAATATAAACAGTTCAAATGCAAGAAAATTTGAAAATTTAAATTCCAAAGCATAAGAACCATCGGGAAATTTCATATCCAGACTTGTCCTTGACCAGTCCAATACGGGCATGAAATTGTAGCAAACAGTGTCAATACCACATTTAGAAAGGTTACGTAAAGTTTCTTTATAGTTCTCAATACGCTGCTGATAACTACCAGTGCGCTTTTTTATATCTTCATGTACAGGGACACTTTCTACAACTGACCAACGCATCCCGGCATCTTCAATCATTTTCTTGCGTTTCATGATTTCTTCTACCGGCCAAACTTCCCCATAAGGGATTTGGTGTAATGCATTAACAATGCCAGTTGCCCCAGTTTGTCTTATTTCTTGCAAGGTAATTGGGTCATTAGGCCCATACCAACGCCATGTTTGTTCTAATGCCATAATATTAATTTGAAAATGTGAGAATTAGCAAATTCGAAAATGTAAAAAAATTTTATCTTTATTCATCAGCTAATTAGCAAATTAGATAATTGGCTAATTACACTCCGCTATAGGCTTCAAAACCACCGTCAATAGGCAATACTACGCCTGTAACGAATTTAGAAGCATTGCTTGAGAGGAATATCACCGCTCCAATCAACTCATCTGCTTCGCCAAAACGGCCCATAGGGGTATTGGCTATAACAGTTTTACCTCTGTCAGTATAACTGCCGTCTTCGTTGATTAACAGAGCACGATTTTGGTCACCAATAAAGAATCCGGGGGCTAAAGCATTAACACGTATGCCATCACCAAATTTAATGGCCATTTCCATAGACATCCATCGGGTAAAATTGCTTACTGCTGCCTTAGCGGCAGAATACCCAAGCTGACGGCTGATAGCCCTGAAAGCGGCCATAGATGAAATGTTAATAACGCACCCTTTCTTGTTTTTAGCCATATCTTTAGTAAAAACAATGGTAGGCAATACAGTACCATTGAGATTGAGGTTTACTACCTTCTCAAAATCAGGCACCTTAAGGTCAAAGATAGTCTGGTCAGGCATAATGCTTGCCCCGGCCATATTTCCACCGGCAAGATTTATCAAAACATCAATATCGCCAAAGTCTTTGTTTATTTCATCACGGGTTTTTTCTAAAACCGACAAATCCAACACGTTGGTTTCATAGGCTTTTGCTACACCGCCATTTTTATTAATTAATTCTGCCCTTTTCTGAGCATTTTCAATACGTATATCAAGTAAAGCAACCTTAGCCCCTGCTTTAGCAATACCTTCAGCAATTGCTCCAGCCAAAACGCCACCTCCACCTGTTAGTACATACACTTTATCTTTTATCCCAAAAAGTTCTTCTGTGTAACTCATATTTTTTTATTTATTTCTAACCTTTTTAATAATATTTAAAACGTCTTTTACCTTCCTGGCAAGGTCTTCATAACTATTATTTTTGACAACATCATTACTTACAAGGTTTGAACCCATGCCTACACATACAACGCCCGCATCAAACCATTTGCGAAGGTTTTCTTCCTCAGGCTCAACACCTCCTGTAGGCATAATGCTTGACCAGGGACATGGAGCCTTAACAGCCTTAACAAAATCAGGGCCTCCCACTTGTTTTGCAGGGAAAATCTTCACTATTTCGGCACCAAGCTCTTCTGCTCTTGATATTTCGTTGAGCGAACCGCAGCCCGGAGCCCATAAAACTTTGCGACGGTTGCAGGCAATGGCCATATCTTCCTTCAATAGCGGAGATACAATGAAATTTGCGCCTAATTGTATATACAAAGAAGCTGTTGCTCCATCAACAACAGAACCAACGCCAAGTATCATGCCTGGCAATTCACTAAGCGCATATTTATTGAGCTCTGCAAACACCTCATGGGCAAAATCGCCCCTGTTGGTAAATTCAAAAACCCTTGCACCGCCATCATAGCATGCTTTCAATACTTTTTTGCATGCTTCAACGTTTGCGTTATAAAAAACAGGTACCAGTCCTGTTTCTTGCATCGCCGATGCCACTTGTATCCTGGTATATTTTGCCATAATTAATTAATTTGAAAATGTGAGAATTAGCTAATTTGAGAATATTTGTATTCAATTGCAAATTAACAAATTGGCTAATTTGCTAATTATCTTACCACACGCCCAGAGCCATCGCCTTTCATCAGTTGCTCCACTTCGCTTACGGTAACCTGGTTGTAATCGCCATGAATAGTATGTTTTAAGCACGATGCTGCTACAGCAAAGTTTAAAGCCTTCTGGTCATCATTTTTATAAGTGATAAGGCCATAAATAAGCCCACCCATAAAGGAGTCTCCGCCACCAACGCGGTCAACAATATGTGTTATCTGGTATGTAGGAGCCTCGTATAGCTTATTACCATCCCATAAAACTCCTGACCAGGAGTTGTGGTCTGCACTGACCGAACCACGGAGGGTAATAATCACTTTCTTTGCCCTTGGGAACTTCTGCATGAGCTGACGACCTACAGACTCGTAAGCAGCGCCTTCTACATGGCCTTTAGAAACATCAACCCCTTCAGGCTTAATGCCAAAGACCTTTTCAGCATCTTCTTCGTTGCCAAGGATTACATCACAACCTTTTACAAGTTCCGGCATGATTTCAGAAGCTTTTTTGCCGTATTTCCAAAGGTTTTTGCGGTAATTCAAATCGCATGAAACAGTAATACCCTTTTTATTAGCTACCTGAATAGCCTCAAGGCATACCTTTGCAGCGCCTTCCGAAATTGCAGGCGTGATACCAGTCCAATGAAACCAGGTGGTATCGTCAAAAACTTTTTCCCAGTTGATCATTCCAGGTTCAATTTCAGCAATAGCTGAATGGGCCCTGTCATATAAAACTTTGCTTGGACGAGCTACAGCACCCGTTTCAAGAAAATAAATACCTATCCTGTCTCCTCCCCATACAATATTTTTAGTCCCAACATTATACTTTCTGAGATCCATCACAGCGGCTTGTCCCAGGTCATTTTGAGGAAGACGGGTAACAAACTCTGCATCAAGCCCAAAATTAGCAAGTGAAACAGCTACATTGGCCTCTCCTCCGCCAAAAGAAGCAACAAACGAATTTGTCTGGGTAAAACGCTGATGTTCAGGAGTGGACAACCTCAGCATGATTTCACCAAAAGAAACAATCTTAGCCATAGTATATTATAAATTATTTGATGCAAAGTAAAATAATTTTTCAATTTAATGCAATCGATTGCATTTATTTTTTATTTTTGTCCTAATAAAATTATGAACAGCAAAAAAATAACCATACATGACATAGCCAGGAAGCTCAACCTCACAGCTTCTACTGTGTCACGTGCACTAAACAACCATCCTAAAATAAGCGATGCCACCAAAAAACTCGTTCATAATGCTGCTAAAGAATTGAACTACCGCCCTAACACCATTGCAGCCAGTTTGCGCAGGGGTAAAGCAAAATCTATCGGGTTGGTAATACCCCGAATCAATCGCAACTTCATATCCAACACTATTTCTGGCATTGAGAAAGTAACCAGTGAAAATGGCTACAATTTGCTGATTTGTCAAAGTGAGGAGTCTCTGGAAAAAGAAATAAACAACCTTAAAACCCTTGTCAATAACAGAGTTGACGGAATACTCATCTCAATATCATTAGAAACAAACACATCAAAACACATAAAAACCATCATAAACGATGGCATACCCTTAGTGCAGTTTGACCGCTTTCGGAGCGATATCGAAACCAGCAAAGTGATAAATGACAATTTTCAGGGAGCTTATGATGCCGTGAAACATCTGATAGATAAAGGATGCAAAAGAATTGCACATTTTGGGGGAGCTGACATCATAAGTATTTATGCTGAAAGAATTGAAGGTTATAAGAAATCCCTTATAGACAATGGCCTTGAGGTTGACCCAAGCCTTATCTTCAATAAAATTCTCAATAAAGAAGAGGGTTATAAAATTGCCAACAAAATATTTGACTCAAAAATCAAAATAGATGGCATCTTTGCAGCAAGTGATTATTCTGCATTAGGAGCAATGCTGGCTGCACGCGAACGTAATATAAAAATACCTGAGCAAATTGCTATTATAGGTTTTGCCAATGAACCTTTTACTGAATTTGTAAGCCCTTCGCTGTCTTCTCTAGACCAATTTGGTGTAGAAATGGGAATTTCAGCAGCCCGACTATTGATTGAAAAGATTGAATCAAAACAAAAAGAGGTAATCCCCAAAACGGTCATCATCAGGCCAAAACTAATTATCAGGGAATCAAGCAAATAACAACTACAATGCATTTCAAAATCATTATAATACAATGAAACCTTTTTTAGATGAAAATTTTCTTTTAGAAACAAAAACAGCCGAAGTGCTGTATCACGAATATGCATCAAAGATGCCTATTATAGACTATCACAATCACTTACCTCCAGACGAAATAGCACACGACAAACAATTCGAGACGATAACCCAACTTTGGCTCGGGGGCGACCATTACAAGTGGCGAGCAATGCGCACCTTTGGTATTGAAGAAAAATACGTTACTGGCGATGCATCAGACTGGGAAAAATTTGAAAAATGGGCAGAATTAATCCCCTATACTTTAAGAAACCCGATATACCATTGGACTCACCTCGAGTTACAACGCTATTTCAACATTAGCAAACAACTCAGTCCAGCTACCGCCAAAGAAATTTATAATGAATGCAATCGATTGCTTCAAACTCCGGAATTCAGGGTGCAAAAGCTTTTGCAAAAAGCCAACGTGGAAGTACTATGTACTACTGACGACCCCATTGATAGCCTGGAATACCACAAAGTCATTGGCAACAGCCAGAGTTTCAAGGTTTATCCTACTTGGCGCCCGGACAAAGCTATGAATGCCGAAAACACAGTAACTTTTAATACTTACCTAAACAAATTATCTGAAGTGTCAGGGATTGAAATATCCAGCTATGCAAGATTGATTGAAGCCCTTGAAAAACGACACGATTTCTTTGCACAACATGGTTGCCGCTTATCTGACCACGGACTGGAAGAATTTTATGCCGAAGACTATACCCTGGCCGAGATAGAAACTATTTTTGCAAAAGCCAGAAATAACAAGGCTTTAACTATTGAAGAACTGGCGAAATACAAATCAGCAATGCTCGTTGACTTTGCTGCCATGGATGCACGTAAAGGATGGGCCCAACAATTCCACTACGGGGTACTCCGCAACAACAATTCGCGACTGTTTAAAAAAATTGGGCCTGACACAGGTTTTGATTCAATTGGCGATTTTACAGTTGGCCGCAACATGCAACGCTTCCTTAACCGACTTGACGAAAACAGCCAACTGCCCAAAACCATCCTTTACAACATTAACCCGGCAGACAACGAACTAATTGCCACCATGATTGGCAATTTTAATGACGGTTCCATCAAGGGCAAAATGCAATTTGGCTCAGCATGGTGGTTTCTCGACCAAAAAGATGGCATGGAAAAGCAAATCAATGCATTGTCTGCTTTAGGGCTGTTGAGTTGCTTTGTTGGCATGCTTACCGACTCACGGAGCTTTGTATCTTTCCCTCGCCACGAATATTTCAGAAGAATACTCTGCAATATTCTGGGCAATGATATTGAAAAGGGAATGTTACCAAACGACACCGCCTTTATTGGCAAGGTTGTACAAGATATTTGTTACAACAATGCCAAGAAATACTTTGGCTTCTGAAAATATATTCTGAAAACATTTGAAAACAATGCAACACCTCAATGTTGAATATTTTTCTTTTTCGAAAAGAAATTTTTGCATACAGTTCACTTGTTTTTCAAAAAAAATATATCTTTGCAGCCTCATTTATTAAAAAGAGATATTTTATAATATTTAAAAGAAATGGCAAATCACGCATCATCTGAGAAACGTATCAGACAAACTGAAACCAGAAACCTGGAAAACAGATATTATGCTAAAACAGCACGTAATGCTGTGAAAAAGTTAAGAAATACAACTAACAAGGAAGAAGCTGCAAAGTATTTTCCTACTGTAGCATCGTTGCTTGATAAGCTTGCCAAGAAGAATGTTATTCATAACAACAAGGCCGCTAACCTTAAGAGCAGCTTGGCAAAACATGTAAACAGTCTGTAAGCTGGTTTCTCTTAAAAAAGATAAACAAAAGGCCTTCATTGAAGGCCTTTTTTGTTTTAACATAGCAATTTTTTAGTGCTTATAAGTCAAAACTTTTACTTTTGTAAAGTTTATCAAACAAAATAGATGGCTTCAATCAGAGTTATATTAGCCGATGATCATGCCCTTTTTCGCAATGGGTTAAAATTACTATTGTCTGGGCAGTCAAATATCGAAGTCGTTGGTGAAGCCTCAGATGGCATTGAGCTACTTAAGGTTATAGAAGAAATAAGAGCCGATGTAGTGCTTTTAGACATCGAAATGCCAATGATGAACGGCATTGATGCTGCTTATAAAGCGTTGCAGATAGACCCACAGCTGAAAATTATCTCCCTTTCGATGTACAGCGAAGAAGAGTATTACTACAAAATGATAGAAGCAGGAGTAAAAGGGTTTATCCTTAAAAATTCCGATATTAGTGAAGTTGTAGAAGCTATCGAAACGGTTTACAAGGGAAATACATACTTTTCCTCTGATGTACTTTACAATGTTGTGAAAAACATTAAAACCGTTGGCTTGAAAGCGGAAAAAGCTGCCAATATCTCTGACCGCGAATCAGAAGTGTTGGAACAAATTTGCAAAGGCCTTTCAAACCAGGAAATAGCCGACAACCTGTTTATCAGTCGCCGAACAGTAGAAAAACACCGGGCCAGCTTGTTACTCAAAACAAACACTAAAAACACGGCTCAACTCATTATGTATGCCATTGAAAATAAACTACTTGAATAATAAATTGTTACAATAATGAATACAAAGAAACTACCATTCTCGCTGGAAGAAATCAAAGAAATTATTAAAACACACCCTACCCCTTTTCATATTTACGATGAAGCCGCTATGCGTGAAAATGCCAGAAAATTGAAAGCTGCATTTACCTGGAATAAGGGGTTTAAAGAATATTTTGCAGTAAAAGCCGCGCCAAATCCCGTTCTTATGAAAATATTCAAAGAAGAAGGTTTTGGTGCAGACTGTAGCTCATTGCCCGAATTGGTATTGGCTGAAAAAGTTGGTATCAAAGGCGAAGATATCATGTTCAGCTCAAATAACACCCCTGCCAAAGAATTTGTAAAAGCCAGAGAACTTAATGCTTTTATAAACCTTGATGACATCCGTCATTTGCCATTTCTGGCAAAACATGCCGGCATTCCCGAAACAATCAGCTTCAGGTATAACCCTGGTTCATTAAAAGAAGGGAACCTTATCATAGGTCATCCGGAAGAAGCCAAATACGGGCTTACCCGCGAACAACTTTTTGAAGCCTACAAACAGGCTAAAGAAATGGGTATCAAACGTTTCGGATTGCACACCATGGTTGCCTCTAATGAACTTGACCCTGCATATTTTCCCGAAACAGCGAATATCTTATTTGCTTTAGTAAAAGAAATCACAGAAAAAATAGGTATTACCATTGAATTTGTCAATCTTGGCGGCGGCATTGGTATTCCATATCGACCCGAGCAAAAAGCTATTGAATGGAAAGCCTTTGGAGATGCTATTAAAGCTGAATATGACAAAATCATTATTGGCAACGGCTTGCCAGAATTGAAGATATTCCTCGAATCTGGCCGAGCTATCACAGGGCCTTACGGATACCTCGTTACCACAGTCCAACACCTGAAATATACTTATAAAAATTATGTTGGACTTGATGCAAGTATGCAAAACCTTATGCGTCCTGCTCTTTATGGGGCATACCACCATATTACCGTGATGGGTAAAGAAAACCAACCTCATACTGTAAAATATGATGTAACCGGCTCGCTCTGCGAAAACAATGACAAGTTTGCCATTGACCGTATGCTGCCTGAGATTGAAGAAGGCGACATCGTGGTTATCCACGATACAGGTGCTCACGGCCATGCTATGGGATTCAATTACAATGCAAAACTGCGCTCAGCAGAGCTGCTGCTAAGGCCTGACCGCTCTGTAATGCAGATACGCAGGGCAGAAACTATGGACGACTACTTTGCAACACTCGATTTTAAATTGATTGACAAAGTTTAAAGTTTACCACCCCTACCCCTCCTTTAAAAGGAGGGGAAATACAATTTCTTTTGAGCTAAGGAATAAAATGAAAAAAAATTTGATTGAATAGAAAAATAATGCCCAACCTCCAACAACTACTTTCCGAAGCCCGCTCCCGTTTTGCCATTGACGAAGTAGTTCGTTTTGTTGCTATTACCGAAGGCCAAATACCGCTACTTATTGACTTGATGCTTGACCCAAAAGCAGAAGTAAACAAAAAGGCTGCATGGGCTTTTTCACATCTTTCTGATGCCGACCCTGCTTATTACAAGCAATATACTGAACGTATTGTTTCAGCGCTCAGCAAGTGTAATACTTCTGTAGAAAGGAACCTGCTACGATACCTGGCTATCATAGATATAGCTGAGGAACAACAAGGGTTTCTGACTGAGCATTGTTACAAACGCCTTCTTAACCCGCTTACCCCTTCTGCTAACAGGGTTCATGCCTTACAAATACTCTGTAATATGGCCATCTTATACCCCGAATTGCAGGAAGAACTTTGCATTACTATTGAGAGCCTGATGAGCACAGAAAATTCCGGATCTATTCAGGCACACGGAAAGATGGTAATTAATCAGTTGAAAGGAAAAGAGAAAAGAAAACTAACTACAATGCCTTAAGTACACTCAAAACTTCAACATTAACTGTTTTTTTGAAAACATCACGTTGAAGCTTACACCCCTTCTACTATTTTCACCAAATAATTCCAAAAATTCTCTACCGAAGCAATATTCACTTTTTCGTCCGGTGAGTGTGGATATTTGATAGTAGGGCCAAATGATGCCATTTGCATAGTTGGGTAAAGACTGCCAATAATGCCACATTCAAGGCCAGCATGGATGACTTTTATCTGAGGGAGCTCGCCATACATTGACAGATATACAGACTTCATTGTTTGTAAAACAGGGGCTTTAAAATCTGGTTTCCAGCCGGGATAATCACCCTCATGCACGGTGCAGGCGTGAGCCATGTCAAAAATGCTTTCAACCATATTGCAAAGGTCTTTTTTGGCCGAATCAACAGAGCTGCGAAGTAAACTGACTACCTGAATAGTTTTATTAGCATCATCAGATTTAACAATAGCCAGGTTGGTACTTGTTTCTACAACATCAGGCATTTCGGGTATCATACGAATGATACCATTGGGAATAGCATATACCGAGTCGAGAAGCTTCTCACTGGTATTTTTGTCAATCCATGTAGAAGGTGTAGGTATTTCTTTGGCAGCGAATGAAAGGCCTGTTTCGACACTTGCAAACTCTTCCTGATAGATATGTTGAAAATTTTGCACACTCTTAATAAAATCATCAGCAAAATTAGACGGAATAGTAACTTCAGCAAATGCTTCACGAGGAATGGCGTTACGCATATTACCCCCATTGATAGAACAAATACGCATACCAAAGAAATGCTCAGCATTCCACATAAAACGGTTTAGCAACTTATTGGCATTGGCGCGTCCAAGGTGGATATCAACGCCCGAATGACCACCTTTTAAACCTGTGAGACAAAGTTTGTAAGCCTTAACATCGCCCGAGACCGTTTCGGTAAAATAGTTAAATGTAGCAATGGTATTAATACCACCGGCACAGCCAACAATAATTTCGCCAAACTCTTCAGAATCAAGGTTAAGCAAAACACTACCTTTCAAAAAACCTTCTTCGAGGCCAAAAGCACCAGTCATACCAGTTTCTTCATCAATGGTAAACAATGCTTCAATTGGCCCATGGGCTACATCATCAGACTCGAGCAAAGCTAAAGCAGCAGCAACCCCTATACCATTGTCAGCGCCAAGGGTTGTTCCGGAAGCTTTTACCCATTCCCCATCAATTTGAGGTTTAATAGGGTCTTTAGTAAAATCATGAACAGTATCAGAGTTTTTCTGCGGCACCATATCCAAATGTGCCTGCAATGTAATCATTGGCTTCGACTCTTTCCCTTTAGCAGCAGGTTTTCTGATAACAATGTTACCCACACGGTCTTTTTCGCAATAAAGGCTATGCTTTTGGGCAAAAGCTATAACATATTCACCTGCCTGGGCTTCATGTTTTGAAGGGCGTGGGATATTGCACAATTCCTCGAAATGTTGCCATACCTGCTTGGGAGAAAGTTTTTCAAGAGCCATATACTGGTTTTTTTGCCAAATTTATATAAAAATGCAATTCGGACACATTAATTTCAACAAGGATTATCATCCTGCTCACTTATTTTTTAATACTATTTTATCGTTGTCGGCATTGTCTATTTTTTCAATAAAAGAAACAATTTCACCAAGTTGATTTGTGCTGTATGTACCTGAAATACAATAAAACCGTCTGATAATATTTATTTTTTGTCCGACATTTTCATATCTGATCGAATATTCTCCTAATGAAGACTTAAAAGAAAGGTCGGCTGGTTTGCTTTCGATAATGCAATTGTCAGGAATGGCAATGTTTAAAGTATCGTTGTATGCATAGCCATATTCAATAAACAGAGGTTGTTTCCTTGACTTCTTTATTTCAGAAAAATTATTTCTTCTAAAAACAATTGCAGGGTTTATAAACACTCTATTACCGGATGTACTGGTGAAACTATTCAGTCTTCCAGAGGCTTCCATGACTCCATTCGCAGAAACTCCAGACAAATCTTTAAATGAGAAGGTATTGATAGTAGTATTGGCATCAGCAAAATATTCCAATAGATAGTCTTTTTGCTCTTTACTGGATTGATAGAGCAATGGGAATATCCATTCGTAAGCAAGGTTTGAATATGTTCGCTTAATCTGAAAATCAGCACTTTTATCAGCATTGACTTTCAATTTTGTATTAGCTGTACTAAGATTAGTGGAATCAGCATACGTTGGAGTACGAACAAGCTTTCCGCCTTCTTCAGTAATTAAAAGAGCGAACCTGTTTGAATTATCACTGCCAATGAAGCCAAAAGGCATTTTTTGACTGGTACACTCCAGCCAAATAGTATCAGTTTCAAGCGGAACACACAGAATAATATGGTTTGTTTGTCCTCCACTAGGAAAATCAGTAAAACGAATTTGACAATTTCCGTTTCCGATTACTGTATAGTAGGATTTGATGCCGATGCAATTCAATAAAGCTTTAGTATAGTTCGAAAGTGCTTTGCAATCGCCATACCCAAGCTTATCAACCTCAGAAGCTTTTGCAGTTTGAAGTCCTCCAATACCCACTGACACACATACATAGCGGGTTTTGTCCTGCATGTATCTATATACGGCTTTTACTTTCTCCTTTTTATCAGCAATTGGGTTTGTTAAAGCTTTAATTTTATTCATGGTTTCAACAGGCAGTTCTTCTCTTCCTTTGTTAAGCGTGTATATCCATTTTCCAAAATTCTCCCAGCTGGAAAAGTCGCCTTCAGTTCTTTCATAAGAAAAGCGCGATGGTGTTAAAAGCAATGTCGGAAGAACTTCGATAGAAGTTGGCATAAAAGGTTCTTTTTTAACCGCTTTTAGATTTTTCACTTTCCAGCCATATTCTATCTCGGCATTTGATTCATTTTTAGTAAAATCAAAGTTGTAATTCAATGGCAAATATTTCAGTTCAAGATTTGAAGGCGTTTTATAACGTATTGAAGCTGCCTGAACAGATAAACTGTAGCTATACTGAGGTTCCCAGGTCTCAATACCAACCGCGCCTTTGTATTTAACAGTATAGTTATATTCAATAGTAAATGGATACATGTTTATGGCAGGTAAAAAAGTCAATGCCCGGTTATCCGAGAACATAATATAATTCTCAAATGCAGCATAATCCCGCATTTCTTTTCTTTTTACCTTTTTTGTTATAAAGCCATTTCTATCGAAAACATTGCCATTGACCTCAGTTATGTCAGAGTTGTTATCATAATAAATAACCAACGCGGCATTATTTTTCCCTTTTTCATTAAGAATGGTAGTAACAATATGCACTTTTTTGACATAATCACTCAGGTTTAACCTTTCGTAGCTTATATCAAATTCTCTAACAACCGCATTGGCATTAGCTTTTAACGAATCAGGAATAATGTCAACACTATAAGTCAGTTGCCCAAAAACCGAGAAAAAGCTACATGATAGAAGTAGTGTAAAAACAACATGCTTCATCTTAGTTTACTTTCACGGTTATCATTTCGTTTTGCTTATCTACAATGGTTTGATAAAATGATCTCAAATTTTTATACTCTTCAGGCAAAAACAAACTTGCATTCAACTGAAAAATAATAGATGTGTTTATAACATTACCATTCACGTTAACCATATAAGTATATTTTCCTTTATTATCAGGCAATTTGGCCATGTATGATTTTGGCAATTCCACCACCTTGTAGTTTTCGGGCAACGTGATAACATTGGTCTGGTAAATGGTGTAGGGATATTTCATTTCAACTGGATATTCGCGGGTTTCAGCTTTAAAAGGGTTATTTTCAACATAAGCAAAAAAAGCCGGAGAAAAGAAAATCAAGCTATCTGTCTTGTTGATATTGGTCTTTTTGGTCAGGTCAAAATTGATAGAAAGAAGCTTATTTACAGAATCAAGACCGTTTATTGTAAGGTTTTCAAGGGTTGTATTTTTATATTCATTTTCCATTTCCTTCAAATAGTCTGCCTCTCCAACTTTTTTGATATCTTTTCTGTAAGAATATGCCCCATAGTCTTTAAATTGCAACAAGGCTTTACCCTTTAGGTTTAGCGCATCATCTAAGGTTAATTCATACCTTGAATTTAAAATATATGGTTTGTAGTCCATCAGGTTAATCCAATCGCCTTTGACTTCATTGACGATACGGCCTTTATCATTAAGGCATCTTACAGGCAATAGGTTTATTTCGGCATTGGGGTCTGTTGCATCTAACAAATACTGCTTACCATCGAGGTTAACAAGGGCTATTACATAATTAAACCGCGACATTGAAGGATGTGCAGGATGAATGATGCCGTTATTCCTAGTACTCAGAATTACAGGGTTTGAACTAAAGCCTAATTGCCTTAACAAAGCAACAAGGTTGAGGTTGATATCAGCACAATTGCCGGCACCATCTTTCCAGGCTTTGCGCAAACTATTTTCTACGTACTTTGAATTGATGCTATTCCATGCCATTTTACTTTTCACCATTCCAAAAGCTGCATTAACCAATGAAATGCCTGTCAAGCCTGATTGTTTAAGCTGTGCAGTTGCATCATCCAAATGTCCACCGCTTTTTAATGCTTTACCAAAATATTCGTTATCCATTAGTTTTTCATTCACACTTTCCCAGGTACTAGTATAATTTTCAATAGGCTGATTAGGATACTTGGTGTGGTTAAGTTCAAATTCTATCTTAGTAAGAAAATTATCTATAGTTTTTACATACTCATCATCAGGAAAAGCTTTAACATCTTTTGCGCGATAAAAGAACATATCTTCCCTATACTCAAATGTATTGCTTGAGGATGCATGTCCTTTTCTACTCATCGACATATCTTCTTGAATATACGTTAAAGTAAGTTTTGTAAATTTAGAATCTTTTTCAGTAGTAATAGGGAAGTAACCTTTCTGTGTCTGATTATAAAAAAAATATTCCGGAATCCAAACTTTATAGGCACTCTCCAAGATTGGAATAGTGCTTTGAAAAGCCCATTCGCGCAAGTTAAAAATGTAATCGGAAATAATGGAATATTTTACTTCGATGATTGTTCCTTCTTTTACATTGGGCAAGGCAAATTTGATTTTATACCAGTTTTCGCTGGTTTTTTCCTTTATAATATTGTCTTTATCTAATTTAGATTTCACTATTTTGCCATTCTCCAAGTTATAGCTTACCGCTTTAATATCTGTAACTTTTTCTTCATCTTTTCCTTCTGCATAATATGGAACTCCATTCAAGGCCATTGTTATTGATTACTTTAATCCTAAAATGTCTTTCAAAATTTATCTGAAACCCTTTTCTTGAGCTTGCAGGTTCATCAACACGAATGGTCGTCGAAGCATACTCAAAGGTTGATTTTCCATAATCGAAAATATAATAAGCATTTGCATTTGAATCAATTGGACAAACATTGTTATAAATGTCTTCTTTATTTATATCTCCAAATTTTGGCTCTTTCTGTGAAAAACAAAAAAATGTATTAAGAGATAAGGTTATAAAGGCCAGGTGTTTTAGAAGTTTTGAGTTCATAAAATAATGGATTATTGGTTATGTTAGCAATATTACTCTTTTTATTTTTTAATTGGTTGTATTAACAATAAAAAAACGCAAGACAAACAGTTATCCTGAGTTTTTTTATCTTACTAAAAGCTTATTTAGCCTTTTTAATCTTTTTCATTTGCTTATCTCCAATGGAACGGCTTTTCCAAACCATCGTCAATGGTGAGTTTGCATAATCATCTGGTGTGATTAGCCTTTTTTTCATGAGCATTACAGTTCGGGCTTTGGGTTTAATGCCATATTCCTCAATAAAACCTTTGCATGCATCGTAAACCAGCTCAGTACAGGACAACTTGTGAAAATCTGAAAAGTCGAATTTGAAATCGTATTCTAACCCCAAATCTTTCAAAGCCTGGGTAAAAACCATCTCAAAAGTGTATGATTGAGCCTGAGCCGATTCTTTTGCTGCATCACGCCTGAGAATCATCATATAGTCGCAACGACAGAAATTTAGCACATCTTCCATAAAAACCCCTTCGGCCATAGAGTGGATGACAATCTGCTTGCCTGCTTTGAAGTTTTTCATCTGCTCAGGGCTTAACGTGGTTGCATCTTCGGGCTTGACTTCGCCAATATATAAGCCAGCATGGCTAAAGAACCCGGGGATAATATATCCGTCAAGATAATTAACATATCCACGGAGGAGAATATCTCCAGGCTTTACTAAATCGAGTACTTCACGAATATCATCGCCTTTTACCCTGTAACTCCCCGGATCGTAGAGAATAAACATTGGGAATCTGTATATTTTTATATCTCCAAATACTTTAATAAATCCATTGTAGATTTTATCGAACAATTTCATGGTTTATAATTATTAAAAGGTTATAAAAGTTAGATTATCTGTAGTTAAAAGTAATAAAAATGAGCAAAAACAAACATTATAAACATAAAAAAGAAGAACAAGATTAAACTTAAATTAAATAATTTAATGTCCTGTTTTTATCGGGAGGGTAAACCCAATTAAATATCATATACTTTGGCAAAATATTGTTTCCTAATAATAATTTGTGTAAAATACTCCCAATTCGTAAGATAATTTCTATTCATTGAAAAAAAAGGATAACCTTTCGGCTATCCTTTTCATATCTTATTGATTTGGCAATCGGTACAATGGTCCGGGAGATGGCTTTGGATTGACCGTGACCGTAACAGCACCCGGAGCAACAATAGTCCCTGCCCCATTTGCATCAGTAACCCCGGTAAGAGTATATACTGTAGTTACAGCAGGACTAACATTAAAAGTATATGTAGTTGTAGTAATACTTGGGATAGTCTGAGGAACAGCTCCTGCATTATAACTAACACTCCAGTTTGCAGTTCCTGTCAAAGTAAGGGTCAATGTAGCCGTTTCGCCGGCACAAATGGTAGTCGATCCACTTATTTCTACAGTAGCAGTAGGATTAACAGTCAATAAAGCTGCATCCGAAACTGCAGCAGGAGGACACGCACCAGTAACCTCACATCGATATTGATACCCATTCATGCTCAATGTTGCAGCAGTAATATTCATTGTAGCGGTTGTTACATTACTATATACCCCCCCATTAGTAAGAGAATTCCACCCAAGGCCTTGATTTTCATACCACTGATAAGTAATAGCAGTACCTGTAGCTGTAACACTAAAAGATGTATTTTCTGCAGCAAATATTGTACTATTAACAGGGTTAGAAGTAATAGCAGGCAAGGCATTAATAGTAATACTCTGGTCAGTTGCCGTAGCAGCAGTACATCCACTACCATTGGTATAGTTCAATGTTACATGGCCTGTGCCTGCTGCTCCCCAGGTTACAGTTACACTATTAGATGAGGTTGTACCTCCGGCTGTAATTGTACCTCCTGTTATCGTCCACTGGTAATTAGACATCCCTGCATCAGTTGTATAAACATTACCGGACGAACCAGCACATACTGTAGCACTACCTGTAATTAAAGGCGTTGGCAAAGAATTAATAGTAATAGCCTGATCGGTAGCAGTAGCTGCTGTACATCCACTACTGTTGGTATAATTTAATAAAATATGACCCGTTCCGGCAGC
>Ga0116186_1000146_pt1 | contig 84388 bp, 65 predicted proteins | sample AD_JPNNA4_MetaG_FD_89806 | JGI IMG/M metagenome (GOLD analysis project Ga0116186, IMG submission 89806) | Active sludge microbial communities of municipal wastewater-treating anaerobic digesters from Japan - AD_JPNNA4_MetaG | ecosystem: Engineered > Bioreactor > Anaerobic > Digestate | place...
TCATGTTTCCAGCAAACCACATTTTCTTGAAAAGTACCACCCCCAAGAAATGCAAGGCTGGAAGATCAAATCAGTCAAATGTCCGACGGAAAACCGCTTGGGTACTCAAAGTGAGAATTGCTGAACCAAACTCGAACCTGCGTTTGCAGGTGAGGGTTTGAACCGGGTGTGCGTAGGGGCGGGTTTGAAACCCGCCCTGCAGAACATCTATTTTGTGAAAGTGATGGATTCGAAGAATTCTTTCACCCAGGGTTCGTCGCGGGCGGGCTGGTCGGTGGCGATGTTGACCTGGTAGTAGCGGTTGGGGGTGACGGCGTAGTAGTTGGTGAAGACGCCGGCTGCGTCCTCGACGACGAACCATTCCGTTCCACCCATCGTCACGGGTTTCGGGGCGCCCAGGCCGAGCATGGCGTAGACCTTCATATCGGCCGGGATGCGCTCGGCGAGCAGGCGTTCGCGATCGGCTCCGGGCACGTCGAAGGCTTTCACCGTAACCATCCAGCTGTCGCGCATGACGTGGCCCTTGATGAAATACCCAACGCCGATTCCCGGCCAGACGACCTTGTCGGCCCGCGAGAAGCACTCGGGAACGGTAAACGCGAAGCCGCCCTCCCTCGACTCGACCCGGTCGCCCTTCGTCGGACTTTTCGATTTCGTGACCTCGGCGTCGGAGATCGGTTTCAGTGCAGTGTTCGTATACGCCGGCACAAAGGCGGTGAAGACGGAAACGCCTTCCACATTCTTGTCAGCGCCGTATCTGAACTCGAGGCCGATGCTCGTCACGGCCTTGACCCCGCCCCAGTCCTTCGCGGCTGAACGGTAGAAATACGTTTCAGACCGGCCGTCGTTCACGGTCATGTCCGGCTTGCGGTAGACCTGCCTGACGCGGGATTTCGGCGTGCCGATGCCGACGCCGCGGCTCGTCATGACCCGGGTTCGTTTCGCGCCGAAAAGATCGATGCGTCCGACGGCGGTCGCATCCATGAACGACTGGGTGACGAGCGCGTCGTCGCCGTATTTCTGGTACTCGGCGAACTTCGGCGAGACGGACGTCGAGAAGAAACTCTCTGCCCGCGCGAGCGGGTCGCCAAGCCGGAGCCAATTTTCCCCGACCAGGATGCCGGCTTCCTCGGGAACGATCAGCAGGGGCTCGTCGGCCGGCGCGGCTTTCCACTCCGGCGGCGACGGGTCGGCAGGCGGAACGTAGGACGAGTAGTCCTTGAGCGACTTCTGGAGCGCCTCCGGGTTGTCGTCGGCACGCAGGGCCCGACGAAGGACGATCTCGGGCATCTCGAAGGATGGCAGAGGCGTTTCCGGCTTTTTGTGCGGGTCGGCGAGGTAGTTCACAACGTCCTGCGGCGTCGGGCGGTCGTACAAGACGACAGGGTGGGTGACGATCTTCCCGTAGAGATCATAATCGAGCCACGCCGTGCCGTTATCGCCCCATTCCGTGCCCCAGGAGTTGTACAGCTTGAGGGCGTGGCGTTTGTCATCATACCCGACGATGACGAGGTAGTGGACCGAATCGATCGTCGTGTCGGTGATCTTCTTCAGGATCGGATTCTTTTTGTTCAGTTTATAGAACTCAGAATATATATCCATCGTGCAGACGACGGGGTCGCCGCCGGCGAGGATCGCCTTGAGCGTCGGAATATCGCCGTACGGCAGGCGCCGGAAGGTGAGGTTGCGGAAGGCGCGCGCGAATGTGCGCAGGTCTTCGGACGGCACCGTCTCGTCATCGGGAATATACGGAAAGAGCGAGAGGGGAACGCAACCGACGTCGATCGAGAGGAAGAGGGCGTTGTGGTCGCGGAACCCGTTCTCGTCAGGGCTCTTGTATAACAGATTCGTGATGAACGTCGGGCTGAAGATGTGATTCGGCCCGTAGTTCCAGCCGTGTTCGAGTTTCTCGTGGTAGCTCTTCACCGCGTAAGCCACCGCCCAGCCGGGGCATGTGTTGTCGAACTGCTTGCCGACCGGAGGAAAGTCGGGCGAGAGGTCGACGGCCGGCGGCAGGTTCACGTCGGGCTTTCCCGACAGCGTCGTGAACTTCCGCACCATCCGGACCTCCTGGATGGCCAGGAATTGTTCGTCCGTCATCGGCACCACGCCGGTGAACTGGGTTGCGGAAGCGGTTGCGCCAAAGGCGGGCATGCCGGGAGCGAGCGGGAGAACCGCCAGTGCGACCGCAAGAAACGCCGTTCGAACCGTTGAACTCATGACAGCCGTCACATTCCTCTCATCCGGATGAGTATATATCAGTATCTACGCATGCGCAACCGCGCGTGAAAAAGCCGTACGCAATGAAAGGGCGGTTCTCGGGTCAGAGTTCTTCCGCGGCCTGAGTTTCGGAGTCGAAGATCGTCGACAGGCCGGAGAGGCCGGTGACCTGGAAGACGTCGCGATACAGGTCTGACACGCCGACGAAGCCGAGGGCGGCCTTGTGGGTCGCGGACAGGTCTTCGGCGACCTCGAGCAGTTTCGTGATGCCGGGACTGTTGATGACCGTCACCCCGGCGAGATCGATCAGCACCTTTCGGGAGCCACGATCGACGGCTTCCAGGAGAAACAGCCTGAGCCTCTCGCAGGTCTCGCCGTTGAGGTACCCGGCCGGGCGAACGATATATATATCACCAGATATTACGAAAGAAAATGCGTTCTCTGTCATCCTTCGACTATATGCTGGGGTGGATGTGAAAGTCAAACATCGAACAGGGCGGGAATGACATACGGGGCTGGTGTAGGGGCGGTTCGCGAACCGCCCCTACGGAAGCATGGCGATCGTCTTCGTGGGGAAGGGTTTCTGGATATCTGTGATTCGGTTGTTGGAAAACTGATGCGGTCCTTTGACAAGTTGTGCGGAGTTCTCTACTCTGAGAAAAACGAGTTTCGACCGAACGGGCGGATGAGAACGTTTTTATCAAAACTGCTGGTGATCTTCATCTTCGGATTTCTCCCGGCGGTCTCGGGGTATATCGCCGTCGGGAAGCTTCTCGAACATGGGGCATCCTCGCGGGTCGACCGACTCGGGAACCGGCTGCGGGAGCGGCTGATCCGGATCGCCGACGCCAGTTCGGACGAGAGTTTCTATTTCACGGTTTTCAACCGCCTGTTTTCGACCATGCGCGCCAGCTCCGGGAACGATGATTCGTCGCTCTCCGCGAATATCGAAAGCGTGCGCAGGCTTTGCGGTGGAGACGTCTCGGTCTTCCGGTTCGATGGGAACGGGGAGTATCTTCCGATTCCCCGATACGCTCCGCCCAACCGATATATCGTGGGCAAAATATGGGACATCCTCGCGGAAACGGCTGCATACCGCGAAGGCGACGAGCAACGATTGCAGAAAAAGATCCAGACGCTCCTCGGCTCAGAAGCAAACGCCGGCGGCATGAAGAAGAGCGAGGGACAGCCGATCAGCCTGAAAAAATCGGGAACGAGCGGCTATTTCTACTGGCGCCGATTCACGCCGCGAAGCAAGGCCGGCATCGCGATCGTCGCGTTTCCGATTCTGAAAACCCACCAGATTCTCGCGCGGCTTCGCGGAAGAACCGGTCCGATGGGCCCGGGAGATTTGAAACTGGCCTACTGGAGCCATGATTCGAACAAGCCTCTTTTCATTTCGGGGTCCGAGGCGAGGTTCTCCATCGTCCGCGACAGCATGGAAAAGAGTTCCGTCGAGACGCTCGTCGAGAACGGCCGTATCTGGAGCCACCTGACGACGGTCTCCGGGGTCTTCCTCGCGTCGTTCCCTCTCGGCGATGCCGGCAAGGGGGTCGGGCACGGCATGCTGAACCTGCTCATGACGCTCGTCATGGGGCTTCTGCTGATGTTCCTGTTCCGGCCCGAGTTCGATCTGAAGCGGATATACCTGAAAATCGGCAACAAGCTTCTCGCCATCCTCCTGGTCGCGATCGCCTTTCCGACCGTCTGCCTTCTGCTGGTGGGCGTCATCGCGATCGACGCGCACGAGCGCGTCCTGCTTACGCGCTTGAAAAAAGACCAGGTCGTCCGGCTTTCGGCGATCGAGGATGATTTCAGAAGCGAGTCGAAAGTATTCGCCGAGAATTGCCGGGCGCTGCTCGGAAAAAGCATCGAATCCTGGTCGCCGGAATCGTTCGCGGCGCATTGCGCGAGTCTGATGGAGGCGGGAGAAGCGGTCAGAATCGAACTGCGGGCGCTCGATGGCGAGCCGCTGTTCATACGTGATACGGGGGGCTGGTTCGCCGGTCTCGAGAAAACACAGGATGCCTACAGCAGGCATCAGATCAACAAGACGCTCTCGGACCGGCAAAAGCGTGAAGGAATCCCGCTGAAGCGGCCACTCGACAACTTTCTGTCGGATGCGTTCGAAACGGAAGGCTTCGGGTTTGAAAGAATCACCAGGGCGCCCGACACCGTTCATTCGTATAAAGTCGGCCTGAACGAGATGTTCTGGTATTGGTCCCCGATCGACGTTCCCGGCCACCCGGCCGCCATGCTGAACATCTTTCAGGCGAAAAACCTCGCGCGCGCCAGGTTTCTGCAACGGGTAGTGCGAAGGGCCGATCCCGACCTCGGTATTCTCGGCGCCTACGATGAGAACCGTCGGCAATGGCTGAATCCGACCATCACGAGACTGGCCGACGTCGATGCCGCGATGCGGGCGGCGATTCTCGAAGGAAAGCCGCGTATGCAGACGATTGCCGGGAAGAACCGTCGATATCACGCGCTGGCATTTCCCGGCACGGTTCTTTCACCGTTCAGCATGATCGTCCTGACCGACGAACGGCTCATCGGCGACAGGATCCGGGCCATGCATCTCTCGCTTGCTCTCGGCATGCTCGCCATTTTCGCCGTGGCGATCGCGATTGCCCGGCTTCTGACGCAGGCATTTCTCGTGCCTGTCCTAGAGTTGGACCGGGGAATGCAGAGGCTCCAGCAGCATCGCTCGGATGCCGCGGTATCGATCGAAGCCGGCGACGAGTTCGGCGAACTGGGCGTTTCGTTCAACCGGATGGTCGAGGATCTCAAGGAGATGAACCTCGCCAAAACCATCCAGGAGTCGCTTTTCCCACAGCAAAAGCAGGACATCCCCGGATACGGCATGGGCGTCTTCAATCTCGCCGCCACCGACCTCGGCGGCGATTACTGCGATTACGTCCGGATCGGCCCCGACCGGTTCCTGTTCCTGATCGGCGACGTCAGCGGCCACGGCACCTCGGCGGCGCTGTGCATGGCGATGGCTAAGGCGGCCGTTTTCAAGGCCGGCCGCGAAGGGCTCGCGTTTTCCGAGATTCCGAAAACCATTTCCTCGCTGCTGCTGCGGATTCTGCGGCGCAAGAAGATGATGACGATGCTGTTCGTGCTGCTCGACACCGCCACCGGCACTCTTGAAATGATCAACGCCGGCCACAACTGGCCCGTCATCGTGCGTCGCGACGGCAGACTCGAGGAGTTCAAGATCATCGGCCTGCCGCTCGGCGTGCGCGAATCCGTCAAGAAAGAGCAGGTTCAGACGGCCGTTCTCGAGCCGGGCGATTTCCTGTTCGCCTACACCGACGGACTCCCCGAGTGCCATGACCCGAAAGGCAACCAGTTCGGCCACGAAGCCATGTATCTGGAGTTGTCGAAACTCGCGGGGCTCGGGCCGGAGAAGGTGATCGCTCGCATGGAAAGCGTGTTTCGGCAGTTTCTGGCCGGCGGTGCCCAGCAGGATGATATGACCATACTGGTGGTCAGGCGCGACCACGCCGTTCCGGAAAGGAGGAGCGATGACTGCTGACATCGCGTCTCCCGCCTCGCGTCCGAAAGGCTCTCTGCTGAGCCGCCTGGCCGGCATTCTGCTTCTGCTCGTCATCCCGACTGCGACGGCGTGGGTTTTCGGCAACGCCGTCATCGCGCAGAAGCTGGCCGACCAGAAGGCTGCGGCGGTCGGCCTTCCAGACGCACTCCCGGCACCGGGAGACGTGGCCGGCCGCCTGGATTCACACCAGGCGAAAGCGGCATTGAATGCGTTCGTGCTCTTCCTGGGCCTCCTTCTCGTCTTGGTTGTCAAGGAAACCGACTTTGGAAACCGGTTTCGCATCGTTTCCGTCCGGTACAAGCTTATCGGCCTCCTCCTGTATGCCGTTATTCTGCCTATCTCCGGGCTTTTGTTCTTCGGCTGGAAATACGTGGCGGAGTTCAGGGAACTCCTGGTTCAGGAGGCATACATCGCCTGCCAGGCGAGCATCAACGACGTCGAAAACGGCTTCGAAAAGGAAAAATCCAGGCTGCTTCAACGGTTCAGATCGTATCGGAATATGCCGGAACTCCAGGCGGATCCCGGATCGTTGTACAAGAAATTTCGCGACCTGGAGCGGAACAAGCAGATGACGTGGATCGAAGTGCGCGATATGAACGCCAACGTTCTGCTGACCACCCAGTCGGACAAGTCGAACAAGCTTTCCATCATCTGCAAGGCGATCGCCCGGCTCGGCATCACCCGGTTCCTCGGCCATCGGCTTGCGATGATGGCGCCCCAGAGACTCAACGCATCCGAAGTGCTGATCCAGGAGTTTTTCGAAAGCCCGCTCGGCGGCTGGGGCAGGGTGTTCGAAAGCCCCAACGAACTGCACAGGGCCAGTTTCGCCGGCCAGGACATTCTGTATTACTGGGACGTCTTTCAAGAGACGGATATCAAACCCGCCTACCTCGTCGTGGATCTGCACATGAAGTATGCGGTCAGATCATATCTCCTCGAATCTCTCGACAAGCGCATTTCGAGCGGTCACGGCGCACTTCGCATGCTGGCCTGGTCGATTCCCTTCAAGACGTTTCTCCAGGAGAAGCCGCCGGAAGACGCGACGATCAAGCAGTTCGTCGATCGCGTCATTCTCGCGAACGCGCCGCTGAATGCCGCCATCCGCTGGCAGAACGACGAATGGCTGGCCGTCGGCACCCCGGGGAAGAAGCTTCCCGAGAGCGTTCTGCAGAGCCTGTACCCGGTTGGCGAAATCGACCGTCAGATCGCGGCCATCAGGTCGGATCTGTTCTGGGGCGTCATTCTCGCGGTGATCATCGCGGTTCTGATCGGCATGCTGTTCTCGCACACGCTCATCAGGCCCGTCGCCAACCTGATGGGCGGCGTCCAGGCCCTGCGCCGTCGCGACACCTCGCACCGGCTCGAGATCCTCCAGAACGATGAGCTCGGAAAACTCTCGGCGCGGTTCAATGCCACCAGCGAAACGCTGGCCGACGTGATCTACGCCAAGGACATCCAGGCGCTGATGATTCCGGAGAAAGCGCCGGAGATCAAGGGATATGCAGCCGATCTGATCAACATTCCCGCTGCCGATCTCGGAGGAGATTTCTGCGATATTCTCCCGGTCGGGCCGGACAAATGGCTGATGGTGATCGGCGACGTCACCGGCCACGGCGTCAGTTCGGCGCTCGTGACGGCGATGACGAAGACGATCGTCTCGGAATACGCGCGGAAAGAGCAACTGGAACTGAGCGACATGCTCGCGTGCCTGAACGACATGCTCTATAGCCAGTTCCAGCGCAAAAAATGCATGACGTTCTTCGCGGCGATGCTCGATACGCGCGACGGGACAATCGAGTGCGCCGCCGCGGCTCATCCCCTTCCGCTCCTTTTCCGCGGCGGGCGACTCGAGGCGTTTCCGAAAATCGGCTGCCCGCCCCTCGGGTTCAGCCAGGATCGGAAGGAGTTTCCCCGGACGACGATCATGCTCGAGCCCGGCGATTGCCTGGTCCTGTTCACCGATATCCTGATCGAGCTGCATGACAGAACGGGAAAGCCGCTCGGAACGAAAGGCTTCGCGGCCATCTGCGAGAGACATGTCGCGCTCGAACCGGCCGCCATGCGCGCCCGGATTCTCGAGGACGTGACCGCCATCGGGGGAAGCGAACTGGACGACGACCTGACCATGATCGTCCTGAAACGGGGAACCGCCGTCGCGACGGCTTCCTGAAGCCTGCGGAATCCCTGCCGTTCGCCCTGCGCCTGTTCAAGGGCGAGAACGTTCGTGCTTCGACGGGCTCAGCGGGAACGGGAATGTGAAATCGTCTGTTGTCGTGCTGGCTAATGGGTGATCGGGAGATAGGCACTGACGGCGGCGCGGTTTTCCGGAAGGCTCTGGAGGTAGACGAAGCGCCTGAAGCCCTGTTCTTCCCTGTTGTTGGGGGGCGTGCCGACCTCGAGGCCCGTCAGCATGACGACGGTGTTGCGGGGAGGGACGGTCAGTCGCCTGAACTCGAGCGAGATCGTCCGGTCGGGAAAGAGAACGTGCTCGCGCCCGCCGGCGGTTCTCGAGACGCCCAGCCGGTTGTCGGTCATTCTATAGTATATCGTATCTATTCCGGCGGTTGCGCCGCTCTCGTCCCATGTCAACCGTTCGAGAATCAATTCGCCCTTCGCCAGGTCCTCGTCGGTCGAGAGGATTGTCTTCGCCTGCCCGAGGTCTTCGAGGAGCTGGCCCATCACGATGTCGGCTGCGAGCAGGTTCGTCAAGTGACCGGTGCCGGAACGGAACGAATGCATCGCACCGACCGTCATCCGGCTTATGACGAGGATCAATAGGGCCGAAATGGCGACAGAGGCGACTGTCTCGACGAGCGTGAGGCCGCGCGATGTATGTCGCATCGTATTATTTCGGTGCATATACGAGTCCCGTCAGTTTCAGACTTCTCGGTCGCGTTTCGGCCGTCCATGTCACGACAGCGGTGACGGAGCGATACCGGCAGGGCCACTCCGAATTGCCAGTTTCTATCGGTTTGACGATCAGTTTCCGGGAGAATCTGGTCGAGTCGATGGAGGTCTGCACGCCGCCGATGTCGATCGACGGATAGTTTAGTCCGTCGTCGCCGGTTTCCTCGAGGCCTTCGAATCCGCGGGCCATCGCGTAATCGACGAGTTCAGACGCATACTGCCATGCCATGGCATCGTCTCGGGTTTTCATGGTGCCCACGTTCGTTCGGGAGAAAAGCCAGAGGATCGGAAGGAGGCCGACGGCCAGCACGAAAGCCGCCACCATCAGCTCGGTGAATGAGAACCCCAATCGTTGGCCCGCGTTTCTCTTCATTTCAGCTCCTGTGGATACTGGTCGAAACAGTAACTGAGCAGACCTTCGTCGCCGGAGCGTTTGTCGTTTCCGGCAGGCAGGGCGGCGAGGGGGGAGAAATACGTGAGTTCCGTCCCCTTGAACCCGGCGGCCTCGTCGCGGCTGGACACGAGTTTTTTCATGGCCAGGGCCCCCCTGATCGATTTCGGGGGGCGCCGGAAGAGGACCCGGCCCTTGCCTGGCTTCTCGGAGTCGGCGATGACGGATGCCTGGACGGTATCGCCGGGATTGCAGTCGAAGATGACGTTCCCGTCGCGGGCGATCAGATAGAGCAGGCAGTTTTCCTTTTCGAGGTGCGGGGTAATCTTCGCGGAAATGACGATATCGCCGTGCTCGACGATCAGTCCCGCGCCGGATTTGTAGGTGAGAGGCCGGTCGATCCGGATGTCCGAGGCGAACGTCACCCATCCGTTCACGGCGAGCGCGTCGTTGAACAGGAGGTTTTGCTTCTTCAGGAACGCCGCGGCGTCGGTGTCGCCCGCGTTTTCGAACCGGTAGGAGATGCGCGAAAGGCTGACCGCCGGGCTCAGGAGATCAGACAGGTCCTTCAGGTCGGCGACGTCGGGATAGATGGCCGCGAAGACGCCGGGGGCCTTGTGGAAGGCGGGAACGCCGGATGTGGGGTTGTTCCCGGGTTTCGCGTAGATGCTGATCGGATCGGCGTCGTCGAATATCTGCGGAGCGTCCGGGTCGTTCGGCTTGTCGATGTACCCGAGAGCCTGGTTGTAAGGGCGATGTCGGATGCGAGGCGAATACTGTTGTATATATTTCGAATAGGATTCATACGATCCGTCGAGAGCGAACCCTTCCCTGAGCGGCGCATACGCGGGCTGGGCGATGAGATCTGCATAGTAGGGCGGGGGCTCGAGAGGAGCTTTGAACGTGAGGTTCTGTAGAATCTGGGGAACGAACGTGCCGTCCGCTTCGACCGAGAGCATCGAGAGGGAGAGAAACCGGGCGTAGACGTTTCCCAGGACGAGGGTGGGCGAGGGACGGCGCTGAACGCCGAACAGGCGGAAGATCGAGGCAAGCTCCATCCTTCCCGTCTCGACGAGGGCTTTCCCGGGCTGGCCCGCAACGATGGGGGCGAGAAACGACCGGCTGCGCGGATCGGGATCGTCAGAGACGCCCTGGTCCATGAGCGAGATGAAAACCTTCTTGCCATCGGCGGTGCGGCCTTCCGGATACGGTGTGTAAAATCCGTCGCCGGTGAGGGGAACGCGGAAAAACTGGAATCCTTCGCCCGAGTTCGCGTTGGGCGCGTTGACGTCGGAGCGGGCAAGGTTCAGGAATATCCTGCCGGTTCCGCCGAGATACACGAGGCCGCGCGCGTCCTCGACGAAGTTTCGAAGTTCGCGCTTCATGGGAAGATTCTTCCTGTCGTCATTGTTCAGAACGAGCGGGACGGGTTTCACGCCCGACTCATCGTGATTTCCCATGCGGTTGACGCCGACCTGGTTGTAGTCGGTTTCGGTATCGCCCGGAGAGAGCGTGGCATCCTCGACATACAGGTTGAACTTCGAAAGAACGGGGGCGTGAACCGTGCAGATCCTGACAGGGCATGCGTAGTCAAAATCGACGGAGGAAACGACATGCTCGCCGTTCACCATTTTCAGATTGATGCTGATCCTGATGTTGCCGGCTTTTTCGCGGGTATACGAGTCACGCGCGGGCCCCGTGGCCTGGAAATCGCTGTTGCAGACGATGACCCTGATCTTCTCGACCGGCTTGTCGGCTTCCGAGTAGCCAGCCGCCGTCATGAGGCTGCCGAGCATCATGCTGAAATGCGCCGTATCGTCCTCGTCGAGCGGCAGGTCGAACTCGTGCAGGGAATCGAACTCGTGCAGGGGCCTGGCGAGATACTCGAACAGTCCCATCAGGGCCGGGCTCTGAGACGGCCGGGAAGGCATGGCCGCGGCAGACGGAAGGATCTGGGACATGAACTGGAGCTTGTGGGCAGCCAGGGTCGCGATGGCCGAGGCCAGTTCACCGAGTTTCTGACGCTTGATCATTTTGTCGGCCATGGCGCTCTGTTTGCTGAGAAAGCGGGAATAGCCGAGAGCGAAAATGAACAGGCAGATGAGCGTTCCGGCCGCGATCAGGAGGATCGAGCCGGCACGATTGCCGCTTGGATCAGCGGCCGGACGGCATCCCGGAGGATGAGGCCGTGTCGTTCTGTTCAAGAAGCCGGCGCCTTTCTTCGAGCATTTTCACGCGCGTCCATGGTTCCGCCTTGAGGACGAGTTCTTCGAGGGGAACCGCGATCGTCGGATTCCCCTGGCCTGTCGAGGGGGTTTCCGGATCGACGAACCTGACGTAGGTGCCGTAGACATACCCGGTCATCGGTGAAGATATCTTGTACCATGCCCCTTCGGTGGCCTCGACCTGGACGAAGGTTCCGTTGATGACGTGGCCGAGAATCGTCGAGTTCGTGTTCGGCCCGTCGCGGACCAGCAGACATCCGTTCCACGGCGTGGCGAGGGGAACGTTCTGAACCAGACCTTTCCGGGGAGTCGCGAGATCCTCTGCGGCAAGCTGCGTCGTGACGCCTGACGCCAGGGCGTAGACGAGGGCAAATGATATTATAGCATGCACGATACTTGTGAACGGCGCCAGGAGTTTCCGGGATGATGCTCGAAGCATGAAATTCCTCCGTCGGACTCACTTTCGGTTTGAGTCTATCAGATCGCTTTCAACGAGACCGTTCGATGTTTTCGTGATTCTGACGCGGGCGTTGTAATGATCGTTTACCAGCTTCAGGGGTCGCTTTCCACACCTGATGAGCACCTTTTTCTGAAACGCCGGGCTGTGAATGACGATACCGTTCTCGAACACCTTCTCGACTCTTCCGAAAACGACGCGTTCCTCGCCAGTTCGGGGGGGCTTCCGAACGGCGGCGAACCTGGCGATTTCCTTCGGCGCCGCCGTTTCAACCGAAAGCGAGAGAACCGGTTGCCCGGATTCATCACCGGACGGCAGGAGGGCGAACATCGCCACGATGCAGATGCAGGCCACAACGGCGTATGGAACCCAGGGGACTGCGGAGAGTCTCATTTGAAGGCCGTGTCCGGCCGTGGGGGCCGGCCGTGAGATCACCCCGGCAAGCTTCGCATTGATGCAGACTTTCACCGAGGTGAGCAGGGCGACGATCTCGGCCGATCTGTCGTTCATCAGCTCGGGAATGGCGGCTCCGAGTTCCTCCGGGTTGATGCGCTCGAGACAGCGGATGGCGCAGTATCTGACCTCCGCCTGCGGGTGTTTGAGAAGGCCTGCCGCTGGTGCGGAGAAGTGGGCGAGGCCGGAGCGGCCGGCGAAGTCGAGAACGACTGGCAGGAGCTCGGAACGCCACGACGACCATTTCCGGCCCTGGATGAGAGGCGCGGCGAGGCGTGCCGCCCGGTCGTGCAAGGAAGAAAGTCCGGCAGCCACTTCGATCCAGTTGGGATGCAGCTTTGCAAGGTTTTTCCGAAGCAGATCGACGGGGGAGAAGCCCGCCTGGCCTGAAAGGGCGCGTCGCAGGGCGAGCGCTTCGATCAGGAACCTGACGAATTCGTTTTTTTCCGACGTCTGGAGTTCATCGAGGTGTTCTTCCAAAGGGTTTCCCCCCGTGGGTACGTTCAGCAGGAGGGCGATCTTTTCGAGGGCGGAACAGGAGCGGAAGGATGAAACGCAGACATCGGTTGCGCGATCCGGTTTTTTCGGCGCCGCCGTTTCGGGGGCCGGCCGGGCGGCGGGCGCGGGGACCCTGGCGACGATTTCGGCCCTGTTCACCATGACGTTTTCGAGCGTGAAATCGGCATTCCGGCTGGATCTGGCGATCAGCTCCGAGATGCTCACCCGCTCGCGAACGCAGAGGCTTTCGAGGAAGGGCAGGCGCGCCTGGTGGCTTTCCGGGAACAGCAGGGATTCCTTCACGAGGGCGACCAGGCCGGCCTCCCCCAGGGGGCGGGGCAGGCGCTCGGCAAACCAGGACAGCAGGTCCGGTTCCTGCTCTCGGGCGAAGGACCGGACCATCAGCGGGAAAGCGAAGGCGCGCTCGAGAAGGGAAAGAACGTGGAACCCCGTTTTCCGTCTCTGTGAAACGGCGGAAAACAGATACTGCTCGAGAAGTTTTTCCGCCTGGACGGGGGATAGGCGCGTCAGGGCCGTCAGGCCGGCGACCTGGACGGCGAGGTGCGGAGAACGGAGGAGTTCCGGGAGATGCGGTCTCAGGAATTCGGGTTCGAGAATCGCAAGATGCTCCGTCGTTGCCGCAAGCAGGGAAGCCGGGAGGTCCGGCCGGAATGTCCGTTTCAGGTGCTGGACGGCCCCGTCGGGGTTTTCAGCGACCAGTTTTCTGAGATCTGCGGCCTGCCGATCGGGGTCTTCGACCTGTTCGTGCCTGCTCTGGCGGCGTCGGACAGCTTCGCCGAGGAGGCGCTCGAGTTCTTCCGCCGGAGATGATTTGACAATGCCGGCTTTGACGAGAAATTCGACCTGCTGTTCGAGAATCTGCCGAAGAACGGGTGCTTTTTCTGGCGTGGCGTTGATCGCGATGGAAGCGGTCACGCGTGCGACTTCGGGATCGGGGTTGATGATCAGGAGGTTTCCGGCCTGAAGCAGGAGGAGAGGCGACTCTTCGCGGATAATGAACCGCAGGATTTCGAGCTTGATCGAGTCGAACGGCAGGAAGAACGCGTTGGCAAGAGCGGCACGCCGGTCGTCAACGAGCTCCGAATCGAGCATTTCCGCGAGATGGTGGGGGGCCTCGTCGGGATACCATCGATACAGGAGGCGGATCGCCCGCGAGCGGATTCCTGGGGATGGGTTCGCCAGGAGCGGCAGGAGGAGCCCCTTGAGACAGTCGGGCTGGATGCGGCTCAGCGCCTCGATCGCGAGGGACATGACGATGGGGTTCCCGTCGGAACACCATGCGATCAGCCGTGGCGTGTCTTCCTTCGTGCCATGTCGCTGGTAAAATCGCACCAGGAGAGGCAGCAGATCCGCGGGGAGCCTGGTCGGATCGAGCCTGCGGATATGCGGAAGAATCTCCGCCGCCGATTTCCTGTCTGCCCGATGCAGACGGTAGAATACGGACACCCAGTCCGGCTCCGGCTGTTCGAGCAGGGAAATGCACGACCGGCTGGCGTCGTCAGGGACCGAGGCCCCCGAGTCAGCCAGCCAGGTTAGATACAGCTTGAGAGACGGGTCGGTTTCTTTTTCGGATGCGGCTTTGAGCCGTGCGGTCAGGCCGGGTTCATCCCGTTTGTCGTGCAGCGTCAGGATCGCATAAAGCCTGATCGACAGATCTTCTGCGGAAAGATCACTGATGAGTGACTCGAGCGATGCCAATCGAGGGATTCCCGGTCGGAAGGATCAGAAGAACTGGCCCAGTGTGATCTTGATGAGCATCATGACTTTTCCGATGAGGTCATCCAGTTCTTTCTGGGAAAGCGGTTCCTGTTTCTGTGCCGGAGCAGACGTCGGGGCGGGTTTCCCGGCAGACGGAGCACCGGAGGGTTTCGTCGAGGCGGGGGGCTTCGTCGCTGAGCCTGTTCCCTGGCCGGCGGAGGGCGTCGGCTTGGTCGTCTGCCCCTGGCCCTGCGTGGCAGCGGGCGTTGAAGGCTTCACACCAAGGGCGTCTTCCACGGAGTAGATGATGCTGATATCGCTGACTTTTCTCTCTGCGAGCTTGACGGAATCCATCCCAGCGTTGCCGTTGATGGTCATCATGGTGTTGCCGTTGATGGACTTGACGATACAATGATGGTAGAGGGGTTGCTTGGGCTTTTCGCCGGGTTTCGGCGGGGGCGCGGGCTTGTCGGTCATGACAACGATGTCGCCGGGAGCGAGCCGGTCCTTTTTGCCATGGTATTTGCAGCCCATGATCTTGGTGTTCCAGTAGACAGGGATTCCGGCGCTGCGCCAGGCCCAGGTGCCGAAAATACCGCACCACTCGTTCACCTTCTTGCCGACGCCCTTGATCAGGGGCATCCACTGGGGCTGGGCTTTTTCGAGGTCGTCGTATCGGTAGGCGACTTCGTAGAACTTCTTGAGATGCTGCCAGCCGACCTTGTTCCCGTCTTCACCGGCATCGTTGACGCGGACCTTGCCAAGCATGGTTTCGGCAATCTCGATGATTTTTCGGCGATACGACTCGACGTCGGTTGCCGGCTCGTTCGTCACCGTCGCGGCCGGGGCGACCGGCGCCTCCTGAGAACCCGACTGCTGAACGGCGGGCGGTTCGTCAGCCGGCCGGTTCTGGATGATGTCTTCGAGAGACTGTGAGAATGCCGGGCTGCAGAGCAGGAACATCAGGGCGATCGCACACCCAAGAACAGACCGGAACAGCGTCTCGTTTTTCATGTCATTTCCCTTCGATGGTTCTTATTGAGTCCTGCATATCAAATACCAGTTTCGTGTCTCCGTTCGTGCTGAGCTTGTCGAAGCACGAACAGCCAGTTGCAGATGATTCCTCATTTCGCCCTTCGACAGGCTCGGGGCGAACGGGGGGCTTTCATTCTGCAGGATTCGATATATCAGTATACCAGAAGAATCGGCGGCCGCATGTCGCAAGCGTCACAAGAAAGGCCAACGGCTCACATGTCCACTAGTCGATATATATCTTTCATTGTATAAAAAGCAATGGAGGCGGAGCATCTCGAGCGACAATGACTGCAGCGCGGACAAAAACGGGCGCGGGAAAAGAACTGACGCCCACGCCCGCACGATGATGGGAAGGTCTGTTCGTTCGTCAGGGCGTCGTCGTCCCGGGGATGCCGGACTCGGAAGGAGTCAGGGGTTGTGTCTGCCCTTCGGCGGATGTACCGGTCGTGGCGGTATCGGTCGTGGGTTTCACGGTTTCCCTGATCGTCTGGTTTTCCTGTTTCTGTTGTTGCTGGAACGCCTGGCGCTCTTTTTTCAGGCCTGAGAAAAATTCCTGGATGGCCGTTTTGCGTTGTTCGGGCGTCATGGTCTGGTCTGAACCGATCCTGCCCATGAACTCCGCGATCTTCTTCTGATTCGCATCGTTGTAGGCGACGGTCTCGTCCTGCTGGGCCTGGAAATGCGAGACGATCTCATTCCTCTGCTCGTCCGTCAGCTTCGGGTTCTGTGCGAGTCGCTCTTTGAGCATGGTCAAATTTTTGGCGCGGCGCTCGGCGTAGAAGGCCTTCTTCTCGGCCAGTTGCTGCTGGTTGAACTGCTGCATTGCCGTTTTGCGCTCTTCGGGCGTTTTCTCTTTCAAAGAGGCTTTGAATTCTTTTCGTTCGGTCTTCTGCTTTTCCTTGAAGGCCTTTCTTTCTTCTTTGCGTTCCTTCCGCTGCTCGGCGTTCCCGGAACCCTTCCCGCCGCCGCTCTTTCCGCCCTTTGCGAAAACCGCAGGTCCGCTCAGGACAAGTCCGCCCGCCAGTACCAACGCCAGAATCGTTCTCATAAACGTCTCCCTCTCATGTATAAATTCGGATGAAAAACCTCCTTGAATGATACTCCGCGGCGACTTCTCCTGTAAAATATCCATGGCGTTGGGTCCCGAGCCGTTCAAAGGGCGGGAGTATTGGTATTTCGACTGAACCAGCACGAACGGGGAACGCTGGCGGCTCGAGAGGCCTGTTGCGTTTCAATAACCGGTGAAGAGGGAAAGAAAGGAGCGCCGGGGCAGGGGAACGGGTTTCCCGTTTTCAAACCGGCATCTCCGGTGCGCCGGAGCCGCGATGCCGTCGATTCGACCGCGAATATCCGCTACGGGAACGGTTTTCAGCGTGCGTCCCCACCAAAGGTAGGCGATATTGTTCGCGGGAACGACGACGGACGTCGTCACCTCAGGCGGTGATCGCCAGGCCCAGTCAGGCATGTAATGGGAGCCGACGGGGGAAAGCGGCATGCTGTATGTACCGATAACGGGCGTTCCGTTGCGGATTATTCCGTTTCCCTCGATGGCAACGGTGTCGCTCGCAATACCGAGAACCCGCTCGCAGAGGGTATTGCTGATCATCACGAGATCGCCGGGCCGGATGCCGGAGGAGGAAACAGGATGAACGACGAGACGGTCGCCTGGGATCAGAACGGGGCCCCACAGATTGTTTCCATGCAGGTAGACGTGATTTCCCAGGTGGCCGATCGGGCCGTAGAGGAGCCATCCAAGAAGGGAAAACTGGAGGCCGAGGCCGATCATAATGACGAGAACCGCCGTCGATTGCGGCATGCATCGTCCAGCCCAGTTCCTCAGACGGGCTCCGGTCGACCAGGCGTGCATGTGGACGATGCCGAGAAAGATTCCGACACAGGCCAGAGGAATGGTGATGTCGGAGTATTCGTCAAGGGCCAGGATGAGCAGGCCGGCAAGGAGCGCGGCCGTCACGGCGAAAAGAGCGACGCCGACGAGGACCCGGCCGAGGTAATACTGGCCGGCGCCCGGAACGGCAAGCGACAGCCAGAGTTCCGGCGATGCGAACAGTCGCTCGAGTCTGTTCGCGAGGGACATGTCGGCTGCCGGGCCGGCACTGAAGAGACGGCCGACGGCCCGGACGAATTGAGAGAGGCGGAGCGACAGGCTCGTCGAAACATCGCGCTGAGAGGCGCGCGGCGGCATGACGCCGCCGAAGCCTGCGTCGGTCGAAGCCTGGCAGTTCGGACACCTGGTCGCGATCTCAGGGACCGACTGGCCGCATTTCGGACATTTCATTCGGGCTTTGCCATGAACGCGTTGATGTTCGTCCGGAGGTCGTCGAGTTCGGATCTGATCTGCGCGTGGTCGAGCTTGCGGCCGGAGGTCAGGTTTCGGACCTGGGAGCGAATCTCGACCTGGACCATGTCGATGCGCTGGACGAGCGACTGGCGGATGAAATCGACGGCGTATTCGACCTCGAGGCAGACTTTTTCGGAAAGGTCGGCTTTCACATCGAGCAGCGTCTCTTCGCTGACGGTGGCGTTCATGAAGAATTCCTTCACCGACCGCTTGTTCGCGATCACCTGGGAGGCGAAGTAGGCGGCACCGGCGAACATGCCGACCGAGACGCCGAAGAAGATCGCGGCGAGATAGGCGAAACTCAGCGACGAGACGATCTTGCCCGGCACGTCGCTCAGATCATACTGGATGCTGAGACTGCGCTGTTCGACGAACCGCTTGTCGTCGAGGACCGCATCGAACGAGCGACCCAGCTCGCCATACAGCTGGTCGAGGGTGCATTTCATTCTTGTCGTTATATACTCGTACAATTCCTTCAGCCGCGTGTTCACGATCGCGGGGTCGCGCTGGAGGCGATTGACCGAGACGAGTTCGCCGATGGTCTTGTCGATCTGCTCTCTGAACGTCTGTTTCAGGTCCGCCTCGGCGGCGGCGATTTTCGTCTCGGCGGTCTTGAGGGTGGCGCGGAGTTTCCCGAGCCGGAACGCGCTTTCCTTCAGGCGGCCCGTCACGGCGGCCTTTCCGACGGTTTCGGCCTCGACGCACTCGTCGAGGGCGTGTTCGATCCGAAGAACGCCGCGCCGGAGAAAATGGTGCAGCGTCGCTTCGATCTCGACGTCGCGTTTCCTGCCGGAAACTTCGATGATGCGTTTCCAGAGTTCGCGGTTCGCTTCGCAGAATGTGCCGGCATGCCTTTTCCCGACGTCGAAGCCGATCCCGTGTGATGTGCCCGAACCGTCGAGCGGCGCCTTCTCCTTCGCGCAGACGGCGAACAGCTCGACGTCCATCACAGGAAGGAACAAGGTTTGGCCGAGGCGGGCATTTATTTTATCGTATGAAGTATTCAATGCCTTGACAAGACTCTGTCTGATATCCGAGATCAGCGCCGGACGTTCGTCCTCGTCGATTTCGTCGATGCGGTTCACGACGAACAGGAGTTTCTTCAGGTCGTCGGCGAGGAGACGCTCTTCGAGGAAGATGCGCTCGGACTCGGAGAACGGCTTGAGCGCCGAGATGACGAACACGACGATGTCGGCCGTCGGAATGAGGCCATACACGATTTCGGCGCGCGATTTCGCGATGTCGTTGATGCCGGGCGTGTCGACGATGGTGAGCGCGGGCGGGACCTTCGGATGCGAGACCCGCACAAGTTCGATACGATCGATGTTCTCGGGAGCGGTCAGCAGTTTCGCGAAGGCGTTCCAGTCGAATTCGCCGCCGGGAATGCCGTAGCCGGGCGTCGAGGCTTTACCGGGTTCGATCTTGATGGGGTCCCTGGTGCCGATCGGTTTCACGTTCACGTTGAACGGGCCGGATTCGAGGATCGTCACCAGGCTCGTCGTCGGGGTGACACCTGTCGGGAGGATGTCTTCGCCGAGCATCGAGTTGACCAGCGATGATTTACCGGTGTTGAACTCGCCCACGATCAGCACGTGAGGCCTCGCATCGATCCGGTTGAGGACGAGGCAATGATCGCCGATATCGACCAGCATCTTCTCGGCGAGTTGTTTGAGCGGGGGAAGGAGCTTCTGAAATCGTTCGGCGGGATTACTGGCGTTCATAGATTTTCCTGAGAACGTAGCGTTTGTCCTCAGCCTCCACTTTGACCCGGTCGTGCGCAGCGAGCGTCCGTTCGAGCACCGCATCGGCGATCAGTTCCTCCAATTTCTGGACGATTCGCCGCATCGGGCGGGCGCCGAACTGGGGGTCGAAGCCGGTGTCGACGGCGAGGGCCACAGCGGAGTCGGAGACGGTGTATTCGATCTGCTTCTGTTCGAGAATGCGCGCCGCGCTTTCAGCCGCGAGTTTTCTGAAGATGAGCCGCAACTCCTCCTTCGTGAAGGGGGTGAAGGGGATGATGCTCTCGATGCGGTTGATGATCTCGGGCCGCACCTGGCGTTTCATCTCTTCGAGAACTTTCGCCTGGATGGTGTCGAACTTCTTCTCGAAATCATGTTGTTCGAGGCCGGCGTAGTATTGCGTGCCGACGTTGCTGGTGATGATGATCAGAGCGTCCCGGAAGCTCGCGGTGTTGCCCTTCATGTCCTTGACGTACCCTTCATCGAGCATCTGCAGGAAGATGTCGAAGAGTTTCGGGTCGGCCTTTTCGATCTCGTCGAACAGGACGACCGAGAAGGGGTTTTTATTCATCAACTTCACCAGCAGGCCGTCCTCGTCGCTGCCTATGTAGCCGGGCGGCGAGCCGACGAGCCGGGCCATCGTATGGTCGTCGTAGAACTCGGACATGTCGAACCGGATCAGGCGGCGCTCATCGCCGAAAAACTCCGAGGCGATCGTCTTCGCCGTTTCGGTCTTGCCGGTTCCAGAGGGGCCGAGAAACAGGAAGCTTCCGATCGGCTTGTTCGGTTTTCTGATGCCGGCGCCCAGCATTTTGAACGAGGAGAGGATCGCCTCCTTCGTGCGGGCCTGGCCTATGATCTTCGTTTCGAACGCCGCCTTCAGCAGTCCGATGCGGCGGGCCACCTCGTCGAGTTGGCGATCGCCGATGACGGCGCCGGTGCGGCGGGCAAGGGTGTTCGAAACATCTTCAGGTGTCAGGGCGGTGTCGAAAAACGTCGCTTTTTCTTCGTCCCACTGGCGGAGCGTCTCATCGAGCCTGTCGATCTCGTCGCGTTCGATGCAGGAGATTTCGCGAGCGAGCACATCGTCGAGGATGGTGAGATCGCGGCGGAGCCGATCGTGACTTTCGCTGAACCGCTTTTCGGCGATGGCTTCCTTCATCAGATCGAGGGCTTTGTCAGGGAAGAAGCGGTCGCGGATATACTGATCCGCCACCGAGATCACGGTATCGATCGTATGGTCGGGCACGACGATGCGGTATCGGGAGCCGATGCGCTTGCTCATTCGCGTGAGAAGAAGTTTCAGCTCGTCGCGGGGCGGTTCGCCGACGTTGATGCGGATGAACCTGCGGGCGAGGGCCGGGTCCGCCTCTTCGATCCAGCGCTTGAACTCGGGTTCGGTCGTGGCGCCGATAACCTGGATGTCGCCGCGTGCCAGGAACGGCTTGAGGTAGTTTGCGAAATCGAATCCGCCGGTGGAGTGGGTACGGGTCAAGAGGTGAAGTTCATCGATGAACAGGATCGTGTTCTTCGACGAGAGGAGTTCCTCGACAAGTTTCTGGACACGCTCTTCGAGCATTCCCCGGTAGATGGTGCCGCTGGAGATTGCGGCAAAATCGATCTGGAAAATGCGTTTTCCCTTGAGTTTTTCGGGAACGCGACCCGCGGTGATTTCCTGTGCGAAGCCTTCGACGATGCATGTCTTGCCGACCCCGGGAGGGCCGATCAGAACGGGGTTGCTTTTTCCCTCGAGCGTCAGCGCATCGGCCATTCGCCGAATTTCCGCCGCTCTGCCGATCAGGGGCTCGAGCGCGCCCATCGCCGCGAGCACGGTCAGATCGCGACCGAATTCCTCTATCATGCCGGGGATCTCCTCTCACCGGTGGAATGTATGGGTCATGGTAACACAAAATGATATTATTGGCCCGTACCCTACCCGACGCCCTGTTTTATCCGTATAATTGACAGCATCGAATCACTATTTATGGAGATAAGCATGCATAAGCGTTCATGGGGACTCTCCGCCATATTCGCCACATTCCTGACCGCTTCCGTCTGCTTCGCCGGCGAGCCGAACGCCTCTCAGCCGATTGATCCCTGCGAACGGGTGCATAAGGAGACCGGCAGACTTCTCGAATCCGTCGAGGCGGTTCATCCCGATGCGTCGCCGCAGATCGTGAAGATTCGCGAGCGGCTCAACTACCTGTATAAGCGAGCACAAAGCGAATCTGCGCCGAAGGATGGGCTCGTTCCCTCCCTGGAGGCGATGGAACGTACGGCCTCGAAGAGAAAGCGATTCAATAGCCGGAGCGAGGATCCGTTTGCCGGGCTCGGGCAGCTTTCGAACGAAGCGCTCGTGGAAGAGCTCAACAAGCGTATTTCAATGAACACCCCGTTCGAGTATTCAGCCTCCCGGCGGATCGTCTTCCTGACCCTCGACAATCTGGACGGATTCGTGGAATGCGTTTACACCGGCCGCTCCGAACACGTGACGCAGATGCCGAACGACCGGGACATGAACATCGAACACAGCTGGCCGCAAAGCCTGGGAGCCACCGGCATCGCCAAAGCAGATCTTCATCACCTGTTCCCGGCCGACAGCAAGGCGAACAGCACCCGCGGAAGCCTTCCATACGGCATCGTGAGCAACCCGAACTGGGAAGAAGGCGGCAGCAAGTGCGACGGCGAAAAGTTCCAGGTGCGGCCGAACTTCTGCGGCAATATCGCCCGCGCGCAATTCTACTTCTCCGTTCGCTACAACAAGCAGATTCCGAACGAAGTCGAAAAAGTGCTGAGAGAATGGCACAAGGCCGACCCGGTCGATGCCCGCGAACTTCAACGAAACAACAAGGTCGATGAAATCCAGCACAATCGCAACCCCTTCATCGATCACCCGGAATTCGTCGACAAGATCGCCGATTTCTGATCGCCAGACACCACGAATATCACGTCAGCCGGCCCAAAAGGCCGGCTGATGGTGTATTCGGGGCTGGCGCATGGCAAACCATGGGATTCGCTTACGGATCGGTTCGGCCGGCTCCAAGAGTGTCACTCTGCGAATTTCGAAAAACTGTTTCGATCAATAGCCGGTGTGGTGTTTGGTGAAGGTACCATTCAAGAGTACCCCGCAGTGGGGAAAAATCAGGGTTTGAAACCTCCCCCTACAGGCGATGAAGGAAGAATCGTGATAAACCCGGTGGGGGAGTTTTGTGAAAATCTCTCATCCTGAGAATTATAGTAGAAGTTTCGGGGCTTTGTTATAATGTGTTCTCGAGCCATGTATCATACGAATTTCGTACACCTTCACGTTCACAGCCATTACAGCATTCTGGACGGTGCTGCATCGATCAAATCGATCATCGAGACAGCCCGGCGGAATCGCATGCCGGCCATTGCCATCACCGACCACGGCAACATGTTCGGTGCGATCGATTTTTATCAGAACGCCATAAAAAAAGGCGTGAAGCCGATTCTCGGGTTCGAAGCCTATCTGACCGGCGGCAGCAGGCTCGATAAGGAGCGGTCGAAAGAGAAACCCCTCCATCACCTCGTTCTTCTCGCAAAGAACCACGCGGGGTACAAAAACCTGGTGAAACTCTCGTCGCTGGGATACACCGAAGGGTTCTATTACAAGCCCCGCATCGATTGGGAACTCCTCGAAAAGTATCACGACGGGATCATTGCGCTCGGCGCCTGCCTTCAAGGTGAGGTTCCCTGGAAGCTGAATCACGGCGACGAGGAAGGGGCGAGGAAAGCCGTCCGACGATATCAGGACGTCTTCGGCCGCGACAATTTTTACCTCGAAATACAGAACCACGGTCTTGCCGAGCAGATTGACGTTCTTCCGAAAATCGTTTCGATGGCTCGTGCCTGCGACGTTCCGATTGTTGCCACGAACGACAGTCACTACGTCGGCGCCGAGGACTGGGAAGCGCACGACGTGCTTCTCTGCCTTCAGACACAGACCCAGATGTCTGATCCCAAGAGAATGCGGTTCGGAACCCGCGAGTTCTATCTGAAGACCTCCCAGATGATGAATGATCTGTTCAAGGAGTTCCCCGACTCGATTACCAATACGCTCCGGGTCGCCGAGCGGTGCAACGTGCAACTCACTCTGGGAAAGTCGATCCTTCCGAACTTCCCGATTCCCGCCGGCAAGACGTCGGAGAGTTATCTCGAAGAGCTGTGTCGCGCGGCCATTCCGGTTCGTTACCCGGAATCGGAGAGGGAAACGGCAACCAAGCGTCTCGATTTCGAGCTGAGCGTCATCCGCCGGATGGGTTTCTGCGACTACTTCCTCATCGTCTGGGATTTCATCAAGCAAGCGCGGGAGATGGGCGTTCCCGTCGGTCCGGGGCGCGGTTCGGCGGCTGGGTCGATCGTCGCGTATCTGCTCTGGATCACGGACCTCGACCCGATCAAGTATGCCCTCCTGTTCGAGCGGTTCCTGAACCCCGACCGCATCAGCATGCCCGATATCGACATCGACTTTTCGGACGAAGGGCGCCAGAGCGTCATCGACTTCGTCGTCCAGAAATACGGCCGGGACAAGGTTTCCCAAATCATCACGTTCAACCAGATGCTCGCGAAGCAGGCGATACGCGGCGTCGGCAGGGTATTCGAAATGCCGCTTCCCGAGGTCGACAAGATCGCGAAGCTGATCCCGGAAAAGCCGGGAACGCACCTGAAAAAGGTGCTCGACGAGGTTCCCGAGCTGAAGGCGATCGTCGAGAACGGAACCGAAGATCAGAAGCGGCTGCTGAAGATCGCGAAAACCGTCGACGGCGTTGTGAGCCACACCGGCATCCATGCGGCGGGCGTCGTCATCTCGCGCGACCCGCTCGACGACATCGTTCCGATGTTCCGCGACAAATCGAACGAAATCGTGACGCAGTATGAGAAGAACGCAATCGAGAAGATCGGTCTTCTCAAGATGGACTTCCTCGGCCTCAAGACGCTGTCGGTCATCCAGCGCGCACTCGGTTTCATCAAGCAGACCCACGGGGTCGATGTCGACCTGAACAGGCGGACGTTCGACGACCAGCCGACCTACGACCTGCTGTGCCGGGGTCTCACGAAAGGCGTGTTCCAGCTCGAATCGGACGGCATGCGCTCGCTCATCATGCGGTTGAAGCCGAGCGTGTTCGAAGACATCGTCGCGCTCCTGGCGATGTACCGGCCGGGCCCGCTCGGGTCGGGCATGGTCGACGATTTCGTGGAATGCAAGCACGGCCGGAAGAAAATCGAGTATCCGCACCCAAGCCTCGAGCCCATCCTGAAAGACACCTACGGCGTGTTTTTATATCAGGAACAATGCATGATGACGGCGAACGTGATGGGCGGTTTCACCATGGGGCAGGCGGATCAGCTGCGGAAGGCCATGGCGAAGAAGATCGCCGGCGAGATGGAGCGGCTCGGCAAGCTGTTCGTGGAGGGGGCGATCAAGAAGGGGATCGATCAGAAGCTCGCGCAGCACGTGTTCGACCTGATGGCGAGCTTCGGCGAATACGGCTTCAACAAGTCTCACTCGGCTGCCTACGCCGTCGTGACGTATAACACGGCCTATCTGAAGGCGCATTACCCGAAAGAGTTCATGGCGGCGGTGCTCTCCTCGGAAATCAACGACACCGATAAAATTGCGGAATATATTGAAGAGTGCGAGGAGATGGAGATCGGCATTCTTCCGCCCGACATCAACAAGAGTTCCGTGCTGTACGGCGTCGAACCGGAAGGGATCAGATACGGTCTCGCGGCGATCAAGGGCGTCGGGACATCCGCCGTCGAAGGGATCATCGCGGCCCGGGCCGACGGTCCAATCAAGAGCCTGAGTGATCTCACGCGCCGGGTCGACACGAAGCTGCTGAACAGCAGGGTGCTCGAATCGCTCGTGAAGGCCGGGGCGCTCGATACGTTCGGCCTGCACCGGAGCCAGTTGCTGGCGATGGTCGGCGACTCGCTCAAGAGCGGCCAGAAGGTGCAGAAGGACAAGTCGGCCGGCCAGGCCACCTTCTTCGATCTTCTCGGGAACGATGCAGCCGAGGTCCTCGAGGCCGAACCGGCGCCGCCGGACATACCCGAAATGGGCGAGCGGGAGCGGCTGGCCGCCGAAAAGGAAGCGCTCGGGTTTTACCTGAGCGGGGACCCGTTCTCCGAGATCGCGCCGATCGGCAGACTGTTCGCCAACAGGCGCCTCGACCAGTTTGAGACGGCCGGCGACGGGGCCGTCCATCGCATCTCGGCGATGTTGATGAACGTCAAGCGCATCACCACGCAGAAGGGCGATATCATGGCGTTTCTGACGATGGAAGCGGAAAATGCGTCCCTCGACGTGACCGTCTTCCCGAAGCTGTATACCGAGACGTCGAAGTTGCTCGTCATCGAGGAACCTCTGTTCATGGTCGTCAGGAGCGAGTTGAAGAACGACGAGATCAAGGTGAACGCCGAGCAGATCCTGACGCTGGCCGATCTGAACCGCGACGGGGCCGCCTCGCTCACGTTCACGATTCCGCCCCATGCGGCGACGAAGGAGACGTACGAACGGCTGTTGAAACTGCTTCGCGCGAATCCCGGACTTATCGCGTTCAAGCTCAAAGTGACGACGCCCGAAAAGGACATCGTCACGATCCAGCCGAAAGCCGGGTTCCGCGTCTCGATCGCGCCGTCCCTGATCAAGGGATGGGAAGACATCTGCGGCAGAAACAGCGTGAGCGCCGAGTTTTTCGGGCTCGTCGAGGGCAAACGAAGCAACGGAAGAAACGGAGCCTGGCGACAGAAACAGGCAGCGGGCTGAGGGGAGACACTCGAGGAAACGGCATGAGTCTTTCTGGAAGGCTGAAGCGGGATGTTTTGCCCGTTCTGTTTTTCGCACTGACCCTCCTGGCCTGTTCGATGCCCGCGGGATCGGTCGAACTCAACGACGTTTATCGCATGAGCGGCACGTATCGCGTGACGACGTGCAAGGGGATCCGGGTATATTACCCCGAACGGTGCCATGCCGTGATGCCGCGGGTCATGTCGACGCTCAGACGAGTCAAGGAGCGTATGACGGCCCAGTTTCCCAGTCTTGCGACGTTCGAGGTCGCGGTCATTCTCATCGATCACGACGATCGCGAGACCAGTGCGGCAGACCCGAACTTCGATACGATCACTCTCGGCCTGACCGAGGAGATCGGCGCCCTGAGCACGCGCGGCTACTCGTTCGAAGACCGGTTCGCCCTTCGGCTCGCTCACATCATGATCCTCCGGACGCTCGGCCCGGCGAAGACGGCGATCCGGCGGCGTCTTGGCGTTCTCTCGATGCCTCCGTGGTTCATCGAGGGTATGGCGCTGTATAACGCGTTTCCCATGGACTCGCTCCATGTCAGCCGTCTCTACGACATGGCCCGCACGGGCCGTATGTATTCCATGAATGATCTGGCGCTCATCAACAGCCGCGAGTCTCTCGTCCGCGAGGAGATGAGTTTCCAGGCGCACGCGATGATGAACTTCCTCCACAGCCGTTCGAAACCCGATGCCGGATACCATCTCCTGAAGCGGATCGCCGGAAACCCGGCCAGGTTCGACGAGATGTTCCGCGAAGCGTTCGGGATGTCTCTGAAGGATGCGTTCCGCGAGTTTTCCGAGTTCGTGAAACTCGAATGCAAAAAGCGCGATCTTCCCGGTTCCGCGGGGACGTCGCCGGGTGAGTTCGGCGAAGGCGGTTTTTACCAGGGACTTCGAAGGCTTCCTGGAAATGAAGGCTGGGTCTGGGTCAGTTCGGCGAAACGCCGCGAGGAGGTCTACGATCTCTGGCGGCTCGGGCCCGGAAAGACGGCCGCGAAAGGCAACGCCCGCGCCGTCCTCGAAAACGTTCATCCAGCTCTTCTCGTCGACCCCGATTCGGGGACGACGTATATTGGCAAATATATCGTCAATGATATGCGCCAGAGGCGGCTCGTCCTCTGGGCGGTGCCCGCGAAAGGCAGGCCGTTCCAGGTCGTCGACGAACCCGGGAGTTTCAGGCCGCTTCGCGTTTCGGCGGGCAGACTCTGGTATCTCAGCGTCGAAAACGGCATGACCCGCGTCCGGTCCGTGCCGGTTCCGGACGTCACAACGCCCCCTCGTGCCGGGCAGCGTCCGCCCTCCCGCATCGAATACGAGTTCGCCCCTTCTCTGAGACCTCTCGACGTCGCCCTCGACGTTCGCCGCGGTCGCCTCCTCTACATCCAGCAGGAAGGGATGATGCGCCAGCTGATGAGCGTCGGCCTTCCCGACGAGGGCTCCGGCGGCCGGACGGCGTCGGAGAGGGGCTCTTCACCGGTCGTGCTGTTTGCGAACTGCGGCATCATGCGGTATCCGAGCGTTCACGGAGACGACATTCTGTTCTGTGCCGAAACGCAGAACCGCACCCTCCAGCTGTTCCGCATTCCGGCCGGATCTTCGACGGCGGTCCGACTGACGCGGCTTCCCGGCGGCGTCTGGGACTACGACCTCATGGAGGATGGAACGCCTCTCGTCATCACGTTACGGAACGGCGGATTCCGCCCCCTCGTCGTCGACTTGTCGGCGTCGCTGGCGCCGCTCATTCCGGAAGCCCCGACGTCCCCCCGCGACGCGACGTGCTCGGCCACCCCCGATATCGCACTCGGCATGTTCGCCCAGGGCGGTGTTTCCGCGGGCGTGGCGTCAGATGACGCCGTTTTCCCCGAAAGTCTCGACAGCCGAATGTATACTCCAGAGTATAGAAGTTCGTTCTGGCTGCCGAAAATGAATCGGGACGACCAGGGAGCCGTGTTCGGCGTGTACAGCTACCGCGCCGACCGGCTGGACCGCAACAGGCTCGAGTTTTCCCCGACCTACGGCTTCAAGAGCAGGAACTGGGGATACGCGGGCAATTATCAGCACCGGTTCGACCTGTTCAAGGTCGGCTTCGCTGCGGAAGACCGCGTCGTGCGGAAGAGTTACCTGTCGAACTCCTACTACGAGCGGATCCGTTCGCAGGATCTCAGCCTCAGTTACCCCTTCAGTCTTTCCACGTCGCTGACCGCCGGAGTGAACATGACGCACCGCGGCATCGCCGAATACCCTGACATTGGCGACGTCCCCACGGTGGGCCGGGATCATTCCCTGTATGCCGAGCTGTATCACCGCGCGATACGGACCGAGCCGTTCTGGGACATTTTTCCGAGAAGGGGGCGCGTCGTCACGGCATCATGGCGCCGCGGCTCGAACATGGCGGGCGGCGAACTCATCTACGATTCGCTCGGCATCCGGTGGAACGAATACGTCCCTCTCGGGAATACCGGGTGGGTCGCGACGTTGCGGGGCTGGGCGGCGGAAGACGACAAGGAAAACGACATCAGGCGGCCGGACGACCTGAATCTCGGCGGCACGGATTTCCTGCGCGGGTACGAAGGCTCGGTCCGTTTCGGCGACTCGCTGCGCGCGGCCGCGTTTCATATCGGGCGGCCGATTCCCGTCGAGATTCCATGGATCCAGTCCTGGGTCCACAAGGAACTCGTCGTCGCCGAGGCGTTCTGGGAAATGGGCGACGTGAGAAACACGGGCCGGAGATACCAATATCTGTTCGACCACGGTTTCGAGATACGGGGCCGGGTGCTGCTGTTGCGCCGTATTCCTCTGACGTTCCGGACGGGCGTCGGCTGGCCTCACGACGGCGGCGAAAAGCACTCGTATGCCACCGTCGACATCACCACCCTGACGGGGCTTCTCCAGTGAGCATCCTTCGCCATCTGACGCCCATGAGGATGTTCGGTATATCGGTTATTATATCATTATCCGGATATTCCTATATCCGGTATGAGATATCGAGGTCGCACAATTCGATCGTCGACTTCGCGATCACCTGCATCGTGTTGCGGATCGTCTGCATCCTCTGCCTTCCCATCCTGAGCGTCGGCGCGTGCCTCGCGTATCTCGAAGATGCCGCTGACCGGAAGTCCGCCGCCCTCCGTTATCTCAAGATGCTGCTGAATCTCTTCCCGCTCGCTGGGATGCTGTATCTGTACAGCACGCTTCCCCGGCACTGATGAAAGGCGAAGGGTTCCAATGACTCACCACGGCGTTGCTGTTCCGAACCGAAACGCAATCGTCCTGCTGACGATTCTGTTCATTCTGCTGCAGTATCAGCCGGCCCCGTGCCAGTCGTTGAAACAGTCGGTGAGAGGCTTCCTCGGCGAACTTTCCCAGGCGGTCGGCGGCGAGGTCGGATCCCTGCCGGCAGGCATCGACAGGATCAACCTTCCGGGCGTAAAAGGGCTTCGCGTTTCTCAGGGAATCGGCAAACTGGATCTGCATGCCTGGAACGGCGAACCGGGGCTTCTGCACCAGTTCAGAACGGCCGTTGCTTCAGACGGAAGCCTGGTCGCCGCGATCAACGGCTCGTTTTTCGGCACGCAGGGCGTTCTCGGACAACTCGTCGTTTCCGGGAAGCGGCCGCCGAACGTCCGTCAGATGCCGGCTTCCTTTTCCCGGTGTTTCATCGCCGTTCTCAAAGGCCCCGGTTTCCCGAGATGGGTTCTCGGCGAGACGGCGGTTCACGGGGCATCTCTCTGTCTTCCCGAGTTCTTCACGTCGAGCCGCTTCAACCGGCCGATCAGGGACAGCGACCGACTCGAGCACCTTCTCGGGGGCGGCGGCTGGATCATCCGGGACCGGAAAGACGTCCACATGGAGGCCTACGGACGGCAGAAATTCCGGTTCCGGAAAGAGGATCAGGACTCCCGGCATTCCGTGGTCGCGATGGATTCCGAGGACAACCTGTATCTTCTCGTGTTCGAAACGGGTGCGAATCTCGCAGCCGTCGCGAAGATGCTGCGAACCAGGCCGGAATTTCGAGATGTGACGGACGCCATCTTCCTCGACGGCGGCTCCTCGTCAGTGATGGTCGCGAACGGCGCGTATCTCGTCCCGCCTTTGTATCTCGTCGACAAGGCCCGCTACACAGCCATCTTCGTGCGGCTGGCCGGCTGGACTCCCGGGAAGCCATGAACGGATCAGGCTATCCTCCCATCTCCGCTCTCGGCAGGATCGACATGCAGGGCCGATCGGGGCCGTTCGATGTCATTCTCGTGAGCGGCGACGCCTACGTCGATCATCCGGCGTTTCCTGCAGCGGCAGTCGCCAGGCGGCTCGAAGCCCTGGGAGCGAGCGTTGCGGTGATCGCCCAGCCCGACTGGAAATCGACCGACGCGTTCACGGTCTTCGGCCGGCCGAACCTGTTTTTCGGCGTGACGGCCGGGGCGATGGACAGCATGGTTTCGAACTACACCTCGATGAAGATGCCGCGCCGCGAAGACCGATTGTCCCCGGGCGGCCGGACGGGGCTGCGGCCGAAACGGGCCGTCCAGGTCTACACGCAGCGGCTCCGCGAGGCCTTTCCCGGCGTGCCGATCGTGCTCGGCGGCATCGAGGCGTCGCTCAGGCGTTTCGCGCATTACGACTTCTGGGAAGACAAGATCCGGGATCCGATGCTCGTCGATGCGCCCGCAAGCCTTCTCGTCTACGGCATGGCGGAGTCGGTTCTGGGCGCCGTCGTCGACTGGTACCGGTCGCAGGCGAGCCGCGAGCGGGGCGCCTGGCCGACGATCCCGCAGACCTGCGTCCGGGTTCCGCACGACTCGTGGCGCGAGCGCCTGAGGGGGAACATCAGGGTGCTGCCGACGGTCGACGCGTGCCGGAAGGAACCGGCACGGTTCATGGAACTTTCGGTCATGCTCGATACGTCAGTTCGTCCCGATGCGCCGATTCTCGTTCAGCCGCACCCGAAGGGCGACGTCGTCTCCTTCCCGCCGTCCCCCGACGGCATGGCGGCCGAACCCGGGCTTCTCGACCATCTCCGGTTCCAACGGCGCACCCACCCGGTCTACGGAGAGCCGGTTCCCGGCCTCGAACCGGTCCAGTTTTCCGTCGTGTCCCACCGTGGATGCCTCGGCGCCTGCGCGTTCTGCGCGCTGGCGGCACATCAGGGCCGTATCATCCGATCGCGGACTCCCGACGAGATTCTGAAGGAAATCCGATCGTTCACGCGCCATCCCGACTTCCGCGGCACCGTTCCCGACGTCGGCGGACCATCGGTGAACATGTATGGCTGGGAATGCGGCGTCGGCGGCTGCGCGACCGGCGTCTGCACCTCCCCGAACCTATGCGGGAACGTCCGCGGCGGTCTCTTCCCCCTCGCTGACCTGTTGCGGAAGGCGCGCGAAATCCCCGGCATCAAGCACGTGTTTCTCGGCTCCGGCCTCAGATACGACCTGATCAGGAATGAAGACTGGCCCGCCTTTCAGGAAATTATACGGCACCATATATCCGGCCAACTCAAGGTGGCTCCCGAGCACGTCGACCGTGACGTCCTGCGCCTCATGAGGAAAGGTGCCGATGCCGATTTCGCGGCGTTCGTCGACAGGTTCAAGCGTGAGACGGCAGCGGCAGGGCTCAGATTGTATCTTGTCCCGTATTTCATGACCGCTTTTCCCGGTTCGGCGGGAAAGGACGGCGCAATCGCCGAAACCGTCCGCAGACTCCGTCTCGTGCACGAGCAGATCCAGGAGTTCACGCCGACGCCCGCGACGATCGGCACGGCGATGTATGCAACCGGCCTCACGCCCGACGGGCAGTCCGTCCGCGTTTCCCGGAGCGTTGAGGAACGCGGAACCGGACGACGTGAAATTCAGTCGGGGAACCGGCGTGACCGAAAACGCTGAACGGCGCCGGGCTTGGCTCGAGTTTCTCGCCGGGCATGAAGAGGCGTTCAACGAAGAGTTCCATCTCCTGACGACTGGCAGAAAACACGTCGAATGCCTGCCGCCTGATGGCGTGCATGCGGGGGCGGGATGGTTTCTCGTGCATGCCGACACGCAGGCCGGCGAATGGAACCTCGCGCACGCGTTCGGCCGGCCGACGGAGTATCTGGAACATCTCCGTCTGTACCCGCCGCAAGTCGAGTTCCATCTGCTCGTTCCGCTCACGGATGCACCCGCCGTTTCGTCATATCTCGGGACCGACTCCATCGAACACCTGACCTGGTTTCGCGACGCGGGAACACCTTGGATGCCTTCCACCACAGCCGGTCATGGTTCTTCCGCCGACGGCCTTGAATTTCTTCACAGGGCGGAAAACGCCGACGGACTCGCCGCCGGGACCGAGGATGCCCTGTACGAAGCCATCTACGCCCGAGAACACGGCTCCGTCGTCGGCCTCGTGAAATGCATCCATCTCACCCCGCATACCGCAGAAGTGTATATCGAAACGTCGCCCGGCTGGCGCAACCGGGGTATCGCCAGCCGGTTGCTCGGGGAAATGCTCAGACGCATGCGCCGCCGCGGTCTGAGGCTTCTCTACGTCGTTTCCGCCGAGAATGCCCCCTCCCTCCGTCTCGCAGAAAAAGCCGGCCTGAAGGCGTTCCAGACGCTGAGCCGCTTCCCCTTCACGAGGCGCGCCTAGGGAGCAATCGCAGACATCCGCCGCAGGGGCGGATGTCGCACCGTCCATCGCGGTTGGAGAGCGGTTATGAAACCGATGCGCCTGCCCTGACTCTTTCCGTTTGACGGAAGTGATGGGGTAGCCTAGAATATGAACCTGACACAGCGCAATAGAAGCTGCAGAACAGGAACGGACTTGGAAAGGAAGACTCGAACGATGAACGCTGTAATCATGGCAGGTGGGTTCGGAACCCGGCTCCGGCCGATCACGTGCAATGTTCCCAAGCCGATGGTGCCCCTGGCGAACATGCCGATGATGGAGCACATCGTCAATCTACTGAAAAAATACGATCTGAAGCAGATCGTATCGGTTCTCTACTTCCAGCCGGAAGTCATCACGAAGCATTTCGGCGACGGATCGGACTTCGGCATCAAGATGGACTACGTGATGGCCACGGCCGATTACGGAACCGCGGGCAGCATCAAGAATTCCGAAGAGTATCTCAAGGGGAAGCGGTTCATCATCATCTCCGGCGACGTTCTCACCGATTTCGACCTCTCGGCCGCCATCAAGTTCCACGAGGAACGCAAGGCGATGGCGACGATCGTGCTGACGAGGGTCTCGAATCCCCTCGAATACGGCGTCGTCATTACCGGCGCCGACGGCAGGATCGAGCGGTTCCTCGAAAAGCCGAGTTGGGGCGAGGTGTTTTCGGATACCATCAATACCGGCATCTATATTCTCGAGCCGGAGATCCTCGAGCATATCCCCTCGAAGACCGAGTTCGATTTCAGCAAGAACCTCTTTCCGCACATGCTGAAAGAGAAACTGCCGCTGTACGGATACATCGCCGAGGGCTACTGGAAGGATATCGGCGACATCAACGAATACCGGCTGGCCCACAAGGACGTCCTGAACGGAAACGTCCAGATCCAGATCCCGGGCGAGCGCCTGAACGTGATCGGCCGGGACGCTTGGGTCGGCGCCAACACGAAGATGGGGCGGCGCGTGAACATGAAGGGCGGTGTCATCATCGGCGCCAACTGCGTGGTCGAGGACGGCGTCGAGCTCGAGAACTGCATCCTGGGCGACGGCTGCGTCGTGAAGGGCGGCTCGAAAATCGTCGATTCGATTCTCTGGGAGCGCGTCTACGTCGGCAACAAGGCCCACATCACCGAGGGCATCGTCGGGGCGGACACGCACGTGCGCGACGGCGCGACGCTCGAGGCGGGCGTCGTCGTCAGCGAGGAGTGCCGCATCGGCGACCACGCGACCGTGCGCAGCAACGTGAAGATCTGGCCCCGCAAGGTTGTCGAGGACGGCTCGACGGTCTTCAGCAGCATCGTCTGGAGCGACAAGTGGACGAAGAGCCTGTTCTCGAACTACGGCATATCCGGCCTCGGGAATCTCGAGATCACCCCGGAACTGGCCGCGAAGGTCGGCGCCGCGTTCGGCAGCACACTGCCCAAGGGCGCGAGCGTAAACTGTTCGCGCAGCAGTCATAAAATATGCAGAATTATAAATCGAGCGCTGATCTGCGGCATCACCTCTTCCGGCGTGAACGTAGCCGACCTGCGGGTCATGCCGAGTCCGGTCGCGCGGTTCAAGCCGACCGCGTTCAGGCGGGCGGGCGGTATCCACGTCGGCATGGTCGCGAATGACCCGAACCAGATCGAGATCCGCATCTTCGACGCCGAGGGCCGCGAACTTGCCCCGACGAGCCAGAAGTCGATCGAGCGGCTGTTCAACCGCGAGGACTTCCGGCGCGTCTCGATGCAGGACGTCGGCGACATCGTGTTTCCCCCGCGGGTCGCCGAGTTTTACAGCAATGAACTGCTCAACAACGTCGACACCGAGATCGTTCGCAAGCGCGCGCTGAAAATCGTGGTCGATTTTGCCTACAGCGGCGCCAGCGGCATCTTCTCGGCCTTCATCGGCAAGCTCGGCTGCGAGGTTATCTCGCTCAACACCTTCCAGGACGAGGAGAAAGTCCACAAATCGGGCGTCAACCCGAAGACCTCGCTCGAGAACGTCTCCGAGATCGTCAAGTCGCTCCGGGCCGACCTGGGGCTGCTGCTCGACTCGGACGCCGAAAAGATCACGATCATCGACGACAAGGGCCGCCCCCTGGTCGGCGAGGTCGCGCTCGTGGCCTGGGTCAAACTGATCCTCGACATGATCCCGAACGCCCGGATCGCCGTGCCCGTCTCGGCGACGGACGCGATCGACCTGCTCGCCAAGAAGACCGGCGGAACCGTCATTCGCACCAAGACCAACGGCCGCGCCCTGATGACTGCCGCGGTCTCGGACAACGTCTCGTTCTGCGGGAACGGTGACGGCTGCACGATCTTCCCGGCGTTCCAGCCGGTGTTCGACGGCATGATCTCGACCGCGAAGCTTCTCGAGATTCTGGCCAGGGCCGGGAAGCCGCTCTCGGAACTCGTCGACGATCTGCCGAAATTTCACACCCGCAGCAAGAACATCCCCTGTCCCTGGGAGGCCAAGGGAAAGGTCATGCGCCACGCGATGGAGTTCGCCAAAGACCGCCAGACCCAATTGATCGACGGCGTCAAGGTGCTTCTTGGCGAGGGCGAGTGGGCGCTCATCCTCCCGGACCCCGACAAGCCTTTCGTCAACATCACCGTCGAAGCCGGGTCGGAGAAGCGCGCCGACGATCTGCTCTCTCGCACCGTGAACGACGTCGACCACTGGAAGGCCGCCGATTCCTGAACACTAGTCGTCCAACGAAATTCAGGGGCGGGCTTGAGGCCCGCCCCTGAATCGTTATAGTGATGTATATATATCAGACGGTCATGGAATTGCGGAATTTTTCGAGTCGGGAGCGGAGGCCGGCGATCGCTTCGACGGATTGGGTGAGGGCGAACCGAACGTAGCCCTCGCCGTGTTTTCCGAAACCGGTGCCGGGTGTCGTCACGATTCCCGTTTCCTCCATGAGTTTCATCGTGAACCCTTCTGATGTCGTGCCGGGTGGACAATTCGCCCAGAGATAAAAAGCCCCGCGGGGCGGATGGAATTTCAGGCCGAACTCGCCGAGAATCGAAACCATGGCATCCCGGCGCCGGGTGTATGTCGCGCGAAGGCTGTCGAGATGGGGACCGACGTGCGAGAGTCCGGAAACGCAGGCAAGCTGAATCGCGTCGAAGACGCCGGAATCGACGTTGGTCTTGATCTTGAGAAGACCGGCGATCAGGGCTGGATTTCCAACGGCGAATCCGACGCGCCAGCCGGTCATGTTGAAGATTTTACTGAATGAGTGAAACTCGATCGCGACATCTTTCGCGCCCGGAATCGAAAGGATGCTGCGCCGGTCGGACGGATCGTACGTCAGTTCAGCGTATGCGGCATCCGAGACGATGATGACTTCGTGTTTCCGGGCCCATTCGACGATGGCGGCGAGCTGCTTTTCGGATGCGACAGCCCCGGTCGGATTATTCGGGTAATTGATATACATCGTTTTTGCCCGCCGCGCGATCGAATCGGGGATTCTCGACAGATCGGGAAGAAAGCCGTTTCGCTCGAGGAGCGGCATGATGTGCGCTTCGCCTCCCGAGAACTCCGTCGTGGTTTTGTATACCGGATATGCCGGGTCGGGAACGAGGGCGACGTCGTTCTCGTCGATGTATGCCCAGGCGAAATGCGCCAGTCCTTCCTTCGAGCCGATCAGGGCCATCACCTCTGTTTTCGGATCGAGGTCGACCCCGAACCTGTCGAGCATATACCTGGAAACGGCCTCACGGAACTGGGCGCATCCCTCATACGCGGGGTATTTCTGGTTCGAGGTGTCTCGCATGGCGCGATCCATCGCTTCGATGACGAAATCCGGCGTCGGAAGATCCGGATCGCCGATGCCGAAATTCAGGAGATTGAAACCCGCGGAGGTCAACTCGCGTTTTCGGTCGTCGATACGCTTGAACACATAGGGCGGAAGCTCGAGAATGCGTCTTGCGGGCTTGAGTTTCGTCGTCATCGTTCGTTCCTTTGGCCTTTCATCGTTTTTCAGGGAGCGGACACAACCGGAGCCGTCGCAGGGATGAGTTCGCCGACGGCCGGCGCGGGAGGTTCGCTCAGATGTTCTGCCGGAAGATGGCCGGAAGCGCCAGACGGAGCGGAGTTCTGCCGGCGGAGCGACTCGAACTGCAGTTTCGTGAACTCCAGAAACTCCTGAATGTCGTCCGCGTCGAACCGGATGAAATTGAGTTGCCATGGTGCGTTTGGTTCCGGCTTGTAGAACGTGAATTCCCATGCCACGGGCATGCGCGGATGGAACGTGAGGAAATAGACCACGAAGTATCGTTGCGTTGAGCCGAACGGCCTGTAGCCGATGAACTCGTGGCCTGTCGGTGTGCCGAGTTTCGTCTTGAGGTTCGTAACGTCGATCACGAACGCATCCTGCGCCTGCTGATTGAGGGGAAATATCGCGAAGAGCGCTTTCATCGCGGTCTGAACGTCGAGCGTCTCGAACTTCGAGAAAAAATCCTCCGCGATGGCACAGATCTCGCTCACGGCCGGGGTGGTCGTTGTGGAGAGGGGCGTCTGCGCATCGACGCAGGGCGTCGTCCAGAACAAGGCGATCGCAACGAGTATAGGTAAATATCTCATGATATTTCGCATCCTCCGACGAAGGTTCGCGCGACCCGGACGGTTCGCAGCTCGCGCGGATCGATTTTGAACGGATCTCTCGACACACAGACGAAATCGGCTCTGAACGACCTGCGGAACCGACCTCGATCGGGGTGGGAGACGGCGAACGCATGGGGCTCAACGATGAAGGCACGCAGTGCTTCGTTGAGCGTCGCGCGCTCGCCCGCGTTGGGGTGATTGAGGAACCCGTGGATTCCGAGAAAGGGGTCCACGGGAGTGACGGGACTGTCCGAGCCGCCAGCGATTCGCAATCCGGCATCGAGAACGGATCTGAACGGGTTCGTCATCCGGTGCCGATCGCCCAGACGAAGGGCATACATCCCGGAGTCGCCTCCCCACAGCACTTCGAAGGCCGGCTGCATCGATATCAGCAGTCCTGCGTCCTTCGCGCGGCGTATCGTTTCCCGGCCCGGCAGTTCGAAATGCTCGATTCTGTGTGGAACGGGGGGCGGGGCCGATCGATCGCGCCACGCAAGGTGGGCGTCGACGAGCGAGGCGATCGCACGGTCGCCGATCGCGTGCATCGCGAGTTGAAGGCCGTGCGTGGCGCATGTTCCGATGAGCGATTCGATGTTCGCGGCATCGCGGTAGACGACGCCGCTTGTCGAGGGATTGTCGGCATAGGGAGTCGTCAGGGCAGCCGTGCGGGACCCGAACGAACCGTCGATGAACAGGCAGCCGCCGAGACGCGGCCAGCCGCGCTCAAGTGCGAGCGAGGGGTCTTCCGTCTGATGATACACGTGGCCGTGGAACCCCGGCCTGGCGAGGAAGTCGGCGATCATCGCCACATCATCTTTCGACGCGCTCCAACCGCCTTCGAGCGCATGAACGGAGGTGACGCCTGCGGACAGACAGTATCGACGCGCCTTTTCCAGTGCCGCCCGTTTCATGGCGGCCGGTAGTGAGCCGATGACGAGCGTTGCAAGACGGTTGTAGGCATCCCTGATGAATCGGCCGTTTTCAGGCAGATACGCGGCATCGATGTTCCGGGCCCATTCCACCGTGGCGGAGCTGGGAATCGCCGAGTGAAGGTCGATGCGCGACAGCCAGAGCTTGCGCGGGCCGACGATGCGGTCGAGTTCGGCGATCGTCGGAAGCCGGCCTTCCTTCAACTGCGTTTCGTCGAGATTCCAGCCGAAGATCCAGTCGTGACCGTCGGTTCTGACGAACGCGGCGAGAGCGTCGAAGACGTCCCGGAGGGACCTGCATGCGTCGAAACAACATCCCATCAGGGTCAGGCCGGTCTGCATGAAGTGCACGTGGGCGTCGGCGAACGCCGGCAGGACCGTCGCGCCCCCGAGATCGATCCGCTCGAGACCTGCGTATGCCGGGTTCGCGTTCAGTCCGGTACCTATTTCGGCGAATACGCCCTCGTCGACGACGAACGAGTCGAACGCGGTCTTCGCATAGTCGGGGCCGTCACGGCCGTCGCAACGAACGAACAGGCGAGGGGAGGAGTTCATCAGGTGCGGAACCGCCGCCGCAAACGGTCAGAAAAAAATGTCATCCCAGGCGGTTTTCAGGCGCCACAACGCCGTCAAGACCCATTGGAAGGGAGGCCAGAGAAGGCCGCCGAAAAAACCGAGCAGCCGCGACAGCCGGGTGACGCGCAGCAGCCACCAGGCGACGATGAACGCCCCGGCGACGGCGCCCGCGAGGCTCGTGTAGAAGAGCCACACGCCATGCTTTCCGGCGGGCCGGCAGACGGGGTCGAGCTTGCACGGCCCCGTCTCGTTGCCGAGCACGCGGCAGGCGACCTGCGCGGGTATGGCTTGTGACACTGGCCGGGCCGCGCATTCCCGATTCAGATGATCGAGTCTGACCATGAGAAAACTATACCAACAACCCCGGAAAGAAGCAAACGCCCCGATCTCATCATCTCGTCGCGAATCTTGGATATGCCGGCAACGATATCGCGGCTGCAGACAATGTTGCTGACCTTCGCGTTCAATTGGGCGTTGGTGCTGAAGTGCTTGTAGCAGGAATCCCAGTGTATCTCGACTGTGAAACCGCCCTTGGGCGTCATTCCCTGGAACGTGTAGGTGATCAGGACGGGCAGGCCGCCGCGCTTGCGGCAGAGGGGCTCCATCGCATCGGCGCCGAGGGTTTTCAGCTTGAGCATGAGCGGAAACTGCTGGGTTCCGAAGATCGGGCCGGCGCCTTCCCTGGGCGGGGCCTGGTCGAGCATCTCGCCGCCGAGATCGTACACGGTGACGAGCGCGCTCTTGAGCTGGAGCGGCGACAACGTGATCTTCTTCGAGGGGTCGGACAGGTTGACCGCGTCCTTTATTGAGTTCTACATATCAAAAACCAGCTTCGTGTCTCCGTTTGTACGGAGCCTGTCGAATCACGAAGGCTCTCGCCCTTCGGGAGGTGCGAGACGATCGGTTGATTTCCATTCTGCAAGGCGCATGACGGTGTTCCCGGCGAAAAATTATCGGGTCGTCGGATCGGAGACCTGTGGTATACTTCCGCGAACCCGTGGGCCGCCCCGCCACTGTATGGGAACAAGCGGGACGGCTCGCACGGCCGGTTTCCAGAGACCCATTCCAAGAGAAGGAAGCATCGATCGATGGATTCGACCCACGAGAAGAAACTGACTCCCGAAGAACTCGAACTGAACTGGTACAGGAACGTGTATCAGGGCGACGACATGCCCCAGCTGACCCTGCGCGCCATTATCATGGGCTCGCTGCTTGGCGGCTTCATGTCGCTGTCGAACCTGTACGTCGGTCTCAAGACCGGCTGGGGCCTCGGTGTCGCAATCACGGCGTGCATCCTCAGTTTCGCGATCTATAAAACGCTCAGAACCCTTTTCCCGACATGGTTTCCGACCGACATGTCGATTCTCGAGAACAACTGCATGCAGTCGACGGCCAGTTCGGCCGGTTACTCGACGGGCGGCACGATGTGTTCGGCGATCTCGGCGTATCTTCTCGTGACCGGCGCCCACATGTCCTGGCCGATTCTCGCCGCCTGGACGTTCTGCCTCGCCGCTCTGGGCGTGTTCATGGCGATTCCGATGAAGCGACAGATGATCAACATCGAGCAGCTCAAGTTCCCGAGCGGCATCGCCGCCGCCGAAACCCTCAAAAGTCTCCATGCGGCCGGCCAGGACGCGGTCGACAAGGCCCGCTCGCTCGGGATCGCCGGCCTGTTCGGCGGCGTGATCGCCTGGTTCCGCGATGCCGCGCTTCCGGCGTCGATGGCGATTCCGAGCCATGCGCATTTCCCCGGCAGCCTTCTCGGCCTGCCGCTCATCCGCTGGACGATCGGGTTCGAGATGAGCGCCATCATGATCGCCGCCGGTTCGATCATGGGCTGGAAGATCGCCTGGTCGCTCCTCGGCAGCGCCGTGATCAACTACGGTTTTCTCGCCCCCGCCATGGTCAATGCCGGCGCGATCGATACCGTGAACACCAGCCTGCCGGTCCTGATGCCCGCCCTGCTCGGAAAGGGCTGGCAGATCGTCGCGACCCTGCCGGTGATCGGCGACTCGATCAACACGGGGATCGCCGCGTTCTGGGCTCCCTGCCAGGACCTCTACGACGTTCTTCTGCTCAAGAAGGCCGGCTTCATGGCCCTGGTCAATCAGACATTCGTTCCCCTGCTGGCCTCCGCAGACGGCGGCGCTGGCGCGCTCAAGCTCGGGTATCGTTCGATCGTGAGCTGGAGCACCTGGACCGGCGCCTCGATCATGGTCGCCTCCGGCCTTCTCGCGTTCGCCCTCCAGTGGAAGACCGTTCTTCGGGCCTTCAGCGGCCTGTTCGACGTGTTCTCCCCGAGAAAATCAGCCACGGAAGATCCTCTTGCCGCGATCGAAGTGCCTTCGTCCTGGTTCGTCAGCGGCATGCTGCTCTCGGGGCTCGGCTGCATGGCCGTTCTCCATTACGCCTTCGACACGACCTGGTCGATGGGCTTCATCGCCGTTCTGTGCACGTTCTTCCTCTCGATCGTCGCCTGCCGCGCGACGGGCGAATCCGACATGACCCCCGTCGGCGCCATGGGCAAGATCACCCAGCTCGTCTTCGGCGTCCTCGCCCCCTCGAACCTCGTCACGAACCTGATGACCGCCAGCGTCACCGCCGGCGCCGCCGGCTCGTCGGCCGATCTTCTCACCGACCTCAAGAGCGGTTATCTTCTCGGCGCCAACCCGCGCCGCCAGTTCATCGCCCAGTTTCTCGGCATCTTCGCCGGCACCCTCGTGGTCGTACCGGCCTTCTACCTGCTCGTGCCCGATGCGAGCATCCTCGGCACCGACAAGTGGCCGGCCCCCTCAGCGCAGGTCTGGGCCGCCGTCGCCCGCCTCCTCGGAAGCGGCCTCGGTGCTCTTCATGAAACCGCCCGCTGGGGCATGCTCATCGGGTGTCTGATCGGCGTCGGCCTCGTGTTGCTGGCCGAATACGCCCCGAAGAAACTCAAACCGTTCGTTCCCTCAGCGACGGGTGTGGGGCTGGCGATGGTCATCCCGTTCTTCAACTCGCTCTCCATGTTCATCGGCGCCGTGATCGCCATGGTCCTCGAAAAGCGCTCCCCGGCATTCGCCGAGAAATACATCATTCCCGTCGCATCGGGAATAATCGCCGGCGAATCCATCATGGGAATCGTCGTTGCCCTGCTCACTGCCGCCGGAATCATCGGTGGATGAGTATTTCCAGAAAATAGACGATCAAGGAGAAGAATGATGCGTATCTGGCTGACCCTTGCATTGATGCTCGCGCCGTTCGCCCTGTCCGCGGCCGAGTCGACCTTCGAACCGCTTCCGGGCGATGCCCGCAGCACCTACAAGTTCGACCTCAAACGCTTTTATGCCGACGAGGCTTCCTGGAAAGCCGAGATGGAAAAAGCCCGCGCGGCCGCCGCAACCCTCGAATCATTCAAGGGAAAGGTGCTTTCGGACGCGAAGACCCTGTTCCAGACGATGGAAGCCAAGCGTGCTCTTCAGGACATCCAGGACGCGCTCGGGGCCTATGCCGGCTTCAAGCGCGCCATCAACACGGCTGACAGATCCGTCTACGAGGCGCAGGAAAAGCTCGACGCCGAACTCGCCGCCAGAACCAGCTTCCTCAAGGTCGAACTGAAATCGCTCACCGAGCAGAAGCTGAAGCAGTTCCTCGCCGCCGAGCCCGGCCTCAACAAATACACGTATTTCCTCAACGACATCGCCAGGTTCGCGCCTCATCTGCTATCCGAAGAGAAGGAAAGCATTCTGTCCGAACTGGCTCCCGATCTCACGGGCTGGCAGAGCGATATGTTCCAACGCGTCTTCGACCGGTATCCCTTCCCCTCGATCGAGTCGGAAGGCAAGAAGCAGAACATCCACATCGGCTTCGAAGGCCTCATGCGAGCCCCCGAGCGGAAAGTGCGCGCCCAGACGTTCCGGATGTACTACGATTTCTTCCGGCGCCATGCCGACCTGCTCGCGTTCGCGCTCCGACGGGAAATGAAGGCCCTGAACGCCGTTTCCAAGATGCGCGGTTTCGAGACGTATTACCACCAGTCCCTGTTCGGCATGTACATGAGCCGCCCCGAGATCGACGCGTTCTACGGCCGGCTCGAAGAGAACCTGCCGCTCTACCACAAGTATCAGAACTGGCGTATCGAGAGCCTGAAGAAAGACCTGGGCGTCGACGATGTCGACATCTGGGACATGGAAATGACCCCCTCGGAAGCCACCCCTCTGCGCCTCACGATCGACGAGGCGTGCGACGCGCTGAACAAGGCGCTCGAGCCGCTTGGCACTGAATATGCATCCGAAGTGAAGAAGCTGCTCGATCCGAAGAACGGCAAGCTCGACGTTTGCGGCGGCCCGAACCGCGACCAGGGTGCGTTCTGCATCGGCAATTTTGGCTACTTCATGGACAACTTCCAGGGCTTCCTGAACGACGCGTCCACGCTCGCCCACGAGGCCGGCCACGTCATTCACTACCAGCTCGTGAAGAACCGCCACAACTCGCTGATGTTCGGCGAAGGCCCCTCGTTCATGACCGAATCGTTCGCCATGTTCAACGAGTGGATGCTGCGCGACCACCTGCTCGCCACGGTGAAGGATCCGTCCGTGCTGGCAGGCATCCGCTGGGACATGGTCAACGAGATGATGTATCTGTGGGAAATCGCGCGCCGCGCAAAGTTCGAAATGGTCTCCTACGACCGCATCGCGACCGGCGAGATCACCGACGAGAAGGGCTTCAACAAGGCCTGCACCGACGTCGGCAAACAGTACGACATCTTCTTCGCGAAGCACCCCGAACTCGACTACCACTGGATCCGCAAGCACCACTACTGGTCGGTTCCCGGCTACTACATCAACTACGTCGTGGCGCATATGCTGGCCCTCAAATACTACTCGATGTATAAGGAAGACGCGGCCGGCTTCGCGCCGAAATACGTCGCCATGGTCTCGAACGGTTTCGATCGCCCCGCGACCGCCCTGCTCAAGGATTTCCTGGGCATCAGCCTCGACGACCCGAACCTGCTGAAGGGCGTCTGCAACGTGATTTCCAGCCGTTTTGAAGAACTTGCGAACCAGGAGAAGTGAGCGATGACGAACACCTGCGGTGAAATCCTGAAAAAGTCCGTTCTCGAGCGGTTCTGTCGCTACGCCTCCCTCGGCACCCAGTCGAAGGAAAACGTCGAGACGCTTCCGAGCACTCCCGAACAGTGGGAACTCGCGAAGATGCTCGAACAAGAGATGAAAGACCTGGGACTGAAGGATGTCAGACTCGACAATCAGTGTTACGTATACGGAACTATACCAGCAAATATAGATGAACCTTCGGCCGAAAAAATCCCCGCCGTCGGGTTCATCGCTCATGTCGACACCTCGCCCGCCGTTCCCGGTATGCTCGTGAAACCCATCGTTCATACGGGCTACAAGGGCGGTGATCTGAAGTTGCCCGGCGATCCGACCGTCGTGATCAGCGCCGAAAAGAACCCGCGGCTGAGTCAGTATATCGGTCGAGATATCATCACGTCCGACGGCACGACGCTGCTCGGGGCCGACGACAAAGCCGGCGTCGCCGCGATCATGGCCGCTGCCGAATACCTGATGGCGCACCCCGAGGTGAAGCACGGTGCGATCAAGATCTGTTTCACCCCCGACGAGGAGGTCGGACGCGGGGCGGACGGCTTCGACGTGGCAGGCTTCGGCGCCGCGTTCGCCTACACGATCGACGGCGAGCAGGAGGGGGAGCTGAGCGACGAAACGTTCAACGCCGCATCTGCAACCGTCACATTCCACGGGAAGAACGTCCATCCCGGCTTCGCGAAAAACGTCATGATCAACGCGCAGTATGCGATGGCGCATTTTTTGTCCCTGTTCGCGATGGAGCCCCGCCCCGAAATCACCTCGGGCCGCGAGGGATACCTGCACCCCTACGATTCGACCGGCAGCGAGGAACTCTCCGTCGTGAAGGTTCTGATCCGCGACTTCGAACTCGATTCCCTCGAGGCCCGCAAACGGCGCATTCAGGAGATGGCCGAGGCGACGCGGAAGGCGTTCCCGAAGGTTCGGGTCGACGTCGAAATCAAGGACAGCTATCGGAACATGAAGGTCGCGCTGGTCGACCACCCGCACGTCGCCGACATCGCCCGCGAGGCGATGACCAAGCTCGGCATCGAGATCATTTACCGTCCGATCCGCGGCGGAACCGACGGGGCAAGGCTGACCTTCAAGGGCCTTCCATGCCCGAACGTCTTCTGCGGCGCCGAAAACGCCCACAGCCGCGAAGAATGGGTCGCCGTTGACGCGATGGCCCGATCGGCCGCGATGGTCCTCGAAATCGTCGGCATCGTCCGGGACAAATACTCCGCGTAACCGCTCCGCCGAATCGATCAAAAAACCGCTCGGATGACCGGGCGGTTTTTTGATCGAAACCTCATGCGTTCAGGTATAGAAAATGAACGGATTTCTCCGATGATAGACTTCGACGAACTGCGAGCGCTCGTCGTTCGTGGTGGCGGAGCGGAGTTCTTCGAGGAACGTGTCGACCGCTTTCTTTCCTTCTTCGCCCTGCGTGGCGCGCTGGATCTCGGAAATGGTGTTCATGACGCTGCCCGTGAGTTCGGTGCGCCTGGCGTTCGTTCCCTCGGTTTTCATGATGTCGGAGATGGACGCCACGAAGGCCGACTGCTGTTCGGGTGTGTTCAGGGAGGTGAGGGTCTTCATAAACGACGTGGCATTGCCGCCGGCGCTCGCGACATGGCCGGCCGTCGCGAAGGCGGAAGCGAACAGGCTGGTATCGTTTTCCTGGAGATCGCGAAGCCCCTTCATGATCGCGGGAGTGTCTGTGCTGTACCAGTTTTTCGTCAACTCGGTCGTGAACGCGCGAAGGCCCGCCTGGGCTTCTCCGTTGGTGCCGAGGGCGTTCGCGAACTGGCTTACCTGCGTTCCCGCGGCCGACAGGGACGCGAGCGCGCCGCCGGACGTGAAGGAGGTTTCGAGCAGGGAACCGGCCTGTGACTGTTGTGCCGGGGAAAGGGACTGGATACTGCCCGAGAGCCGGTTTTGCTGCATGGCGGAACTGCCGCTCAGCGTTGTTCTCTGGATCGTGAGCGTCTCTTTGAGTCCGGTCAGCAGTGATGCCTGTTGACGATACCGTTGGAGCAGAATATTCGTCATCGCATCCATAGAAATTTCCTCTCTCTTCCTATAAATATATGTAAATCCCCACGTCTTGTCTATCCGGGAAGGTAGGAGAATAGGACGAAATCGTACCCGGCGTAAGCCTCAGCTGGGTCGAAATCTCCCCAGAGATCTGGGACGGCAAACGACATGCCAAGGGGGGTGTCCGGAGACCTGACTGAAAGAGTTGCCGAAGTGGCGTGGCAAGAAATTTGAGGGGTTGATATACTGTCTTGGGGCGCCTCACCCTCGTCAATCTGGAACCCGGGGTGCTTGGAGGGCTCAAACGATACAAAACGGACAGTGAGAGGTTGGCATGAGCAACAGAGACGTCATTTCCGGCGCAATTCGTGATTCGGGGCTGATTTTTCTGGTTCTGGGCACGGTCTTTCTCCTCGTTGGAATTCTCCTGTTGATCATCGGAGGCGTCGGTCTCTACGAACAGCACCGCAGCGGTTCCTGGAAACCAGTTCCGGCCGTCGTCGAAAAAGTCGACTGGCACGAGGAAGACAGAGATGACGGAACCGCGTATAGCGTCACCGGGACGTATCGGTACGAGTGGGAAGGCAAGACCTATCGGAGCGAGCGGATCGCCTTCAGTTCCGGGAGTTCCAGCGACAGATCGTCATGGCAGCCCATCTACGATTCCTTCAAGATGAGCAGGGACAGCGGGACACCGATCACCGTCTACGTCGATCCCGAAGCCCCGGCGAATGCGGTCGTCAGCCGCGACGTGACGATGGGAATGATCCTGTTTTCCTTCATCGGATCGATCTTTTTCACCCTCGGTACGGTGTTCGCCGCAGCGGGCGTCTGGAGTTATCTTCAGAAACGGGCTCCGGCGGATCCGCATCGTCCCTGGATCGGCGACGGACCGTGGCAGGGATTTCAGATCAGGAGCGGCGACTGGGTCGATGTCCTGCTGTCCTGGGTGATGGCTATCTGCGTCTCCCTCTTCGCGAGCATCTTCGTCTTCCTGATGCTGAAGGAACCGTCGACGCCTCTGCCGGTGAAAGGATTTCTCGGCATTTTCGTTCTCGTGGCGGCTCTTTTGCTATATAATGCCATGTATATTACTATGCGCCGGCTGAAATACGGCGACTCGATTCTTTTGCTCTCGCAGATGCCGCTCGTGCCCGGCACTCCGTTCGACGCCGTCGTCGTGACGAAGCGGGCGCTGAAGCCGGAAGACGGCTGCAAGGCGACATTGCGCTGTGTCGCGGTCGTGCGAAAGGAAAAATCGACGGGCACGGGCAAAAAGGTGACATACACCGAAGAAATCATGTATGAGAAAAGCGTCATCGTCCGGGTTGATCTGAATGCCGTTCGCGGCGACCGGTCCGCCATTCCCGTTCACTTTGAAATTCCCGGCCATATCCCTCCCCGGATCCTCAGTGTTTATCCTCAGATCCGTTGGAGACTGGTCCTCGAGGCAGAGACGGCCGGAATCGATTATTTCGCCGAATTCGATCTGCCGGTCTATCTCGCTCCGGATCCCACGTTGATCCAGTACAGAACGACCGAAACCTGATTTTCTGCGAAGAGCTCCCCGAATGTGTTACATTGCAGTCATGGAACCGAACGTTGAATCCCGAACCGACGGAACGTGCCCGGACGATTACGGCATTCTTCCGGTCGAATTCCGGCCGGGGTTCCTGAAACAGCTTCTTGGCCGAACCGGATTCACCGTCGGGCCAGAGCATCTCAGCCTGCATGCTGGTTCGGGCGACGGCCGGATTCCATACCGTGACATCCGGGATGTTACGCCCTCTGGCACATCCGTAACGCTTGATATTGTGCGAAATGACCGCTCAGCCAGCATCCGCCTCCGCACCGGAACCTCGCAGGAAGCCGAGAAGGTCGCGGCCCTCATCCGGCGCCTCACGGATGAATCGAAGCGGCTTCTCGAGATATTTGAGGCCGACTTTCCCGTAACCGCCCTCGGGAGCCTGATCGACGAATGCCTCGGCTTTCGCGGCAGTCCTTTCGTCGCGGCAGCCGACGCCCTCCTCGTGCATGCGATGAAGAAGAACGCTTCGGACATTCATCTCGAACCGCTTCCGGGCCATGTTCGGCTCACAGTCCGGATCGCGCGCGAACTGATAGAGGCGGGCACCTATCGTCAGGCCTTTCACGAGGGGCTCTGCTCGAGACTGAAGTTTCTGGCCGGTTGTCATTCGCACCGGACGGGCATCACCCAGGAAGGCGCGTTCAGCCTGGCTGACGGCGCCGGCGAAGCGAGACTTTCCGTGTATCCCGCCGCCGATGGCGAGCGGGTCGCGCTCAGGTTCATCCGGCCGATCGCCTTTCCCGATCTACCGTCGCTCGGCTGGCTGCCGGAAACCGTCGCGGCATGGCGACGTCTGCTCGCGGACGGCCCTGGACTCGCCCTCATCGCCGGCCCGGTCGGCAGCGGAAAAACCACGGCGTTGTATGCGACGCTCGCCGAACTGTCCCGCAGCGATGCTTCCGGCTTGCGGCGGGTGGCGACCATCGAAGACCCGATCGAAGGACGGGTTCCCGGCATCTGCCAGTCGTCGCTTTCATCCGAGACCGGCGCCAGTCTCGACGCCGCGTTCAAGCATCTTCTTCGCCAGGATCCCGACGTCATGGCCCTCGGCGAGATCAGAGACGCAGCATGCCTGCGCGAGGCGCTCCAAGCGGGGCAGGCGGGGCATCTCGTCCTGGCGACGTTCCATGCCGCGGATGCGGCCGGAGCGATCGAGCGTCTGAAGAAACTCGGCCTCGATCCCGGCCTCGTCAACGCCTCCCTGAAAGGCATCCTGTCCGTGCGCCTCGACAAGGGGGCGAAACCCTCCGCAGCCGTCTGGCAACCGGAACTGTCATCGGAGAGGTGACGAGTATCATGGGCATCGATATCATGACCGTCTTCACCTTCATTTTTCAGCCGCAAAAACGAAAGCGGCTCCAGAACGAGTCGATGGGCCTCTTCGCCGTCAATCTCGCGTCGGGCGTTCCCCTTCTGCAAACGCTCGACATTTCTCGCAAATCGATGCCCTGGCAGCCCTACCGCATGGCGATGAACGCGCTGTATTCCGCCCTGGGCAAGGGGCAGCCGCTGATCGAAGCTCTGAAGATGCAAGAGTGCAGGTCCCTTCCGACCTTCGTTCTCGTCATCATGGCATCGGACCTGACCGACGTCGAGAAGGGCAACCTGCTCCGCCTGCGCTATGCGAAAGCCGAAAGCGAAATCCCGTTTCTCGCCGGCTCCCTGGGATATCCCCTCGTGGAGCTCATGATCGCCATTCAGACGTGTTTCGCCCTCGTCATGTTCGTTCTTCCGCAGTTCAAGGAGATTTTCACGGGACTCCACGTCGAGCTCCCGTTTCTGACGCAAATACTGCTGAACGTATCCGACTTCATGGTCAACTGGTGGTTCATCGTGATGCCCGTTTTGCTTTTCATCGTCATCACCGGATTCATTCTCTGTGGTAAACCCGTGGTCAAGCGCATATTCAGGCGGCTTGCCGGCATTCATCATCTGGATTTCGTCGAAATCCTCCGGATTCTCGCCGAAATTCCGCCGGATGACATTGATCGCGTACTCGGAACGATTTCGTTGCCCGTCATCATGCCGTATTCGTCCGACATGGTCGGTGATTTCAAGGCTGCGCTCGGGTCAGGCCAGCCCGTGGACCAAATGCTTGCGCGGCATCATTTCGATCCCCAGGTCGCCTGGATGATCCGCCTCGGCCTTGAAGGGAAGGGAACCCGCGAAAACTTCAGCCTTGCCGCCGATCTGATCGAAGCCCGCGTAACCGGGACCCTGAATCGAAGCATCATTTTGATCAATACCCTGGCGCCTCTCCTGGTCGGAACGTTCGTCGGGTTCATCACGATTTCCGTGTTTCTTCCTATGGTCAATTTGTTGGAGCGCATATAGATGCTTGCCGACGCGAAAAATACAAATCCGTATGCCGACGACCTGATGACATTCACCAGGCTGATGCAGGCAGCCGAGGCATCGAAGCTGAACTTCCCGAAGGCACTTCGGGAACTGGCTTCCAGGCTTCCGGACGGCCAGGCGCAGCTCTGGGCGAATACCCTCTCTGACCGCATGGCGCGAGGTCATTCTCTCGCGGAGGCGGTCAGGAGCCTCGAAGGCATCGACCAGACGCTCGCGGCACTGCTTTCCGTTCCGGGCGGGTTCGGGTTCGAATCTCTCCTCACGGCATATTCGCGGTATCTGCTCCTGTTCGCCAGGCTTGCCGAACAGATCAGGACGGCGTTGCTGTACCCTCTCATCATCCTGTGGATCGCCCTGATGAACGTCGTCATTCTGAACGCGTATGTGTTCCCGGCGATGAAAGCCATGTTTCTCGAGCAGAAACAAACCGTTCCGGTCGTCATCCGGCTCCTGTATTTCCTGGATCCGGCGATGTATCCGTTCGCCCTGGCGCTGCCTCTATTCATAGCGTTTCTCGCAATCACCGGAACGAAAGTCTGGCTCACGGCCCCGGCGCACGAAATCCCCGCGACGTTGTTCGGAAAACTTCTGCTGCTCTCCCAGATTGCACGAGCAGAGCGTATCGGACGATTCCAATTCCTGCTCGCCCTCTTCATTCGGGCCGGATTCCGCCTGACAGACGCCATCCGCTTTTCGGCAGGGCTCGGCACCGGCATCCTCGCGGCCGGGTTGATCGATAAAGCCGAACGACTCGAACGCGGCGACAACGTCGCCTGCGTTGTTGGCGATGACGCCGTTCTCATGCCGATCTGCGGCTGCATTCAGTCGAAAAGCGACCCGGACGACCTCGCCGATCTTCTCGAAACGGCGTCGTCGACCAACATCTCCCACGCGGGGCGTCTGATCGGGCGCATCGAGCGTTTCGGCATCGTCATCGGCCTGGCGATCGCCGCCGTGATCGTTCTGATCATGACCATCGCCTTCTTCGATCCGTATTTCACGTTGATCCGAGGTGCGGTCTGATGAAACGCGGCGCCACTCTCGTCGACATTCTCCTGACGATCTCGCTCGCCGGCCTCCTCTTCGCCGGCGGCTACCGGCTCGTTTCCGCGGAGCGTCGCGCCCTTCGCATCGCCCGCGACAATAATATCGCCCTGTATGCCCTCGAGGGACTTCGCAATAGAATAATATATGATATAATGGCGAACTATTCGTATGACGCCGATCGCGTGGCGAAATACGTGAAGGATTTGGATCTTCCGTATCCCGTCGAGCTGAAAATGGCGGACGGGGCTCCGGAATCCGCATCTCAGAAAAGACTCGAGATACGGATGACCGTTCCCCGGCGCATGTACGACCCTGAACGGACCTATATCCGGGAGGTGATCCTTCCGTGACCAGGCGCATCGGATTCACCCTGATCGAACTGATGATCGTCATCGCCGTTCTCGGCGTTGTCCTGGAATCGTTCTTCGTTCCCCTCCACGGACTGATTCGCGACATCAGGTTCAACCGGACGGAGATTCAGGCGCAGGAAAGCCTGACGACCGGCTTCGTGCTCCTCGAGAAAGCGTTCGCCGCCTCGTCCGGCCTGGTCGTCAAAGGCGATGACGAACTGTCCCTCGTCGGGGGCCCCTGCACGGGCATCAGGCGAATAGAGGACGGGCGAGCCCTCGTCATCACGAAGCAGGGCGCCGAGATGCGGATCGATTTTTCCGGGGGAATCACGTTCGGCCCCTTCCGGCCGGCCGACGGGAAGACGACATGGTGCCTTGCGCATACGTCCGAGGCGCGCTTCCCGATGTTCTGGAGGTGCAGGAAATGAGCGGCATCTCGAAAAACGCTCGTCGCGGCGGCGTCATTTTGCTCGTCGTGATCGGCATCCTCATGATCGCAACCTGGGTGAGTCTCGATCACACCGGGAGGCTCCTGAAACTCGTCTCCTTCCAGCGCGAGACGATGCAGCGGCTGAGATCGTCCGACGTCCCGGCCCGCTCTGAGGTGCAGCCCCCCTGCAAGGCTTCCAGACCGAAATCGTATCACGCCGAACAGGCCTCCGGAACGGAATGAGGTTGTCACGCTCCCGATTCGGGGGTAATATGGGGAACACAACTTCCGGCGGCGGCCCTGCCGAGTCGCAGAAAGGACGAATATGAATTTCGTATTCCTGTCACCTCATTTTCCGCCCAACTTCTACCAGTTCCCGGTCGGTCTGGCGAAAGCGGGAGCCCGTGTTCTCGGCATCGGCGAAGCCCCCTGGGAAGAACTCCGCCCCGAGTTGCAGGCCGCCTTGGCCGAGTATTACCGCGTCAATTCCATGAACGACTACGACCAGGTCGTACGCGCGATGGGCAATTTCATTCATCACCACGGCCTGATGGATCGCATCGAATCGCACAACGAGCACTGGCTCCTGCTGGAAGGCGCGTTGCGCGAGGATTTCAACATTTTCGGGCCCAAGCGGCAGGCGACGCAGACGCTCAAGCGGAAATCCCTGATGAAAGAGGTCTTTCGGAAAGCCGGCATTCCCGTCGTGCGCGGCGAGGTATACCAGGACCCGAAGCATGCCCGCGAGTTCGCGAACAACGTAGGATTCCCGATGATCGCCAAACCCGATATCGGCGTCGGCGCTGCGTCCACCTACAAGATCGCGAACGCTCACGAGCTCGAGGAGTTCATCAAGGGAAAGCCCGACTGCGACTATTTCCTCGAGGAGTTCATCGACGGCGATCTCTTCACGTTTGACGGCATCACGAACAAGGACAACGAGATCGTTTATTATACCTCTCACTATTCAGACTTCGGCTGTTACGAGGCCGTCGCGTTCAACGACGACCTTTGGTATTATTCGCTGCGAAATATTCCCGAAAAGCTGCGCGACTACGGGTTCAAAAGCGTCAAGGCGTTCGACATCCGCGAGAAGTTCTTCCATTTCGAGTTCTTCCGGCGCAGGTCGGACGGCGAATTCATTCCGCTCGAACTCAACTGCCGTCCGCCCGGCGGCTTCACGACCGACATGATGAACTTCACCTCGGACATCGACGTCTACCAGCAGTGGGCGAACGTCGTCGTCCAGGGCCGTTTCACGGCCAGCGTCGAGCGCAAGTATCACTGCGCCCACATCGGACGCAAATACGGCAAGCAGTATCGTCTGTCGCACGAGCAGGTCATCGACAAATACGGCGATCAGATCATCATGTTCACCGAGGTTTCCCCCGTGCTCGCGCAGGTCATGGGGAACATGGCCTATCTCGCTCGATCACCCGATGAGAAGGAAATCAAACATATCGTGAATGATATTCTGGCGCTCGCCTGATATCCCCGATGCGTTTTTCCGGTCTCGCCACCCCCGTTGCGCTCGTCGATGGCCCCATCCTCGAGCGCAACGTCGCTTCCGCCTCCCGGTTCGCGCAACACCTCGGGATCGCCCTCCGGCCGCACGTGAAGACACACAAGTGCGCAGAGATCGCCAGGCTCCAGATGTCCGCGGGCGCCGCCGGCATCACCTGCGCGACGGTCGACGAGGCGGCCGCGTTCGCCGAAGCCGGCATTCGCGACATCTTCATCGCGTATCCCATCGTCGGCGAAGCGAAAATCGAGTTGCTGAAACGGTTCTGCGGCATCGCGAAGGTCGTCGTTGCGGCAGACAACGAGGAGCACATCGTCCTCCTCGAGTCCGCCGCGCCCGCGCTCGAATCGAAGTTGTTCGTGAGAATCGAGATCGACAGCGGCCATCACAGGTGCGGACTGCCGCCGGGTCCCGACGTGGTCCGGCTTGCGCGAAGAATCTCGGCTTCACCGGCCCTGGTTCTTGATGGCGTCTTCACCCACGCTGGACATGTCTACGCCGCGACAACGCCCGGGGAACGCCGCCTGATTTCCGAGACGGAAGGGCGTTCCGTCGTCGACGCGGCGATGATGATCCGGGATGCCGGCATTCTCTGCCCAAACGTCAGCGTCGGATCGACGCCGACCTGGCGCGTCTCGGGTGCCGTTCCCGGGGTGACCGAGGCGAGGCCCGGCAATTACGTATACAACGATGCCATCCAGGTCGGGCTCGGCGTCGCCGCCCCGGAAGACTGCGCATTCACGGTGCTTTCGACCGTCGTCGGCGTCTACGACGACCGTTTCGTCATCGACGCCGGCAGCAAGGCCCTCGGCCTCGACAAGGGTGCCCACGGCATCGAACTTCTGAAGGGATACGGCATCATCAACGCCTCCGACGGAACGATCGTGCGCGAATGGATCCTATCGCGCCTTTCCGAAGAGCACGGCATCGTCCCTCTCGAACCGTCTTTCCCGAAACCGGCTATCGGCGACCGCCTCTCGATCATCCCCAACCACTCCTGCGCCGCCGCGAATCTATATTCAACATTACATTATATCGATCCGAACGGTCTGCTTCAGCAGTATCACGTCATCGGACGCCACGCCTGACCCTCCGCCGACGCACCGGCGATCGAATTTGAAATCTGTTGGAGGGGCGGGTTTGAAACCCGCCCCTCCGTCTGCATCTACGACATTGGCATCGGACTCCGTTTGTGCTGTCGTTTTCCAAGATTCCGGATTCGGCTGGACAATCGGGCGTCGAACGGGTATCGTATGTGTTCGCGCTACGGCACGAACCCCGAGAAACATTCAACACAAGGTGAGGCATCCATGGCAGAATACAAAGATACGGTCGGCAAAGGCGAATTCCTGGGGCACCCCATCGGGCTCGTCGTCCTGTTCTTCACGGAAATGTGGGAGCGCTTCTCCTACTACGGCATGCGAGGCCTGCTCAAGCTGTACATGGTGAACTTCCTGTTCGTGAACCTGCGGCAACAGTTCCAGGGCAACACGGAAATGCTGATCCCGGGCGCGCCTGACGACGTTCTGTTCTGGCCGACCCTCCAGAAACTCATCCCGGGCGAAGTCGGCGCCAAGGCCTCGATGATTTATGGATTGTATACCGGCCTCGTCTACCTGACGCCGGTCTTCGGCGGCATGATCGCCGACAAGTATCTCGGCCAGCGCAAAACCGTCGCCATCGGCGGCATCCTGATGGCGATCGGCCAGTTCATGCTGATGTCGCCCAACCTGTTCTTCGTCGCCCTCCTGCTCTTGATCATCGGGAACGGCGCGTTCAAGCCGAACATCTCGACACAGGTCGGCAACCTCTACCAGCCCGGCGATCCGCGAAGAGACGGCGCGTTTACCTACTTCTATATGGGCATCAACCTCGGCGCCTTCCTGACGAACTTCGTCTGCGGCACCCTGGCCGCCCTCTACGGTTGGAAATACGGCTTCGGCGCCGCCGGCGTCGGCATGCTGCTCGGCGTGACGGTCTACCTGCTCTCCCAGAGCTACCTCGCCCCCGACAACATGATGAAGAGCAAGGAAGAGAAGCACGAGGACGTCGTGCAGACTGCCGAAACACCCTCGGAATCGGGCTCGAGCACGACGCTCACGATCGTCAACGGGCTGCTCGGCATCGACATCCTGATCGCCATCGCGCTTCCCATCTGGGGCTTCATGACCTCGTTCTCCCTCAACATGATCATGGGCTTCCTGTTCACCATCACTGCCGCCTTCTTCATCAATGGCCTGCGGAAAGCGAAGCCGGCCCTCACCGAGGCTGAATGGCAGGGCATCGCGGCCCTCGTCGGCCTGTGCGTTCTCAACATCGTCTTCTGGTCGGTGTATGAACAACAGGGCAACACGATGCAGAGCTGGGCCGACGAACAGACGGTCTGGCCGATCATCTTCGGCTTCCAGATTCCCTCGACCTGGTTCCAGTCGTTCAACCCCGGCGTGATCTTCCTGCTCGCGCCGCTTCTCGACATGTTCTGGGCCTGGCAGAACCGCCGCGGCAAGGAGCCGAGCAGCGTCACGAAGATGGCCATCGGCAGCGTCATCCTTGGCCTCTCGTTCATCGTCATGGTCGTCGGCGTGCGGATGGTCGGCGACACGAAGGGAAGCCCCTTCTGGCCGCTGTTCTGCACCTTCCTGCTGACGATCGGCGAGCTGTATCTGTCACCGGTCGGCCTGTCGCTGGTCACCAAGGTGGCCCCGGCCCGCGTCGTGTCGATGATGATGGGCATGTGGTTCCTGTCCAGCTTCGCCGGAAACTACCTGTCCGGCTACATCGGCACCTTCTACGAGAACAAGACCCTCTCCAAGGAGGCGTTCTTCTGGCTGCTCACCTTCCTCGGCCTCGGAACGGGCGGCCTGATGTTCGCCTTCAACAAGCCTCTCAAAAAGATTCTCGGGTAACCGAACTCCCCCTGAAAAGGGCCCGAAAGGGCCCTTTTTCTTTTGAGAACCGGTCCGCAGATATCGCTGATGGCTTGCCTCGGCGCGTGCCAGCCGAGTATATCTGGGGAGTTTGAGGGACGTGATACCAGATTCTCATGAGTTCTGCAGAAAGCCACTGCGCCACTCGCTCTGAGATTGTCGAAGCCTGACCTGAGCATGAAGATGGGGCCTCTCGTATTTCACAGGCTCATCACGAATGGGAACCCCAAACTCAGCATTCTGCTGCGAAGGATTGCATGATAGAAGGGGTTCGATATCACGTCCCCACAATTGAATGATTCATCTGCTTGCTTCGGCGCGGGATGGCGGAGTATATCTTGATGAATTCACGATTCAGACCACATGTTCGGAAACGATGCCTCATGCATGCTCACACAGCGATGAACCAAGATTCTCGGGTCGGTATCGTCATGCTGACCTGGAACCAGAAGCAGATGACGTTCGAGGGACTCGATGCGCTGCGACGTCTCGACGGGCCGAAACCCCGGGTCGTTCTCGTCGATAACGGGAGCGTCGACGGCACCTGCGAAGCAGTCAGGGCCGCGTATCCAGAGGTCGAGGTGCTCGGACTTCCCGAGAACAAAGGGTTCTGCGCAGCGAACAATCGGGGCGCCGAGCTTTTTCTGAAGGATCCGTCGATCGAATACGTGCTGTTCGTGAATAACGACATCGATCTCGAGCCGGACTGCGTGAACCGGCTCGTCTCCTTCATGGACGCGACCCCGTCCGCCGGGGCCTGCGGACCCCTGATTTTCTACGATTCCCCGCGCGACGTCGTCTGGGCCGCGGGCGGCCGCATCTTCACCGACCTGATGTGGTTCCCGCCGATCCTCCGCGACAGGCCCTGGCGGTGCGGGAACACGCCGCGGCGCGTCGGGTATATCCACGGCTGCGCGCTGCTGGTGCGGCGTTCGGTGATCGAGACGATCGGCATGTTCGACGAGCGGTTCTTCATCTACCACGACGAGGTCGACTGGTGCCACCGCATGGCGAAGGCCGGCTGGGACGTCTGGCTCGTTCCGGCCGCGCGGCTGTATCACAAGGTCTCCCAGGTCGTCGGCCAGCACAGCCCGATGATGATCTACTATACCTCTCGCAATAAATTGCTGTTCTGGTGGAAGCACGGCCGCCTGTCGGACATTCCGAAATTCTACGCATTCCATCTCTGGAAACTGGTCCGCATCTTCGCCCGCGCCGGCTCCCCCTGGGCGCTGGTCTCGCTCTTCAAAGCCCTGCTCGACGCCGTCACCGGCGCCTTCGGCCGCGGCCATATCGAAGCCGCGCGAAAGAAGAACTGAGATGGACCTCGATCCGTTCAAGCGGTGGATGTGGCTGAGGACGCTGTATCTGAAATGGCGTCTTCCCGTCCGATATCCGTTGATTCTCAACATCGAGCCGACGAACCGGTGCAACCTCGCCTGCGCGATGTGCCCGCGCTCGATCAGCGGCCGCCCGGTCGCCGACATGGAGTGGGGGCTGTTCGAGAGGCTCGTCTATGAACTAAAACGGGAAGGGCCGATCCTGAAGGTGTTCCTCCAGAAAGACGGCGAACCGCTCCTGCACCCGAAGATCGCGCAGATGGTCGAGATGCTTGCCGACGCCCGCGCCGCCAAATCGATCGGTATTATAACGAATGGTACACTTCTTAGCGAGGACATGTTTGCCGATCTCGCGGCGGCCGGCCTCGACGACCTGATCGTCAGCATCGACGCCGTCGAACCCGCGGGGTATGAAAAACTCAAGGGGGCGAATGCTTACGAACGCGTCGTGGCCAACGTCGAGAGGGCGATCGCGATGAAGCGCGAGCACAACCTGAAAAAGCCCCTCATCAAGGCGCGCATGGTCGAGCGTCGGGGCCATGAGACAGACGTCGAAGCGTTCCGGCGACGCTGGACAGGAAAAGCCGACATGGTCGACATCACGCCGTATCACACCTGGATCGGCGCGGTCGGCGACGAGCGATGTTACGGCCGCGACGGCCGGTATCCCTGCTCGCTTCTCTGGTATACCGGCATCGTCAACTCCGACGGCCAGGTCTCACCCTGCTGCATCGATTACGAATGCCGCGGCTCGCTGGGCCGGGTGGGGAAGGGCGGTTTCAAGGAAATCTGGAACGGAAAAGCCCTGCATGATCTTCGCATGAAGCATCTGAAGGGCGAATACGGCAGGACCGCGATCTGCGGCAACTGTGAATACTGGCTGATCAAGGAGGACATCGGCGCCTGGCTGCGCCGTATCTATAGAGTATCGAATACACCCGCGACCGGAGGCGGCAGATGAGCAGTTCGACCACCAAACCGTCGGGAACCATCCCGCCCTTGCGGCGCCCCCTGCGCGTCGCCTTCGTCAACCCGCCATTCCTGCCCGACTACTCGAGAGGCCAGCGCTCGCCGGCCGTCACCCGGAGCGGAACGCTGTATTACCCGATGTGGCTCGCAGCCGCGGCTGCGCACGCCATCCGTCTCGGCCACGAAGTCGAGCTGATCGACGCGGTCGCCATCGGCAAGAGCCACGACGATACGATCGCGCGGCTCCGGGCGTTCGCGCCCCACCTGGTTCTCGTAGAGGCCGCCACGCCCAGCATCGAGAACGATCTCGCGTTCGCGGCGCGGGCGAAAAACGCGTGCGCGCCGGCGAGCGTGTTCGTGTGCGGAACCCACGTGTCCGCGCTTCCCGGCGAGTCGCTGGCGCTTCAGCCGTCGATCGACGGGGCAGTGATCGGAGAATACGAGATTCCGCTCGAACAGATTCTGGACTGCCTGGCCGAAGGTCGCGCCGTGGAAGGTGGCGAGGGCGTTCACCTGCCAGGCCGGCCGGCGGCTCCGCGGACAAGGTACTTCGAGAATCTCGATGCGCGGCCGTTTCTGAGCGAGGTCTATCACCGGTTTCTGCCGATCTCGAGATATTTCAACCCGAATGCGCACCATCCGATGGTTTCCATCCTGTCGGGCCGCGGCTGTCCGTTCCGATGCACGTTCTGCGTGTTTCCCCAGACCCTCACCGGCCACGAATACAGGAAACGTTCGGTCGATTCGCTGATCGAGGAGTTCCGCTGGATCGCCGAACACATGCCCCAGGTGCGCGGCGTCTTCATCGAGGACGACACGTTCACGGCAGACAGGAAGCGCGTCGCCGAGTTCTGCCGGAAACTTCGCGAACTGCGACTGCCGCTGAGCTGGACGGTGAACGCCCGCGCCGATGTCGATCTCGATACCCTGCGCGCGATGAAGGGCGCCGGCCTGCGGGGCGTCTGCGTCGGCTTCGAGTCGGGGAGCCAGGAGCTTCTCGATCGTATTCGCAAAGGCACGAGCATCGCCTCGATGGAGCGATTCGCTGCCGATGCCCGCACCGCCGGCATCAAGGTTCACGGCTGTTTCATCGTCGGCCTGCCCGGCGAAACGCGCGTGACGCTGCAGCAGACTCTCCAGTTCGCCCTGCGGCTTCCTCTCGATACGGCGCAGTTCTACCCCCTGATGGTCTACCCGGGAACCGAAGCCTTCGATTGGGCGAAAGCGAACGGCATGCTCACGGCGGATCGGTGGCGGGACTGGTTGTCTTCTGATGGTCTCCACCAGTGCGTCGTCAGGTCCGCCGATCTGACGAGCGCCCACCTGGTGCGCTTCTGCAATCATGCGAGACGGAAGTTCTATCTGCGGCGCTCGTATCTGCTCGCCACCGCCTGGCGGGTTCTCTCCGACGCCGAAGAGCGGCATCGCGTGGTCCGCTCGGCCCGCACGTTCCTTCGGCATCTGTTCCTCGACAGGTGATGCGGCGTCTGCATGATCGTTCCTGAACCCCTGCAGGTGTCGGTTGTCGTTCCGGCGTTCAACAGGCCGGAAACGCTGGCCGGCTGTCTCGAAGCCCTTGCTGCCCAGCAAACATCTCGAACCTGGGAAGTCATCGTCATCGATGATGGCTCCTCCGACAATCTGTCGGACGTCGAATCGAGATTCAAGGAACGAATACCGCTTACCTGGGTGAGGATGCCCGTAAACGGCGGCCCTGCGCGTGCGAGAAATGCGGGCATCGGGAAGGCGAGGGGAGAGATCGTTCTGTTCACCGACGCAGACTGCCGGCCCGAACCGGGCTGGATCGATGCGTTATCAGCCCCGTTCGACGATCCCGGGGTGACCGGGGCGAAGGGCGTCTACAAAACCGCACAGACGGATCTCTGGGCGAAGCTGGCGCAGCTCGAGTTCGAAGAGCGGTTCGAGCTTCTTTCCGGTCAGCCTGACATCGATTTCGTCGACTCGTATTCCGGGGGGTTCAGGCGGGCGGCGCTCGTGGCCGTCGGCGGGTTCGACACGAGTTTTCCCCGGGCGGACAACGAGGACGTCGATCTCTCGTTCCGCATCAAGGCGCTTGGGGGGCGTTTCGTGTTCGTCCCGGGCGCCGTCGTCTGGCATACGCACCGGGAAGGCGCCTGGCGGTATTTTCTTTTGAAGATCGGCCGCGGCTACTGGCGGATGCGCGTCTACCGCCGGCACCCCGGAAAAGCGGGGCGGGACAGTTATACGCCGTTCAGTCTGAAAGCCCAGCTCGTTCTTCTTGCGGTTCTGCCCGTTCTTCTGCTTTCGCCGCGTTACCGCCGGCGTCTTCTGCCCGTCTGGCTGATTTCCTGGGTCGCGACCTGCGTATCGCTAGCACGAATCAGCCTGCGGAGAGATCCCTCGCTCCTTCCCTGGACGCCGGTTCTTCCGTTCGTGCGTGGCGTCGCGCTCATCATCGGGATGGTGAAGGGGATCGCAGCCGCAGCAGCAGAACGTCTCCGAGATTCGTCCCGCTAAAAAAGGCCGGATAGAGCCTGTTTCGCGACTCGAGCCAGGCTGCCGCATCGAAGGTTCGAACGGCGTTCGCAAGTTCCTCGACGGATGAGTTCGCGATATCATCAGACGTCAGAAAACCGCCGGCCGAGGAGGAATTTCCGTCGTGACCGTCCGTTGCAAGCACGGCAACGTCGATCTTTAGGCCTTGTTGCTTCGCTCCCGAAGCGAGTTCGAGAACGAGGGACGTCGCCCGCCCGCCCCGGCCTGGTATTATACCATGAGGTATATAGACTTCCAGTTCTCCGTAAAAGAGCACCCATGCGTCCTCGATTTCCTCGCGGATCGCCCCAAGATGTTTACATAATATTTCTACCCACGATGTTCGTTCGCCCGACATCGGAAACGGGGACAGGCATGCGGGGTGTCCCGAGCCGCGGATGATGTCGGCAAGACGTTCCGCCATCATTCGCGGACTTGCGATGCAGTGAAACCGGTACCGGTTCTCGTCGAACATCCCCGGTTTGAGTGTCTCCTGCAGACGCCCCGCACGGCCGTCGGAGAGGAAGCGGAGCGCATTTTCCGGAAATCCGGCGATTCCAGAGGCGATCTCGAATGCGTCGGCGAAGGTCGTCGGATCGGGCGAGAAGGGGCCGGACCCGATGTCATGCGGATGATCTCCCGGGACATCGGAGATGGCGAGCACCGTCACCACGGCGCCGCGTTCGAGAAGCACGCGAAGCAGGTTCCCGCCCTTGACCGCCGAGATGTGTCTTCTGACGGTATTCACTTCGCCGATAGGCCGGCCCGATGAAACGAGTGATGTATATACTGATATAATATCATCATCTCTTAACGGAGGGACGGGGCTTTCAAACAGCGAAGACGCGCCTCCGGAGATCAGCGCGAGAACGTGTCTTCCCGGCTCCATCCGTTCGGCGGCCCGAAGGGCGTGGCGGGCGGCCTCGAACGATCCGGCATCGGGATACGGATGGCCGGCCGGAAAGAAGGCCGCAGTCACGCCTTCAGGGACGAGCGGTTCGGCGCCAGTTCCGGCGGGAGCGACGCAGATGACGGAACGGGGTAGGGCGATTCCCTCGCGGAAAAGCGCGCCCGCGAGCATTTCCCGGGAGGCCTTTCCGACGGCGATGATATGATCCGGATCGCGGATGTCCCGCGGAAGATGACGACGGACGCATTCGCGCGTGTCCGCGGCTTCGATGAGGATATCCGGCAACTGCCGCAGGAGTTCGGAGCCCTTCCGTTCATCAGCCATGCGGGAGATGATATCAGATGTTCAGAATCCTGCGCGCGGCTCTGACATTATGGTATCTTCGTTGGTGCAACCCAGAACGACGGAATGGAATGACGAGTGGCTGAACAGACAAAAGAACAGAACAACGGAACCGGCTTTCTGATCGGGCTGCTGCTCACGACGATGGTGCTGGGCATTCTCGTCCTGGCCGTCAAGTCGGATTACCGTATCGACCAGAACCTGGCCTCGAACGAGGAATACTATTCGAACGTCGGCGTCGAAGACGAATCCGGCGACGATCGGAACTGACGTGACGACGTTCATCATCCTGACGCTGGCATACGTCGCCGGCATGTCGACGGTGAGCCTGCTCGGCATCGCGGGCGGCCCCTTCTTCCTGCTGCTGGCCGCGATGTTTTTCGCCGCGGCGGCGATCCCTTTCTGGCAACAGCACGGCGACAAGCTTTCCGCCGGCGAGATCGGAGACATCGCGGAAGACGAGAACCCGGTACCCGTTCTTTCGATTCTTCTGCTGACCGGCGCCTGTTTCTTTTTCGGCATGTTCCGCTATGGGACGGCGCTCAACGTGCTCTCGCCGCACCACGTCGACCGCGTCATCGATTCGAGCAACCCGTTTGGAAAATGGCGCGTCGTCGGCCGGGTGATTGAAGAACCGACGCTGAAGAACGATTATCTCGAAGTCATCATCGCCCCCGATACGGCGCAGGAGATCATCTCCACCAGGCAGCAGAAACCGCGCGCAGCCACATCCGGAAAAGGGAAAGGAAAAGGGAAAGGGAAGGGACGCAAACCGTCATCCACCCTCCAGCCCGCTCTCGATTCTCAGGTTGCATCCGAAACCACTGCGGCGACCGACCTCGCTCCCGAAACGCCCCCGCCCGACGAGAAGACCATCGACGACGGCCTGATCCTGGCCCAGGTCTTCGAGGAAAACGATGCGTTCAAGCTTCTGAAATTCAACCAGCGGATCGAGATCAGCGGGCACTTTTCCGTTCCGTCGGCCGCCCGCAACCCCGGCAGCCTCGATTATCAGCGGTCTCTCCGGAACCGCGGCATCTTCCGGACCGTCCGGATCGCCGGTCGCGGCGCCCGCCTCGAGATCATCGAGGACGACCCGAGCGGCTCGCCCTGGTACCGGTTCGCCCTGTATCTTCGCACCTCGATTCTCGGCGTCATCAAGCAGACGATGCCGTACCCGGAATCCTCGTTCCTCGGCGGCGTTCTTCTCGGCCTGAGAGGCGGCCTCCCGCCGCAGGTGACGACCGAATTCCGCAAGACCGGCGTTTCGCACGTTCTCGCCGTCTCAGGCCTTCACGTCACGATCATCGCCGGCATGTTCTACGGGTTGTTCGTGATGTTCGGCGTTCCGCTGCGGATTTTCTCGCCGATCATCGTCTTCTTCCTGTTCACTTTCGCGCTCATCGTCGGCTGGCCGAGCTCCGCGGTTCGCGCCGCCCTCATGAACAGCCTCTTTCTGCTGTCGCGCGCCTATCTCGGCGACCGCGGCTTCCGGGCGTCGATCATCTTCGCCCTCTCCGTCGCGGCGGCCTACATCCTGACCGTCAACCCGCTCCAGCTCACCGAGCCGAGCTTCGTTCTCTCGTTCATGGCGATCTACGCTCTGGCGATGTTCTCGGAACCCGCCGAAAAACTGCTTCGCGAATGCCTGCGCGGTCCCGGCCTCGCCTTCGCGTTCGGGGCTGTCGCGCTGCTGTATCTCGTCGTGGTGCTGAAGCGCGATCTCGTGCTCGCGCCGTATTTTTTTCCAGGTATTGCCTTATATATACTAGCATCAGTTATTGTATCGCGGCGCTTTTCACGGGTTTCCGGCTTCCAGAGTTTCAGCTTCGAAATGCTGCCGCAGTGGCTGATCGGCTTCACCTCCTCCCAGATCGCGATTTTCCTCGCCATGATGGGCCCGCTCTCGGCCTACTATTTCGGCTCGATGTCCCTCTCGGCGCCGATCGCGAACATGATCGCGATCCCACTCATCGGCGTCATCGTCCAGGTCGGCCTGATCGCCGGCCTCATCGGCTCGTTCGTTCCTGTCGTCGGCCTCCACCTCGCCCTCGTGATCAATGCGGCGAACTGGCTCGCGGTCAAATTTTTCCTGGGCATGGCCCACTTCTTCGCCCTGGTCATCCCGTTTCCCCGCGTTTCTCAGCCGGGCATCGGCCTCCTGCTCCTCTACTACGCCCTCCTGCACCTGTATTTCTTTTGGGACGAACTGTCGACATATGCATCGGCGCTGTGGGCCGCCGTCGTCGACCTCTGGGAAGACCCCGACTACAAGTGGGGCCTCGGCCTCATCGCCGCAGGCGGCATCGCCGTCTTCGCCTTCCTCGCCGTCTTCGGGGTCTCGCGCGTCGAAAGTCGGCCGTCGATGCGTCTCACGATGCTCGACGTCGGGTTCGGGGCCTCGCTTCTTTATGAAAAAGACGGCAAGACGCTCCTCGTCGATGCCGGGTATCGAGACACGTTCTCGGGGTACGACGTCGGGGAACGCGTGATTCAGCCTGCCCTTTCCTCGAAAATGACGAACGCCCTCGACGCCGTCGTCCTCACGTCTGCGCTCCCGGAACGCATTTCGGGCCTGCTCTCGGTCCTCGATAATTACCGCGTGCGCGCCATTTACGCCCCGTTCGAGATTCCGACCGACGGGAAGCGCGTTCCCTTCGGCGAATATGTCCGGCGGTTTTCCCTCGCCGACATGAAGGTCGAAGGCGATTACAAGAAGGGCATCTACCTCTCGTCCCCCCCGAACTATTATTGGGAACAGGCCGCGGACTCGTTCAACGCGTTGGTCAAGGCCGTGAACAAATACCGCATTCCCGTCCATCCCCTCGTCGCGGGCGTCCGCATCGATGGGTTCGGCGATTCCGTCGAGATCCTCGCCCCCGCGACCTTCACACCTCGCTTCTCCTGCTATTACGACGGCGCCGCCCTGCTGTTCAAAGAAGGCGGCGACCGTATCGCCTACGCACCGGGCAACGCGTATCTCTTCGAAAAAGCGCTTCCCGCCGAACTGAACGGCCTTCTTCTCGCCGATCTGCCGTATCCCTACGAAAAGTTCGCCGAGTATGTCCGCGCGACGAAGCCTGAATGGGTCGGCATCAGCTTCCGTAAGCCTTCCTCCTGGCTGATGGAACGATATTACATGCAAAAGCTCCTCGACGGCCGCTCGATCCAGTTCAACCGCCGCAGTCGCGACCTGCCGCTGCCGGTGTATCGCACCGAGCGGTACGGCGCCATCCAGGTCACGGCGCGCCAGGGAAAATTGTATACGAAAACATATATCAATCCCGTAAGCGAGGAGGCCAGATGATGCGTCTGACGACCCTCGAAAAAACGACGTTCGGCATGATGGGCGGTATGATCGTCCTCGGCGTCGTCCTGCTCATGTTCCAGATCGCCCGGGAGCGCAGTGCGAACCTTCATACGCTCGGCGCCATCGACCGTATTTCCCGGCTGACGGAGCGCGAGGTCCCCGAAAAATCCCAGGAGCACGACGAGCCGGAGGAAGAAGACGGATTCGGCAGTCTTCCGAAGCTCAATCTGAATACCGCGACGCTCGCCCAGCTCGATGCGCTTCCCGGCATCGGGAAGGCGATGGCCGAGCGCATCATCGACCTGCGCAAAACGAAAAAGGGATTCAAGAGTCTGGCGGAGTTGAAAGAAATCAAGGGCGTTTCCTCGAAAAAATTCGCCCAACTGAAGCGGGTGCTGACCGTCTCCGCCCCCGGCGCCGGAGAACCGCGCCGGCTGAACCTGAACTTTGCGTCGCTCGACGAACTCGAGGCCCTTCCCGGCGTCAGCCCGAAACTCGCCCGGGCCATCTATGACGCGCGGAACGCGATGGGGGGCTTCAAATCCGTCAAAGATCTCGAAGACATCCCCGGGCTAACCGAGAAGAAATACAAGCTCTTCGAAGCCCTCGTCGAAATCAAGTAACCGGAACAGGCCATGACAGACTACGGATTCGAGCAAACATCGTTCAAGAGCACCGCCATGAAGGTCTGGTTCGTGATCGTGTTCCTGATCATGGTCTCGGTCTGGGCGATGGTGCTCAGTCCCGACCACGGCGGCATCGGTCCGTCCGCCATGAACCCGAAGCTTCGCATCGACTTCGTGAACGTCGGGCAGGGCGATGCGATCCTCGTCAGGACGCCGCGCGGCAGGGTGTATCTCATCGACGGCGGCATGAACGTCTCATCGACGCAGGCGGTCCGCGAGAACCGCGACCTGATCCAGAACTACCTTCGCACGAAGCGCATCCGGCGTCTTGACGGCATCGTCGTCACGCACAACCACAACGACCACCTCGGCGGCATCATTCCGGTGCTCAAGCTGCTCAAGGTCGATCGCATCTGGGACTGCGGCAGCGTTGCGAACACGCAGACCTACAAAGAATATGCCGAACTATGCGAAAAGAAGCGCATTCCCCGCATGACCGCCAAGGCGGGCGACGTTCTCGACTGGGGTTCCGAACTGTTCGTCACGGTCCTTCATCCCGAATCGGTCTCGAAATCGCAGGAATTCTCGGACCAGAACAATATGTCCGTCACCCTGCTCGTGCGTTACGGGAAGGTAACGACGCTGCTCTGCGGTGACATCGAGATCGCCGCCGAAGAGGAGGTCGCCCGCTACGGCGATGCGATCCGCGCCCAGGTCGTGAAGATTCCTCATCACGGCTCCGACACCAGCATCAACAAACGGTTCTGGAACCTCGTCAAACCAGCTCTCGGCATCATCCAAGTCGGCCGCGACAACCCCTTCGGCCACCCGAAACTCGAGGCGCTCGACCTGTATCGAAGCATGGGCGTCGACCTGAAACGAACAGACTCGAACGGCACCGTCAGGCTTCTCGTCGGGGGCGAAACCGAACGCGACTACACGGTCGAGGTTGACCGAAACCTCTAGCGTCTCTATACTTATTCAATAATTTTCCCATCCTCACATTTTTTCCCGAAAGGAAAGGTATGGAAGCAGCCATTCTCAAGAACCTCCCCACCAACGTCGAAGATTATCAGGCTCAGTGGCAGGCACTCAAAGCCGCCGACGCGGGCCTTGCAAAAATTGTCGAGGCCGTCTCGAAGCCCGAGGGCACGGCCCTGATCTTCAGCCACGACGACCCCGACGGCATCACCAGCGGCCTCATCTTCAAGCGCATGCTCGTGAAAAAAGGCTGGAAGGCCGAACTGCGCATGCCCGCCGGCTTCCTTCTTCAGCCGCAGCAGTGGGAAGACGCATTCCGCGAGATACCCGACGTAAAAGCCGTCTTCATGCTCGACAAGGGCACGCTGATGCCGTATTCCGAGTTCGGCAAGAAGGCGCCGCTCTACATCGTCGATCACCACCCGACCCCCAAGGCACCGACCGACTGCGTGATGTTCAACCCGAGCCTCGAGAAATACACCCCGTGCTCGACCTCGATCCTCGCGCACGGCATCGCCACCCTGAGCGGCACCCGCGACCAGTTCGACGATTTCCTGTGCCTCATGGGCCTCAAGGGCGACTGGGCGATCGAGCCCGTCACCGGCGTGCTCGTCGATTTCGCCAAGCCGTTCATCGCCACCTACGGCGTGGCCTTCAAGAACATGCTGACCCTGCTGCGCGAGCGGCCGACCATGTTCGACGCCTCCCAGCGGGAAAACACCTGCCTGCTCTCCCGCGTGACCGAGTTCGTGCATGCGACGGGCGGCGGCGGCTTCCAGTATTTCTACAACGACCGGGAAGAAGCGCTCAAAAACGTCGATCACCCCGCGCTCATCGCGAACGCCCTCGAGGCGCTCGCCCCGCAGGTCGAGGCGCTCACCCGCATTTCGACCCTGCAGAGCTTCGTGCAGATGATTCCGCAGGAGTTCAAACAGCCGCTCGACAAGATCTTCCGCTACTTCCTGCAGGACTGGGACAGCGCCGACAAGTTGCTCAACTCCTCCGTGCGGGCGCTCAAGCTCGAGAACACCAGCATCTACCTGTTCGTCGGCGGAAAAGTGCCGCTGCTTCCCATGATCGGCTCGATCAAGCTGTTCGATCTCAAGCAGACGGCCGGCGACAAAGATGCGCAGATCATCATGGTCAGCTCGGTCTCGCCCGACTACACCCACGTTTCCGTCCGCGGAACCGGCGATCGCGTCCATTCGGGCAAGATCTGCGGCTCGCTGCAGGATGCCCTCCAGGCGAAATACGCGAAGTACAAAGACAAGATCAGCGGCGGCGGCCATCCCCGGGCGGCCGAATGCACGGTGCGCACCGCCGACGTCACGTTCTTCAACGTCCTCAGCCTGCTGATGACGCACCTGAACGAGATGAACGAGATCGACCAGAAGTTCGCCGAAGGCAAGCCCAACAAGGGCCTCGCGAAGCGGGCGAAGGAGCTCGGTCTCGAATATCTTGCCACGGCCGGCTTCTGAGGCAGTGGCGAACGAATGACATATAAGGAAACCGATTTTCCCGGCCTTCTCCGCTACCTGAAAACCGTCGCGACGGAAGAGAGCGACCCGTTTCTGCTCAAACAGGTCGTTCTCCAGCTCGTGAAGCTGTATGACGAGGTTCCGGTGTATCCCGGGATCGTGAACATGTGCCTCGGCAAGGTTGTGAAGACCGTTCCTGCCGCCGATGTCGAGGTCGGTCAGAAGATCCACGTGAAAAACCGTGAGGACTGCTACACAGGGATCGTCGCCTCGAAGGATGAGGACGGCGTCACCCTGAAACAGGTCCGTCAGATCGTCACCGAAGACGAGCTCGAGCTCGAGTTCGGCGAGATGGAAAAAGTCTCGGTCATCAACGACAGGGCGCTCGAGGAGCTGTGGCCTTCGCTGGTATTCCCGAAAGAGAAAGGTATTTGATGAACTATACGATCGAACGGGATGAAAACCACCTGCTGGTCGGGCCGGCGAAGTTCACGGTCGTCTCGGGAGCCGTCGAGGTCATCGCGGCCAAACTCGGGGCCGGGAAAAGCCTGACGGTGCCGGTCGGGAAGCGCGTTCCCATTCTCGGTCTCGAGAAATCGCAGCTCGAGATCGAGGCGGGCCCTGACGCCGTCACGAAGATGGAAGCCGGCTCCATTCCCGCGGAATGGGACAAGCTCGCGGAAGAGATCGCGGCGGAGCACAAGGCCGGCCTGCTCTACACGGTGATGGTTCTCGGCGAGGTCGACACCGGGAAAACCTTCTTCAGCACGTATCTGGCGAACCGCCTGATCGGCAAGCTGGGCCGCACCGCGATTCTCGACTGCGACACCGGCCAGTCCGACATCGGCCCCTGCGGCTCGTTCGGCATGCTGGTGATGAAAGAGCCCTGCGTCTTCCTGACCGAGGAGCCGCCGACGCACCTCTACATGCTCGGCGCCCACTCGCCGAACCTGCACCTCGTTCCCGCGCTGACGGGCCTCGCGGCCATGATGAAGAAGGCGCGGCAGGAAGCGGACGCGCTGATCATCGACACCACCGGCTGGGTGCAGGGCGACGGCGGGCGGGCCCTCAAGAAGGCCAAGCTCGACATCGTCGAGCCGGAAAAGGTCGTGCTGATGCAGCGCGGCACCGAGCTCGAGCACCTGGTGAAGCACCTGCCGCCCGAGCGGATCGTGCGCCTGCCCGTATCGAAGAAGGCGTCGTCGACCTCGCAGATGGAACGCAAGCACCTCCGCGAACTGGTGAACGTCAAATACTTCAAGGACGCCCGGGTCTTCGAAATACCGTTCCGCCAGGTCATCACCGACCGCTGCTTCTTCATGAGCGGCACGAAGATGGAGCTCGAAGGCACCTTCTGGGCCGAAAAGCTCTCGGGGTGGGAGGGCACCTTCGTCGTGACCTCGGGCCCGCTCATGGTCGAAATGACCAAGAAGTGGCCCAAAGACCTCGGCATGGTGCGAAACTTCATCTCAGGGGAAGAGAAAGGCCTGATGATCGCCCTTCTCGACGCGAACCAGGACGTCCTCGCCATCGGACGCCTCGAGACGATCGACTTCCTGAACAACGCCTTCCGCATCCGCGCCCCCTTCAAGGGCGACACCGGCAGGATCCGCTGCATCCAGATGGGTTCCCTGAAAATCACCGAAAAAGGGGAAGAAGCCGGCTTCCTTGAACCCGGCTCCCTCTGATCTATTTTGTAACAATCTCTATACAACCGGCCCCGGTGTCATCCGGGGCCGGTTTGCAATTTCGCGATGTCAGGGCGAATTTCAAATCCGCCCCTCCGGGGGCATCGAAATGTTCATGAAAATGCAGAACCAATCGGAATAAATCGTTCCGTATACAAAACACCGCCGAGTCGGAACCCGGCGGTGTTTTGTATCCTATGATCTTTTATTTCTGGAGGGTTTCGGCCTGGCGGAGCGCGGAGGCTTCGCGGAGGAGCTTCATGCCGGCCTGGCTTCCGCTGTTCTCGACGGCGATCGAGAGGGCGCGGAACTCGCCATCGTCGAGGCCCTGGCAGCGCAGGACGAGCGAGCGGGCGAGGGGAGCAGCGAGCGGGGAGACCTGCTGGACGCCGACGAGGGCGACTTCGGCGGAGAGAGCGCGGTCGTAGGCGGCGAAGGCGGCTTCCAGCGAGGAGGTCTCGAGGACCTTCTTGATGCACTCGACGGCGTCGAAGCGGCCGGAGCCGAACTTGTTGTCCTTGCCGGCGGTGCCGAGGTCGATCGAGGTGGATTCGGCCAGGCTGCGGACCTGCTCGATGGTGAGCTTCGGGTTCGCCTGGAGCATCAGGGCGACGAGGCCGGCGACGTGCGGGCAGGCCATCGAGGTGCCCATGTTGGAGACGGTGCCGTTGCTGGTGTTGCAGGAGATGACGCCGTAGCCGGGGGCGGCGATGTCGGGCTTCACGAGGGTCTGGCCGTCCCAGACGACCGGGCCGACGCTGCTGAAGTAGGCGATCGTGTCATCCTTCTTGGTGGCGGCGACGGCCCACGAGTGCGGGAACCCGCCAGGCGTGCCGACCTTGCCGGAGGGGCCGTTGTTGCCGGCGGCGAACACCGGAACCATGCCGGCCGTCACCCAGGCGTTCACCGCATCCCAGAAGACGCGGTCGGTCGAGTCGTCGGAACCCCAGGAGTTGCTGACCAGCAGGGGCGCGTCGTTGGTTTCGGGGTTGCCGTCGGGATCCATGACCCACTGCATGGCTTGCAGCAGCCAGGCGTCTTCGGCGCCGCCCTGTTTGTCGAACACCTTGGCGACGATGAGGCGGGCGCCCGGAGCGACGCCGAGGCCGTTGCCGCCCGCGATGGTGCCGGCGGTGTGCGAACCGTGACCCTGGTCGTCATAGGCTTCGGGCTTGGCGGCAGGGGTGAAATCCTTGAACGCGATGACCTTGCCCTTCAGAGCAGGGTGCGCGGCGGCGGCGCCGGTGTCGAGGTGGCCGACGACGATGCCGGAACCGTCGATGTTGTAGTCCTTCCAGACTTCGGGAGCGCGGACTTTCACGATATTCCAGACGGGGGCCGCATCCTCGCGAATGACGCGCGTCGCGGGCCGAGGATCGATCCATTTCTTGTACTCGACCGGCTTCACGAAAGCGACGTTGCCGAGGCTCTTGATGGTTTCGAGCTCGGATTTCGAGGCTTTGACGACGGCGCCGTTCACGTTCCAGAGAGGCGTGATCGAGTCGCCCTTCTTGGCGATCTTCTGCTGGAGCAGATCGATGTTCGATTTGTTGGCTTTCTGAAGCCCGCGCACGACCTGCGCGTGACTGCCGCTCTGAACGGCCTTCGTCGACTTGAACAGCACCAGATACTTGCCCGGAACGACGTCCGCGAACGCCGTTCCGCCGGCGACGAACGTCGCAAGGGCGATGGCCAGAGAGCTGAGAACCTTCTTCATCTTGTACACTCCTTACTCAATTCTCATAAGAACTTCCTCAATGGTAGCACCACCGGGGAGAAGTCAACAAGGGGAAAAATCTCCAGTATCAAAATCAAAAAGCGGGCGGATCACGATCCGCCCCTACGACAGTTGGTTTTGCAAATGGGATGTCTGGGCGCATCGCGATGCGCCCGGATCGCACCGGCGTATCTTATATCCGCCATTTGGAATGATGTCGAACGGGTTCAAATGCGGTATACTATGGCCGTGAAATTCGTCGGATTGGTTGTCTTCGCGGTTCTGCACGGGTATTTCGCCGCCTGGCTGGCGGTCTGGATGCTGTTTTATCCCCGCGAACCCCGCTATCTGGGAAAGTGGCGCCTGCCGTTCACTCCCGGCCTTCTGCCGTCCTCGCGCAAGACGCTCGAGATCGCGATCGCCGAAGCCGTTTCCACCCAGCTTCTCCGGCCGGAGATTCTCGAGGAATCGGCGATCAGGCAGGGATTGCCGCGCCTTATCCGGTCGGCGCTTCCCGAGCATCTCGACGACCTTTCCAACGACACGGAGTTCCAGGAAATGCTGTCGCAGGGCGTCGCGCAGGCGGTGAAGGAGTATCTGCGGTCGAAGAGCGGGTTGAAATCAGAGCTCAGGAACAATGCCATGGTTCCGTTCGGAAAAGTGGCGGGAGTCACCCTCGACGGCATTCTTTCGGCGCTCTGGACGCATCTCGAGGCGACGGTCGACCGGTTGTGCCGCTCGAACCGGTTCCGCGATGCCATGAAAGAGTCTGTCCGCAAGCTTTCCACCGAACTGAAGACCGACGGAACGCCGGTGGCCGTGAAAGTCGAGACGATGGCCGGCCGGATGCTGGGCGCAGCCATGAATTCCCTCGACGTCCGGGCGATCGTCATCGAACGGCTGGGCTCTCTTTCGAACGAGGAGATCGAGAAACTTGTACACCTCACGGCCGGCAGGCATCTTCAGTCGATCAAGAACGTCGCGGCCGTGATCGGCGTGCTCTTCGGACTGCTCTCTGCGCTTCTATTCGGATGATTTTCGCGCAAAAAATTTTTGCGCAAGGGCACAGGCCGATCGGCATCTTCTACAATCCCCAAACCCGCATGGGATGCACATAAAAAAAGTTCCCCCCCCCCCTTGCGCGAACCCCGTCGGTCGTGGTGTAATCTTATCCGGTTCGGTCGTCCGGTTCAAAAGACACCGGGCCGCAAATTCCCTCGAAACAAGCACCAGGCGGCTTTTTGCTTCAGATGCAAAGATCACCGTCAAGGCTCTTTCTGTCTCTGAAACAGGATCACCCAGTGCACAGTTCGGTGGAAAAATCATCAGAAACCTGACAACGCGTCGGTTGTGACCGGCGACAGACATTACCGTTACAGGATCGGGAGCGAGGCAGCATGAAGCAGGGGCGGGAACTGCAGTATATCGTTGGTCGTGATGGCGTCAAGAAGGCGTTCGATCCGGAGCGCATCCGTTCGGCGATCGAGCGCGCCGGCAAGGCGACGGGCGAGTTCGGGTCTGTCGATTCGGCCCGCATGGCGAGCCAGGTCGTCAACGTTCTGGCTCATAGGCACCAGACAGGCATTCCGACGGTCGAAGAAGTCCAGGACGTCGTCGAGCACATTCTCATCGCGAATAACTACCTCCAGACGAATCGCTCGTATATCGTCTACCGCGAGCAGCACAAGCATATGCGCGAGGGCAAGCGCAGCTTCGTCGACGTCGTCAGCTCCATCAACGAGTATCTCGGCCAGCAGGACTGGCGGGTCAAGGCGAACGCCAACCAGGGCTACTCGCTCGGCGGCCTGATTCTCAACGTTTCCGGCAAGGTCGTCGCCAACTACTGGCTCTCGAACGTGTACACCCCCGAGATCGGCGAAGCCCACCGCAACGGCGATTTCCATATTCATGATCTCGACATGCTGTCCGGCTACTGCGCCGGCTGGTCGCTGCGCATGCTGCTCCAGGAAGGCTACAACGGCGTTCCCGGCAAGATCGAGGCCGGCCCGCCGAAGCATTTCCGCAGCGCCCTCGGCCAGATGGTCAACTTCCTCGGCACGCTCCAGAACGAATGGGCCGGTGCACAGGCGTTCAGTTCGTTCGACACCTATCTGGCGCCGTTTGTCAGGGTTGACAAGCTCACCTACAACGAAGTTTTCCAGGGTATCCAGGAGTTCATCTACAATCTGAACGTGCCCTCGCGCTGGGGCACGCAGACCCCCTTCACGAATCTGACCCTCGACTGGAACTGCCCGGAAGATCTTCGAACGCAGACTCCGCTTATCGGCGGCCAGCCGGCCGATTTCACATACGGTGATCTCCAGGCCGAAATGGACTTGATCAACAAGGCCTTCATCGAAGTGATGTGTGCCGGCGACCGGGCCGGGCGGGCGTTCACCTTCCCGATCCCGACCTACAACATCACGAAGGACTTCAACTGGGACCACCCGAACTGCGATGCGCTGTTCGAGATGACCGCCAAATACGGCCTGCCGTATTTCCAGAATTTCCTCAACTCCGACCTGCAGCCGAACATGGTGCGCTCGATGTGCTGCCGCCTCCAGCTCGACCTCCGCGAGCTTCTCAAGCGCGGAAACGGCCTCTTCGGCTCGGCCGAGCAGACCGGCTCGATCGGCGTCGTCACGCTCAATCTCGCGCGCCTCGGTTTCAAACACAAGGGCAACTACGACGCTCTCATCAACAACCTCGACGAGCTCGTGAACCTGGCCGTCAAGAGCCTCGAAATCAAGCGGAAGATCATCACTCGCCTCATCGATGGCGGCCTGTTCCCCTACACCCGGCGGTATCTCGGAACCCTCCGAAACCACTTCTCCACCGTCGGCGTCAACGGCATGAACGAGTGCATCCGCAACTTCACCGACAACACGATGGATATCACGTCGAAGGAAGGCGTCGAGCTCGCAACCCGCATCATGAACCACATGCGCGAGCGCATCGTGCAGGCCCAGCAGGATACCGGCCATCTCTACAACCTCGAAGCGACGCCGGCCGAGGGAGCGACCTACCGGTTTGCCCGCGAAGACCAGAAGCGTTTCCCCGGCATCCTGCAGGCCGGATCGCCGAATGCGCCCTATTACACCAACTCGACGCAGCTTCCGGTCGGGTATCAGGGCGACCTGTTCGAGATCATGGGCCACCAGGAACAACTCCAGCGCCTTTACACCGGCGGAACCGTCCTGCATCTGTATGTCGGCGAGCGGATCCCCGACGCAGGTTCGTGCAAGCGGCTGATCAAGAAGTCCATGAGCCAGTTCCGGCTTCCCTATATCACCGTCACCCCGACATTCTCGGTCTGTCCGACGCACGGATACATCGCCGGCGAGCATCAGTACTGCCCGACCTGCGACAACGCCGAAATCACCCGGCGCCGCGCCGCGATGATGGAAGCGAATCCTGACGCCCCGGTTCCCGAGCGGATCGAACTGCCCGTCGAGGCGCGCACGACATGCGAAGTCTGGACGCGCGTCATGGGGTATTACCGCCCCGTTTCGCAGTTCAATGCCGGCAAGAAGAGCGAATACACCGAGCGCAACGCATTCGACGCCCAGGAGCTTGTTCGCACCGTCGTCTGATCCGAAGGGATACCATGAAGCAGACCTGCACCGACATCCATGTCGGCGGTCTGCAGCCCTTCACGCTGATCGACTTCCCCGGCCTGATGGCCGCGGTCGTCTTTCTCCAGGGCTGCAACCTCCGATGTTCCTACTGCCATAATCCCGGCCTGCTCGACGTCAGGCGGCCAGGCGACATCACCTGGCCCGAGGTCATCGAGTTCCTGGAAAAGCGGCGCGGCTTCCTCGAAGGGGTCGTGTTCAGCGGCGGCGAGCCCTTGATGCAGCCCGGCATCGAGACGGCCGTACGGCGCGTTCGTGAGATGGGCTTCGAAGTGGCGCTTCACACGAACGGCTTTTTCCCGGAGCGGCTCGAGGCGCTCCTGTTCAAAAACCTCATCTCATATATAGCGATGGATATTAAATCGAGCTCGGACGGCTACAGGTCAAGCTTCGGCGTCGACACGACCGACCCCGTCGTTCGAAGCGCCCGACTGCTTGCCGGCAGCGGCATCAGTCACGAGTTCCGCACGACCGTTCATCCCGAGATCATCACGGATGGCGACATTCTGCGGGTGGCCGACATGCTCCAGGGCATCGGCTGCGACCATTTCATCCTACAGAAATTCAGGCCGGGCAACGTTCTCGACCCGGCGCTGAAGGAATCGGGGGCCGACTGGGTGCGCGCCGCGACGGTTCGCGAGCTGGCGAGGCGCTTCCGGCACTTCGAAGTTCGCGGAGACCCCGTGTTCGAGGAACTGGCGAGGCACCCGAAGGCTGCATAACCACGTGTTTTCCGGAGCATCTCCGGTTCATCCTCAGAGACAGGCGAAAACCTGTCTCTTTTATTTTTCCTGCGTTTCTCTCGGGCCGATGGCACGCCAGACGGCGTTCAGCGGCACGAAAAAGCTGACCATCAGGAGGAACAGCGCGGAAAGGATGCTCCAGATCTCGATGAGCGCCGTCTGGATCCAGTGTTCCAGGCCGAGGGCCGACGGAACGACCCAGACCAGCACCATGACGGCGATGTTGATGCAGAGAATCACCCGCGTTTTCGCATCCATTCCGGCCGAAACGGACAGGCGCCAGGCAAGCAACGCGACGGCGACGATGATGCAGCCGCACATCAGCGGAACGGACGCGACGAGTTGTTCCCACAGCGTTGCCGGGGGAGGGTTCTGCATGTGTTCGGCGAGCCTGAGCGCCGCGTAGAGCGGGAGCAGGCCGAGCAGGTTCGAAAAGGCGGTCAGCAGCAGTGCGTCGAGCATACTTTGGTCTTGACATATTACTCCACGATCAGTAGTAAAGACAAAGTATGCGGCGTTTCGGCGCCGCCGACAAATCGAGGCGAGGGGAAAAAGATGAACATCGAGCAGAAGGATTTCATCGTCAAGGAACTGGGTGAGCCGCAATTCAAGTCGCCGCTCGAGCTTTCGAAAGTCGACGGTGATTATCTCACGAACTACGTTCCGAACGATGAGCGGGTTCTCTACAACGTCTCCTGGAACGCCGTCCAGAAATGCGTATCGGAGAACAGGCAACCGATCACCTTCGAGCGTGCCGGTCCGCGTGAGAAGATCTTCTTCGACCCTGCGAAAACCAAGATCGGCATCGTGAGCTGTGGCGGTCTCTGCCCCGGCATCAACGACGTCATCCGCGCACTCGTGATGCAGCATTCATACTGGTACGGCATCAAGACGATCTACGGTTTCAAATACGGGTTTCAGGGGATGGTGAAGGATTACCACCTGAATCCCGTCGTGCTCGATCCCGACATGGTTTCAGAGATTCACGAGATCGGCGGCACGATTCTCGGCTCGTCGCGCGGGCCGCAGGATGTCAGCAACATGGTCGACCGGCTGATGGATTACGGCATCGACATCCTGTACTGCATCGGCGGCGACGGCACCCTGCGCGGGGCGCTCGACATCCATAACGAGGTCACCAAGCGCGGCCTGTCGATCGGCGTCGTCGGCGTTCCGAAAACGATAGACAACGATATTAATTTCATCGAGAAGACGTTCGGGTTCGAAACCGCCTTCTCGCTGGCCGTCGAGTCGATCCGGGCCGCCCACGTCGAGGCGAAGGGGGCCATGAACGGCATCGGGCTGGTCAAGCTGATGGGCCGTGATTCCGGGTATATCGCGGCGAACGCGGCCATCGCATCCCTGGACGTGAATTTCTGCCTCGTCCCCGAAATCCCGTTCGATCTCGAAGGGCCGAACGGTCTCTACGAGAGCGTGAAGAAACGTCTGCAGAAACGCGGACATGCCGTCATCGTCGTCGCCGAGGGCGTCGGGCAGAAACTCGCGAAGAGCGACGTGAAAGATATATCAGGCAATATTAAATTTAATGACATAGGCACGTATCTCAGGGACAGTCTCAAGACGTATCTGGAAGGGCAGAAGGTCCCGGCATCGATAAAGTATATCGACCCGAGCTACATGATCAGAAGTTCGAAGGCCCTCCCGTCGGACAGCGTCTACTGCACGATGCTCGCCCAGAACGCCGGCCACGCCGGCATGGCCGGGAAGACAGGCCTCGTCGTCGGCATCTGGAACAATCAGTTCACGCACATCCCGATCGAGATGGCCGTCAAGAGCCGCAAGGTCATCGACCCCGAGAGCACTTTCTGGCTCAACGTCCTCGAAGCCACCGGCCAGCCCCGCTCGATGCTCAACAATCCTCCACACGCCGGCTGAAACCCGATCGCGGGGGGATACCCCGAGATGCGTCGTCCGACTTCCCGGACCATGCATTCATCCGAATCAGTGTTGACTCATCGAAAAGACACGGGTATGTTCGATACAGATCTGGCGAAGAAGGCAGGAAAACACGGTGACGGACAAAACATCAGGATCGGAAAATCCCGTTCCGGGAGCGATCGTTCTTTCAGAATATGAACTTTTCCCGGTGATCAGCATCAGCGGGTATTGGGATATCGGGATCATGCATGCAGTTCAGCAGCAGGTAAAAGAACTTTTACGTGCCAAAAGAACACGCATCATTATTGATGTCTCCCATTGCCGCCTGGCAAACAGTCCTGCAATGGCCGGCTTTCTGGAACTGCTGATGCAGATCGTCCATGATTTTTCCGGAAAGGTCGCCCTTGTGGGAGCTGCCGGAACTTTGAAGCGCATCATGAACATGATCGGCGTGTTCCGCTTTGCCATGGAAGCCCCTACCGTCGATGCTGGAGCCGCCCTCCTGGAACGCGAATAAAACCGTTACGCGCGGTCGCGTTCGATGACGACGAGAGAATAATCGTCCGGCAGGGGAACAAGATTCTGAACGGGATGTGAAGCCAGGACTTCGCGGCAGAAGCCATCGAACGGAATATTTGTATATTTTGATATATGTTGTTCCCAAAGGAGAAACGCATCGACGCCGGTTCTGGTGGCTTCAGGGTAACTTTCAACCAGTCCGTCGGTGAAGAGAACGAGCCTTTCCCCGGGTTCCAATACCAGCGAGTGGGGAGACACGACCGGCCGCCTGATTCCAAGGGGCGTGCCGGTCGTCTCGATATTATGAATTATTCCCCGCCGGTCGATCAAGAGCGGATACGGATGGCCGCAATTGAATATTCTTATTTCCTGCGTCGTTGCATCGACATGACACAGACAGAGCGTCATCGTGTGGGGCAGCCGGCCCGCAATCTCGGTGTTCAGGACATTGTTCAACCGAATCAGCGAGGGCTCGATATCCTCAGGTTCGGTTATCAGCGCGGATAGAACCGCTTTTGCCATCGAAATGATGATGGCGGCGGGAACCCCATGGCCGCTTGCATCTCCGAGAAGCACGATGAAACCACGCTCGTTCAACCGACGAAAATCATAGTAGTCGCCGCCAAGCGTCGTTGCGGGCACGGTGACTCCGTGAACCCGGTATGGCCCGGCAGCTTGAACGCGTTGCGGGAACAGGCTTTTTTGAACCATTCTCGCCACAGACAGCTCGGACATCTGTTCCATCATGGTGTTGAAATGATTTGCCAGTTGTCCGAGCTCGTTCTTTTGCGAAATGGCCATTCGAAAAGAAAATTGAGAGTTTTGAACGGCATCGATACCGAGGCGGATCTGGTCGAGAGGGGTGATGACCTGCTGCGAAAAAAACCATCCGATCAAGCTCGAGTAAAAGAGAATGAACAGCGCGAAGAACGCCAGGGTGCTGCGAATGTCCGCAGAAGAAGCACCAGAGCTCAGGGGAGCTGCCGCAGCGATGTAGGTGTTGAAAAGTTTGTCGCCCGGTTGAATTGCCAACAGCCACTGGGATGCGTCAGGCGCGAGATAGGCCTGGCAGACAAATCGGTTGTTTCGTTTACACCTGGCGAGCAGCGCGGGCATGATCGAGGGGCCCGTTGAGGGGGAAACGATGAGACGTTCCGTATAGGGGAGGCGATAAGGATTCCGGAGAACCTTTTCTGAAGGGGTGTATCTCGTAAAACAGTTATTGATGATGAACACCTTGGCGGTTCGTTGAGTAGGATCATCCGAAACGAAAAAACGCATACAATGCCTCACCAGCCGGACCTGTTCCCAGATCAGGAAGGCAACATGTGTTGGTTCGAGCGTTCCAGCATGACGAATGACTTCGAACAGAAGATAATATTTCCATTGATTGATCGTATGAGAAAAAAACTCTCCAATGTGACCGACGGCATCATCGACAACGTTCGGGCCAACTTCAGAGGCAAGATCGACGATCTGAAATGTTTGATCGGCGGGCGACGAGGTCCGACGATGCCCCGGTGCAATACGGTCGAGGATTTCCCCGATGATCGCTTTCACGAACTGGGCATCAGGCATGAGGCCGGCGCTTGGCAATCCGTAGGTGATCATGTTTCCGGAAGTGTCGTAAATTTTGACGCTGTTGAACCCATAGCGGGCTTGAAGATGTGAGAATTTCTGGTGAAACAGCAGGCATGACGATTCCGAAGTCAGATCCGTCTCTTTGAGAATACGAAGAAACTCTTTCTTCCCGTTTCGCACGGCAATATCAACTTTGCCATCAAGATGCAATAAATGCAGTCGAAGATTTTCCCGAACTCGATCTTCCGAATATTTTTGTTGTTCGATATAGACGTAATGCGAAAGAATGATGAGGAGTAACAACGGAATGCCGCTGATGATCGCCATCATCGTGGTGAGCTTGATTTTCAAGCTGATATACGGCTCGACGCCGAAGCGAATGTATTGATATACGACAAAAGCCAAGCCGAGAATGAGCAGAAGCATGATGTTGCGAAGGTCGCTACGCATTTTTAACGGTTGATATATCTCGGCTGAAGACATATTAGCGATCAACCGAAACTGGTGATTCAGGGAAAGGACGGCCCAGACCCTGTCTCCCATCTCGTAATGATTGTCGGTTTCTCTGTCGAAGAGCCTTCCCACCATCCGGGCATCGGCATCAGCGCTGGGGTTCTTCGGCCAAACACGTTCTTCCACGGCATCGTAGAGATAGACGCGATCTCCGGCAGAAGTTCGTCTCACATGTTCCTTCAAGAATTCATACGGGCGCAGTCCCTCGCGATGGATATTCACAAGAATGGTGAATTGGCCGCTCAGATAGTAAAAAAACCATGTCCGCCTCGGCATGTTCGAAGTCTGCAGCCAGCAGGTCCCGTTTTCCAGTCGAAGAAAGCGCCGTGTCGCGCCAATATACGACCGGAACGCGTTCTGATCCTCGATCCTCGGTGATGCCGACGGATCGCGAAAAAATTGCTTGAGATACGTGGATAATTGCGAGGCAATCGTCCGGCTTATCGTGGCTTCGGAAACCCACACCGCCCGATCTTTGGCATCAAGAACGCACATCGAAAATGCACGCGGATACCTGCTGGTCAGCAGCTTCGCATCAGCGAGGAGGCTTGCCTTCCAATCATGGGCAGATTCGGCTCTCCGCACCACTGCGAGAAGTTTGCGCCGAAGGACCCAATCGATGTTCGAGTATGGCTGAACGCTCTCCAGACGCTGATCGAGCCGCCGATACAATTCCTGACGCCGGTATTCCGTTTGGCGCTGGGCGAGGATGCCCATCTGATAATCGATGATGAAAAAAGGTCCGCCAAAGAAAAAAAGAATCGCAAGAACCAGTTTCAGGGTTCGATTCAGGAGCGAAAAGACGGGCATCGCTGAATGCTATTTTCCTTGTTGGGTTGCGGTAATTTTTTGCTGAGCCATGCGAGCAAGGAAAGAATCATCGTTTTTACAAAGATCCACGACTCGCCGATAGATCTCTTGAGCCTCATCCAACTTGCCCGCATTCCGCAAACTATCCGCATACAGGAGCATTTTCGCAAGGGTCTGTTGGCTGTCCTGCTCGTCGGCCGGGATCAATTGCAATCGCTGCCCCTGGCACATTGCCGCTTCGGGCCAGCGGTCGGTCTTCTCATAAGCGATCGCCAGGCGCTGCAATACATCGTCTTTGAGGTCGTCAACCGGGTATTTCTCCAGCATCAGGGAGAGAATTTCAATGATCCCGTCATAGTTTGGTTGATCGTTCATCATATCCCAGGCATACAAATACAGGTTGGACAATCGCCAGCAGACTTCGGGAACGTACCTCGACTGCGGACATGTCTCGATGATCCGGCGGTATCGCGTTTCGATCGCTTCCAAATTCCAGTCATCAATTTCTGTGACTTCTTCCAGAATCTGCAGAGCCATTTTTTCCTGATCCTCGGGGCTGAGAGCCGTTGCGGGTGAGGGCGAAACGATATCTGCTCCTGCATGCATGTCAGGATCACGCACTTGTTTCGTCTCGGAGACTGAATTCACGGCATTCGATGAGCTCGCCGTCGAAGATACTCTGCTGATCCATTCCCTGGCGAAGCTGTTGTTCGGGTCAATTTCAAGGCATCTCCTGAACGAGGAAAGAGCTTCCGAAGGACGCCCCCTCCTGTGCATCAAGAGACCGTGCAAGTTCAGAAGGCCGGTGCTCGACGGATATTTTCTCAATCCGGTCACGGCAACCTGAACGGCATCATCGACGTTTCGACTTTTTCCGAGATACCCGGCGAGAGCCTTGAAATCGGCTTCCGTTCCACCCTCCTGAACCGCTTTCTGGAGCACTTCCAGTTGTTTCGTTTCGCCTGCATGCGATGGTCCTGCTCCGAGCCAGGAAAGGAGACAGACAACACAAAACACGCATACCAATGCGAGAATCTTATGACGGGCTTTCACGAAACTCTCCCTTCAGCGACGTTCTTTCGATGATTCAGCGCCAAGTGTATCACGATTTTGCTGGGGCATTGGAAGAATCCCTTCCCCGAGAAATGTCAGGTCGGTCTGCCGACATCGACTGACAAGGCGGCAGGGAACGGTGAGAAACGTCGGCTTTCCCTCGCCGGGGGAATGAGCTTTGATACGAACCACCATGTCCAGATGGCGAAAGCGCCCCTGCGCATCGCGGACGGCATCGAAAAGCAATTGATCGACGGCAACCGAGCTTTCGAAAAACTTTGTTTTGAACGATGTTGGAGATACGGATTCGGTGCGAGAGATCAAACCCAATTTTGGGTTCCAAGAATACTGTATGGTGACGATCCGGGAAAGCCTACTCACCGTGAAAACGATCTCGTGATCGGAAACGGAATCCATTGACCGGAGACCGCGAATGTCCGAGTTTATTCGACTGATGAATAAATTGAGAAAGGACTGAACGGATAAAAGATCTGTTGATTTTTTATAGAATCTGGTCGTTCGGCTCACCACGTAGAGGACGCTCGACAACAACATGCTGGCAATAGCGGCAACGAAAACAGCTTCGACGACGGAAAAGGCACGTCGCCTCAACCGTCGGTGAACGGGGCTGGTGGCCTTACTCTCGTCGAGTTTCATGATACTTGATTGCTTCCAGAGTAATTTCCTGACGGGTTTGCTCGATGTTGTCACGGAGAGTCCAGGTCACCGTAACCCGAACGAGAAACATGAGCCCTTTCTCTCCCTGATCGGTCGGTTCAATATATTCCATGCGATATCGAAAAGATCGCAAATCTCGGCCGGTATCGGCGGCAATGACGCCTGCAGCATCCTTCAGTTTCGGATGGCTCAAGAGTTTCTGGAAAAAATCTGGAGAATCGAGAACGGCATGGTCCCCTGCGCCTGACTCCGCTATTCGTTGTCGAGCAACATCAAACTCTTCTGCGACAATCGAACTGAGAATGCTTTCGGCGATTATTCCAGCGAGGAGATGATGAGATATCGAATAGGCATCGCTGGTTTGATGGATGCTCGCAACCATCAGCGGAGTCAGGAGCGCTCCGAAGAGCAAGACGGCGACCAGAATTTCGATCAGCGAAAGCCCACGCGCACCGGCCAAAGGCCGAAATCTATTCCACATAGCTCACTTTGATATGACCGATGAAGATCGGTACGTGTAATTGATTTGCTGGAAGGAGGTCTTGCAAAAGCGCGCTGAGTGCTGTACAGAACGAAGCCCCTTCGGGTACGATTAAGTCGACGAAA